>Ga0182027_10002792_pt1 | contig 28035 bp, 22 predicted proteins | sample 712E1DmetaG_FD_121300 | JGI IMG/M metagenome (GOLD analysis project Ga0182027, IMG submission 121300) | Permafrost microbial communities from Stordalen Mire, Sweden - 712E1D metaG (Illumina Assembly) | ecosystem: Environmental > Terrestrial > Soil > Wetlands > Permafrost | place: Sweden...
CTATGGTCATAGCAAATTCTGGTCCGGTAAGAAATAATATCAAAATAGCGCATATGCTGATAATTTCTTTTTTAAGGTTTTTCATATTGTATTTCATTTGATTAAACTCACAAAAATTGTCAATTAAAAATACAAAAAACGGTTCAATTAACAATTGTATTATCCCTTTTGTTCAATTTCAAAATACGCGCAGAACTCACTAACCATACTGCATTGACAGGTGTCCTGCTTTTAAGAGCTTTGTTCTTTCTATTTTTGATTTTCCGAATGATTGCTTCTTTTTCTTCAGAGGAGAGATTAATCCATTTTATAATCTCCTCTATTGTTCTATAACAACCCATGCAATAATTTGTCCGGGGGTTAATTATGCATTGTTTGTTGCAGGGTGATTGCTGATCTTTATTATCCTGCACATATTCTCCTTTCTTGGCAAATTAAAACCTTGTTTATGTAAACGTTTAATTTATTGGGGAAGTTTCATGCATTTCTATTATTTCTCACACACTTGTTTTTTATCACATCTGATATTATCCTTGTACTGAATTTTTCATAACCCGATAAATAAATGCGAATATTGAAATTTGGAGGAACATCCGTAGGTAATTACGAACGGATTAATTCCGTCATTGAAATTGTAAAAAACTATTTAAAAAGTAAGGAACAGCTGGTGGTAGTATGTTCTGCATTCAGCGGAATTACAGATCTCTTAGTTAATGCCGCAAAAAAAGCGGCTGTTAATGATGTTTCATATCTTGATTCTTTTAATGATATTAAATCCCGCCATCTGTATACTTTAAAAAAATTAATACCCGGACAAACCGGAATCCAGGTTAATAAAAAATTAAAATCATATCTCGATGATCTTCAAAATCTTTTAACAGGGTTATATTCATTAAAAGAATTAACCCCCCGTTCGCTTGATTATGTGATGAGTCACGGTGAGTATTTATCATGCTTTATTATCAGCGAAACATTCAAAGCCCGTAAAATAAACTGCGATTTTCTTGATACACGTTCGGTTATCAAAACCAATAATAATTTCGGAAATGCAAAGGTAAATTTTGACTTAACCAACTCTCTGATTAATAAGTATTTTTCCAGTCACCACAGACTTCAAATTGCTACGGGATTTATATCATCAACAGATAACGGAGAATCAACAACGCTAGGACGGGGCGGTTCTGATTATACAGCTTCAATAATAGGCGCCGCATTGGATGCCGTTGAAATTGAAATATGGACGGATGTTGACGGAATCATGACTGCCGATCCGCGGAAAGTTAAGGATGCTTATTCTTTAAAAGCCGTAACTTATGAAGAAGCAATGGAGATGTCGCATTTCGGCGCAAAAGTAATTTATCCCACAACAATGCTTCCCGCGCTTCAAAAAAAAATTAAGATACGTATTAAAAATACTTTCAATCCCGAATTTAAAGGGACAGTAATAATCGAAAGGGAGAAACAGATTAAATTCAATATGAAGGGTGTGTCTTCACTTGACGATATTCATCTTCTTCAGGTTGAAGGAAGCGGATTGATAAGTATTGAAGGAATATCTTCAAGAATTTTTGCAGCTCTGGTAAAGGTTAAAGTAAATGTAATGCTTATTACACAGGGATCTTCGGGACATACAATTTGTATTGCAGTAATGCCGTCTAAAAGTACAATTGCAAAAAATGCAATTGATAAGGAATTAAAATCCGAAATCCTGAGCAAGCAAATTAAACGTGTTGAAATAATTGAAAACCTTTCTTTGCTTGCAGTTGTAGGTGAAGGGATGCTTGAGTCACCCGGCATATTCGGTAAAGTTTTTTCAGCGCTCGGAAGAAATGGAATCAGTGTAATGGCAATTGCGCAGGGATCATCACAGTTAAATATTTCCCTCGTAATAAAAAGAAGCGCTCTTAAAAAAGCATTGAATGTTTTACATGAAGCTCTTTTTTTAGCGCCGCAAAAAACAATCAATTTATTCATAATTGGTCTCGGGAAAATTGGAAGTAATTTCTTAAACTATATCGAAAAGCAAAACCGGCATATGTTCGGTGAGATGTCAATCCGGCTTAAATTAGTCGGCATCGGCGATACCCAAAAGATGCTCTTTGCAGAAGAAGGAATTCCTCTTAAAGATTGGGAAAAAATTATCGGGACTTCCGGAATTAAAATGAATGCTAAAACATTTATAAATAATATGCAGAGTTTGAACCTGGCTAATTCAATTTTTCTTGACTGTACGGCGGGTCAGAATATCATTCCATTTTATGAAGACATTCTTTCATCGGCTATTTCAATTGTAACTCCAAACAAACTTGCTAACTCGGGAACGTATGAACAATATATTCGTTTGAAGACAATAGCAAAAAAATTCAGTGTTAATTTCAGATATTCCGCAAATGCCGTTGTAGGATTGCCGACAATTGATGTGCTTGACAATTTGAAAGACAGCGGTGATGAGATTTATGGAATTGAAGGTTTGTTTTCAAGTACTCTAAATTATGTCTTGCAGGAATTTATTACAAGAGATATAAAGTTCAGCGATCTTGTGCAGGAAGCAATTGAAATTGGATATACGGAATCCGATCCGAGAGAAGATCTATGCGGTCGTGATGCCGCAAGAAAATTATTAATTCTTGTCCGCGAATCAAGGGCAAAACTGGAAATGGAAGATATCAAAGTAGAAAGTCTTTTACCGGAATCTATTATGAAAATGAAAAATATTGATTCTTTTTTTAGTAAATTAAAAATGCTTGATAAAGGATTTGAGGAAAAAAAGCAAAAAGCATTATCGCAAGGGAAAGTATTACGTTATATTTCGAAGTATAAGAAAGGTCATGCAATTGTTAAATTGGCAGAAGTAAGCTCCGAACATCCTTTTTATAATACAACAGCTAAAGAAAAAATCATAGCAATCAGAACAAAGTTTTATTCACATACTCCTTTTATTATGAAAGGATATGGCGGCGGCGCAGATTCTGCCGCAGCGGTTATATTATCGGACATTCTTAAAATATCAAAATACGGCGGTTAATCATGAGTAAAATCAATGTAGCGGTACTTGGAGCAACCGGAAGTGTCGGGCAGAAATTTATTGAGCTTCTGGCAAATCATCCATGGTTTGAACTTATTGAAGTTGCGGCATCTAACAGATCGGCATATAAAAAATACGGCGAGGCGGCTAATTGGTTTATGCAGACGCCAATGCCTGAAAATATAAAAAATATGGAAGTAAAGGAATGTATCCCTAATTTAACGGCAAAGGTTGTTTTTTCGGGACTGGATTCAGGAGTAGCCGGTGAAATAGAAGAAAAGTTTGCCAGTGCAGGTTATACTGTTATTTCCAATTCTAAAAATCATCGTAATGATGTGAATGTACCTTTAATGATTCCTGAGGTAAATGCCGATCACCTTGCTATGTTGAAAAATCAATCAACCGGATATATTGTTACAAATCCCAATTGTTCAACAATCGGAATGGTTACGGCATTAAAACCGCTGTATGATAAGTTCGGCATTGAGCAAGTAAATGTCGTTACTATGCAGGCAATATCAGGTGCGGGCTATCCCGGTGTGCCGAGTCTCGATATTTATGATAATGTAGTTCCGTTTATTGACAGCGAAGAACCAAAAATGGAAAAGGAACCATTGAAGATTCTTGGTAAACTTAATTCTTCCAATAAAGTTGAATTTGCCGATATTAAAATAAGCGCCCAGTGCAACAGAGTTGCCGTGATCGACGGGCATACGGAATGTGTACAGATAAAATTTAAGAAGAAACCGACAAAAGAAGAAATAATTGAAGCCTGGACAAGCTATCGCGGCGAACCTCAAAAATTAAATTTACCCTCAGCGCCTAAGCAGCCGATCCATTACTTTGAAGAGAATAAATATCCGCAGCCGAGGATTCATAGAAATCTTGAAGGAGGTATGGCAGTTTCTGTCGGAAGACTTCGCGAATGCCCGCTCTTTGATTTCAAATTTGTTGTTATGTCTCATAACACAGTGCGTGGCGCTGCAGGCGGTACAATTTTAATTGCGGAATTAATGAAGGAAAAAAATCTTATATAATCTAATGCGAGAGTTCCCCAAGCGGGACTCGCTATACAAATAAAGAGGGAAAATGAAAGTAAATAAAATTGCGGTTTTAGGATGCGGAAACATTGGGTTATCTATTGCAAACGGATTAGTCCATTCGAAAAAGTATTTGGCAAAACAAATAATCCTTACAAGAAGAAATCCATCATTTCTTGATGAGTACAAGGAAAAAGGATTCGAAATAACAAATGATAACCGTAAAGCAGTTGAATCTTCCGAATTGATAATTGTTGCTGTTCAACCCCAGCAGTTAAATGAATTACTTTTAGAGATTAAGCCGGTTCTTGTTTCTGATAAACATATTATTATATCGGTTGTTTCAGGCGCAAGTCTGGATGCAATCAAAAAAATTGCAGGCGATGATATTGCGGTTGTACGAGCGATGCCCAATACGGCAATTGCAATACAAGAATCAATGACATGTCTTTCATCCGGAAATAATGGCGCTTTGAATATAGCTCAGGAAATTTTCAATACCTTAGGCTCAAGTCTGATAATTAAGGAAGAACTGATGGGACCGGCAACAGCTTTATGTGCGTGCGGTATTGCATTTTTTCTACGTGCAATCCGGGCTGCTTCACAAGGCGGAATTGAAATCGGATTTCATGCCGAAGAAGCAATTCTAATGGCATCACAAACCGCAAAAGGGGCAGCTCAGTTGTTACTTTTGAATAATACGCATCCTGAAAGTGAAGTAGATAAAGTTACAACTCCGCGTGGAATAACCATATCCGGATTGAATCAGATGGAGCATCACGGATTCAGCTCAGCAATGATAAAAGGGATAGTTACTGCCGCAGAAAAAGCAGCTAAGATATATGCCGATAATAAAGAATAATTAATTCTTGACTTGACCCGATTCAAAAATTATCTTTGCGTACTGTTATTAATACAGTTATACATCGTTCTTTGTAAATAGTAGTTACTCTTATCTAGAAAGGTTGAGGGAACAGGCCCGATGAAACCTTAGCAACCGTCCCGATTTTCGGGAGCCATGGTGCTACCTCCTGCCCATAATTAAAGTTTATTTACAGGGAAAGATGAGAGAAGAAGTTTTTGAAACCTCTTCGTTCTGCTTTCCCGGAGAGGTTTTTTTTGTTTAAACAAGAAGGAAATAAATGAGTAAGAATTATCGTTTTGAAACTCTGCAGTTACATGCAGGACAGACGGTTGATAAAACAACAAATTCCCGTGCTGTTCCGATTTATCAAACATCTTCATATGTGTTTGACAATGCCGATAAAGCTGCCGAATTGTTCGGATTAAAAGATTTCGGAAATATATATACACGGTTGATGAACCCGACAACAGATGTATTTGAAAAACGTGTGGCTGCATTGGAAGGCGGAATAGCAGGTTTAGCCACAGCTTCAGGACAAGCGGCTGAAACTGTAGCCATCGCTAATATTGCTCAAGCCGGGGATAATATTGTATCAACAAGCTTTTTATACGGCGGTACTTATAATTTATTCAAAGTTACTTTTGCGAGACTTGGTATAGATGTGAGATTTGTTAATACAGATGAACCCGTAGATTATGAAAAGGCAATCGATAAAAAAACAAAAGCAATTTATATTGAAACAATCGGCAACCCTAAATTGAATATTCCGGATTTAAGAACTCTTGCTGATCTGGCACATAGTAAAAATATTCCTTTAATTGTGGACAATACATTCGGTGCAGGGGGTTATCTCGCCACGCCGATTAAACATGGCGCAGATATAATCGTTGAATCCGCTACTAAATGGATCGGCGGACACGGTACATCTTTAGGCGGCGTTATTGTTGATTCGGGGAATTTTGATTGGAGCAGCGGGAATTTTCCATTGATGACTGAACCAAGTCCCGGATATCATAATTTGAATTTCTGGGAAACTTTCGGTAAAAATTCGCCTTTCGGAAATATTGCCTATATAATCCGTGCAAGAGTTGAAGGATTAAGAGATCTCGGTCCATGTATAAGTCCCTTTAATTCTTTCCTGCTTATTCAGGGATTGGAGACTCTTTCAATCAGAGTAGAAAGACACTGCCAAAATGCAATGAAACTTGCCGAATGGCTGCAGAACGATAAACGGGTAAACTATGTTTGGTATCCGGGACTAAAAGATCACGAATATCATGATCTGGCAAAAAAATATCTGAACAATAATTTATTTGGTTCAATGATTGTGTTTGGAATAAAAGGAGGAATGGCTGCCGGCAAACAATTTGTTAACAGCGTTGAATTATCCAGTTTGCTGGCAAATGTAGGTGATGCAAAAACTCTTGTTATTCATCCTGCATCAACCACACATCAACAGCTTTCGGCAGAGGATCAAATTTCTGCAGGAGTTACAGATGATATGATCAGAGTGTCTGTCGGTCTCGAACATATTGACGATATTATTGAAGATTTTGATCAGGCATTGAGTAAAGCGGTGAGAATATAAATGGAGTGTAGGGAAAGGTTTTGTTGTTTAATTGTTGAATCGTTGAATTGATATTTTGAGTTCTCATCAGTTAAACAGTTCAACAATTCAACCAAAATTAAGATTCATTAGAAATATTCTTTAAATGGGATTTATGAAAGCAATAACAAAATATATTCGGTTTTTTACACAGGAACCTTTAACGCTACTTAACGGCGAGCTATTAAAGAATATTCAAATTGCTTATCAGACTTATGGAAAATTGAATGATTCAAAAGATAATGTCGTTTGGGTTTGCCATGCATTAACAGGTAATGCGCATGCTGCGGGAATGATCACAGATGAAGAATTGGATAATTCCAAAGATGAAGAATTTTTATTAAAGTACAACAGAATGAACTATGAAAAGACGGGCTGGTGGGATCCGCTGATCGGATCCGGAAAACTTTTTGATACGGACAAATACTTTATTGTTTGCAGCAACTTACTTTCAAGCTGTTATGGTACATCAGGTCCGTCTTCAATCAATACCGAAACAGATAAAAAATACAGTATGAGTTTCCCGGTTATCACGATACGCGACATGGTGCGTGTTCAAAAAGAATTAGCAGATCATTTAGGAATAAAAAAAATAGATATTGTAATAGGCGGATCTCTAGGCGGGATGCAAACGTTGGAATGGGCATTGATGTATCCTGAATTTATAGATACTATTATTCCAATTGCCACTTCCGCGGCACATTCGGCCTGGGCAACTGCATTAAATGAGGTAGCGCGAAATTCAATATTAAATGATCCTGCCTGGGAAAATGGCGAATATACAATGCAGCCATTATCCGGCTTGGCCGATGCCCGTAAAGTGGCGATGATAAGTTACCGCTCAATGTCTTCTTTCCAGCAGAAATTTTCCCGTTCAAGATTAGATGGAGAGCATGCATTAAATCCGGCTAATAAATTCAAGATACAGACTTACCTCGATTATCAAGGCCAGAAATTGGTTGATCGCTTTGACGCAAACACATATATATATCTAACCTGGGCGATGGATATACATGATGTTGGATATTTGAGAGGCGGAACCGAAGCAGCGCTTGGTTCAATTAAGAAAAAAACTCTTTGCATTGGAATTGACAGTGATATTCTTTATCCAGCCGATGAACAGAAACAAATTGCTGCTTTAATTCCGGAATCAACATATTCAGAGATTAAATCGGTTCATGGCCATGACGCATTTCTGATCGAATTTGACCAGGTTGAAAATATTATCAGAGATTTCCTAAGTAAATAAAACTAATAAAGTTTTCTCCCCTTTTTTTCAAAGGGAAGAATTAAAAAGGGGTTTATCAATTCCCAATCTTCCCGGTTTTCAATTCATCTGCCAAACGTTTAGCTCCATAAATTTTATCTATTGCATTTACCAATGCGCGTGAATCAACTCCAACGCAGCGGTTATTGTACGGTAAGTAAATAAAATTACCGACAATACTGTCCATATTTCCGTCAAAAGCCAGTCCCACTACTTCTTTATTCTTATTAATAATAGCGCTGCCGGAATTCCCTCCTACAATATCGTTTGTTGATATGAAGTTAAATGGAGTGCTTAAATCAAAGTCGATAGGCAGTTTATCCCATCTTTTATTAAGGTTCCATGGATATTCTTTATTGAATGAATACCAGCGGTCGTACAAACCGTAAAATGTTGTGAATAGGGGTGTTTTGGTACCGTTGTAGTCAAATCCCGCAAGTACGCCATCGCTTATTCTCAAAGTAAAATTAGCATCTGGCGGAATTTCAGTGCCGTAAACCTTGAAAATCGCCTGTCCGAGCATATCATCAAATACCTGTTCCGTATTTTTTATTTCAGTTTCAAGTCCCTGAAGTTCCGGCAATTTTTCTTCCGTATCTTTTATAAAATATATAAAAGGGTCGTTTGATTTTAAAATTGCGTCACTTCCTTTTTTAGCTAATTTTATCATTTCCTCTCTGTTTGAGAAGATAGAATTATTCAAAATATATTTCACCGCTTCCCGGCCGGTTTTATCTCCAAACATTTTTTTAATAAGCGGGTCATCATTTCCAAGATTTAATCTGAGATAATCAATCTGAATGGCGAGTTTTGCATCTTCTAGCATCTTATTAAATTTCAGAGGGTAAATACTTTCAATAGTGGAATCAATAAAAACCTTAGATGAATCTTTGGATTTTTGTCCTTCCAATTTATGCAAATCTCCGGCGAGGTCAATAAGTTGTTTTGCCATCGAAAAATACTTTGAAACAAAAATTGGTCTTATTCGAAAAGCTTCTATTTTAGGTCCTATTTTTCTCATCTCGGTGCGTGTTTTTTCGATATTCTCCCAAACCATACCATACTTTTCCTTTAATTCGGGATTAGAAGAAACTGCTTTCTGCAATTTTTTCTGAAAATCGGATTTCCGAGCCATCAGGTAAGAATCGGTAAGACCTTTATAAATTGATTCTGTTACTTTTTGTGAATTGCCTATATCAACACGGATCTTTTCATATTCATCAGCATGCTTGGGGTCTATTAATTTTAAATGGTCTAGTTCATTGTAATAATTATCATATAAAAATGCTCTATTTCTGAAAGAAACATCCCGCATATATTCCAGTTGGGCAAATGTTTTCAATCTTTGTGTTGTTCCGGGATTTCCAACTGTGAATATCGGTTCTCCAGGTTGAATTCCATTCAAAGAAAACCTGAAGAAGTTTTTTGTTTCAGCGGGTTTATCATTTTCATAAGCGCGGAAAAAAGTACAATCTAAATTATAGCGGGGAAAAGTAAAATTATCGAAATCACCGCCGAAATATGCAATTGACATATCGGGAGCAAAAACTAACCGGATATCGGTATATCTTTTATAGCAATAAATAGAAAATTTAGCGCCGTTAAACAAAGAAACAAATTCACAGATAGTGCCCGTTTCATGTTGATACTTTTCCTGAAGTTCTTTTATTTTCAGTTCTTTATTATTAGCTTTTTCATTGTCATTTGCTCCGGTTTGCATTGCTTTAGTAATCTCATCGGTAACATCTTTTATCATTACGAGCTGATCGGCATAAGAATTAGGAATTTTTCTTTCTTCGGAAAGGGAATTGGCAAAGAAGCCGTTCTCAATTAAGTCTTCACCATCTTTTTTAATATTTTCGAGAATTGTACGTGCGCAATGATGATTAGTCATCATCAACCCGTTGCCTGAAACAAATGACGAGGTACAATTGCGTAATCTGAGAGCTGAAAGTCTTACTTCTTTAAACCAGGATTCACTGGCGTCGAATCCGTAAGTATCTTTAAAATATTGCACCGGCGGATAATCGAATGACCACATTTTACCCGTATCAAACTTCTGCGCTTTGACGGTATCAGTAAGTATTTGTGCATTATTTATGGAATAGAATGCAAATACCAGGAAAAAGAAAATTGAGATCGAGCGTAATTTCATCGTAAAAACCTTTTAAGATATTAATAAATATAAGTACGATGAAAAATATGGGGACAAATATTAATAAACAATTTAATTTGTAATGGACCAAATAAAAAAATACTTTAATGCCGGAAATAGTTTTATCGACCTTGAACTGAATGGATTGTCGAATGGTTTTTATATTGCTCATATAACTCTAAATGAGAAATTTACTATTACACGAAAACTATTGAAAAATATTGTTATACGCTTTAACAATCAATTGTGATAAATACGGTGGATTATATCAGTGGGCAGAAGCGATTCAATACAAAAATGGGGTAACTAACAGCATATTTCCGAATCCGTCATTTAGCGGAAATATGAAAGGAATTTGTCCAAGTGGGTGGCTCATACCTTCTAATGCAGAATTTCAAACTTTAGCAACGGCAGTAAACAATGATGTTAACGCATTACTTTTAACAGGACAAGGAAGCGGTACAAATACCAGCGGCTTTTCAGCGTTGTTTCCTGGCCACCGCGGCAACGGTAGTGGTTTCATCGGTTTAGGTCACGAATCTGACATTTGGAGTTCTACGGAGGACGGTGCTTCTTTCTAAGGGAAGAAGAGATAAGGACCATTCTTGCGGCTATAAAAAGGTCTGATTTCGCGGATAGGATAAATACCATCTGAGATAACCACCACATCACCAAAATTAAAAATAGATTATCCGACAAGAACCTTATATTCTCTAAAGCCGAATTTGTTATTAACAACGTCTTTAGTTAATTGCACTCTCATTCTGCAATAGGAATCAGCACCTATTTTTATTTTATTGCACCTAAATTACATTGCAAGTAATGGATAGCGCCCATTTTTCACGTAATCTTGTCTTTTGCGCCTATTTTAATTGCATTGCGCCTATTTTTATTTTATCTTACACCTAAATTATATGTTAAGTTATGAATAGCGCCCATTTTTCATATAGTGCCCCTGTTTTTCATGGAATTCAATTACCCGAACAAGGTCTTGTTGTTGGTTATGCTGCAATAATTAACGGCTTAAACCTTCCAATTCCAACACTAAACCCAATAGCTCTGATCTCTAATCAAAACAAAAAACAGATAACAGAAGATTGGAAAATTTTTCCGGGCCAATATCTACCTGAAGACAATGCTCAATTAACGGAAATTGAAGCTTTGTATAGTCATTTGGTTTTTGCACTTAAATATGAAGGTGTCAACTTATTAGTTTTTAGTTTTTTAACAAAACATTATTCTATTGATAAATTATCTGAATTAGTTAATATTGAACCAACCGGTCAATACTCTCGTAAAATATGGTTTTTAGTTGAATGGATTACAGCTAAAATACTTTATCACAAAGAAAGTCATAGTAAAAAAAGCTATGTTCCTTTGTTGGATGATACATTGCAATACACGGTTGAAGGAATTAAGTCCCCACGTCATTTAATTATTAATAATTTACCGGGTACTCCCGATTTCTGTCCTCTTATTCGCAAAACTCAAAAATTGGAGACCTATATTGCTTCAAATATTGCAGAACAAAAAGAAAAATATCTAAAAGATCTAAATAAGGATATACTTCAACGTGCTTCTGCTTTTTTACTTCTTAAAGACTCTAAAGCTTCATTTACTATTGAAGGTGAAAGTCCTAAAAGTAAACGAGCCGCTCGTTGGGGTCAGGCAATCGGTCAAGCTGGTTCTATAGATTTATCAAAAGAAGAACTTCTTCGTCTTCAGCAAATCGTTATTGAAAACGACCGTTTCGTAAAAATGGGATTCCGAAAAGATGGGGGATTCGTTGGTGAACACGATCGAAGTACTGGCGAACCATTGCCTGATCATATTTCCGCAAAGTGGCAGGACTTGGATTCGCTCATAGATGGTTTACTGAAAACAAATCAAATTCTATTAAATAGCAGTTTCGACGCCGTTCTATCAGCTACTATTGTTGCTTTCGGTTTTGTATTCATTCACCCTTTTGAAGATGGTAATGGCCGCATTCATCGCTATTTGATTCATCATTTGTTGGCTAAAAAGCATTTTTCTCAGCAGGGTATAATATTCCCGATATCTGCTTCTATACTTGATAACATCAATGATTATCGAAATGTTTTAGAATCTTATTCCAGCCCATTGTTGGATTTTATTGAATGGCGGGAAACAAAAGATCACAATGTTGAAGTGCTAAATAACACAATGGATTATTATAAATACTTCGATGCCACTAAAATGGCTGAGTTTTTATATTACTGTGTTAACGACACCATACAAAATATAATTCCTGCAGAAGTTTCATATTTATCTAATTATGATCAATTTAAAATACTCCTTGAGAATGAATTTGATATGCCAGATAAAATGATAGCGCTCCTGGTTCGCTTTCTTTCTCAGAACGCTGGCAAACTTTCGAACAGAGCAAAAGAAGTAGAATTTGTTGATCTAACCAAAGATGAAATTAAATTGATAGAAGAAAACTATAAAAGAATATTTCAATAAATAGTTAAACCATTCCAACAAATATTGGAATATAATTACTTCGGGAAATTAGTTATAATACCTAAATACTTTTTGAACAAAATCCGGTATATATATAAATTAAGAGTATTTCCTTTCTAATAAAGACATATCGATAGTATCATAATCAGTACCTTTTAGATCACCAAAACCAGAAATCCGGAAAATTGAGTTTTGTTAATGCTTTGTTAATGGGACGTTTATGTCAGATCCTCGATTTCCTCGAAATGCCCTATACGTAAACTGCACGGCCGTGGGAGAGGCGAGCCGGATATATAGGAATTACCGCAAGGTTGACATTAACGTCGCATTAACGAGTAATAAACAAGAAACTATAACGAAATCATAACGGCCCTAAATAAAATAATTATTCGCCAGGCAGGCGGGACAAGGTTTAAAAAAAAGCTGTCCTTTTGAGACAGCCCTATAAACAAATTCAACATGAAAAGAAAATCATCCTCTCATTTTATCCAACAGTTCATTTAGTAATGTTGTTTCCTCAGAAGAAAGTTGATGGAACAGAGCATCCTGTGTAGAATTCAATTTGTCAATCTCCGAAAGAAGATTTAATCCTGTATCTGTAATGATTACGTCAACTCTTCTCCTGTCATCAAGCGACAATTCCCTTTTAATAAATCCTTTTATGCGAAGTCTTTCGACAAGCCTGGAAGCATCACACATTTTATCCATCATTCTTTCTTTTAACAGATTTATTGTTGCGGGCTTTGGAAATTGACCGCGAAGAATCCGTAAAATATTAAACTGATTTGCCGTAATTCCAAAACAGTTGAATATATCCGATTGCAAACACATCAGCCAATTGTGACTAAAAATAATATTTATGGCCAGTTTGTGATATTCATTTCTGAAGTTTGTCTGCTTTATTTCCTCTTCAAGCTTCATGATGCTTTTTGTAATTCCAAATTGACAGTCATAGTTACGGTTTTTCCTACAACAGCTCCTCCGGCTTCAATCAATGCATTCCATTTCAAATTGTAATCAAATCTGTTAATCTTACCTATTATTTTAAATCCTGCTTTTGTGTTTCCATAGGGATCCTTAATAGTTCCGTTATAAACAACATCAAGTGTAACCTGTTTTGTAACATCGCGCATTGTGAAATCACCGGTAAGTTTATAATTATTCCCTTTAACTTTTTTTAATGATTTTCCTTTAAATATAATTTGCGGGAATTTATCTGCATTAAAAAAATCATCCGATTTCAGATGTTTATCACGTTGATCATTATCTGTACTGATGCTGTTTACATCAACAACAAAATTAATTTTGGTGTCTGAAAAATCATCTTTTGAGGATTCAATTGAACCGGTGAAATCTTTAAATTCTCCCGTGACCTCGCTTATAACCAGATGAGTGACTGAAAACAAAACTTTGGAATGCGCTTTGTCAACATTCCACTTAGTTTGAGCATTTATTGAAATAAATGAAATTAATAAAACAATTGCTGCTAACCTAAAACGTAACATTTTAAGCTCCTTATTTAAAGTTATGAATTATGAATTATGAGTTTTTATTAGTGTTGTAACAATTAATGTCATAACATAGATGTGGAAGCAATAGTTCAATTGGAAGGTTTTATAATAAGGCGCGGTTTTTATGAATCTCCCCGCCGCATACAGCGAGGAATTGACCCCGTGCCTGCTTATAATGCAAGACTTGTTGGAAACTCGAGCAGATTTAAAACCGCCTCAGGCGGATTAAATCATTGCATCGGGATAATAGAAAATCTGAAGGCGTTTTTCGTCTTCCTCATTACCGGTACAACAAGTACATTTTCTAACATAATAGACGATTGGCTCTTCGTCTTTTTCCAAATTAAAAAAATCAACAATAGATTGGCAAGTACTGCATTGTACAATATGATGGGTGAAGATTTTTACAACACAATGAGGGCATAAGAAATCTTTATCTGAATATTGCTTTTTTCCCTCGATAATAAATAATCTGTTACATTTTGAATTGGTGCATATTGTAAACTTCTGCAGATTCGTAGAACTATTTTCGATATCAGGTTCCTTTTTTAACAGTTGAATATAACCCCTAAATAAAGATAAGTCTATGCAAAAAAAAATCTTGTATTTTCAAAATTGTTCCGGTTCTTATTTATTAATAAATTTGTTATAAACAATAATGGGTTAAAAGTGGAAAAAATTAATTCTTTTAAAGCTTATGATATCAGGGGAAAAGTACCCGGTGAATTAAATGCCGAATTAGCATATAAAATTGGAAGAGCTTTTGTTATAGTTAACAAGGCAAAAACAGTTGTAATTGGCAGGGACATAAGAAAATCATCGCCGGATCTTTCCGAAGCGCTGGCAAACGGAATTACAGATGCAGGCGCTGATGTAATAGATATAGGGATTTGCGGAACCGAGATGATCTATTTCGGCACACCATATTTTGACGCAGACGGCGGAATAATGATTACTGCCAGTCATAATCCTCCGGAATATAACGGACTAAAATTCGTTAAAAAGGGTTCATTCCCAATGGGATATGCTGATGGTTTGAATTTGATTGAACAAATGGTATTGACTGATGATTTAGGTGAAAAAGCTGCTGTTAAAGGGAAAATTATTCTGAAAGATATTTTAGCGGAATCTGTAAATAATGTGAGCAAATTTTACAATCCGGAAAAAATCAAGCCTTTTAAGGTTGTTGTTAACGCAGGTAACGGCTGCGTTGGTCCTGCACTTGATTTACTTGAAAAATATTTACCAATTAAAATGATTAAAGTATTTCATGAACCGGATTCCAATTTCCCAAATGGTGTTCCTAATCCTCTTTTGCCGGAAAACAGGCAGCCGACAACCGATGCAATATTGAAAAATAATGCCGACCTTGGCGTTGCCTGGGACGGCGATTATGACAGATGTTTCTTTTTCGATGAAATGGGAAATTTTATTGAAGGATATTACATTGTTGGATTACTTGCAAAATCAATTCTTAAGACAAATCCGGGAGAAAAAATTGTTCATGATCCGCGACTAATCTGGAATACAATTGATGTAGTCAATAAAGCCGGCGGAGAACCGATTGTTTCTCAAAGCGGGCATGCGTTTATGAAAAAGAAGATGCGAGAAGTAAATTCAATCTATGGCGGAGAAATGTCTGCTCATCATTATTTCCGTGATAATCATTTTTCAGATAGCGGTCTTATTCCATTTGTACTGATGTTGCAGCTAATGTCGGAAGAGAATTCAAAAATGTCAGACCTGGTTAAAGAAATGGAAAGCTCTTTCCCGTGTTCGGGCGAAATTAATTCCACAGTAACCGACTCTGCCTCCAAAATAGAATTAATTACAAAAAAATATTCTGACGGAAATGCGAACAAATTAGATGGAATAAGTGTAGAATACCCCGAATGGAGATTTAATGTACGTTCAAGCAATACCGAACCGCTTATAAGACTTAATGTCGAAACAAAAAGAGATCAAATCCTGTTAAAAGAAAAAACTGAAGAATTATTGAATCTAATTAGAAGTTAGTATTGGATTTTAAATAAAATTTGATAAATTTCGGTTAGTGATTAAAAGTTTGTTATAACCGGAGCGATGAAATGTCGGCAGGGCAGGAAAAAACAATTGATGTTGACAAATTATTAAAGAATAAATTAAAATCTGTTAGTGTCGGTTCTCTTGAAAATGCTATTTCAAAGGTTATAAGTGATATGGTTGGCGAAGATTATAAATGTGCAATCGGTGAAGTAAAATATACGATGTTTAGCGGTGCTGATTTTCACATCAAGATTGAATTAAGTTATAATCCCGAACAATAAATTTTAGGGAGTTGCGGCTGGACTTAGGTCCCCCCCCAACCTGGGTTTGGCTCTTCTCCCTATTTTATTTTATCTCTCCTAAAATTATTTCCAATTGATCGACTGCCTCTTGAATATCTTCAATTGTATTATAAAAATGAGGCGAAAACCGAATCATCCCTTCTCTTACGGCTGCTGTGATTTTTCTTTTTTCCAATAATTCAAAAATCTCCTGAGATTTCTCATGTTTGAAGGAAATAATTCCTGCAATATTTTTTTCTTTTACATTTTTAAGAATGGGTTCCAATCCAAGATCCGCAAGTTTTTTTATAAAGTAATCAGAGTTTTCTAAAACCCTCGATTCAATATTTTCTATTCCGAATTGGTTGAACATAGAAAGAGAGGCTTCGAATATTGCAACCCCAAGAGCATTAACAGTACCGTTCTGAAATCGATCGGCAGAATCTCTAAACGTCAATTCATATTCCAAAAGACTCCATGCGTTTTTGATGGAAGCCCAGCCTACAAATTTTTGATCAATTCTCGACTGTAATTTTTCTGTAATATAAATATATGAAAGGCCCTGACTGCTCATTAACCATTTTTGAGATCCGCCGGTGAGAAAATCTATATTTGATTTTCCAACATCAATCTGTACCGCACCTGTTCCCTGAATTGCATCAACAGCGAATATTATTCCATGTGTCTTGCATAATTCTCCAATTGCGTTTATATCCGCCCGATACCCGCTTAGAAACTGAACCAAGCTAATTGATATCAATTTTGTTTTCGGTGTAATTAGTGTTTCTAAATCTTCCACATCAACAATGCCATTCCGGGATTTAGCAAAGTCAATCTCAACTCCAAGTTTTTTCAAATTCATGAATGGATAAACATTGGAAGGAAATTCAATATCGTTTAATAGAATCCTGTCGCCGGTTTTCCAATCCAATCCCTGAGCTATTATATTTGTCCCGTTGGAAACATTATCTACCCATGCAATTCTATCGGATGATGCGCCAATAAGTTTCCCTAGTTTTTCTTTAGCGCTTTTACTCCAGCGGATTAAGGATTGATAGTTTTCAATTTTGGATAGACTTCGTTGATAGGCATATTCATTAATTCTATCTAATACTAAAGAAGACCATGGACCAATTGCTGCATGGTTAAAATAAAGCTGGTCGGTTTGTAGATGCGGGTATAATGAACGGATTTCGGATATATTCATTGTAATTAATCTCCAGTATTTATATTTGTGATATAAAATTATAAAATCTTTTCGATAATATAGTTGTAGAACGTATTCCGGATGTTTAATGAACAAAATATTAGAATTAGCAAGATACTTTTACAGAATAGTTATACCGAGAAAATTTAGAAAAGAGTTTTTGAAGTTAACACAACAGTTTTTAGATGAAAGATATTCTATTGAGACTGCGATAGGATTGGCAATTAATAAGCTGAAACTGAAGTAGTTAGTAAAAAGTATTCTTCTCCTGCAAATCTTTCCATCACGATCAAAGGAAGTGCATTCCACTTTTCCCTTTTATTGTAATATTATTGTTTTTAATCCACCGTAGGCGGTTTTAAGGTCAATTCCTCGCTGCATGCGGCGAGGAGTTTCATTATATGTGTCAATTTATTCTTAGATTTTCTCTAAGTAACCAGAAACGTATTCTGCCCGTTTAATTTTATTTGTTGGTGTTTTGATAAATGGAGAAGTTTGTTCAATCATTTTTGATATTTTCGAAAATTTGGGAAGTTTGGTATTTACTTCGTGTCTAATATTTTCCAAAATATCTATAATATCTGAGGCAATAACGTTATCATCTTTTTCACTCTTCAAAGTATCTATATAACCGTAATTAGGATAGACGCGAGCAATAAGCTGATTATCGGATTGATAAACGATTGTCTCTTCAACAAATATTGATTCTTCCAATTTTGATTCAATTACTTCGGGATAGATATTCTCGCCGGAAGGACCGACAATAACATTTTTTGAACGTCCGGTAATAAAAATAAAACCATCTTTATCCAAATAACCTTTGTCGCCGCTAATAAACCAACCATCATTTGTAAAACTCTTAAGTGTTAGTTCATCATTTTTGTAATAGCCTTTCATCACGTTAGGACCCTTGATGCAGATTTCACCAATTCCACTTTCCGGATCGGGGTCAACGATTTTTAAAGAGACATCAGTAATTGCATGACCGGGTGAACCCATTTTTTGCATCTTCATGGATGAAAAAGTAACCAATGGAGAACATTCACTTAATCCATAACCGCAGCAATATGGGATGTTTCCTTCTTTCATAAATAGTTCGACTTCCGGCGAAAAACTTGCTCCGCCTATAATAACACATTCCAGCCTTCCGCCAAGAAGTTTATTAATTTTTTTACCAATGATTTTATAAACCAGTTTTTTAGTTAATTTGGTTTTTGAAAGTAAGTGAAGAGTTCTGCTCTTTGCGATAGTCGGCACAACTTGTTTGTGATAAATTTTTTCGAACACTAATGGAACAGCGCCCATAATGGTTGGCTGGACTTGCTGCATAGCTTCAATCAATATTTTGGGAGATGGGATTTTATTTAGATAATAAATACTTGCTCCGTAACGAATGATTGAGAGAAAAGCCGATGTTGAACCAAAAGCATGTGCCAGAGGTAAAATAGAAAGCAAAACACTTCTTTCGTTAATTACTCCAAGCAGATCGGGTCCCTCAAAAAGATTACTGACTAAATTTTTATGAGTGAGCATTACTCCTTTTGAATGCCCTGTTGTTCCGGAAGTATATAATATTTCTGCGATATCATCTTCGTGGATTTGATCATTATCATTATTTGAAACAGATTTATCAAAACTCTTAATTATTTTTTCGGATAAATCCACAATATGTTTCCATAAATTTGATTTATTCTTTGAAATTTCAGAGAGGGAGGAAAAATCATTTAATTTAATTATACACTTCAACTCACATAAAGAACTGAGATTTAAATTTGCGTAATGATATTCGGAAATGAATATCCCAACAGCATCAGAGTGTCTGATTATATGGTCAATATCCGTTTCCGGGAATTCTTCAAGCACCGGAACTGCAACTGCCCCCATAGTTGTGATAGCCATAAATGCTATTGCCCAATTGGGTGAAGAATTTCCAAGAAGAACAATTTTGTCATTCTTTTTAACACCAAAATGATTCAAGGTAGTTTTGAGAGAATTTACACGTATACCAAATTCATGATAGGTAAATGGTTTTTCTCCTACTAATGCTAATGCAGAACGGGTAGGATATTTTTCAATTACCCGATCAAAAAAAGCATCTAATGTATATTGTGAGAGTCCAAACTTCATTATATGATCCTCTGCTATTTGTATTCAGATTAACTTTTGTTGTTTACTTTATAAACTATTACCTGTTCAAGACCAAATCAGCGTACAATTTGACGAATTCATATTAATTTGAATATTTTTCCCCGCCTTAAATTATCATTTAATTACTACTTATACTAAAATCTTTGTACACAGTTCAAATGAAGTGTAAAGCTTATTCTTCTTTGTCTTTATTTAATTATTATAAAGCGTCCGGATAAATTAATAGTTCCTGTTATTATCCAAAACTCAGGTTGTATAATAATTTCTACAAATATAATTAAGCCTGAAATCGTCGAGATAGCTTATTACATTACATGGTATCCACGATTAAAAAACGGGAATTTGTTTTTTTCAATGCATGTAGATCTTCCCTCAAATTTAGTAACACTCACGAATGGCATTTTGAAACAGGAAAAGACAATAGGTGTATGTAATAAAACGACAAGAGAATCCTACGAACCGGCGGGTGATGAAGAATTTGTAAGGATATAAGTCCGGAAGCAAAAATAAATTTTAGGAATGCAAAAAATGTAAAACATTGGGATAATAACAGAATACCGCATTGGGAGTTATCAATTCTAAAATAGAAACAAAATTAGATTTTTCATAAATGAATTATTTTTTCCGATAGAGTGTTTCAAAATTAGATAGAGTAAATTCTTTCATATTGATGACTATATAATTAAGTATTTTAAATGGTATAACATGATTATTGGAGTAGATGCATCGGCGCTCGGCAACCGTGTAACAGGCACCTCGCGATACATTGAGTGTCTTCTTAAAGAATTAAAGAATACCAACCACACCATAAAAACATTTTCACATAGCAAAATCGCAGATGCAAATAAGGTATCCCTATTAAATTCTCTTCCGATCATAAAGAGAGGAGGAATTCGCCGGCACATCTTTCGGAAGTTTGAACTTAACAAACAGATGATGAATAGCAGAGTCAATTACGGTATTTTTCCGAATTATTTGATGCCGATAAAGTTCAAAAGACCGGCGGCAATAATAATACACGATCTATCCTTTATTTCTCATCCGCATTTTTATTCAAAGGCATTTGTCTGGTATTATAAAGATCAATTGAAAAAGGTATTAAAATCCAACCCTTTTGTGTGCGCTGTTAGTGAGACAACACGAAAGAGCATCGTTCAATATCTTGGTGTTGACAAAAACAAAATCTTCCTTTTGCAAGCCTATGCCGATATAGAAAGAATCGGTGCCGGACAATATTTGCATAATTCTAAAGACGGACGACCTTATTTCCTATACGTAGGGCATATCGAGCCTCGTAAGAATCTTTTTTTTATGATCGAAAACTTTCTAAGTTGGAAAAAGAAAAGCCGTTCGGAATATAAATTAAAACTTGTCGGTGAAATTTGGTCTTCTTCAAAAAAGATTCAGGACATGATAAAATATTTTTCAAAGGAACTTGATGTTGAGTTCTGCGGTTATGTAGAAGAGAACCAACTCAGTGCCTTATACTCAAATGCATCCGCTTTTATACATACAAGTTTTATTGAAGGGTTTGGATTCCCGGTACTCGAAGCAATGCACTATGGATTGCCGATCCTCTGCAGCGCCGGTACAGGTACGGATGAAATATCGAAACCATATGCTATTACAATCAATCCGTTTGACAAATCAAGTTTAGTAAATGGTTTTGATAGACTGGCAGCTGCAGTGAAACATTGTAAAGAAAATTATTTAATTACTTATTCTCCCCGGTTGATGCGCGAACAATTGGATCTACTTTTAAATGCTATGGAACATATATAAATGGAAAGCGGGCTGTTAGATAATTCCGAAATAGAAATCCAGAAAGCTTTGGAAAAAACTTTGCTTTATTCCAAACTTTTTAATAGCGGAGTAAAGATTAACGAGCTGCATTCATTTTTATTGGAACGGGAGGTGACGAAAGAACAATTGGAGAGTGCAATCAAATCGTTACTTGCCAAAAATCTGATATACATAAACGAAGGCACGGTTATTCTAAATAGAAAAATAGAACTCTTTTATACTCGAAAAAACAAAACGATTAATGTCAATTTGATTAGTAAGTTGTTGAAGATTTTGCAGCAAATACCTTTCATTTCAACGATTGCGTTCAGCGGGGGAACGGCAAACTACGGTATAGAAAATCATGAAGATATTGATCTATTCATAATTACAAAACCGTACACCGTTTACATTGTTTATTTTATTATTCACATTACAGCATTATTGTTAAAGTCGCGTGAGATTGTCTGTACGAACTATTTAATCGACGAAAAGGAGATTCAAATTAAACAGCAGCACGATTTATATACTGCAAATCAAATAATAACTCTTGTTCCGTTTAAAAATAAATCTTTTTTGAATCATTTTTTGAACCGCAATGAATGGGTGAAATCCCATTATCCGAATTATACAACGCCGGAATCGATGAGGTACAAAAAATCCGCACTATTTATAATCTTCAGACCATTCAATTTGATTTTCAAATTTCTATACCGGTTTAGATACAAGAAATATTTGAATCAATCCAATAACAGTGAAATTATATTATCTGAACATATTATTAAGCTTCATACACATGATTACCGTTTAAAAGTTTTGAATGAATTTCAGAAGCAATGGGATAAATATATAAATGAAAAGAATGATGTTCCGGTATTATCATAAGTAATCTGATGGAATATGACTAAAATATTGTTTACCCATTCTTATTTTTATAGATTCGACCTGAAACAGTGGAAAACCAAACAACCATATCCTCCCCTCGGTACTCTATATGCCGCATCATTTCTCAGGGCAAACGGATTTGAAGTATCCCTGTTCGATACTAATCTTGCTGAAACGACGTCCGAAATAATCCCAACTTTGGAAAAAGAAAAACCGAAATACTTAATCATTTACGACGACGGGTTTAATTACCTTACAAAAATGTGTCTTACCAGGATGCGGGAAGCAGCGTTTGAATTAATACGAATAGGAAAGAAATTTGACTGCAAAATAGTAGTTAACAATTCCGATTCTGCCGACAATATTGAAAAATATCTTGAAGCCGGAGCCGACTATGTAATATTTGGAGAGGGAGAAATAACATTAAAGGAGCTCTTAACTACACTCGAGGACGACGGGAAAAGTCTTTCTGAAATCAAAGGAATAGCATTTAGAGAAAACGATAAAACGATACGTACTAACGATAGAGCGATAATGACCGATCTAGATCAACTTCCTTTTCCTGCATGGGATTTAGTTGATATAGATAAATATAAAAGAATATGGGAAAGTAGTCACAATTACTTTTCACTGAATATAGCAACTACAAGGGGATGTCCGTTTAAGTGCAATTGGTGTGCAAAACCAATATACGGTAACCGGTATAATTCAAGAAGTCCCCGGAATGTTGTAGATGAAATAGAATACTTGACAAAGGAATTTCAACCCGATCATTTTTGGTTCTGTGATGACATATTCGGTTTAAAGCCCGGATGGATTAGTGATTTCCAAAGTATTGTAAAAGAACGAAATCTAAAAATTAAGTATAAAATTCAATCTCGCGTAGATCTGCTCCTAAATGAAAATAACATTGATGCGCTAAGCGCTTCAGGTTTGGAAACAGTATGGATTGGCGCCGAATCAGGCTCACAAAAAATTCTTGATGCAATGGACAAAGGAACAAAAGTTGAACAGATTTATAAAGCAACAAAGTTACTAAAGAAAAAAAGTATCGAAGTTGCGTTCTTCATTCAATTAGGATATCCGGGAGAGTTCAAGGAAGACATTGATAAAACGATAAAGATGATCAATGAATTGCTGCCGGATGATATCGGGATTTCGGTATCATATCCGCTTCCGGGTACACGTTTTTATGAAAAAGTGAAAAATGACTTAAAAACAAAAAGAAACTGGGTGGATTCCGACGATCTCGCTATGATGTTTCGAAGTAGTTTTCCCCCGGCATATTATAAACGGCTTCATCATTTTATTCATAGAAAATACAGAATTGCTAAATCGGTTGCTTTACTTAAGACTATATTTTTACATCCAACCAAACAAACTTTTTTAAGCATCAAAGAGGCGCTTACTATTTTTTATTATGTACCGCAAATGATGATTGACTATTTTCTGCTCAAGAGGACTGAAGGCGCAAAGTGAATTAAGAGATATTTTGAAGATTTAATATTCTAATTGTGAGTTCGTTTTGAATAAAAAAAATCTTACTGCTTATTTAATCCATCCGCCGAAAATTTTATCAATCCTTCTGTTAATTGTATTATTTTTCCTTAATCTTCGCTACGGAGTTCTTCCGGGCTGGCAAAACATTAATTCGGATTTCCCGAATTATTACACTTCTTCCAGATTACTTTTGGAAGGTAAGGATTTATCTCTCGTTTATGATGATCAATGGTTTCAGCAAAAGATTCATGAATTCGGAATAGCGGAGAGAGGCAAGTTTTCTCCATTTCCTCCAGCTACCGTTTTTATAATGACACCCGTTGCATTATTATCACCGTTAATTGCAAAGCGGGTCTTCCTGCTGATCAATGTGATTGTACTCATATTCACAGCTTTTATTTTCACAAAGATATCGCACTTCAATTTTACCGAAAGTCTTAACATTATCATGTTGTCCGGAGCAGCTTTAATAAATAATTTTTTATTAGGTCAGTTTTATTTAATACTTTTATTGCTGGTTACTCTTGGTTATTTATTTGTAACTAAAAAAGAAGGGAACGAATACCTTGCCGGGATTTATTGGGGAATAGCCGCTGTCTTAAAATATTTTCCTTTAGTATTTGTGCCAATTCTACTATTGAGAAAAAAATGGAAGGCCCTATTTACATTATTAATCGCAATTCTTGCACTAAATATTATTGCATACCGCTACTGCGGTCAGGAAGTTTACAAACAATATTTCAACAATATATTTATTAAGCACATTAACGGTCAATTAAGCAGTCAATCGGAATATTCTGCTCAATTTCAATCCTGGAATGCACTATTGAAAAATATCTTTGTTTTCGATCCGGTCGAAAACAAGGCACCTCTGATAAATAGTACAGCTGCTTTTTATGCGATAAGAGGTTTTATCGAATTATCCTTTTTATTCTTCAGTTTTTATATCATTTACAGAATCAGAAAAGAAAAAGATTTCTTTCCGAAAGCGATTATCTTGCTATCGGTATTGGTTTTTGTCCTTTCACCTGCATCCGCAACCTATCATCTTTTATTGCTTTCTTTGCCCTTCTTATTGCTTTTGAATTTAACAACCAATCATTCATCTACTAGTATAAAACTATTATTCATCCTTCTTTATGTTGGAATTGGATTCTCTCCCTTCATTTTCAATAAGATTAGGATTGAAAATGCCGGCGTATTTTTTGCTTTTTACAGATTGTGGTTAATCATAATATTTTATGCAGCCGTTTTATGGTTTATTTTGAAGAGCCGAACACCGGCCGGTAGTTTAAAATAATTTTGTTTTTCGATCTACTATTCCGAAGGGTTGATCGCTTTCAGAAATATTGTAAATAATCCCATTACCTGAATGATTCGAATTCCAGTCCGGTTTATTATTCAATGCTTTTTCAATTACCCTTATTACTTCTTCCCTAGTAATCAATTTCATGCATTGGTTATCCCCGTTGCAAGGCGATATGGAAAAATGATGAACACAAGGACTGCAGTAAATATTCTTATAAACAAAAAATACATTTTGCCGATTGCCGTACTCGTAAGGAGAGCAAGGGCCAAAGAGTGCGATTGTCTTTTTGTTAAGCGCAAAAGCAATATGCATTGGACCGGTATCATTCGTGATCATCAAACTGCTTTTTTGAATTAATGCGATAAGTTCAGTAATAGACAATTTTCCAGCAGTGTTAATTGTCTTTGAATGAAATTTTTTGTCAATTGCTTGAAAAATATTTTCAACATAATCAGTTTCTTCCGAAGAACCGATAAGAACAATTAGCTTATCAGGAAAATATTCAATAGTCCTATTTATCATTTCTATATAGTTTGAACTATCCCATCTCCGTTCTATTCGAAGGTCGGAAGCATTTGGGTTAACAATAATGTATTCTTTGGAAGGATCCATTAGTTTTTCAAGTTTGTTGTTTAAAAAAGCAGAATCATTTTCAAAAAGATACCGGTAGTTATATAGTTCGGTAACAATTGAGTTGCATTTAAGAAGTTTTGCGGCTTGAAGATAAATAGTATTCACCGGCGCTTTGGTGTTAAAGAAGATCATTTTAGAGTACACGCCAAGTTGAATGCGGGACTCTTTTCTATAAAAACCGATTTTGTACTTAGGGAAACAGGAGACTGTAAATAGTGTACTGAAGTAGGAATATATTTCCAGATTAATAAATACATCGACTTTGCGGATCCAAAGATCGGATACTGTTTTTACCATACTTGGAAGAAGGTTAAAAATTGTTTTATCGTTGACGGTTAATATTTTATCTACGAAAGGAAAGCTTTTAAGCAGATAATGATTTTTAAATGAAGTTACGTAAATTAGCTGTGCATCAGGGAAGTTTGTTTTCAAAGTCATTAACAAGGATGTGCTCTGGATGATACTTCCCATTCCCATAAATTTACATACAACAATATTTTTTATTGTTGAATTATCAGGTCTATTTTCTTGTTTAAATAGTAAGAACCCTTGAAACAACAGATTGAGGAAAAAGGCGGAGGGAATTCCGATCAATTTATCTATGTAGATCTTCGATTTGAGTTTCAAAATGAACCTCTACCCTGCAAGCAGCAATGTATCTGAAAAGCAACCCTGCTTGCAGGTTTGCCTCCGGTGGATTAAACGAAATTTGATATTGATCATTATTTAACATTACATATAAATAGAAAGTTCATGCTGAAATATCATGTGAATTATTTCAAATTAAAGAAAAGATTGAGTTTAGTTTTGATCAATTCCGGAAGGAATATTGTACCGCTTGCTTTAAACAGTCTAATCTCATTTCTAGTAATAAAATTCTCTTCTTTTTCTGTTTGGGGTGAACTCGTTTCATACATCATTATTATTAACCTATGCACCCAATTAGTGGGTTGGGGAAGCAAACAATATCTGTTGAGAGAATTTTCTTTAGATAATTCAAAAGTATCAACGAATTGGTCCGAAAACGTAAAAGCCAGAGTACCTTTACTGATAATCGTCTTACTAATAATTCTATTATTACGAATACCCGAAGATTTCAAGTTTATGCTTGTATTTTGGCAGATAATTATTTTTATCAACCGGTCTTATGAAGTCCTGATTCTTTATTTCAAGAAAATGAAATTCTTTTTACTAATGGAAATAATGCTTTCCCTAATTTCGATTTCTATAGTTATTGTATCGAACAAAAATATAACAGTTCGATTAGTATTATTTGTATTTGTCGTTATTGAATTTATTAGATTACTAATATTGGGCATGTACTTTAATAAAAAAGTACTATATAATTTTACAGCTTCGATAAATCTAAAAATATTATCCGCAGGGTTTATATTTTTCCTCCTCGGAACCATTGGAATGCTTCAATCAAGATTGGATTTGTACTTTGTTGCACTACTGCTTCACAAGAATGAATTGGCGGTTTATCAGATTCTAATTAATTATATATTATTGATACAAGCTGCAACAGGTTTTATTATTCAGCCGTATTTGAAGGAAATATACAGAATGAATCATAGAACTCTATCAAAATATTCATTCAGATTTACTTTGTTTGGATTAATTATCTCAGTCCCGATTACTTTTTCGCTTGCTTTCATACTAGAAAAAATCTATGGAATTGACATCAGCTGGAATATTATATTTCTTTCCTACTTATACATTGTACCGATTTTTTATTATACAATAAGGGTTTATGTTCTTTATAAAATCAAGAAAGAATCATTAATATTGATCACGGGCATTTCAGTACTAGTATTAAGTATACCGTTGAATTTCTTTTTGATCTCTATTTTTAAAATCAATGGTGCTCTTTTTGCAGGAGTAATCGGAGAATTGCTTTCGCTTTCATTTTACTTTTTTTTTGAAAAAAAAGTTGGATTAATCAACGGCGCCAAATCAATAAATAAGCAAATAGAAATAAGTCAACCATAAATAAAAAAATATATGAATAAGATTATTCTTTTCAATCCTAGAAGCGCTAATTCAAAACCGAGAATACCAAATTCGATTTTGTCTATTGCAGCTTCCGTGGAAGGCATGTATGAGTATTTAATCATAGACGGAAATCTTGAAAAAGACCCTTTGCAAAAAATAATTAATTCATTTCAAACCGGTAAATTCAAGTACATTGGAATTACCGTAATGCCGGGACCTCAATTACAGCAGGCAATTCCTATCTCCCGGGAAATAAAAAGAAAATATAAAGATGTAATAATTATTTGGGGCGGATACTTTCCTTCCAATCAACCCGA
>Ga0182027_10002793_pt1 | contig 28025 bp, 36 predicted proteins | sample 712E1DmetaG_FD_121300 | JGI IMG/M metagenome (GOLD analysis project Ga0182027, IMG submission 121300) | Permafrost microbial communities from Stordalen Mire, Sweden - 712E1D metaG (Illumina Assembly) | ecosystem: Environmental > Terrestrial > Soil > Wetlands > Permafrost | place: Sweden...
GGAACGATGGGTCGACGCCTCTGGTCGATCAGTTGTCTAACAAGGCATGCTGAGCAGCTACGCGTTAAGGGATAACGGCTGAAAGCATCTAAGCCGGAAACCCACCTTGAAAAGAGACATGAGGGATACTCATAGAAGATGAGTTTAATGGAACTGTGGTGTAAGTACCAAGGTAACGAGGTATTCAGCCAGCAGTACCCAATAATCCCGTTAAACTAATTTAGATTTACTCTATACACGGTATATTCATCATTTTTTTCTTGAATATATCTTAAACACTAGATAGTAGAATAAAGACTTCTAGAATAAATATTGAATTAGCGAGAGCTATGGAAGAATTTATGGATTAAGTATTAAAGTTCAATTAAATTTGTTAACAAATTTCTTGTATTTTAGAAGTTTTACCACATATATTAATCCTAATATTAAACAGAGAAATCCTAGAATTATCACAATTGGTTCTGGTTTTTGAGAAGAAAATGCTAATATTCCAAAATTAATAATAATACATCCTATAATCACATCAAGAATACCAACTCCTAGAAAAAAATTGAATTTATTTGGTGAAATTTTCTTAACAGGTTTATTCAAAAAGGATTCATTTTTTTGTGCTTCATCAAAACATTTTACATGATATGGTGTCAGATTATAAACACGATGTGTTCCTAGAACAATATCTTCTTTCGAAGTTATGGGTTTTTTACAATAAGTACAAAGTATGTTATTCATATATTTACAATCTAATTCTGAAACTATATAAATTTTTCTGTTCATGAAATTTTTCCGTAACCAATATAAGTTCTAGAATCACTTCCTTATCACATGACTTCGAAATGTAGTTTTCAATCCGAGTTTATCTGCTATATTTATATGATGTGGACCTATTGCCAAGAATAATGCATCATCACGAGCATATTGCTTGAACATATTAAGTACTGTCGGGAATTGATACGCCCAAAGGTACGCGTATATTATATCAAAATCTTTTATTGAAATATTATTTTTTAGATATACATCTTCATCACATATAGGAAAATATCTTTGCTTAATTTTTTCTTTACCCCAATCACCTAATTCTTCCCGTTCTATTTTTCGAACCAATGAATTCTTGCTTTTATCCATCTCATTCACGAATTTCTTTGGATAATAACTGCCACCAAATATCTGTATCGGAGCATTTTGTAATCCACTATACGCCAGCAATACTTCCCTAGAATAATCAGCCAATTTTTTATCCAACTCAATACCTTTGATCGGATAACCCATGTATGAGAACGTTAATGCGCTTGAACCACTTCCAGTCCCTAATTCCAGAACCGTCATACCTTTGCGGATATTGCCTAACTGTTCTTCATGTTTGATGTATGCCCATAGACTTATTCCGGCAGACATCCATGCAGGCATTCTCTCATTCCTGAACATATCTACTTCATCGATGGTTTCTACCGCTTTTCTTAAATTCAAAGGAATGAATTGTGCAACATCACTCTGAAATGTCGGGCAGATAGTATCCGGAGGTGCAGTAAACTGATGCATATATTTATCCATGTTTAGAGAATGATATGTTATTTTAAAAATATTCTGGTTATTAATCACTTTGGAGTGATGCTTACAATTTTTGCATTCTTTCCGTAACCCATATAAATTCTAATACAATCCCTTAATCATGGATGCTAAATTAAAAGATGTTTGCAACAAGTTATTGAAGTCATACGAGTCTGATGACGATAAATATCGTCCTAAGATATTCTTGCCTGAGAGGATTTGCGAATTTACTGAACTCATATTGTTAAGAGAACTTATGTTTCCACGGCATTGGAACGCTGATATTAAAAAGACTGAAGATAGATTGCAAAAATTATCCAGTATCTTAAGTAAAATCACAAAGAATTCAGAAGATATCATTAATCATCTTCCAGAATTAAGAGAAACATTAAAGACTGATGTTGAAGCTGCATTCGCTGGAGATCCTGCAGCAACAGATTACACCGATATTATCAGAACATATCCGTGTATGATTGCAATTACAATTCAAAGATATGCAAAAATACTTTATGACTACAAGATTCCGACGTACCCAAGAGAATTAACAGAGTTAGCACATAGAATGACTGGAATAGATATCCATCCAGGAGCCAACATTGGAAAATTCTTTTTCATAGACCACGGAACAGGTGTAGTAATCGGCGAAACGTGCAACATCGGTCAATGGGTAAGGATATATCAAGGCGTCACGTTAGGCGTTCTTCATTTCGAGAAAGACAAAGATAATCCTAAAATAATAAAAAAAGATTATAAGAGACATCCGGATATCGGTGATTGCGTCGTCATAGGAGCAGGAGCCAAGATATTAGGACCAGTCAAGATAGGAAATCACGTCAATATAGGCGCAAATTCATGGATCCAAGAAGACATTCCAGACCATACAACTGTATTCATTACGGAACATCCTAAACTCGTCAAGAAGACACATGTTCATAAATAACTTTTATAAATAACACCTTTCTTCGTTATCTTATGAGAAGAAAAATCAAATCACTACTCTGTCTTGGCATTGAAACTACTGCACATACATTCGGTGCAAGTGTAGTTGAATATAAGGACGGAAAGTTTAGTGTATTAAGCAATATCAGAGACATGTATAAGACTGAGAAGGGCGGATTAGTTCCAGTCATGTTATCAGAGCATCATGTAGAATGTTTTGATCGAGTAATTCTTGAAGCATTAGCAAAATCAAACAAATCAATCCACGATATTCAATTAATCTCATACTCTCAAGGTCCGGGAATTGGGCATGCATTGAGGATTGGTGCCGCAGCGGCAAGATCATTATCGTTGCAGTTAAGAATCCCTATGATTGGCGTCAATCATTGCGTTGCACATCAAGAGATATCAATAATATACAATGCAAAAGATCCTGTATTATTATATGCGTCTGGTGCGAATACTCAAGTAATTGCGTATGATGGTGGTAAGTATAGAGTATTCGGTGAAACATTAGATATTGGTGTAGGAAATTTCTTAGATACATTCGCAAGAGATTTAGGATTAGGATTCCCAGGCGGACCAAAGATTGATCAAATGGCACAAAAAGCAAAGGCAAGAAATGCCAAGTATATAGAATTACCATACTCAGTAAAAGGGATGGATGTCAGTTTCTCAGGCATACATACAGTATTAAGAAAAATGATAAGAGAAGGAAAACTCAATACAGAAGAACAAAAAGAAAATGTATGTTATAGTGTACAAGAAACAATCTTCGCAATGCTCCTAGAAGTATCGGAACGTGCAATGGCACATTGTGAAAAGACAGAATTAGTTCTAGGCGGAGGAGTCGCATGCAACTCTAGATTGAAAGAGATGTCGCAACAGATGTGCAAAGATAGAAATGCAAAATGTATAATTCCAGAGAATCAATATCTAGTAGATAATGCAGCAATGATTGCAGTCCTTGGAATAAAGATGTATGAAGCAGGAAACATAACAAAGATAGAAGATTCACAGATAAATCCTTATGAAAGGACTGATGATATTAAAGTGAATTGGAAATAGATTTCTCAATAATTCTTAGAATTGAAATAAATCTTTCAGAACAAAGATAATATGATTATTACAAATCCTACAGTTAAACCAGTAAATAATGTTCGTGTCGCATACTTGAACAACTTATTCTTTATCTTAATATTCCTTTCAGTAAGATTGTATATTGTTATAGCATACTCTTTCAAAAGATCGTCATAACTATTTATCTTTTTTAATTCATCATAAATTTGTGCGGATGAGTGCGCTGTAGCTCTATTATAGAACATCACACTATCCTCCTCTGGAGCATCTTTTGTCAAGAAGCGTGGTAATTCAAAACTTAGCAGACAAATGAAGAATGTTATCATCGCAGTGAATGCCATGACTAGCAATCCTATGCGACTCAGCGAAACATCATTTTTAACAATGTATGGCAATAGTATGCTCATTATCAGGCCAGAGATACCGAGTAGCCAATTTATCTTCGTATCGAGATGATTTTTAGACAGAATGTGATTTTGGAATACATCATTCATGAAATATTCCATCGCCTCAACCTTCAACTGTTTCTGACTCTCTTTAGTTGCATCATTAACAGTGCTGACTCTTTTCTTAACCATATTATGACCAGACAATCCCTATATTTAAACATTATCATTCATTATACAGTGAGATAACATCCATTCCATAGCAATTTAACAAACTTTAAATATTCGTGTGCCTCAAACACACTGTTGGGGATGCATAAGCGCAAATATACTAAGGAACAATTGGAATTCTATTTCAAGAAGTTGATGGGAGAACTGAAGAGAGTTCCAAGAGAAGAGGACATTTCTAAGAAAGAAGGCTATCCGAGCGTCAAGGCATATGCAGACAGATTCGGTTCATGGCAGAATGCAATCAACATGTTTGCAAACTTCGACCTTGCAAAAAGGAAGTGTTTATACTGCGGTAAGATCCTGATAAAAAAGAAGAAGACACAAAAATTCTGCAGCGACGAATGCGCGAAAAAATATTATCAGAAGAAAGCGACAAAATACACTAAGAATATCGAGAAAAACATCAAATCAATACTCGACAACAAATGCTTTGTATGCGATTTCAATGCAATAACAGAGATACATTGTCTGGATAATAAGAAAGAATCAATAAACAAGATACTGAAGGCATATAATAAGAAAAGCATGCATCAGTATGTCCTACTCTGTCCAAATCATCACATGATGTTACATAGGAAACTTGCAGTATTAAAGTACAGAGATAATGAACTAGTCTGGGAAGAATAAGTTTATAGAATAAATTTCTCTAATACTGGTTTCAATTTGAGTAAAGATTTTTTATCCTTACCCTCTGCTCTTAATCTTAATACTGGTTCAGTATTACTCGGTCTCACGTTAAACCAATACATATCAGCTACCACGCTGACACCGTCAAGATTGAATATCTCTTTAATATTTAATTTCTTCTTATTATCAGTAAAATATTTTTGTATAGCATCCATCACTTTCTGCTTATCCTTGCCTTCTGCTAACTTATAATTCAATTCACCTAAGTCAGGATACTTGTCATATTTCTTCCATAGTGTAGAAAGTTTTTTACCTGCTCTCTCTTTGGAATATAGTGTATTTAGAGTATATACAAGCATCATCATCCCTGAATCCAGATTATTCATATTATCAAAAAGCCTATGTCCAGAGACTTCGCAACCAAATATACCTTTTTCTTTGAACATACCCTCAGAAATAAATGAGAAGCCCACTCTTGATACGATATCAATGCCGTGGCATTTCTTGATGGTTTCAGACAAAATCTTTCTTGCAATCAAGTCATGGACAATCACGCCATGCTTATGTTTTTTCAAAATATCCTCTGCAACTAAACAATCTATATAATTATTGTCTACCACATTGCCCTTGTCATCCGCGAATCTTATCCTGTCAGCATCAGGATCCAATATGAACCCGAAATCTGCCTTAAACTTAGGTATGTTTCTGGACAATACGATGAATGCTGCATTATCCAGTGGATTAGGATTATGACCAGGGAACAATCCGTCAGGATGAGTAAACAATAATTCATAAGTTATATCATTCTCGAGCAAGAATCTCTTAATGATCTCTCCGGCAGAACCATTTGATGCGTCAGCTATCACTCTGATAGCATGATTCTTGATATAGTTCCTGAAATCTTTTGATAGGTGACTTGACAAAAATTTAACATATTCATCGATATAATCAATAGAAATGATTTTACCTTCTCGTCTTGATTTCTGATGTTTTACTCCTCTCTTCATCAATTGCTCGACTTGCTCAAGTCCGCTGTCATATGCCATCGGTTTTCCTTTCTTCACAAATTTGAAGCCATTGTATTCTTTAGGATTGTGCGAAGCTGAGATGCATAATCCTAAATCAAATTTGTGTTTCCAAGACAACCAATTGACCATCGGTCTAGTAATCAAACCCGCGTGTACGACATTGATACCTCTTTCAGTGAAGGCTTTAGCGAATGCAGAGAATAATTTCAGATTACCTATACGTGAATCATATCCTATAATAATGCTCTTGGCCTTAGTATGCTCTAGAACCGCAGTACCTAGATCATACGCAAACTTTTCAGTAATCTCAGTACCATATAAGCCTCGTATATCGTATTGATGGAATACTCCCATTCTCTCCTCACCAACTTTAATGTTTTAATACTTTTCTATTTTATTCCTTTCCAGGTCTTTTGAGCCTGTTCTAGATCCTCAGGACTATTGATCTTCAACCATTGACCACTAAATACGTATCCAACCAAATTATCATTCTTAGCTAATTTCGGGAATACATCCTGCTCCAATATTGAGAAGCCATCCGGAACATATTTTATTATCTCAGGCTCGACTATAAACACTCCAGCATGTATAAGTTTTGATGGAGCACTATCCCTTGAAGGTTTCTCAACAAAAGTTATTATCTTGTTTCCATTCATCAATGCTACACCAAAATTTGATGGATCATCTACAGTAGTAAGCGCTATGGTACATATCTTATGATTGGTCTTATGGAACTCGTACATATCATCCATATCGACTTTCTTCAGATCATCAGGATAACATACTACAACAGTCTCAGTTATGAAATCTTTTACAGCCCTTAAGGAACCGGCTGTACCATAGGGATATTCTTCATCGAAATATTTTATGTCGACACCCATATTCTGCACGGTGAATCTCTCTTTGATGGCATCGCATCCTTTAGGCAGACAGATAAGTATCTCTTTAACACCATTTCTCTTCAAAAGCTTGATATTCCATTCTAGAAGCGATCTATCCTGAACATTATCCAGTATACTGACTTTTTTATTTTTATCACACTCTCCACCAGCCAATATTATTGCCTTTCTTAATCTATTAGATGACATTGCCTTAATCAGAAGTAATTCTACTGCATGACTCCTATTTTTTATTGTTGAACCATCTACCTTATTATCGATCTTTTCTAAAATATCTTTCTCAATGGTTAAGGTAATACGTTCTTTCAAAAAGATGCACCCCGCATATTACACACAGTATTGCGTGAATTATGTGATACTGATACTGGAATGTATAAGTAGTCTATAATTAGCTATAGAATAAGGATTAAATGAGAGTATATAAATATTATGTTTTTCATACATCATCATACTTTTTAATCTTTTTGTCTTTAATAATTTCTTCGCCAATTAAAACATAGTCTTTCATTTGAACAATCTTAACCTTGACAAAATCACCTATTTTAATTTTTCCAGAAGCATCTTTAATCATGATTTGTTTATAGTAATCATTCCTGCCAATCAACTCGCCATTCTTAGCATATTCGTCGATTAATATCGAACATTCTCTATGCAACCAGACATTGTTCTGCACTGCAAACAGTTCAATAAATAATTTTTTGAGTACTTCAGTCCTATCCTTAACCAATTTGCCGGGCAACTGTTTCATTTTTTGAGCAGCAGTACCTTTACGCATCGAGAATTTGCTAAAATTCAACACATCAAACTTCACATCCTTCAAAAACTTTAATGTATCATTAAATTCAGCATTAGACTCGCCAGGAAACCCTACGATGATATCGGTGCTGATAGTTATTCCAGGAATTTTTTTTCTAAACAATGTAATGATATTATGAAATTCTTTGATAGTATAAGATCTTTTCATATTCCTCAAGACAGCATCATTGCCTGATTGGACAGGAACATGTAGAAATTTGAACATTTTAGGATGTTTAAATGTTTCCACCAAATCATCCTTAATCCTATCAATATGATCAGGATTACTCATCCCAAGTCTTATCCTGAAATCACCATCAATACTAAGCAAGTCATTCAATAATTGCGGCAGAAAATATTTATCTTTACGATAGATATCAAATCCGTAACAACCATTATCCTGACTAGTGATCCAAAATTCCTTACAACCCTCGAGTACAGCTGATTTGAACTGTGCGATTATCTTTTCTTTAGGATAAGACAACAATTCTCCACGAGCCAACTTAGTTTTACAAAAAGCACATTGACTCATACAGCCTTCAGATATTGGAAGTATCTCAATAATTTCCGTCCTACGGATTTTTGGGAGATTAAGTCTCTCATTCAAATCATTAGAAATATCATGAACAATTCTTCCAGATACTAATTTATTGACGATATCAACAACATTAGATATTCTTCTAGTTCCGATAACTGAAACAGCACTTAATTCTTTCTGCAACAATCCGGGTTCAGCTTGAGTTATACATCCTGCGACCAAAATCTTAACATCCCTGCTTTTCCATTTTCTTAATTCCTTAAAAAATTTTGATTCAGCCAAATTTTTGACAGTACAAGAATTAATAATTACGATACCGATGTTGGCTTGACTACTAATAGATTTGTTAGTTTCATCGATATAATCAGTGATCACATCATATCCGGCATCCTTCAGTAATCCGCTCATCACTTCAGAATCCGAATGATTTAATGAACAGCCGAAAGTTTTTATATAGATGGTAGTATGAACCATATTTGAATTGCGCATCATCTTTTTAGGAGAAAACGGATTCTTATAAAGTTAATCATAATAACATTTATATATTACTGACTCTGATATTATATTATGTCTGGTCCCTACGATAAGGAGAACATGCTTGGGGTGATTAATAGCCTACCTGAGCAGATTAAGGAAGCTTATTCATTAGGCAAACATATACAATTGAAAGGTAATCCGGATCAAATATTCGTCTGCGGAATGGGTGGCTCGAGCATCAGCGGACAATTGCTGGAATCATATTTTAAGATATTAAGGATAAAGATACCGGTATTTATAGTGGGAGATTATACACTACCAGATTATGCAAGTAGAAACTCACTAGTATTTATCATATCATACTCAGGCAATACTGAAGAGAGCATCTCGTGCTATAGAGAAGCATTAAAAAGAAGCCTGAACATAATCATAATAACCACTGGAGGAAAACTAGAAGAATATTCCAGAATAAACAGGTTACCATGTATTTTAGTGCCAAAAGGTTATCAACCAAGGAATGCAGTAGCATATCTGTTCTTCCCGATGCTAAAAGTTCTCGAAAATACAGGAATAATAAACGATAATAGTGAAGATGTAAAAAATCTCATTGATAACCTACGAAAAAATCAGTCAAATTTTGACAGGATAGGATATGACATAGCGTTGAAACTATTTGGAAAATTGCCAGTGATATATGCTTCGTCAAACTTTTTCAGTGTAGCATATAGATGGAAATGTGAAATCAACGAGAACACAAAAATTCCAGCATTCTGCAGTAAATTCCCGGAATTGAATCATAACGAATTTAACGGATACGTGAATGTCAATAAGCTGAATGTGCCTATACATATAATAATACTCCAGGACCAAGACGATCATCGTAGAATAATCAAGAGGATGGAATTGACCAGAAAAAACATAAAAGAGATGACGAACGACACTGTAAAATTTACGGAAATAACGATACGTGGCGATAGTATACTGACTAAGATGTTTACCACAATATATATTGGTGACTTAGTATCATATCATTTAGCAATAAATTATGCCACAGATCCTTCGCCAGTTGAGTGGATAGAAAAATTTAAGAAGGAACTAGGTCCGTATATATAATCATAATATATTATTAGAATTTCGAGGTGAGTCAATGTTTTTTAAGAGTAATAACTATGTTCTTATTGTAGATGTCGGTGGTACAAAGACTTCTATGGCAGTAATGGATACAAATAAGAATATACTGTTCAAAAAAGTCTATTTGAGTCATGAAATAAAACACTTTACAGATACATTACAACAGTTCATGCAGTTACCAGAATGTAAACATTATAAGATTAAAGAGGCAAGCATAGCCGTTGCCGGACCGATAAATGCTGACAGGACCAATGCAAAATTGACGAATCTTGAATGGACAATTGATGTACATAACATACTAGTACGGACATCATTGCATAGAGTGTTGTTGTTGAATGATTTTGAAGCGATAGGATTCGGCGTAGATACATTAAAATCTGAGCACTATCTGGAATTGACTAATCATGGAAGAAATACTGATGGTACAATTGCTATCATTGGCGCCGGGACTGGACTCGGAATAAGCATATTACCAAAATATGATAACGTACATCTACCACTACAATCAGAAGGCGGACATGTGAACCTGCCGATAATATCAAACGATAATATAGACTTAAAATTACAATCATTCTTGATACAAAAAAAACGGTATAAAGATGTTGAGGATATACTGTCAGGAAGGGGCATAGTCAACATATATAATTTTTTATTAACACAGAAAGTTAAACATAATAAAAAAATAAAGTTAGCGATACATAATGTTACTGATGCAGAAAAACCCGCATTCATAACAAAATATGCCCTTGAAGATAGAGACGCACTATGTATACGAACAGTAGAATTATTCATAAAATATTATGCTAGAATGTCAAAAAATCTGGCATTAACAACATTATGCTCGGAATTAATAATAGCTGGCGGCATAGCACCAAAGATATTATCAGCGTTGCAGGATGTATTTGTAGATGAGTTCATACAACATGACATTGAAAATATGCGTAAAATCCTTGAACGTATACCGATAATAGTGCTTGTAGACCCAGATGTGAGCCTTTACGGAGCACTAAACGCCCTAAGAACTTAAAACGCAAAGTTTATATACAAAACATTCTATTAAATAGAAATATTTATATATTACAACTGAAAAATAGTACATAGTTATTAGTTACGATAAAAGATTGTTAGGAGGAGATTGAAATGGCCGGATTTTTTTCCAAGATAAAAAGTTCATTTAAAGGTAAAGATTTTGAAGAAGATGAAGCAGTAGAACAAGGAGACGAATATGTCGAATTGGATACTTCTAAGAGTTCAGAGAGTGGCCAAAAAATAATTGTAAAGCCATTTGTGCTTGATGATTTCACGGATATCAAACCAATACTTGATTCTTTAAGGGAAGGCAACACTATATGCCTTGTGAATATCAGACCATTAAAGGAGAAAGACCTGATTGAGTTGAAGCGTGCAATCAATAAACTAAAGAAGACAACTGATGCTATTGAAGGAGACATCGCTGGATTCAGCGACGATTATATCGTAATAACACCAGGGTTTGCACAGATTTATCGTTCAAAAGGCTCAACTGCAGAGATAAAGACTACTGCAGAAAGCGACGAAGAACAATAAATATTTTTATTTTTTCTTAATATGTTTATTTAGATACATTCTGCTTGATAAATTCATTGATTAAACGTTTTAAGTCTTGATTATAGGAATAATTTCATTAAAGAAGATATAGTTTCTAAAACAACAATATATATAAATAACAATATGCATTAACGATTTATAATCAGATAATAAAAATAATAGTGATAAAATGCCGACGAAAAAACAACCAGAAAAACAAAAGAGCGAAGAACCGGAAACACTTGAGGGAGAGATGTGTCCATTCTGTCATGAAAAGAAATTAGTATTGATGGACATGAAAAAGGAGATACCGTTCTTCGGGATGACATTCTTGTTCTCTATGGACTGCTCTGGATGCGGATATCATAAAGCAGATATTGAAGCAGAGACTCCTGGAGAGCCGTGTAAATATACGATAGATCTATCATCAGAAGAAGATATGAAAATTAGAGTTGTAAAAAGCAGTAATGCTAATATTAAGATTCCGCACGTTGGAGACATACTGTCAGGCCCGAGCAGCAATGGCTACGTGACAAATATAGAAGGGATATTGAACAGGATGATGAAACAATTAGAGATTATACGCGATAATGATGAAGAGGAAGAAGAATCGCGTAAGAAAGCTAAAAACATGATTAAAAAGTTGCATAGAGTGATATGGGGTCAAGAAAAACAAAGACTTATACTTGAGGATCCGACAGGAAATAGTGCAATAATCTCTGATAAAGTCTTAAAGGAAAAATTGAAAGTCATAAAGAAGGAATAATAACGAATTTCAGAGATAATAAATCCATCGAATATAAGAGAATATTTCTAGCATAATATATCATTGAATCAAGTTCTTGATTTTCCCAAAATCATACAATTTGTCTTCTATGATATATGCTTCGAAATCCCTTATCTTAAGATTCTTCAGGAATGGACTCAATAATTTTTCACGCAACACATCTGTGCCCTCGATAAACAGATTACATGATGGCATCACAATAAGATTCTTACGCTCGTATTTTCCTTTAAGGAAACATTTAAATTTTTCGATTCTCGAACCTGACTGGATGCTTATAGCAGGATGCTCGTGACCGATTATTATCGTATCTATCTTGCGTAACGATTCTTTAGGAGCAAGTTTGTCGCCGTGAATAATCAGAGTTTTCCCCAATAAAACTTTGTCAATTATTTCTATATCTTTATCAACGATATATTTCAGTGAATTATCGTGATTACCTTTAATAATAATAAGATTAGCATAATTTGATAGAAAATTAATGAACCTATTGACTAATTCTTTTTCTTTTTTAGAAATCTTGCCAAATTCATGGATTAAATCACCATTAATGATGATAGTTTCTATAATGTCTTTCTTCTTAATGTGTTCCAAAGATCTTTCTAATCTTAATATTAAGTCATTATAATTATTTCTAGGTATCAATATACCCTGCCTGTTCAATGATTCCTCGTAACCTATATGTATATCAGAAATAATGAATGTCTTATGGTCTTGGATATATAAAAATAAATCTTCTGCAAATATCCCTTTAAGAAGTTCCATAATTGAAGCTAAACACTAATTATTTATATTTATTACTGTTTATGTGCACTTTCTATTTACCGTACGCTTTCAGGTCTTTGTCCAGTTCATTGATTCTCTCTTTCAAGAATTCTACCGTCCTAAGATTATTCTGCTCTTCCATCAATTCGCCACATTCTGGACACTTGAAGTTGAATTCCATGGACTTCTCAAAATCCATTCTCGTACATGCATTTTTGCACATATAGAAAGTTGATGATGACTCCTTTTCCAATCTCTCCTTCAATTTTTGTAGTTTCTGAGTCTTGATTTTTTCTAGCTGAAACGGAATTATTTTTTCATTGAAATCCCAGTAACAGATATACCATCCCTTTATCTTGTCTTTCTTACGGTGGAAATATAGTATATTATGTTCTAACAACCTATATAACAAATTTCTTGCCTTATGAATCTCTAGGTTTAAATCCGCAGCAACAACAAATTCAGAAACCTTTGTCCTACCAATGAGATATAATACTATCGGTACAGCTTCATCATTAACTAATTCTTTTACAACATCCTTTATCGCTTGAGATCTCTGTTCCGAAATCTTTTGAAACTTAACTGTTATCTTAGGAACATCTTTAGAAACTTTGTCTTTGAATATCTTTTTTTCTTTGAAAATCTTGACAACCTTATCTACCTTGACTGGCTTCGCATTCTGTTTTTTTACGGTCTTTTTCATATTTGGATTAGATTGATACATCAAGACATTCAATGTCATACTGAAACGTGTTCAACACAAATCCCTAAGAACGATAGTTCTTATGCCCCAACAGTATCCTATAGTAATTTCTGGGGACACAGGTTTATAAAGTTTATGATTTTTAAAGAATCATAACCACTGTAAAGAAACAACAATTCTACTTAAGTGGTTTTTACAAGTCTTTTCTCTTCTTTTTACTCTTCTTTATCTCTTTCTCAAGATCCAATTCCTCAAGTAATTCTTTATATCTGTTTCTGATTGTTACTTCAGTAACGCCTGCAACATCAGCCACTTCTCTCTGAGTTCTCTTCTCACCATTCATCAATGCTGCTACATATAATGCTGCAGCCGCAATTCCTGTAGGCCCTCTACCAGATGTCAGTTCGATGCCTTGAGCCTGCTCGATTATTTCGACGGCCTTAGACTGTGTCTCTGGACCTAACTTTAATGTAGATGCGAATCTGGCAATATAATCAGACGGATTACTAGGTAAAATTGTTATTCCTAACTCTCTTGTGATAAATCTATAAGTTCTACCAATCTCTTTCTTTTCAATATTTGAAGCTTCAGATAATTCATCCAATGTTCTTGGAACATCATGTCTACGACATGCAGCATATAGTGCTCCAGCGACAACACTTTCCATACTTCTACCTCTGACAAGTCCTTTACGTACCGCTAAAGTATATATTCTTGATCCTTCCTCTTCCACCGATTGTGGTAGTTTTAAGAATGAACTTACTCTTTTTAATTCTGCTAATGCTAACTTAAGATTTCTCTCAATGGCTGTGCTTATCCTGTTTTGCCATTTTCTTAATCTGAAGAATTTATTTTTACCTGCTTCATCCAACTGATACAAATCAGCTTTTCTACCAACATCAGTACCTAGACCCTGATCGAATTGGGTGTATGACATCGGAGCGCCAGTCCTTCTCTTACGAGCAGCCGCCTCGCTGTCGACTTCTCTCCATTCTTGATCAAAATCTACAAGTTTTTCTTCAACAACCAATCCGCAATCACGACAAGTAATCTCTCCTTTATCCTTGTTCCATGCTAGATTAGTACCGCCGCACTCTGGACATTTCTTGACTTGCATCTTGATACCTCCATCAATCATTACAATATGAAATTAAGACTAAAAGTTTTAATCGTTTTAATCAACCAAAAAACCCCCGCGTTTTAGTTAGATTTATAAAAAAACGCATCCAGTATTTATAAAGTTTCTGTTTTTTTCAGTTAAATTTTAAAAGTTTTCGATAAATACAATATCACGGTATTTTAGTAAAATATTTATATAAGTTAATATAGATTAATAAAATGTTCAAAAAGAGGGGTCAAGGCCAATCGTGGTCTCTAGATATAATATTAGCATTTGTAGTGTTTGTACTGATAATAGGAATATTCTATGCATTATTAAGCAATAACAAAAACGATAAGACTGTAGACTTAGATCTTGAATCTAAAACCGTTGTAAGCAGTCTAGACTTGACTAACGGGCAAAATAATAATTTGACCGTAATAAATCAGGGTGTTGTCGAGCCAGATAAACTACAAACATTATATGAATCGGATTATATGACGCTCAAACGGCAGCTCGGTATAAAAGGAGATTTTTGTATATATGTGATTGATCAGTATGGTGGCCTAGTTCTTGTCAATACCACCAGTGGACAAGTAGGAAGTTTTGGCGGCGGCAATATAACTATCAATGGCGAATTATGTGGCAGCAAATTTTCTTAAAGTATATATACTAGAACAATTCTTGTGATTATATGGATGTATTAACTTATGTGTTATTGTTATTATTCAGCTTCTTAGGATTGATCATAGGAATCTTCATCAGCAAGATGACTATTGAGGAGATAACGCGCGCATCAAGATACTTGAAATATCTAAATATTCTACTTGTGCCACTAATCTTCTTGATAGCAAGTTACAATATCAATAGTCTATATTCAATAATATTTTCTTCTATAGTGTTGATTACGTTAATAGTATTCAAGAATAAATATAATGATGCATGGACCTATGCGTGCATGGGAGCAGCATTATATATTTCAACAATCAGCCAAGAATCACTCAATGTCTCTGTATTAATTTTTGTATATGGCATAAGCGTAGCGACAATTGACGCATCTGCGCATTATAAGAAAAAGATTAATGGAGAGATAAAACTAACGGAAAAAACTATGCTTGTTAAAAAAATATTATCCAAATATACTTATTATCTATTAGTCGGAATATTGTTCTTTGTAGTGTTTTCTTACGTTCTTTAGGAATATTTAAAAACTTCCCATCATTCTCAAGAATATTGCCTCTTTGGTATAATGGATAGCATACGGGTTTGCGGTAGAATCGATTAAACATCGATTGTGCAAAGAACCTGAGATCCGAGTCCGATTCTCGGAAGGGGCGTCCTTAAATGCGTCCTAAAAAGGACAACCTTTATATAGTTGCTATGCTGTTAGTGTATTATGAATAAAGAAAATACGCTAATATGGAAGCGATACGAAGATCATAGTCTAAACGAAGGACTATCAAAAAAAAGAATAGATAAATTAAAGTATATGTATTTAATGATTCTTAGAGGATTAAAGGATAAAGACCTAAACAAAGTAACACGCCAAGATATAGAGCTATTTCTAAATAAATTAAACCGTAATGAATATAAAAAATTAAATAAAGATAACTATACGGGCACAAGCAAAAGCGATATAAAAAAGTTTATGCGAAGGTTCTGGAAGTGGTTAATAGGAAATGATGAATATTACCCTCAAGAAGTAGCATGGATTAAAAGCCGAATATCAAAAGATGAAAGACCTGAACCTAAAGAAGTAATAAGTATAAACGAACTTCAGAAAATAGCTTCTAATGTTTCTATCCCTGAATATAAAGCGTTCTTCTTAATACTATTTGATAGCGGGTTTAGGATAGATGAATTTATGTCAATAACAAAACAAGATATAACATGGGAAGAATATGACAATAAACAAAAATGCTTTTGGGTTAAATGTAACCGATCTAAAACCCAATTAAGAAAAGTTCCTATACCCTTATTTACAGAAGATATAAAGGACTTTGTGAACGGGGTTTACTTTAGAAGTTTAAATGATTCTGATTTAATATGCCCTAAAAATTATGACGCCATAAGAAAAATATTAGAAAGAACTTCTACAAAGGTAATAGGCAAACATATAACTCCTCATTGTTTAAGGCATAGTTCCGCAACTTACTACGCAAAGGCGTTAGAAGGCGATATGATAGCGATTTGTCAAAGATTTGGTTGGTCTTTGAGTTCTGATGAAGCAAAAACATATATTCGCATGAGTGGGGCTTATGAGAAGGCAACGGCTAAGAAAGTTTATTCAAATAAAACTGAAGATTTGGAAGAAGAAGTTAAACAGTTAAGGGAAGAATTATCAAACTATAAGAAGGTTTTAGTTGAAGTTGTGGCTAATTCTAAAAAGAAATCTTAGACGATAAACGGGCTAAGTATTATTATAAAGTAACAACATAAGAATAGTGCTATTTCTGATAAAAATTTTGTAAGATTTTAGAAAATTTGTTCTTAAAATTGAAATTTTAATTGAGCGAACATTTAAATAGTGTCACGTATAAATACTACAATAATTATGTATCGATGACAAAACAACTACACAAGTGTTATCAATTAATAGTGTAAAACATTAATCATTACAAAGTAACAAAGGAGGAGTATAAAAAATGAGTAAGAATAATTTTACGGTGGCTAACTTTAAAGACCTAGATTTAGTAAAGAAGGCTTCTGAAATTGACGGTCGAAGTATAGGGGGATTCATTAAACATTATTCCGTAATCGTTGCCGAAGATATCATAGCAAAAGAGAATGAGGTCAAGGATGAGTCCTGAAACTTTACAGTTAATCTCAAAGATTGAAAGTTTACTTGATGAAGGCAAAACTGAGGAGGAAATCGTAAATTTGATTTAATATAAAGGGTGATGAAGATGATTATAGAAGAAATAAACAAGTATTTTAACCATAAAGTAAAGCTAGTTTGTGTTAATTCTGGAAGAGATTACTTTTGGACGGGAAGAATAAAAGAGATAAGTGAAACTTCTATACTAATTAAAGATAAATACTCTCATGATGTTAGAATATCCTTAGATTCTATACGTTCTTTAGAGGATTTGGGGGTATCGCCATGACTCTCAAAGATTTTAAAAATATAACATTAAATCCTAATCAAGTATCTAACGAGATACCTATAGAAATAAATGAGATATTAACTCAAACTTCGCTATTCTCTAATATATGTGATGAATTTAATAAAAAAGTAGTTGGTGAAGAACTATCATGCAGAGTAATTTTTCTTTGTGCTTCGGGTAGATTGGTAATAAATTCTAGTATTTCAAGTTACAATCTCTTAGTTAATGATGACGCCGGAGTCGGAAAAGACTACATAGTAAATGCTGTTTTATCGATATTGCCTAAATGGTATTATGTAAAGAGAACCAGAATAAGTCCTACCGCCTTTACTTACTGGCATAATAGTAAATTTGAACCTGAATGGACTTGGAACGGTAAAATATTTTATGCTGAAGATATTAGTGAAGGAGTATTAAATTCTGATGTGTTTAAAGTTATGTGTAGTTCCGGATCGACCGCTTCAGTAGTAATCAATCAAAAAACTATTGATATAGAAATAGATGGTAAACCGGTTATAATCACAACTACTGCTACCGCTACACCTAATCCCGAGCTAGTCCGTAGGTTTGTAATATTGAGTTTAGATAGTTCGCAGAATCAAACTGAAGCAATATTAAAGCGACACTCGGAATATGCTAGAAGTGGAATTGTTCCAGAATATAACGAATTAATAATTGATTCTTTCCAATACTTAGAACGAGTTAAAGTAAAAATTCCTTTTGCTGATAATATTGCCCGATACTTTCCTACTAAATCTATAATCATGAGAACAAACTATCCTAGATTCTTAGATTTTATTAGATCGGCAACGGCTTTATATCAATTTCAGCGTGAAAAGGATTTAGAAGATTTTTTATTGGCTACCGGTCAAGATTATAATATAGCTAGAGAGTGCTTCTTAAGATTGTTTAGTAATAAATATATGATACCTTTAACTATAAATCAAAAGAAGATATTGTCTTTTTTTGAAAACGTTCCTGAACTTAAGGGAAGTATATCTCAATTACATGGTAAATATATGAATTGGATTACTGACAAAGGATTAGGGCATAATTTAAGGTTACTATCTAACTATGGATTATTAGAAGTTAGTGTAGAAAAGGATAGCATGAATAGGGATATGGAGGTTTATTCTTTATCAAAAAGTTTTAGTCCAAACCAAAAAATAGAACTACCAACATACGAAGAATTATGTCAAAATGCTTCTATATCTTCCCTATCTACTATACCTACTTTATCTTCTTTATCTACTTTATCTAGAGATAGCGAAGATACCGAAGATAGGGAAGCCCTAAATCGACCCCCTACTAATTCAAACTGGGGTTCTTTGAAGGTTTTGTTTAAACATAATCCCGAACTTTACGAAGTTGATTTGATTGCTAATGCAGTTTGTTCTGAAGAAGAATTATCTAAGTGGAAACTTGAAGGTTTAATTTATTCATCCAAAACCGGATTTATTAGGAGGATCGATTAGAATGAAAGAGGAAGATTTAATGGTAAAACGTCAAGACTTGTTTAATCGGATGATTGAAGGACAGTTATCATTAGAAAATTACCTAGAAAAGGTTGCTAAGATTGATTTAGAACTACAAAGGATAGGTTATAGATTCAAATGAATTGTAAAATTTGTCGAGCCGGATTAGAAACCGATTATAAATATTTTGATGTAGATAATCATCGAATTTGTTCAAGGTGTTTCCTTAAAACCTTAGGAGGATTTAAATGAGATGTGGAAAGTGCGGTCGAAGGTTAACCCAGAAAGACTATAAGGATAATGTTTGTTCAAATTGTAGGGGCAGAATCCTATGAGCGTTACTCTTTGGTATCATTGTGTAACCTGCGGAGACTGGCTACACCGAAGAAACGCTACTCTAACCTATAAGGGAATAGTTTGTAAAAAGTGTTTAATTGAACTTAGATTAGGTCATAAACTTAAATATTGTTGCTCTAATTGTAAGCAAACTATAGATAATCCTTCCTTTTATGGTATTTATAATAAAATGCCCCTATGCAAAGATTGTTACTTGAAGAAGATAGGAGGAATTAAGCATAATAAGTCCAATAACCCCAGTAAGAATACTAATAGCAGTAATGCCGGTAATGTACCTAATGTAGACATTCATATCAACACGCCCACTCTATAAGGAAGCAAAAAATTTTGAGAAATATATAATAAAATACTATATAATGAGGTAAAGTATGATTAAGATTCCAGAAACCATAATCGAAGAAGAAATGATTAAGGTATTAAAGACTGTTAAGGATAATAAGCGTAAACTTGCTTTTATGCTTGGCTTCTATCAATGTATGAGAGTGTCGGAAGTTGTCAAACTTCAACCCGATAATATTGATTATGGTCGGAAATTATTAATGATTAAACAAGCGAAAGGATCTAAAGATAGAAATATTCCGATAGCTCCAGAAGTATTGAAAGGCTTGAAATATTTACCGGTCGATGTTGGTGTTAGAGCTTTAGAAATAAGCTTCAAGAAGTATTCTAAAAATGTGTTAAATAAAAATTTACATTTTCATTCCTTAAGACATTCAGGAGCTACGCACTATCTTAATGTTAAGAAGTGGAATCTTAGGCAAGTTCAGGTTTTCTTAGGACACGCAAGAATAAGCACAACAGAGATATACACGCATGTAAACCCTGAAGAACTCGTGAGTGTAATGTGGGCAGAAAATTAATAAATTCATTCTGATGTTTGAGATATATGACCACTAGGAAACAATCAAAATCACTTAAGTTCGCTAGGAGTTTTGAAAAAAACATTATAGAAGTAGAGGACATTCTAGAAAAGAAGGGTCAAGAATTATCTAGAGATACTGATGTGTTAGAAGGAATAATGTTGGGTCTTCTCGCAAGTATAGTTGTAAATATAATTTATAGTTGGTATAAAGATACAACATTTATCAAGTATTTTGAAGTTGCAATTATGATTATTTTTATAATTGTTTTAGGACATCTAATGATAAGAATGCATGTCAGAAATCGCGCATTTGGAAAGGATATCGCCTCTTTAAAAAAATCGGTTTTATATCTAAAAGTTATAAAAAAAGGCAGAGTTACTCAAGATGGAAAAACGTATATATGGAGTGGACGAAAGCGATAAATCAATTCGCTTTTTAATTCTTCTATGAAAAGAACAACATTTAAAAACGTGCGGTACCATAGATTTTTTATGAAACAAAAGAAACCTAAAGAATCACAAATTATGATATGTAAGCAATGTGGAAATAAAACATCCTTGACAAACGAATTTTATTTTGCCGAAGAGACTGTGGCATATTCTGGCGATGGAGATCCTCATATATTTGAGACCTACTATATGGTTTTATTGTGTCCTTCATGCAATAGACATTCATTGATATATACCATTGAGTTCAATGATGATTCTGATGACTGGAAAACATGGGACTCGATATATCCCAAAGAAATAACCTATCCACAATATATTCCTCAAGATATATTAAAATTAGTAAAAGAAGCTGATAGAATCAAATATATTTCACCAGAGGCATATGTTATATTAATAAGAAAGGTACTAGAGTTAATTTGCCTTAAGTTTAACGCTAAAGGTAAAACCCTATATAATAAATTACAAAATCTATCTAGTAGACAAACATTGCCTCCGACGGTATCAGATATTAGTGGTTTATTAAAAGATATAGGTAATATAGGAGCCCATGCAGACAATAAGATATCAGAACAGTATATTTATGCTGTTTCGGATTTTATAGAGTTTATTATACATTATTTATTCACTGTTCCGGAACGTATAAAAATGTTAAGAAAGGCATTTAAAAAAAATAATTAAATATATTTCGCTTTTTAATTCTTTTACGAAAAGATTATTCTAGATTAAGATTAGAAGACTGCCTTGATTTTTCGTAAAAATGGATTAAATTTAAATACAATTGGATCCTAGAGTATAATTGGGGGATTATTATGAAGATATTATGGCATGAATATAATGAGAAAGAAATTAAGGGATTAAAAGTCTTTTTATGGACTTTCGGAATTCTTGAGGCACTGTTTATTTTGTTATGTATACCTTATTGGGGGGAAAAACCATTTTTAGGTTTTGGTAGTGCGGGAGGATTCATATTATGCGTAGTATTTGCCATAATTGTAGGTTTTATTGTCATGGCTGGATATATGGGTGCTCAAAGAGGAAAACAGATTAGAGAAATTATAAATTACCATCACGAAAAGATAACCTATGAAAAGAAGAAAAAGTAAGAATTAATTGTAAATATGCAGGTACACAAGGTTAAATATGGAAGATAAGACATACATAGACGATGATGGATATAAACGATTTAAAGATTCTGACAAATTAGTTCATCGTTGGATAGCATTAAATAAAATTTATTTACCGAATAAGCATAAATACCGTTTTCCATTTAGCAAATATGTAGTCCATCATATAGACCTTAATAAACTTAATAATGATGTGTCAAATCTCGAAATAATCACTCAAAATGAACATGAAGATATACACGGAATAACGGACACAGAAATAGAACGAATAAACGCTAGATTCAGAGACTCTGATGCTACCAAATATACCCATTCTAAACACGAAGATATGCTTGATGTATCTAAGAATCCTGAGAAAATAATATTGGCGGTATGCGTGGTTCTAACTATGCTATTTCTATTTATTAAACCGCTAATAGCAATTATACCGCTTATTATCACTTTCTGGCTCTTGATTAAAATTTACTCTCATGATAAACCTATTCAGTAGGATTGTTACTCCATATTTCTTTCGGTTTATGAAATAAGGATTAACTTTAAATAATCAAGTATCTCGTGATAATTATGGGGAAAGTTCAATCTAATAGCACTTTAAGAAAGATTGGTGATTTTCTTAATCCCCCTTTTATTAAAGGAGGGTTATATTTAGTAACAATATATCAATCGCTTATGATATATATATCTTTGGTTAGTTTTGATTTAAATGCATATTTTAGCACAAATTTAAAGCAGGCGGAATATATAATTACAGGTATTGTATTGACATTATTTATCATATGGATAACTATAGTCTTTTTTAGAACGAAAAAGGCGTGGATAACGTTATTCAAAATATATCATATATGTTGGATATTAATGGGGGTGTATCTCATTATATTAGACTTTTTTATTCATAAAAACCGAGATTTTTCTGTATTCACCATAGATGCATTTATGATAATTCTAGGAGTAACTTGGTTTTTATATGCGTATTATAACAAAAGAGTTAAGAGAACATTCACAAAACCAGGTTGGATATAATGGGTAAGGTTAAGAATTTCTTCAAGTGGATATGGAAAGATATTCTTGATAATGGAAAAAATATACCCGCAATTATATTCATTATATTAATAATATTAGCAATATATTTCGGGTATCGATGGTTAACTAAAGGGTGATATTAATGGTAACTTCAGGTCAATTTAAGAAATGCTATAGTTGTCAAATGATTGTTGAAAGTAGTTGTTATCAGTGCCCTGGCTGTGGAAAGCACAGTATAATGGATTTAACTCCTTTTGAAATATCTTCAGGTTTTAGAAAGTGTAGGCATTGTAATTCTCTATTCACGAATGCAGGCGTAACCTGTCCAAAATGCAATAAAAGGTCAATTTACTAAACGAGATAAGGATTAACTTTAAATAGGTCTTTATGTAGTTATGATTGTGTGCGGTAAGTTCATTAATAAAAAAGGGTATGTGGAAGAAGTAAAACATTCTAATCTTGAACATAGACAAGTAGCATATAAAGAGATTTATCTTAAAGAGAAAAGAAAATATCCTTTACCTTTTAGTGTGTACGTAGTTCATCATGTAGATATGAATAAGTGTAATAATGCCGTTGATAATCTAGAATTATTCACACGGGAAGAACATGAGTATCTTCATGGTTTAATGTATTCTAATCCCGAGAAGTTCGGGTTGTGTATTGATTGTTTTAAGCCTTTGAAAAATAAGGCATATAAAAGATGTTTTTCATGCAATAGCAAGAAGCAATTAAAAGAAAAAAAGAAGTAAGGATTAACTTTAAATAAGCAAGTATCCAAAAGGTTTATATGCATAAAACTTATGTTATATTGATGTTGTTTACTATATCTTTAATCATTACTGGGTGTGATACTATTTCAAGTGGTAATATTACCCCGAGTGCTAATTCTAATAATTGTGATGAGTTTGCTAAAAGCATGATACCGCAAAAAATAACTTTTTTTGTTTCAAGTACCCTTCCTCCCTCAATAACGGATAATTATGATTCTTCTGCGTTGGATTTGGGCAAAAATAAATGGAATGATGGAACAAGTATAACCTCTAATACTTATTTTGTAAAAGGCAATTCGGTTGGAGAAAATACTAACTATTTTTATTCATATAATTATGTAACTGTAATGCCTGTCTTGGTAAAAACAAACGGAACTATAAGATATACTAAGCGTGTTATTACAGATAATGGTGACATTTTAGGGGATACTACGTTTGGCATTAATGTTGTTCTAAAACCTATACCAAATGAAGTATATAGGTGGCAAGCTGACTGTTTTGGAAATACTTGTTATAGTAATTTACTTGAAATTAATTTTAGCATAGTAAGTTATAAAATAATGGATTGCACATATATAAAAAAATAAAATTAGGATTAACTTTAAATATGTGTTCTCATAAGCACATTATATGAGGTTTTGGCGGTTCTTTGTGGGAGTTTTAGGTGTATTATTGTTTTTAGGTATACCTTTAATGTTGGCTACAGGCGTAATGTCTTTATTGTTTGTTTCGTTAATAAAAGTAATATTTGGCGTGTTCTTATATTTATTATTCTCATCATATATGGTTTGGTGGGGATTTATAGATAAAGAGAACCCTGAACATCATAAGTCTAACAATCATACTTTAAACGTCATATTTAAGTGGTTTGAAGAAATTGATTTTGGATATTATATCACTACGATCTTTTGGATAATAATAGTAATTGTTCTAGTCGTATTACTGATTTATCTTATTTTACCTTCTAATTATAAAGAGCTAGTTCTAAGTTTATTCCATCCTCAACTTTAGGACGCTTTTAAGTATTAACGGAAGGGGCGTTGCAAATTTATTTTATCGCATATTTTATTTTCTTCGTCATCATTTCTAATCCAGATTTGCGTTTGTATTCTGAAAATATGAATTGAGAAACTATTTAAATAAAAGAAACGGTAAACATTATGCGGGTGATTGTGTAATTAATATTTTGGAAGTTTTTCGACGATGAAAATTTTCGAAAAATAAAATTTATAAATAAGTAATGATTCCAATATATATATTAAATAGTAAATTTTTAAAAATATCCTTTATAATATATGTTTTTGAGTGTTAAAATGGCTAAAAATAGAAAAATCTTCGACGTATTCATCAGAGAGAAACCTGCAATGATGCTCGTCAATTTACTTAATTCTACTAGTCAAGTATATGCATCCACACTTGCAAAATCTGTCGATTGCACATACAGTCATGTAGTGAAAATACTTCAAGAGATGGAAGATGCTGGTCTAGTAACATTTGAAAAAATGGGCAGATTAAAATATTTGAAATTGACTAAAAAAGGCGAAGAAGTCGCAAAACATATTGATGGTATAGATAAGGCATTATAAATTCTTGAAATTAATAGCGAATTAATTCTATATCTGGAGCAAAATTTATAAATTAGCTAGCGAACCCTCTAAATATATTATTCACTGTCTAGTGAGGTATTGTAATGCATCTGATAACTAACGATAAGGATATAAGAATCCCCTTAACAAAATTGGTAAAAAATTATTTCGAGAGCAATTGTTATAATCATAATATAAATGACGATACCTTCCAATTAGGTATAAGATATTTCAATCAAAGTGAACTTTCTGATCAACTAGAAAAATTAAATGCACTAAATAGCGAAGATGGTTGGGCACTTCAACTTTCAGGTAGAAATTATTTTTTGAAAAAAAATGCAGTTAACGGTATAGGAATTCTCACACAGCATATTACAAATCAAGTTAACTCAAATTATCCTAACGAAAAGCAAACAATAGAAATAGAGCAAAAGGCATTTTTTTATATAGGTAAAGAAGGAATAAAATTCGAACTGTCCATAACCGATGATTACACGATCTCCTTAACACCAAAAATCTCAACTGTAAACGGTTTTGTCTTTGGAAAAAATACATATTTTAGAAGTTTAATCAAATTACCAAATATACCAAGCAAAGTAAATACCAACCTACAAGTAATAGCAGGTGACATATACTTGAATCAATTCTACAGTGGAGAAGGAAAATTCTATAATTGCGGAAAATTTAGAAAGATATTTCACAAATCTCTTGACTTAATGGACAGGATGAGTAATCAAAATGATGTTCACTTGGAATTTAATACTCAAACCGTATCTGAGTTATCAAAAGATGATAATAATCTTGCGTGTCTTAACTTATTAAATAATTCCCGCAAAGCTCATTAATTGATTCTTTTAATTCTGTTTCACATCTGACATATTTATCCAGACGTGAATCTATAGGTAAAACAATCAAATATATAAATGGTTTAGGATTTCGTTTAAAAATGAATTAGAGCATGGGCTCGTGGTTTAGTGGTTATGACGTCTCCCTTACACGGAGAAGGTCGCCGGTTCGAATCCGGCCGGGCCCAGTTATACAGTTATCCTATATTCGCGATCGTAGTTAAATGGTATAATTCGGCCTTGCCAAGGCTGTGTCGCGGGTTCGATTCCCGCCGATCGCATTCGATTTTCACATGAAAATCTTTTTTGAGCTAAAAATGAGCCTGTAGCTCAGCCTGGTTTAGAGTGCTGGTCTTATATGACCTGTTGACGCATTTGTCAACATCTAAGTACACCAGTGGTCCCGAGTTCAAATCTCGGCAGGCTCATAATTTGCTCTGGTAGTGTAGTCCGGTCAATCATACGGGATTTTCGATCCTGCGACCCGGGTTCGAATCCCGGCCAGAGCACTTTACCTTTCAGGTCAGAATCGAGAGATTCTTTTTTTTGTAAAAGAATATTTGTTACGTGTCACGCTAGTGTGACTCTTTTTCTCTCGAGAAATCGGCTTTCTCACCACTCTCTTTATAAATAGTGAGATACTGTCACGTGTATGACATGCGCACAATCTCAACAAATAATAATGGAGAAAAAGTTGTCGACCCATACGATCATAAGGGCAGTCATGAGAAATGGCTTAAAAGTATAGGTTATCCTCAGTCTATCAATTACTTCTCGCTTAAAGGGATTTCTAGCGAGTCTAGTGAACTTCTAACAAGGTACGTGTTAGACCTGTCTGTTGGGAAAAATATTGCTCACGGGTCTAAACGCGGGCAGAGAAGCTACATTCATCTATGCAATGTTAGATTACGATTAAGAAAAATTATAGAAATATTTGAGAAACAGACTCAAAAAAAGTTTATCGAATTAACCGAAGATGATATGTTATATTTAACTAATGGAATGCGTAATGGCACAATTCTAAGTTATAATGGCAAACCCTATATAGATGTTGCAAGTTATGCAAAGAAAATCATAGCATTTTGGAGATGGATACTTAGAACTCAAAAAGAAAGTTATCCAGATCTAAAAAATGTTGTAGAAAGTTTAGATTCTAGAGCAGATGCAAAACCTAAATGGTTTTATTTCACAATTAAAGATTTAGAAAAAATGGGAGATGTAGCTCCAAACTTATACTACAAAGTATTAATTTACTTTTTATTTGATAGTGGAATCAGAGCTCCTAAAGAATTAATGAATGTAAGAGCAAAAGATTTCTCAGAAGTTCCAGGAACCAACCTACTATTTCTAACTGTAAGAGAAGATACTTCAAAAACATTCGGAAGAAAAATCAAACTAATGATCAGCTCAGACTTAATAAAAAAATATATAGAAACAAACAAACTAAAAGACGATGACTTCTTATTTACAAAATCATATACCCCAACATCAAGAATAATAGGACGTATAGGATACAAAATCTTAGGAATCGGAACACCAATAAAACAAAAGTATAGTAAAATAATAGTAAAAGGTGGGATAACAATGTACGACTTCAGACACAACAGTTGTTGCCATTATCTACCTATATATAAATCTGAAAACCAAATGAAATATAGATATGGATGGAAAAAAGGAGAAATGATACATTATTATTCTGAATTTATAGGAATGAGAGACACAATAACAGAAGAAGACATGCTAACAGACACAACAAAAACAGAAATAGTACAACAACTACAAAAAGAACAAAACAAAGTAGTAATACTACAAGAACAAATGCAAGCACAAAAA
>Ga0182027_10002794_pt1 | contig 28023 bp, 28 predicted proteins | sample 712E1DmetaG_FD_121300 | JGI IMG/M metagenome (GOLD analysis project Ga0182027, IMG submission 121300) | Permafrost microbial communities from Stordalen Mire, Sweden - 712E1D metaG (Illumina Assembly) | ecosystem: Environmental > Terrestrial > Soil > Wetlands > Permafrost | place: Sweden...
AAATAGTGGAGCTTCCTCTATTGTCGGCTTTTCAGTTCCGGCTATGTGTGCGGCGCATCATCTGGACTACAGTAATTTTTATACTCATGTTATCCACCGCCCGTTTGCTGCTCATGACGTAGAGCATAATGACGCACTATTGCAATATGTCGGCGGCAGTTCCGATACTGGCCCCGTTGACGTATGGATAGAGGAGTCTGATCGACAATTTGCGCACCAAGTTTTAAATACTCTGTGTTCAAATCGTACAAAAAACATTATCTGTGTATGCCCAGGAGCTTCGGAAAAAAATCATATGCTACCAGTCAAAAAACTTGCCAGCATTCTCTGTCGTGTTAAACAAATTGTTTCCGATATTCAATTTATTATCTTAGGAGGTCCCGGCGAAAAACAGATCGGTTTGGAACTTGCTCAGTCAACCAAGGACTGCCACAATTTCTGTGGAATTACATCTATTACACAAGCCGCAGCGCTATTATCTTTGTCGACCATGGCAATCTCTATGGATTCAGGACCAGCACACATCGCAGCAGGGGTGGATGTGCCAGTCGTCGTCTTTTCTCCACACCCGAAGGACGGCGATCCGATCGACAATCACTCCCCCGTCCGTTTCCGTCCGTGGGGAAAGGCTAAAAGCGTTACTTTACAACCAGAACATGCCGTATGGCCGTGCAAAGATCGCTGCCGAGGAATGGGACCAAATTGCATTATCGCCATTCTTGACGAAGATGCCGTGCAGGCAATTGTTGGGATTTTGCAGGACGCTACTTTGCCGCCTTTTTTTAAGATTTCAACCAATTGAATTGACTAGAATTTCCTGCGATTTCGCTTTCATACTCTACAGAAAATTGCGCGTCTTCCAAAAACGGCGGAATGGCTTCGACGAGTCCCACGGTTTTGGGGCATCGCATTCTCTCTACCCGGCCAAACGCTTCGCAGAGCCAGGGACGCACCGGATAGATCGCACAGCGATAGTTTGCTTTGTCCAGAAACCGGCAATTAACCGGTCCCCGCTTCTGCGCCGCTAAGCGCTTCCGCTCGGTCTTGGGCATTGTCTGGACGTAGGCCTTGATCTTTTCCAGCCGATCGCGAGAAAGGGGCACAGGGCCGCAGCAAAGGGCAGTGCAGGAAGAACACGGCAATGTATCGAGCGTAGTCATCTGGGTTCCAGCAGCGGCTTTGGTATCCATTCCGTGCCAAACATCTTTTTCAACTCGGCCAGTGCCGCCTTCCGTCGCCGGCCGCGCTCCCCATCGGATGTGATGTCTGTGGCATAAAAAAACACAACATAAACTACCTGTGCCACGGCCATCGGAGCATCTGTCCATTGGTGCGGCGACATAAAAAAAACAACCGCCGCTATCACGCCAAAAACTCCCTGCAGAATAAGCCGATTCACAGCCTGAAAGCGACTTCCTTGTGTGTATCTTCTGATGGCGGCAGGACGGATGTGCATTAGCCACATCAGGGGGCTAATGCAAAACGCTTCCGCGATCTTGACCAGGACAACGCTCAGCGTCCATTTTGGTGGAATCATCGTCAGAATCAAATAGAGCGCAATCATGCTTTGCTCGGCGTGTTTCTGGCTGATCGAAAGCCATTCGTCGAGCCACTTGAGCAGCCCTTCGACACTGTGGAAGAACCAAGCGTCATAATCGATCAACCATTTCATGCGCGTAATTATACCGTAAGAAATATAGTCTGGTGGAGCTGGGGAGGATCGAACTCCCGACCTCCTGCTTGCAAAGCAGGCGCTCATCCCGACTGAGCTACAGCCCCACTTCTTCCCGCAGCGGATTGCGGCGTTCATCCTTCACCCGCTGCATCTGAATATCGTAATACTTTTCCATGCAACACACGCTGCATCGATCTGTCAGGTTCCACTTGCGGAACCGGCCGACGAAGTTATTTGGCGACGGATAAAGCGATGCGCGCCACTGTGCAACCTTCTCTGTCCGGTACCGTCGTTCTGCCCGATCCATCATGCCTCCGGCGTTTTTTTTGAAATTCCCAGTTCTTTGGTCCAGAAGACCTGGCCAGTATTGCTGCCGTAGATCGTCTTCGGATCGATGCCGGCTTTGGTCACCAGCTCGTTGAAGTCTTTTTTGGACAGGGTAACGACTTCTTCATACCCGCAATGATCCAGGCATTCGTGGTTTTTCTGCAAGTCTTCCAGAGAAGGGTAAATTGTGTTTCCGCCTAGAGCTTCTCCCAACTCGCAGGAAAAATCGATGGCACACATCCAACCTTGCACGGCTCTCATCCAAGCCTCCAGAAGGTTCCCCGGCGTGTTTCATGAAAGAGGACTGAGGGGTCGTGTTCAGTCACTTCGTCAGAGGCTCTCCCCCTGCACCATAGCACCGGGAACTTGACGAGTGGCGACGGAGCGTCGAGCCGCTCGATCTTGTAAACTTCATAATCGCGGGGGCAGGATTCGAACCTGCGATCTCTGGATTATGACCCCAGCGAGCAAACCGGACTGCTCCGCCCCGCGCGGAAAGTATAGCACAGCTTAAAGATGACCTTGATCGAAAGATTCTTCAATCTGACGCGCGGTATTGCGTAAAATCTCGGGCAATTTTACCGCGAGTTCAAAAGGTGCCTGCACGGAAAATCCAGTTCCCTTTTCGCCATCAAAAACGGCCAGGAACACGCCTTCTGCTCTTGTCTCTTCGCGAACCTTCGTGCAGCTCGCATCATACCTTCCAGGGCCCAACGGCATCTTCCTTCTCCTCGGTACTGATAGCTTCATCCTCAGTGTTGCATTTCTACAATGCACTTCAACTACGATGGAACGGACAAAAGGGAATGCTCATCAAGGTTGCATCTACTCGATGCACTCAAACTGCTTTGCCACTCCAAAAATTGGTATTATGACTCCGAGTGTTCTGTTGCATCTATACGATGCACTTTGACTGTCCTACAGCGAACAGTTTATCCGATTCGGCGCAAAATTACTATTCTCATTGAATCTATTCGACGCACTTCGACTGTAATCACCAACTGTGATACAGTGTTACCAAGTAACACCTTGGAGCACATTTATGGCGACGATTTCAACAACCAGTTTAAAGATCGACAGTGAAACTAAAGCACGCATCCAGCGGCTTGCTGATTCCCGGCGCAGATCGCCGCACTGGATCATGCGTGAAGCTGTCGAGCAGTACGTGGCACGCGAAGAAAAGCGCGAACAACTCCGTCAGGACGCCCTTGCAGCCTGGAACAGCTATCAATCGACAGGTTTGCATGCAACAGCAGATGAAGCAAATGCGTGGCTGGAAAAGCTTGAAAAAGGAAAGGATGTTGCAACCCCTAAATGCCACGTCTGATTTGGTCACAAACAGCCCTTGGAGATGTCTCCAGACTCTACAAGCTCCTCGCGCCAAAAAGCCCTGGGGTCGCACAACACGCAGTCAAAGCGATTCGCCAAGGCGTGAAGCTACTTGAAGAACATCCAGAGATCGGTCGGCCGGTCGAAGAAATGCTTCCTGAGTTCCGTGAGTGGATTATCAATTTTGGTCAAGGAGCCTATGTCGCTCTCTATCACTACGATGGTCAGCAGGTCGTCATCTTGGCTGTCCGCCACGGTCGCGAAGCTGGGTATTGAGTTGGCGGAGCGGTAGGATTCGAACCCACGAAGCCTTTCGGCCTAGCGGCTTTCTGGGCCGCCGGCATAAACCACTCGCCCACGCTTTCGTACGGTTGTCAGATGCCAACCATTGCCATACAGGCACTTGTAAGACGCCATGAGCACCGGCATCCTCTGTGCCGCGTAATCCGCATCGTCGCGGTCTGCGTAGCTCAGCTTGCCGCACAGCTTGCATTTTTTGGTTTCCACAATCCAGCAAGACAATGCCGCCTCCCAACTGGTGGAGAGTGCGAGATTCGAACTCGCGGTACCTTTCGGTACGCCGCGTTAGCAATGCAGTGCCTTCAGCCACTCGGCCAACTCTCCAACTTGGTGCGGGCGAAGGGATTCGAACCCTTAAAAAACCAATCCTAAGTCGGCTGCGTCTGCCATTCCGCCACGCCCGCTTTAAACAAAAACCCCCGCCTGCTTCGGCGAGGGTAAGAGCCCGATAATCGCGCTTTGCTCAGGCGCACCCTACCGATCGCTTAGCAGGGACGACGAACTGAGCATTAACCGCGTCATGGAAATCACGTTACTCTGCTTCCGAATAGCCGTCAAGGATAAAAATGCGGCGACTATCGCCAGCGAGCGGCTCTGTATCCTGCTGCCAGGCGCGCAACTGTTCTTCGCTCATCGCACGAATCTTTTTATCGACATATTCTGCCATTTGGCCTTCGTTGCAGTGCGGCAACGCCATCAGATCTTCCAGGGGGGCCAAGTATCGCGCAAACAACATCACCTGTTCCAGGTTGATATGGCAGAATCCGTGCTCCATGTGATCGAGCACGGTCACGCTCACGCCAATCTTTTTTGCGAGTTCTTCTGCCGGCATCTTCTTCGCTTTTCGTCGGTTCGCGATATGCCTGCCTACCAACTCCGTGAAATGCCCTACGATCGGTTTTGCCATCGTTCTCCTTGGTGTTTGCTATTGCGCAGATGCAGGCAAAGGAACTTCAAAATCATTGTTTTTAATTGCGTGCGTTGCGTTCAAATGCGATTATCCTAACATGGATTTTCAATGGTTGCGCACCGATTTGAAGTTGCCCAGTCTACTGGATGACAACAACCTTCTCAAGCTGCTGGATGCCAAAGCCTACGATGCCATTTCTCCCGACGCTTTGCGCCTCTGGTGCAATCGCTATGCCCGCTACGGCCTTCCCACCATCGAGCTGATTGAGTGGCTGCGGAAGCGGATTGCCGGCCGTGATGCAATCGAGATCGGCTCGGGCACCGGTGACTTGGCGCATCACCTTGGCATTTCCGCCACAGACAACCGGATGCAGGAGTGGCCCGAGATCAAGTTCAATTACGAAATGATGGGCCAACCGGTTATCAAGTATCCGGATTTTGTCCAGAAACTAGATGCCCTCGATGCAGTAAAGCAGTACAAGCCGGATGTTGTCATTGCCTCCTGGGTCACGCACTGGATCGATCCAAACCTGCCGCCGCCACCAGAAGGCGGCAATGCCTGGGGCATCAAGGAAGACGAGATCCTGGCCACCGGCTGCACCTATATTTTGATCGGCAACGAACGAGTGCATGGCATCAAAAAGATCATGGCCCAGCCGCACGAGGAGTTTGAACTTCCCTTCCTGCGTAGCCGAGCCATTCACCCAGAACTCAACCGGGTATGGATCTGGAACGATAGAACCGGATGCTGCTAAGCGGCATCCGGTTCATAAACTTGAACTTCAGCTTCAATGGCCTTGGCAAGAGCCAATTTAGCCTTGGTAAGATCATGCATCAGCTGAAGATTCAGCCAAAACTCCGGGCTATTGTTAAAAAAGCGGGCAAAGCGCAAAGCTGTATTTGGCGTAATCGCACGCTTGCCACGAACAATGCCGTTGATCTGCGAGGACGGCAACGAAGTGTGCAAAGCGAGCTGATTTTGGCTGATGCCCAGCGGCTTCAAAAACTCCTCTTCCAGCATTTCTCCAGGCACGGTTGTCACACGCTGATAATTCCATCCTTGTACCGGCCGCTTGAGAGGGACTCTATCTCTTGCCTTTCCGCTCGTTGTGGTAATCGACGATTTCAACGTCATATGCTCCATCCTCCTCCCACACAAAACAAATGCGGAATTGATCGTTAATGCGAATGCTGTGTTGTCCTGTCCGACGCCCTATCAACGGTTCCAACTTATTTCCTGGTGGCTCCCTAAGATCCCTCAGTTCAGTGGCCGCCTCTATTCTGTCGAGTTTCCGCCGAGCGATGCTTTGTATGCTGCGCCATCGGGAGTTCGTCCCGAGCTGAGCCAGTTCGGCCGTATCGTTGTCTTTAAAGCTCCGTATCACAATGAAGATTATGCACCGTTTCGCGTTCTACGTAAAGCGTAGAAGACGCTGATTCAGTCCTCTTCTCCAAAATCCAACGGCGCCAGTGTAGCCGTTCCATCCTTGATCGATTGAACCTGCTGCTGAAGCCCGCCAAGGCGCTCTGCCTTCTCGGTCGAGCTGCCGTTGAAGGAAAGATCGAAGAAGATGGTGTCGAGAACTTCCAGCAAGGTGGGCGTAAATTCCAAGCCTTCTTCTTTCTCGTCAGAATCCTTGGCATGATGCCACAAGGAAGCGTTGGATTCAAGCCGAAAAGGTAGCGCCGCGATATCTGCCAAAGGCGCGAGATCGAGTCCATAATTCTGTCCGTCGCTCCCGCATCCGTAAAAGTCCAAATCGGTTTCGATCCGTTTGTGCGTTTCGCACTTGTGGTCTGGACGAACTTCGACATTCATGGCCACCGTACAATATTTGGTATTGTCCTCGGGTGCCAATGGCTCCACGCCATTTTTGATTTCCTGATATATTTCCAGCACGTTGCAGCCAGAATACGAGCCAATGAAGAAGGGTAAAAATTCATCGTTGGCGACAAAAGTCAAAATGTCTCCAAGCGTCACGCCGTCCTCAACCAAGATCACGGCATCGCGCAGGTGGTCAATAACCAAAGCACCGAGGCACTGCACGTTTCGGCGCAGGGCTGAATTCCACTCAAGGCACAGGAAACCGGATTTCGTAATGTGGATCATCTCGTTCCTTTTCTTTGTCTGAAGATAGATAAGGGTCCTTGGCTGGGGCAATGTACGATCAAGCCAAGAACCCTACAACGCACACCTGGAGAAGTGTGCAATCCGCCTAAAGCGGATCAGGAAACACTGTATACTACTTTGCGGCGAAGCGCGCAAGTTTTTAGATAATTATTGCATCTGGTCAATACGCCGGGCTGGTCCGCCAGGATTCCAACGCGCAATGCTGTGAACAACTTGGGGGCACCATTGAGCAATATACCCTCAAAAATACCCCCAAAACGCGTGCCGTTGAACCAGCCACTATCGCCTTGTCAGATAACCAACAAACACTACGGCAAACACGCCGACAGCAAAATATCGCTTGCCGTACTCCATGTACGCCTTTGAAATCGAGCCATCCAATCCGTGCTTACTAACCGGAATAATCAAATAGAAAGCAGCACCAACAAGCAATAGAAGTAGCATTATCCATGCGGACATACAAATGACCTGATTATCATACGTGCGATTCCATGAACGATAATCTTCTACAAGGACAAGCATCATTACTACAATCTGCGACATAAAACTCGCAAATATTTCTTTTTTAACTGACATGCTGTCACCTCTTAGTCGTTAAATTGAATCGTATTTGTGCCCACTGCGTACTTTAGCAACAATCTTCATGAGCAACAAGCTTCGTGCCAAACAGCAAATATTGTGGCTGCTACCATTTGCCCCGTAGCACCAGCGGCAATTGCCGCATATGCTACGGCATGGCAATTCCAAGTATCCATGAACTTGATCTCTCTTAAGTAAGACTTCTTCCCCTGCTCATTCAATTTGGTTAGGGAAGCATTCGGAACGTTCTGAGCCGCGCCCATTACGTAGTCCAAATAATATTGCCCTAGGCCTTTAGATCCTATTTCTTTGACTACTTGTTCTCGCTCATTTTGATTTGTACTTGCGCTGTTCCCCGTTGCCCTATCGATCAAGTCTTCGGGCAGGCCGTATGTTGTTTTGTATTGATTGAAGCGATATTTCATAGATTCATCTGGGGTGTAATTAATAAAAGAAGACGGGTCTGATAAAATCTTTTTTTCATCCAAAGAGGCCTGCCCCGTTTCTATCATATCTTGCACAAAGGTTATGCTTAAGGCATATGCTACTGAAGAACTTGGCCGAGAACCAGATTTTAATTCCCGATAGAAGCTTGCCGTTGATGCAAGTGCTGACTTCGCTAGTGCCGTGCTCGGACGGGGTCCTAGCGAAGAGCAACTGTTGCTCCCAATTTGCTGTGAATATCCCTTGTTGATGTCAATAGCTCCAATCAACACCGCAGCTCCAGCAGAAACTTGCAAGAAATTTCTACGATCCATAACTATCCCTTTCGGCACATGGGCCAATTACCTTAGAACCCAATGTGCATAAGTGTTTTAGCTTATAGTAGCACAAAGTTTTCTACGTAGCGCATTACCACCGTCCATGACATATAGTAACTATCAACGATAATTTTTCCTTTCACGCTCGGTTCAAGGATTTTTGCTATTTACCAAACAATTCGCTATGAGACCCCATACGCGCAAGACGCAGCGTTTTGTCATCTGGCTTCTTGTAAATCAGCAGCAGATCTGGCTTCAGATGACATTCGCGATGCTCCTTCCAGTTGCCCGAAAGTGAATGATCCTTGTATCCCGGTTCAAGCGGTTCATCGTTTGCAAACTTTTCAATGATCTTTACAAAGTTCTCCGAAAGGAATTTTCGATACGAACTTTTTGCGTTACGTTTAAGATCGCGCTTGAATACCGCAGTTTGCTTAACCCTACGCATCAATCGCCGCTTGTAACTCAGCGAGTGTGACGCTCTCAACTTCACCGCGTTCGCCGGCTTCAATCGCTGCGATCGTTTCGGCATTGGGTACATGCACATCAAACGGCATGGCCTGTTCAGTTGCCACTCGCGTCAACATCATGCGCACGGCGTCGGAAACAGTCAGCCCCATCGCAGTCAGTGCCCTGGCCGCCTTGGCCTTTACTTTTCCGTCTACACGGATATGAACCATGCTGGTTGCCATTGATCCCCCTTTAAGGTATACAACGTATATATAAGCGTATCATAGTTTGCGCTTTTGCTGTGGCAACTATTCGAGAATTTCGAGTAGTTCAAACCGGTTGTCTGAGCAACTGCATTTATTGCCGATGTGTTACATCTGTCCGATGCACTTTGACTGCTTTACGACGCTGCGTTCATGGTGGCAACTGCCGCAACCGCTGGGTTGCATCTATGCGATGCACTTCGACTACACAAGCTCAAACATCTAGTTGCACTTGTCCAGTGCACTCCAACTGCCTTGCTACCCAGGCATTGGATACAAGAAGGATAGAGCACCAGTTGCATCTATGCGATGCACTTCAACTGCCTTGCGACGCCAACTCCTGACGCAACAACCGTACTTCAGCGGTTGCATCTATGCGATGCACTGATACGGATTCGGTTCCGGGATTCCTACTGCGTTTAAAATCAAGGGCTAAGAACCAGGGCACACAAACATGCTCCCAAATGTGCCCTCAAAAAAGCTTCCGTTGAAGTTTAGTTTTTGGGGCCATCGCGTAGAATGCCAACACGGTGATAAAAATCGACTTGCCTTCGCGATAATTCAGGTTCAACTTCGTTGATTAATACGTTTTGGTATTGCGCGTAATGATCTTTGTTTTGAGAGTTATTGCTTAGGGACTGAAGGAGGTACTGGCGAAGTTCTAGCAGCTGCTGATCAGATGCAGAACTTAACTTTCCCTTTCGTTCCTCTGGAGTTGAGCCTAAGACCGAGCATTCAAAGATGTTTGTATTGGACATTATTGCTTCCTCCTTGTTCAGTACGGCTGCTTCCTCTACGCAAAGACCTAGTAGCCTGCTGCACCTTTTGGTGGCTTTGGCCCGCTATTTCTGATAGATTCCTTTCTCCTTCGCTCAAAAAAAAGACGAACACATTCAATTTGTCGTTTGCCAGTTTCTGGCTCACAGAACTTTTCTTCTATCTGTTTGTGGTTTAAATAAGTGCCAGAACTTGAAACGCTGCTTCCCGAAAAGGAACGCTGCCTCACCCTAATGTCGGAAATTTGACAATGAGACAGATCTACATCAAATTCCTCTTCAAGTTGCTTAACAATCCGACGAAAGTTTGAGATATCATGCTCGTCCCAACGACTGGGTGGGTTTTCCTCGAACGCCTGAAATTCATCCCATGCCTTATTCTGCCGACTAGAGTTAGCCATCATCTCTCCTCTGGGGTAGGGCATTCGATCGATCGGCCGAGCCGCTACGTTTCAACGCACGGCCCAGGCCCGATCTCTCTACGCACGCAATATACACCCTTTTTGAACCATGCGCGCAGGTTTATTTTGAGGCATTATCAATTCAGCAATAGAGCGACGCAGCGGCTGGATCTGTGCGGACCAAGTGTGATGCTGCTCCACAAATTTTCTGCCGGCCGCAGCAAAAATTTGCCCTTTGTCGGGATAAAGAAGCAATCGGCAGATTTGTTCTGTCCATTCTTCAGGCGATTTTGCCACAGACAAATCGGAGCCAGGGACGGCGGATAACCCCTCCAGCCCGATGGGAGACGTAACTGTCGGAATTCCAAGCGACATATATTCCAGCAGCTTATTCTGCACTCCAGCTCCAAATCGAAGCGGGCAAACCGCTACCGAAGCGTGCTGCGCTGCCTCCGCAACACTTTCTATGGCACCAGTCGCATAGACACCCGCCATGCGCTCAAGCCGCGATTTAAGCTCTGGCTTGATTTGGCCAATGACTTTGAACACTGCATTTGGGCAACGAGCCTGGACTAATGGAAAAATTTTCTCTGCAAAAAAAAGAATGGCGTCTACATTAGGCGCGCTGGTGTTCTTCCCGATAAAGACGATTGTTTGCCCATCGGGGGAGTAGCTGAAGGGCAACGCTTTCGTATCCACCCCATTGACACAAACCAGCGTCTTCTCTCGGCCACCGCCAGGCAGCAAGAAATCCCGGTCTACTGCCGACACCAGCACCGTGAGGTCGCAAGCAGCAATAATTCCCCGTTCAAAGCGCTGTAGCCGAGCTGCTTCTGCTCGGTATGCCAGAGCTTTCGCTGGGCCGGCTAAGGGAATCGTCCGTTTGTAGGAAAGCGAAATGGCGTCCGTCATCTCCAGAATTTTTGGCATCTTATAGCCGGTGATGTATTGGCCGGTGCGGATCAAATGGGCTACAAGACCGTCATGTAACGGGGCAAGCACACTGAGTCTCTTTGCAAACTCTGGATTCCAGTAGTAGCCCACCTGGAATGGAGTGCGCGAAGGCAGCACTTTTGCCATGCCCAGTAGCCGCTGAGATTTAGGATGATAAACACGATCTACACTTTGGAATACGCCATCGCTCGGGACTGACATGCCCATGTCCTCTTTCGACTCGCACAGGCTTAGCAGTGAAAGATCAAAATCCTTTGTCAGCTCTCGACAAAGCTGATAAATACGCAAGCGATCACCACCAATTACTGGATACGGAAACCGCGGAGTTAAGACGAGCAAACTCTTTTTAAACGACAAATCATTGCCCCTTTCACTTACGATAGCAAGTATTCGCTAAAAGCGTTACATAGAGAGTTTCCATAAGGAAACCAATAATTAGAAGCTTGGGGAGAAAACCCAAACCAAGCTATAAAAACCCCATAAGAAAAAGCAGCTACCAACATAAAATACGCACTTCGAAAATAATAGGCTGCGTATTTAACCGAATTTCCAATTCCTAAAATATACACAAAAAAGAGGTATAAGCATATCCTATCAACTAGAGTAGAAAAAAATAAGCACAAGGGAGTAATAAACATTAAAATTATCAAAGCGCGCAGCAGCAATTTGCAGAGTTGAGTTTCCTGACGCCACTTTGTTCTCTGAACAAGTATTACTAATAATCCAATCAATATTATTAGTATTCTTGACCAAACGCCACCAGATTGCATATCGCTACTTGTACTGGCATAAGTAGCGTATCGGCCGCCAAAGAATAGTGCGGCAATAGCAGCAATGCTTACAGCAGCCACCATTCGCTTGACGCTGTTTATCCATCCAAGTATGAGCATAAAAGCGGCAGAATAGTGAAATAAAAAAGCAAAAATTGCCATAAGAAAAAACATTCTATGCCTGTTTTTTCTAAAGTAGCCAATTGCATTTAAGCATAGTCCTATCGCAACAGATTGCCTCGTGTAATTCATTCCAACGACGAACAGCAAATATGGCGTTGAAATAAATAGAATTAAGTTAGAATCTGTGTCTATCAAGCGGGAGAAGTTAAACAGCGAACTTAGCAATATTGCAGCGCACAAAAGATTGACAATATGTATGTCGCCACCGATCAAGTAAACTAGCTTGTTGCAAAAAGCATACATTGGCTCAATCATAGCTGCGCTTAGCAAAAGCGGCGAATCTCCGGTAATCTGGAAGATCGAAAGATAGTTATACCAGTCACCGCCAACTTGATCTCGCAATCCAATAAATATGCACATTGCGCTGTAACCAGCAAAAGAAATCACGTTTCTGAATATGTGCATCCGCTCTGGCAGAAATAACGATGCAGTAGCCAGGGCACAAACGAATGTAAGCATCGCAAAATACACTTGCATTAATTAAACCTCTCGCACGATTGCTTCCATGCTCTTACGCGGTGCCGCCGCGAGCAAAGCAGTCTTTTGCAAAGAAATTTTAAAATGATTTTAAAGTGTATGACAGTTGGGCCCATTGTCCACAATCTATAGCCTAATCGCCAATAAATCTTCATCAAAAGCACTATGCAACCAGCAATGCCAAGATACTCATCGCAATAAGCCCCTTCCGCATAAAGCATATCTTCATAGCGAGCAGGAGTTGACTTATTTTTCAAGTCAAAAACAGACAGATCATGCTCCACTTGAATGTTCCCCGCTACGAAGACACGAAAGCCTGCGGATTCGAGACGATGGTATGCAACAATATCGCTATGCCAAAGCGGGAATCTTTGATCGTAGCCGCCTATCGTTCTTAAAGCACTCACTCGGAATGCCGAAGCTGAATTTATAGCCCATGTACTTTCTAAAGAAATCCCGATAAAACCATCGCTTAGATGAAGCGTCCGAGGACAATATTTTCTATGAAAGCACGGAGATATTATTCGGTCATTTCCGGTAACAGAGGGGACAATAGCTCCAATATTCTTGATTGGGTATACAAAAGATGCTGTGCGAAATAGCTTTTCTAAAAAATCATATGGAAGCTTTGTATCTTGATCTAGCGTAAGTAACCAATTGTACCTGCCTTTGCACGCAAGTGTTATGGCATAGTTATATGCTTTAGCTAAGCCACCATTTTCTACATCAGCAACGTATTCGATGCCCATTGGGATGTCCACTTGTTGGCCACCTGGCGTATTGTCGTAAAGCAGAACTTTGATCTTTGCTCTTCCTTGTGTGAGATGCGCAATTGCTGCTTGCAAAGTACGAAGACTTGGAGATTCATCCGGCTTTATTTTGTACAAAACAATCACGACAAACAGTTCAAGCGGCGTGCTGTTCAAGCCGGTAGCGTCTTGGATCATAAGATTTTTCTCCCCTTGCTCATATTCAAAGCAGATTGAAATTGCTTTACGGATCTTTCCCAAGTATATTGCTGAATGTATGCATTTCCGCAAGTCGCCAAAGCAATACGGAATTTGGAATTATTGATTAATCGTACAATATTAGTCGCAAGTTGCCCTGGGTCCTTTGGACGACTAAGAAGCGCTGTCCGTTCATGAAGACAAAATTCACGATGCCCACCAATATCTGTGGCTACGAGTGCCGCTCCACACATCATTGCTTCAGTCGCAGTCAGATCCCATCCTTCGGCCCAACTCGGGGCAACAAAAACAGATGTCTTATTATAGAGATCACGGAGCAAACTTTGGCTGGGACAACGATAATAGTGACACCATCCAGGAAGATTATTTGGGGCATTGGACACGCCAAAAATATTTACTTCTAGAGATGGCATATTCTCTCGCGCGATTGAAAATGCTTTAAGGCCATCAAAAGACCCCTTCCAATCCAAAGCGCTGTAAAGCATCATACACTGAGAATTATTTCGACTTTGTAGAGGAACATCCAAACCGAACTTTTCAAAATCCAATCCATTTGGTATGTATAGAGATGTTTCGGCTAAACGATCAGCAATGTCCTTTAGCCAGCGGGAAATAACAATTTTCTGTAGCGGCATTTTCCAAGTTGCATATACTTCATCGGTTGGTCCACTCCATGTTTCTAAATGCTGGATCAAATAGAAAGGCTTTCCCTTTTGCCCAGAATAGTGAATTACTTGCTCTGCCGTTGCCCACCAAGTGGCAATAATAAAATCTCCATCAGGAATGTATCGCTCGGCTAACGATAGAGTCCAAAGCACTTTGACCGACGGATCAATTTGAAACCAATCCGCAGGTGCAGGACCTCCTCTCAATTTCCAATAAATATACTTCAATGCAGAACGACATTTTTTCCTGAGCGATTCATGCATTCCCACTGATGCCGCATGAACAATAGAGACTTCATACCCAAGCTGTGAAAGACGATTGGCATACTCATAGACGACTTTAAATCCGCCTATAGGCGTATGACCTGTACCTGGTAGAAGAAATGTAATTTTTTGCTTGTTGGAATTCATGCTATTACCTCTATTACTGTTCCGCGCAAGTGCCAGCGGATGAAAAACCAATAGAAAGATCCCAGAAGTCCATCTGTCGCCAAACTAGCCCAGGCCGCACCCTGCCATCCATGCGCAGGAATCAACCAAAGATTCAACAGAAAGTTAAATCCAGCAATTGCCAGTTGAAACGCCGTCCGGTAGTGCTGAAAACCGGCAGCAGTCAGGACACTTCCAAGAATAAGATGCACACTACGCAGCAAAGGCAACAACGCCAACCAGCGCAGGGCCAGTACGCTCTCTGCAAAGCCATTGCCAATAAACAGGGGCAGCAATGGAGCTGTTCCCCAAAGCGCAGCAGTCATCAACAAACCAATCAGTAGACTCCTTTTTAGAAGTCTGTTTCCGTAACGCACCAAATCGCCAAATCCATTGGCTCCATGCTGAAAAAACCGAGGAATCGCAGCCATCTCGATTGAGTAAGAAGGCATTGTGGCGACGTTGACCACGCGATAGGCAACGGAATAGATGCCATTGGCCACAAACATTCCGTAGTGGCTCAGCATCGTCTTGTCAAAATCGTTGTAGATCATAGTTGCCGATCCTGCCAACGAAAATGAAGATCCTTCGACCGCCCGCCGTAGGAAAAGCCGAAACGCGAAACGCGGAAATCCGAACTGCCAGATCACAAACGTGACCGTCAGCACACATAGCGACAGGGATGCTCCCAGGTTCGCTAGTGCCCATTGCCGCGCAGTTGCATGCCCATACAGCGTCCAAAGGGCCAACGCCGCACCCAGCCGCAACAAGTTGCTTGCGCAACCGATCAGCGCCATCCTACGCGGCATCTCGTAGGTCTGGAAGACTTGGGCAAGAGAAAAGGTAATGGAAGAACAGAAGCACTCAGAAATGGCCAAAGAAACGACAATGGCGGTGCTACCGGCGTGTAAAACATGAGAAGCTGATAGCCCAAGGCCCGCGACCAGGATAGAGGCCATGACCATCGTAGAAAGCAGGATGTTTCCAAAGTAGAGCCTATGCTGCTTCTGGTCGACCGTCACGTAACGCATGAAGAGCATCCCCGACCCCAGCGACCCATAAGGGGAGACGATCATCACAAAGGCGGCGCATCCGGCCAAAACGCCATATTCTCTGACGCCAAGCAACCGAGACAAGACGACAAAATATCCGGCCATCAAAAAAGCGTTGAGACCCTGGCCAAGAGCCATCCAACCGGTATTGCGCGCCAAGGTGCTGGCACATGTCTGCTTCCATGCCTGTTGCACACGTTCAAGAATCTTCACCTAGAAGACACCTCTAGGGTTTCCTGAGTCATGTCTTCAAGGCTAATGCTTGAATCGCCCCAATGGCGCGTTGCGCTTTTGACAATCAGTTTCAAATCGGAAAGAAATGTTGCACGTGCCATGTACTCTACATCCAACGACATTTTTGTCGGAAGGACAACTTCGCGATAGAAGTCATCCAGCTCGTTTTTGGGGATACTTGCAAGCATTTTGCTCTCTCTTGCAAAAGCAATCGTTGCAGCTCCCGTAATACCTGGGCGACACTGAAGTTCTCCAATTTGGTGCTCTGGCAATTTTGGCCGTGCACCTACCAAGCTCATATCGCCGACAAGCACGTTGAACACCTGCGGCAATTCATCGAGCTTCCAGTGACGCAAAAATGGACCGATGGAAGTAAAGCATCTGCTCTTAGTTGTAGTGACTGCAGGACGCCTATCATCCAGCGAGTGTTTGAGCGTACGAAACTTGATAATCGTAAAAAGCTCGTTTCCCTTCCCTACTCTTTTTTGAAGAAAAAAGACTGGTCCTTGCGACGTGAGACGAACAGCAGCTGCAATAAAGGATAGAACCGGGAGCCAAAGCGGGAGAAAAGACACAACACATACAATATCGAAGAGCCGTTTTGTAATAGAGCAAGACCACCTGCTAGGCCTCTCCTTTGGCAATTTGTTCACTGGTCCTCCCTTGGCCCGAATGCAGAACTTCGATGTCGTCCATGCTCGTTTCCAGCGTAAAACGCTGTCCTGTCGCCAGTAGTGTCATGACGACCTTGCATTGCTTGCAGAATTTCGTTACGACCCCTTCCGCGCCTTTGAAGATGCCACGGCCAACACGGACTCGCGTACCCTCTGCAATGCCGACGTGCGGACGGATCACACAGCCATTTTCAAGCCCTTCGCGTATCTGATCGATCTCGGCAGCACTCACCGTCTCACGCTGGCCATCCCCCAACAGACGAAGCACACTCGGGATTGACTGGACAGCGGTTCGCACAGCTGGCGTGAAGCGCACAAACACGTATCCGGCAAAAAGGGGCCGCTCTACAGTGACCATGCGATCGGTCCACCGCGATTGCTCACTGTAGAGCGGCAAGTAGTGCTCAAGCGTGCGTGCCGCCAAGTGCTGCGCCACTCGCCTTTCGTGGTTTACAACAACGTGCAGGACGCTCCAGGGGCGATTTAGCATCGTTTTGTCTTCAATAGAGGTCATTCACGTGCTTAGGCCAAGCTTCGCCCCGTCGGTCCCATCCAAGGATAGGCACAACATCACTCCTTGGCGTATTCTAGCAACGCTTGGCGTAACCTACAAGTTCTTATTGATTGGTTTTGTGCGTTAAAAACGCTTCAAGGATGGATCTGGGCATCAATATCTTTTTTGGATGGAGCAAGTCCCAGCAAATAGTGCAAAGGCTAAATGCCGGGACAATGTTCCATCCGTTTTATGCGGTGCATGTTCCATGGGGAGAGGAACTCAACCAGAGTACGTCTTTTTTCTTGATGAGCGCAGTTCACTTTTGAACAGAAAACTGGGTCACAGGGCAGAGGACCCGTGACCCAGTTGGGTAAATAGATAGATCGGCGGTTGATGGAGCGTTGGCGTTAAAAAGAAGGCCCCGGAAGAAAACGGCGGGATGACCGGAGCCTTTCCTCAGTGCACTGCAATTGGTCCATCCCCTGCCGGCAGGAATTGGCAGGCGATATAGAAAATATACCGTTGAAATCTTGCGAAAACAATCTTTTAATAAACGGCAAAATGCAGCATTTTCCGTCTTGGGACGTGGACAGCATTTGTACCGAAATAGAGTTGCGTAAGACGTTTCAATATGTACCCTTTTTGATCCAACCCGCTTGCTTCAAAACATCCCAATCTACCCTTTTAGAGACGAGCAACAAAGCCCCAGTCCTTTGCATCCTTTGGGCTGGGGCTTTGCTCATTGGCCATCTTCTTATCTCAGAAGGTGAGTTTTAAACCACCCTGCATGACGCGAGGTGCAATCGGGCCAATCGAAGTGATTTGGCCAAATGATCCTGAAGAAACGTCAGTGTTCGGCGTGCTAAAACTTACATGGTTGAAAGTATTGAAAAATTCCCAGCGAAACTGAACGACATAGCGATCTTGAATTTTCCAATTCTTTATGATCGCAGAGTCAGCTGTATTGACATAGGGAGCCTTGAAAATATTACGTCCCGAATTGCCGAAAGTGCCAGACGCATTCTCAGTAAAGGCTGCAGAGTTGACGTAATGCTTCAACCAGTTTGAGCGGTTGCCCGAACGGACATTGGGTGAAACGCCAGCGACAGCATCCGCTCGATCGTGATACTGTAGCGCACCCGAGTTGTTGTTGCCGTTGCCTCCCGAAATACTGAAGGGCTTTCCCGATTGCAGCGTGTAAATGGAACTGATCTCCCAAGAACCAAGCACCTGCTTGAGAATGGAATTTCGGTTGCTCAACGCCGGGGTGGTATAGATGAAGTTAGTCACGGAAATCAAGGGTACATTCATATCTGAAATACCCTTGTTATATTTCAACTGATCATCATACGGATTGGCGATACCTGGATAGCTGCCACCGTTCGAGATATTTCCGCTCGACGAAATATGGAGAACCTTTGACCAGGTAAAGTTTGACTGCACTTGGAAATTGTGCGACATATGCTTATCCAAGCCAATTTGCAGAGAGTGATAAGGCGAAGTACCGGAGCTGACATCGGCAAGCACTTGTCCAAGCAAATTGCGCGTGGCAATCGTCGACGTGTCACCATACTTTGTGCGTGTATTACTGTGGCCCGGGTTTTGGTCGACGATGACCGCTTGGTGATAAGATTCGCTGCCAATGTAAGCAATGTGAATGGCTGTACTTGACGTGAGCTGCTGCTCGACTGAAAAGCTCCAACTTTGCGTCATTCCTAGTTTGAAGTTGTTTGAAAAAATTGCCGGCAAATCCATCGGTGTTTGGAAGGTACTCGTCGAAGCCGGTTTAGTGCTCAACGAAGCCCAGTTATTTGAGGCAAACTGGTTGCCGCCCGAGAACGAAGCCCACGGATTTGATAAATCAACCGGAGTGGTTGTGGTGCCATTGACTAAGAAGGTTGGGCTAAATGGTGCCAGATCGGATGCATGGTTGTAGTTGGCATAAGGCAATGGGCCAGTGAACAAGCCAAAGCCGGCACGAAAGGCCGTGTGCGGTAGCTTAGCAGGTTGGTAGCTGATGCCGATGCGCGGCTCATAGTAACCGTAAGAAGTAGGCATCAAAGCCTTGTCAAGGCCAGAATCACCCGGGAAAACAACACCAAGCGGCGCATTCGGATATACGGTGCTTTGCTGTCCAGGATGCAAAGCCGCACCGCGTCCGCTTGTCGAGGCTGGTGGCAGGTTCGGGTCCCACCGCATTCCGAGCGTAACGGTTAAGTTCGGCTTCACACGATATTGGTCCTGAGCAAAAAGGCCAAGTTGCCATCCCTTCACGCTGGCAATTTCACCTGCGCCTTGCTCATAGGTGCTCACGTAGCCCATCAGAAAATCGGCTAAGCCAAAACCCGTATACGAGCCGTCGAAGGTAATAATCGGAGTGGTCGGATAATCGGTATTCTCCTGTGCAAATTGCTTATGCACATCAATACCAGCAGAGATTGTGTGGTTTTTCAGCGTTTTGATGATCTGGTCTGACAGGCCAAAGGTGCTTCTGCGCTCTGCGACCGGTTCATCCCAGTTTGAGCTAAATCCGTTATTGACTGTAAGACCTTCAAGGTAGCAGTGTTTCGGGATCTCGCTGACGTTGATATAGCGCGACCAGCAAACGGCATCACCGCTGGTATCGAGAGCAACCTGAGAGTCACTGATGTCCATCTGACTGTAAAAAATATTAAGGTTGTTAACGGTACTGTCGTTGATTGTCCAGTTATGGCCAAACACTTCGTTGTAATACTCGCCGGGTTCATCATCAGCAAGGGCCATCAGATTGCCCTTTACGTTGCCTCCTTTTTGCTCGTAATACTGTATAAAGCTGCGCAGGAAGAGACGTTGCTTGTCGTTGATTGTGTAATCAATGCGAGCTGTGCCTTCGTCATAAGGATACTTGGCCGCAGGCCCAACATAGTTGGTTAAGCCTGTTGCCGCATCCCCGCCCAAAGGCAAAGCTGTTTTAGCAATAGTCAAAGCTGCCTGGTTGAATTTGCTCGAATCGATTGTGTTATAACTCATTCCCGATTGATTAAAAGTCATTCCAAGCTTAGTTGTGACTGCGCTGAAGTCTCCCGAAAGCATGGCGGTTGTCGGCGTATAAGTTGAGTTAGTCGCGGCTGCCTGAGTCGCGCGAGTTCCCTGGTAGTTTACAAAGAAGAAGAGTTTATCCTTCCGAATTGGACCACCAATGAATCCACCGAACTGATTTCTTTTGAGCGTATCCACAGAATGCGAGAAAAAGTTCTTAGCATTCAGGTCGTTATTGCGAAGGAATTCAAACACTCCACCATGAAAAGCATTGGTGCCACTGCGAGTTTGCACGGTCACCACTGCATTCGGCGAAAAACCATACTGCGAATCAAAGTTGGTAGAAATGACGCGAAATTCTTGTGTAGCATCTGAATTTGGGAAAGGGGCAGCCAATTCCAGATAAGGGTCCATGTTAGGAGCGCCATCCAGCAGATAATACGTGCTTCCCTGTCGACCGCCACCTGACGAAGCGCTGGTTTCATCCGGAAAAGCATTTGAACTTTGCAACCACCCGCCCGATGTATTGAGTATGTTGGTTGTGCCCGTTGTCAAAAGAACCAAGCTGGAAGGATCACGGCCATTCAGTGGAAGCTCTTCGATGGCCGCTGAATTGACAACGGCGCTCAAATCGGCGGTGGTCACATTAATCAGTTCAGCATTTGCTGTTACTGTTACTGTCTCCTTGACATCGCCTACTTGCAGCGGAATGTTCAGAGTGGCGACCTGACCAATGGTGAGCACGATACCTGTTTGCACGCTTTTGCGAAATCCTGACCGTGTCACGGTCACCGCATACGACCCTGAAGGAAGCTGCGAGACGGAGTACAAACCAGTGCTATTGCTTTCAGTTGTCAACTTCATGCCAGTATTGACGTTCTGAACCTGGATTTGTGCTTTCGGGATGGCTGCTCCTCCCGAATCGCTGACGATTCCATTCAGAGTTGCTGTAACGATTTGGCCACCGGCGACCTCTCCAACAAAACACGCAATGATCGCTATTAACCACAAGCGCATATTTCGTTTCATGATTCTTTTTCCTCCAAAATGCTTGGTTTGTATACGTTTCCCTTTTTTCTGAAACATCATTTGGAAACGCTTCCATTTTTGCGTTTCATAAAGCGGGACCACTGTAGGCCGAACAATAAAATCTTGTCAAGAAAAAAGTGCGCGCATTGCTAATTTTCTATAACGCGTTTGTTTTTAGTCGTTTACGCCGTTTCTATTTTATATCTTTATTCGCACCCATATTGATCCAAAAAGATGGCCGCCAGTGCTTGAATCTGGCGGTCGAACAACGAATACACTACATCAGCTTTTGAGACTGGAGCGGCTGAAGCGATGTTGATATTGAAGCAAGGCTTCAGGAAGTCTGGTGCTGCGTACACAAGAAAGGCCGTGCTTGTGTGAGCACGGCCTTTCTTGGTTGTAAAACAGTTAGAACTTAATGTGGCCGGCAAACTGCCAGTCACGCGGAGTGTTGCTGACGCTGCTGATAGTACCGTAGGTTGACGATCCCCAGCTGGCGCTCGGGCCACTGAAGATCGCGTGGTTCCAGACGTTCATGCAGTCGGCTTCAAAGGTGAACTCTGTACCATAGCGATGCAGCGGGAAGCTACGTCGCAGGCCGGCGTCCACATCCCAGCTATACGGATTGCGCAGTCCATAAGCGGCGGTGCGTGGTGCATTGCCGATCAGATACTGTGCAGTGCTAACGCTGGAAACATTCTTCGGAGCGGCGAATGCGCTGGAGTCAAGATACTGGACAGCTGTACACCCTGTACCAACGCCCAAATTGCAAGCTGTGCGCCCATGCGCACCACTGCCGTATTTTCCGTGGAGGCGTCCATTGCCAGAGTAAGCACTATTCAGGTCTGGCATAGCCGTCCCTTGACCAGGAAGTGTCGTCGTACTGCTGCCTGACCAAGTAGCTGCGACCGGCGTACCAGAAGCAAAGGTAAAGATTCCAGAGAACTGCCATCCACCCGCCAGCCGACGCACTAGCATCGAGTTGCTACCAATCTGATTTTTTCCAAAAGGTAGCTGATAAACGCCGTAGGCATGTATGCTGTGTGGAATTGAGATGGTAGTTAACGAGCGGTCGATGCGGTCTTGTTTGTAAGCTTTTGTACCACCCGAAATAGCGGTAGACGGAATGTCGTAACCACTGCGGAAGGTACCATCATCGCCTATGTTTTTGGCAAAGGTGTAGTTGATGTTGTAGCTCAATCCTTTGTGCATACGCTGGTTCAGCGTGATCTGCAAAGAATGATAGCTAAAGTTGCCGACGTTGCCCCAGGTGTCGGTGACGCCGCTGTATTGCGGAAAGTGCGTCAGCATCTGGGCGATTGTAGCCGAAGTACCATTACTGGCGCTTGCAGCAGTCTGGAAGAAAACAGGTGTCGATGCACTTGGAAAATACTTAGTTAGGATTGCGACGTTGTTTGCCGTAGCCGCCGCCGTTAGCAAGGGGACCTTGCCGGTGCTGTCGGTCACACTGCCAAGTACGGCCAAGTACTGCGGATCGACCTGATTGCTCCAGAGGCCACGGGCGTTGGTTCCAGTGGTGCCGTAGTTGATGATGAAGTGGCTCTCGTTGCCCACGTAATTGACGGCCAATGTCAGATCCGGTGTTAAGCCGCGTTCGAATCCTGCATTGAACAATATCAACTCTGGTGCGCGACTTGCAAAATACGGGTCGGCATAGCTGACGCTGCTGGCGCTGACCATCTTATTGCTTGAGCTGGCATAATATCCCGTGCCTGTTTCCTGTGCCGAGACATTGGGTGTTGGTGCGGAAGGATAACTGTAACCAGAGCCGAACAGGTCGGTATTGGCTAAGCCCGCAGTGGTGAAGCCTGTACTGTTGTTCAAGTAGTAGGAAGGACCGGCAGCACTACCTGAAATAGTTTCCGTCGGCCCAGTGGCGTTCATATTAAAGCCCATTTGCCCTGTGCCGTTAGAAGCACCACCTCGACCGCCTACGCCACCACCCTGCGAATAAACGGTCGCAAAACCAGCGCGAACAACGGTTTTGTCATTGTACTGGTAGGCCAAGCCGATGCGCGGTCCCCAGTTCTTCCAATATGTCTGTACCGGAGTGCGACATTCGCAACTGACGCCAGATCCACCCCAGTTGCCAGCAAACTGCAACATTCCAGCGGTGTTGGTCAGCGGGTTAGTTAGATTCGGATTCAAAAAAGTCCAGCGATCTTTGACCTCATGATATGGCGGCAGGTAGTCCCAACGTAGACCCAGTTCGAGCGTAAGTTTGGGCGTGACCTTTAACGTATCGCGAGCGTAAAGCGCAAAGGGGTGAAAGCGTCCACCGACTTCGCTAAGCGGTTGCAAGCCCAGGGTTGGCGCGGTAGTACCCGAAGTGGTGGAACCGCCGACGGCACCCAGCATATAGCTGGCAAAAGAGTGTCCTGTCGCGGTGTTATTCAACTGGTTTGAGTTGCTGCCATAGTTAGCCGTCGAATAGGCATTGTAAGCAAGGCTAAGCATGCCAGTGTAGGTGGCTGGATTGGCATTGTTAATCTGCTGCCACTGGTAGGTAATGCCAAAAGACAGCGCGTGTTTGCCGTGTACATACTGCACGTTGTCGGTCAATGCATAGTTATTTGGCGTAGTCAGCTGCGTGGCTTGCTGGTTGCTGTTACCGGTCAGCGTCTGGATCGCAGAGCCAAACTTGCTGGTCGTGCCAAAGGCGATGCCTGGGAACTCCTCACTAGCTTGACCTTGAGGAAGATTCGACACGCCAAAGGTGCCGATTTCGTATTTGCTTATTCCTTGCGTAGAATTGTGAAGGTTTTGCAAGAAACGCGTAAAACTGAATTTCAGCTGATTGACAAGATTTTGATTGATGGTGAGCACATGCTCGACAACGTAGTTCTTCGGGAAAATACTGGCCAGATCGCCACCCATATAAGGCAGAGGCAGAAACGGCGTGCTGTAGTTGTTCAGGTAATTTTCTACGCCGATGGCTCCTACAAAACTGAGACGCTGACGACCGCTGAGATCGTAGTCCACACGCCAGTCAGTCGAGTGGTTGTCATATCCTTTGGACGTGTTGCCCAAATAGTTGTTGGTAATTGAGCTGGTATTGCTCGGTGCCGGCATGAAGGCCATCATCGCCTTGGAAATTGGCGAAACCATGTTCGAGGGAATTACGTTGTATGTGGCCACGCCATCTTTGGCCCCCTGAAATGGCGTACGGCTGCATACACTGCCCGTGCAACTATTCGATGTTGGGTCATAGAGAATGGCTGGATTGCTGGTTCCAGTTCCGCTATAACCGCTGCCGTAATTACCGTTCAATTCGGTGAAGTCGCCACTCAGCATCAACTGTGTGGGAATGGTGTAGGTCGTTGGCGTGCTTTGATTACGAAGATGGTATTTGTCGTAAGCGAAAAAGAAGAAGAGTTTATCGTGCGTCTTGGGAACTACGCCGCCAAAGGAAATTGAAAGTTCATTCTGGTGCTCGACCGGCTTCGAGGCAGCAACCGAAGCGCCTGCTGCATTCTTGACAGTTTGTTCTTTGCCCAGAAAAGTCCATGAATCAAAAAAGGTGTTGCGGATAAAGTCAGAGACTTGCCCGTGATACTTCAAACCACCAGATTTCATGGTGAAGTTCATCGCGCCGGCACCCATGTACTCGGCCGATGGCGTGCTGGTCAGCACCTGAAACTGATCGACAGCCTCGACGCTCATGGTTAACGAAACCAAGCGATTGTCACCCTGCGCATTAACGGTTGTTGCTGGCATGCCTTCGAGGTAGAGTTGCCCAAGATAGTTTCCTGTACCGCCAATCACGGGCATACGCGTACCTGTCTGTGCTCCAGGCGTCAGCGTACTGAAGGCCGTTGGGTCACGCTGGGCGTTGCTCATCTGCAGCGGCAAGTTCGTGTAAGTGGTGTTTTCGACCGTCAGTCCGAGTGTTGCATCGGCTGTATCCAGCACCGGTGGTGCTGCGGTTACAGTGATCGTTTGCGTCTCTTCGCCCACACTCAGTACAGGATTGAAGACACGCATCTGAAGCGCATTGACCACAACGTTGTCCTGAATCTGTGTTTGGAATCCAGGTGCGGAAGTCTGCACTGTGTAGGTTCCAGGGTGCAATGGTGTGGCACTGTAGAAACCAGCAGATGTGGAATTGCGCTTGGTTACTATACCAGTCGCGGTGTTGGTGATCGTGACTATGGCACTGGGAATCACCGCGCCGGATGAATCGGCAACCGTGCCTTGCAATGCGCCTTCGCCTGCGGCCTGCGCAAATCCCATCTGTGCTGAATTGCACAGACAAAGAATTAGCAAAAGCGAAAAAGCACCAAGCCAACTGATCTTACGTGGTGTCAAGAATGGCTTTCTCATAACGTTACGTCTTCCTCCAGAGTCTTCAGAGTCTTGCTTGAAAAACTGCGGAAATCGCATGCATAAATGACCATCGTTTTCAAAGCGCAATCATTTTCTGTCCTGGAATATTGATTGTCAAGGAAAAACTGCGCGCATCAAATCAAATATCTAAATGGTTTATTTTCTTTGCATTACAAAGGGTATTTTGAACCAGGAACAAATTCATAAGGCACACAAGTCAGAAACGTCACAGAAAAGGCACAAAAAAGTGGCGCTGCGAAGATCTGCAGCGCCAAACGTGTTCAGGAAGCAGAACAACGTCGGCTCAAAACTTCAGCCGTTCAATCGTGCTCTCAGTTGTGTCCTTGAAATCACGACTGCCGAAGTTTCGAAAATTCTTAATGTCTTGCAATGAAAATCCGATAGCAGGCCTACTAGTCTTTACTCGAAACAGATCTGCGCCCTGGACATCCTGCATCCAGAACGCGACACGCTCATCCGCCTTGTCCGTTGCGATCTCAATATTGCTAAATTCCACATTGCGTGCGTGCCGCACGAAAAAGCCGCTCGCAGGCAACGTCCCGAACATAGTTGCTTCTGGGTATCCTGCTTCCTTTTCGGGCGGTTGAATTGCCGCCCATTCTTTCGTTCCGCCGCCTCGCTGATGAAGATACATATCTGAAATCTTGATGTCCTCGACTGGATAGCCAGGAACGCCACTGATAATCGAAGGATATTCAGCTACGGCGTTGTAGCTGACAATATTGCTCAAGAGAATACGCTTCAATACCCCTGGAGCCACGCCTGATGGTCCGCGCATACGTGAACCCAACCGTAAAAATAGCGGTGAATGTACGACGCCACGCATAGTAATATTTGTCACCGTCACATCCTCAATTTGCGCACCATCGACAGTCTCCAGCGCAAATCCTCGGCAACTTTCGAATACGCAATTCGAGACAGCGATGTTTTTGAATCCACCGTTAGATTCTGTGCCACACTTTATGCGGCCAACAGGACGACGAGAACCAAGAGGGAATTCCATGCGCTTGAAGGTCCCATCAAGGAAAGTCCCATAATCGAAAATTCCGGTAACGTAACAATTGTTGATTGTAACGTTTTCGGTTGTACGAGCATACCCCAAAGCGAAAGAACTCTTCGGACAAATGCCGTCATCCCACGGCGAATTGACACTGCAATTGCTAACATGCACATTTCTGCAACAATCGATGTCAATACCATCACGATTTGTATCGATTTTCAGATTATCTATCGTGACATTGTCGACTCCAGTTAGCAAAATTGCAAAATGGCCTCCCATCAGCATGGAAAAATCCCGTAAGAGTACATTGCGACAATTTTTTAGTGCTATCGCTTTGTTCCCTACGCCAGGACTTTCAGCATGAGGCAACTCGTCCGGTTCTCCACGACTCAGCCCTTTGCCCCAAATCAGCCCAGGACCGGTGATACTTACATCATGAAGGTCTTCTCCCCATAGAAGACTATTGTGCCAATGGCTATGGCCAAAATCTTGATAGTTCTCCCACGGTTGCGCAGGGCCGGCCGCATCATAGCCCCCAGAAGCGGTTCCCTCCAACGGAACATCCGCCGCAATAATTTTCGCGCCAGAATCCAGGTAAATTGAGATAGAACTCTTCAACCGCAATGAATAACAAAGATAACTGCCGGCCGGAAGATAAACAGTGCCACCACCCGCTACAGATGCTTCTTCTATCGCCTTATTGATTGCAATAGAATCAAGCATTTTACCATCTCCCGTTGCTCCAAATGTCCGCACGTTATATATGCCGGGGACAGGCTTTTTCTGCTGCGCCGAATTTTTTGAAATTTCTAGCGCATGCCGTGGGGATTGCGCCAACGAAGCAGTCGAAGAGATCCCTCCTACAACCATGGCAGCCAAGAATTCTTTACGGTTCATGCCTCTTGAAAACATAACCACCCCTTCAATTAGCCACAAAGGTTAAAGAATGTTTTTCTTTTGGTTAAACCCATCGCGCAAGGCAAAGAAAGCTTTCTTCGGACGATAATTGTCATCAAACGGGAGTGAACGCTGCGGGCGATTGGGCTGCTTTTTGTGATGGGTAGGACCATCATTGAGCCAAGTAAAGCGGTCACAAATATCCCAGGTAAGCACGGTTTTGACTGCCGGATTTGCTACTGCAACACGCAGAAAATCCGAATAGGTCTTAGCAATAATGGCATCACGCTCTGCGGGATCATTCGTTACGATGTCATCTTCGTTTACGTCAAGTTCAGTCAGGTAGACTTCAAAATCCATTTGTCGAAGATTTTCAATATAGTCGGAAAGCCCCTTTCCGAATGTGCTGCCGGCCTTCACGTGGCTCTGGATTCCAACAGCATGAACGGGCACAGAACGCTTTTTCAAGTCGCGCAATAAATCCAAAATGAGCTTACGCCGTTCCGTATCTTCTTCGTTGTCCAACTCAACGCCATAGTCATTGTAAGTGAGCTTGGCGTAAGGATCGGCTTCATAAGCGGTGCGAAAAGCAAGCTCAATATATTCCGGCCCCATCTGTTCATACCAAAAAGATTTGCGCAAACCTCCTGGTTGGCCATCCTTGGGTAGAATCGCTTCATTGACTACATCCCAAGATTGGAAGTGGCCTGCGTAACGCTTGCACACAGTAGTGATGTGGTCGATAAAGAACTGGCGAGTGTGGGGTTTGTTTTCTTCCGTCTTAATCCAATCCGGAACGGATTCATGCCAGCAAAGATTGTGACCACGCATAAGCATATGGTTCTGTTGAGCAAAATTCAGCAAATAATCAGGATCATTAAAATCGTATTTATCGCGCGAGGGACGTA
>Ga0182027_10002796_pt1 | contig 28020 bp, 14 predicted proteins | sample 712E1DmetaG_FD_121300 | JGI IMG/M metagenome (GOLD analysis project Ga0182027, IMG submission 121300) | Permafrost microbial communities from Stordalen Mire, Sweden - 712E1D metaG (Illumina Assembly) | ecosystem: Environmental > Terrestrial > Soil > Wetlands > Permafrost | place: Sweden...
ACCGCAGCACCGCCACGTCCAGCAGCAGCGTGGCAAAGTTCTCGTCGGTGACAATCGCGCCGTCCACCGCGAGGATGAACGTCTTTTCGCGAAATTGCGGAATGTATTGCAGGATGCCCCGCAAATCGGTCAGTTTCACGTTGGCTCGTTATGTTGTTTCAACGCAGAGATAAGTATTCGGTTTTGGGCGGGATTGAAACTCAAATTTTACACGCGATTTGAAGTTTGACACAACACCAGTGCCAATTTGGGCCACGCCGTGACGGCGACCGGTTATATTCCGGCCGGGTCCTTGCCAGACCAAGAACAGGAACCAGCGAATGGTGCGCGGTAAAGGACTTGAACCTTTGACCCCTACCGTGTCGAGGTAGTGCTCTGCCAACTGAGCTAACCGCGCATCAATATAGTTAAACTGGCAGTCCCTTCACGCCTTGGCAAGCGCGAATTGGCGCGAAGGCCTTTCTTTCCGGGACAAGATTCTCAAATCAGGAGGGATCAAAATTCTCAAACCGGGGCAGAATTTTCAAACAAGTTTGCAGAAGTCTGTGGCATCTTGAACCGGAAATATGTTAGATTAAGGACTATAAAACCGTAGTATTATGAATAAATTTCTGGCATTGGAAAAATTTTCGTTTGGGATAGGTGATCGTTTTGCACATCAGGCCAAGGCCCAACTGCGGGCGTGCATCAGGGTCGCGAATCAAGGCGTCGTGATTGTTCCCGTCTGGAACAAGTCCAACCGCGAGCACACCATCATCGGTTCCGAACCGTCCGTCACCCGCGCCGCCGCGGACGCGGCGGTCAGGGAATTGGGCTGGGAGCATCCGTATCATCTGGACGCCGATCACATCCGGCTCGAAACGGTGGACCGCTTCATTCCGTATGCGGATTTCTTCACCATTGACGTGGCCGACTCGATTGGCAAACCCGCCGAGCTCAAAAGCTTGAAGGTGTTTGTTGACCGCCATCCCGAACTGGTCGGCAAAATCGTCATTCCGCATGTTGCCCGGCCGCTTGAAACCACCCGCGCGGACGTCGAGCGTATCGCCGGCAAATATCTGCTCGCCGCGCAGGACGCCGGGAAAATCTACCGGCACATTGCCCAGGCCAAGGGCGAGGCCAATTTCGTCACAGAAGTTTCGATGGATGAAACCGACAGCCCGCAAACACCGCCGGAACTGCTCGTCATTCTCGCGGCGCTCGCCGACGAACAGATTCCCCTCCAGACCATCGCGCCGAAATTCACCGGCCGTTTCAACAAGGGCGTGGACTATGTCGGGGATGTGAAGCAGTTCGAACGGGAGTTCAATGAAGACCTCGCCGTCATTGCCTTCGCCATCAAGCAATACGGCCTGCCCGCCGCGCTCAAGCTCAGCGTCCATTCCGGCAGCGACAAGTTTTCCATTTATGCGCCGATCCGCCGCGCCTTGAAAAAGTTCAATGCTGGACTGCACCTTAAAACGGCCGGCACAACGTGGCTCGAAGAAGTCATCGGCCTCGCCGAGGCTGGCGGCGATGGTCTGGCGCTGGCCAAGGAAATTTACGCCGACGCTCTGGACCACATTGATGAACTTTGCGCGCCATACGCGACGGTCATTGACATTGACCGGAAGAAACTGCCCACGAAGGAAACCGTCAACGGCTGGACTTCCGAACAATTTGTTTCCGCGCTCCGGCACGATCAAAAAAACCGTGCTTTCAATCCGAGTTTCCGGCAATTGATCCACGTCGGTTTCAAAATCGCCGCCAAAAAAGGCGACCGCTATCTCAGCGCGCTCAAGAAACATGAGGCCGTCATTGCCAAAAACGTCATGGAAAACCTTTACGAGCGGCACATGAAACCGTTGTTGCTCCCCAAAACGAAACCGGCCAAAAAAACCGCGCGCAAACCCGAGCGGCGCGAAGCGGTTTTAGCTTAAACCGCTGATCGGTCTCCTCGAACATGCCCTTCATCCACGAAGATTTTTTGTTAAGCACGAAAACCGCGCGCAAGTTGTACCATAAATACGCCGAGGCCGAGCCGATTTTCGATTATCACTGCCACCTTTCGCCGCGCGACATCGCCACCAACCGCCAGTTCAAAAACCTGTTTGAAATCTGGCTCGAAGGCGATCACTACAAGTGGCGCGCCATGCGGACCAACGGTGTCGCGGAACGTTTTTGCACCGGCGATGCCAGCCCATTCGAGAAGTTCAAGGCCTGGGCCGCCACCGTGCCGCACACGCTCCGCAATCCGCTCTATCACTGGACGCATCTGGAATTGAAGCGGTACTTCGGCATCACCGATTTGCTCGATGAAAAGACCGCCGACAAAATCTGGAAAAAGGCGAATGAAAAACTGGTCACTGCCGAACTGACCGCGCAGGGCATCCTGAAAAAATTCAAGGTCAAGGTCGTCTGCACCACAGACGATCCGGCGGACAATCTGGAACATCACCGCGCATTCGCAGCCCAGGGCCATCCGACGAAAATGCTGCCCGCGTTCCGGCCCGACAAGGCGCTGACGGTCCATCAGCCCGCCAGCTTCAACCCGTGGGTGGACCGGCTGGCCGCGGCCAGCAACGTGGACATCAACGGCTTTTCCGCGTTTGTCGCCGCGCTCAAAAAACGCCATGACTTTTTCCGTTCCCAAGGCTGCCGTTTGTCCGACCACGGTCTGAACCATTGTTTCGCCGATTTTTGTTCCGAGAAGACCGCCGGCGAAATTTTCGACCGGGCGCGGCGCGGCGAAGCGGTTTCACCGCCGGAGCACGAACAATTTGCCTCGTTCATGATGCTGCTGTTCGGCCAGCTCGATGCCGCCCGGGGCTGGACCAAGCAGCTTCACCTCGGGGCGTTGCGCAGCGCCAACACGCGGCTGCTCAAACAACTCGGCCCGGACACGGGTTTCGATTCCATCGGCGACTGGCCGCAAAGTTCCGCGCTGGCCTCCTACCTCGACCGGCTTGACCAGGAAAATGCGCTCCCGAAAACCATCATCTACAACCTCAACCCGGCGGACAATTATGCCTTGGCCACGATGATCGGGAATTTCCAGGACGGCACGATCCCGGGAAAAATCCAGTTCGGCTCCGGCTGGTGGTTCCTGGACCAGAAGGAAGCCATGGAGTGGCAGATGAACGCCCTGTCGAACCTCGGCCTGCTCTCGCGCTTCATCGGCATGATCACCGACTCGCGCTCGTTCATGTCGTATCCGCGCCATGAATATTTCCGGCGCACACTGTGCAATTTGATCGGTCGCGACATGGAAAACGGGCTTGTTCCCAACGATGAAAAACTGGTCGGATCGATGATTCGCAACATCTGTTATGCCAACGCCGAACAGTACATGGCTTTTCCAACGGGTGAGACCATTGCCGGCCGCCGGCGGTCTCCGGGGCGGGCAAAGTAGCCGCCGGCCGGTGTTCCCGCTGCGGTTGCCCGTTTCGGCCCTGAAGCGCCACCCGCCGATTATGCGGATTGCCGCTTCGAAGGGGATTTTGCAATTTTTTCAAATATCAGCCAGGCTGACGGCGGGGCCATCGTGCACATTTTTCAATCCCTTTTGCAGACAATTCACGTTGTTTAACGGCTGGAATGTGATAAATTAGATTATAGTCCACTATGAGTGAACCAAAATATATGAATGGAATTAATACGACTTTTTCAACGAAGCGGGGGTTGTCTTTCGGCCCTTCGCGTTTCTTCCCAAAGGCAATTCGCCCGGCCCGGAACTCCGTCAGTCAGGGCGGTTTCACACTGATTGAGCTTTTGATAGTAATTGCCATCATTGCGATTCTCGCGGCGCTGCTCTTGCCGGCGTTGACAAACGCAAAGGAAAAGGCAAATCGGACGCAATGTGTGAACAATCTTCGCCAAATCAGTATCGGCATGCTCGCTTATTGCTCTGACAGCGGCGATTTTATGCCGCCACTGAAATGGGCTGACGGCAATCCGCAATATGCCTATCAATTGTTCCAATACAGTCCGGTGAATACAACCCCGCCCCAATTTGAAGCGGACGGCGGCCCTTACAATCTGGGAAGCCTTTGGCAAGCAGGGATTTTGGTGGATGGAAAAATCTTCTACTGCCCAAGCGCTTTGGTGAACAAACAATTGACTTACAATTATTACGCCGTGAAGATGTCATGGCCTTTTGGTGTTGATCCGACAACGGGGGATGGAAACCTCGACATGGTTCGTGCAGGATACAGTTATTACCCGCAATCAAAACAATTGGCGAACGTTAGCACGGCCGTGGGAAAGAAATCAGTGCCGTTTTGGCCCGATAAAAGCACATCGCCGGAGCCGAATAAATCTTGGAATTGTGTTCCACCGTTCAAACAATCGCAAATTGACCAGAACAGAAGCATGGTGGTGGATGCCTTCTGGAGTAATATTTCCAATCTCTCGCACCGAAACGGGAACACTCCGGCAGGTCTTAATGCCGCCTTTGGTGACGGTCATGTTGCCTGGCAAGGCGTCAGAACTGTAACCGATGGTTTTGATCCTAGTGAATGGGCCGCGATCGCTTCTGGAAACGACGGTGTGGATGTACGGTACGTTCAAAGTTGCTGGCGTCCTTGAAAACGGCAGATAACGAATCTTTTTCAAGCCTGACACCCCTCACCCAATTCTCAAAACCCGCGATTCAAAAATCGTGAATTTAACCATTAAAATTGCCATGAAAAAAATCATTGGTTTCCAAATCACCCTTGCACTCCTCCTGGCCGCTGCTCCGCTCGCATCGAAGGCGGATACAACCTTTTTCAGCGATAATTTCTCCAACGGTAGCACCCTCAATAGTGGCAGCCCGGTGGCGCCTACATCAACTTCCGCCAGTTATGAACTCATTTCTACCAAGCAGTGGTATGTTCCAACGACTTCCATCGCCCCCGGACATTTGACGTTCGGCATCTCGAACTCGACCGCCGGCACCGTTGAGGTTCAGGCGCTGTTTGCCTCTCCCGCGGTCGCGCTGGTCAGCGCCGGTGACTACATTCAACTGGCCGTGACGTTTACCGACACCCAGGGTCTTCTGATCCAAACCACCCCTTTGGGCTTTGGAATGTACAATGCCGGCGGAGTGTCGCCGATAGGCGGTGGCCTCAATGGCACGGCGGACAGCGGAACCCACACAGCGGAAGTCGGAGGTGCCCGGAACTGGAAGGGTTATGTCGCATTAATCGGCTACACCGGCGGACATTCTGGCTTTTTAATTCGAACCAACCAGAATGGAGGCGGTACTGTCGGCAACAATGATCAGGATTTGGTTACCAGTGGCAGTTCCACCAAAAGCTACTACAACCCCAAGGCGGTTTGGATTCATACAAACGATTCGGCTTCGGTCACCTTGACGGTCGGCTACCAATACACCGAAATTCTTACGTACACCTTGACCTCTACAAATACCCTCCAACTCGACAGCCGACTCTACACCGGCACTGGTAACACCGGCACACTTCTCTCAACGATGTCAACCAACACCGGGGTGCCACCGCTAACGACCGTATTTGATGGTCTCGCTTTCGGCTGGTATGCCAACCAGAATCCTGCTGTTACCAACACATTGGCAGATATCAATTCCATTACCGTTAGCGGCGTTGTCCATCCGCCTACAGGCCCGCCCACCATAAATACCCAACCATTGCCGGTTAGCGTCGCGACCAACGGTTCCTGCGCCTTCTCTGTATCAGCCATCGGTGTCGGCGTGACCTATCAGTGGTGTCGGAATGGCACCAACCTTCTTGACAACGGCAATATTTCGGGTTCCACCAGCAGCCTGCTCGCCATTTCCTCGGCTGGACCGGCAGACGCGTTATCGGGCGCCAATGGTTACTATGTCACCGTTTCCGGCGCAGGCAATTACAGCACGAATTCAACAACCAATTCGCTAACCTTGATGCCGTCAACAAATCTGACCTGGACGGCGGCCGGGGGAAACGTTTGGGATTTGAATTCAACCGCCAGTTGGAACGACAACAACAACAATCCGACGGTGTTCAACTATGGAGACCCGGTCACGTTTAATGATACCGCCGGCACCAAGGTTGTAAACCTGTCTGGCGCGTATCTAAGTGCTGCCTCGGTTACAGTTGATACCGCCATTGCTTACACTTTCCAAGGCGATGGCAGCTTTGCCGGACCGGGCAGTTTAATGTTCAAAGGTTCCGGCCAATTGACGCTAAATAACGTCAACACCTACACCGGCGGCACCATTATCAGCAACGCCACCGCGTTTGTTTACCTCAAAAATTACAATGGTCTTGGCAACGGCCCGGTGACCCTGGCCAAAGCGGGCGGCAGCATGGAAATTGTTTCGGCTGGCAACGCAAGCACGGGCATCAATGGCGATATCGTTGTTGCCGACGACTTTACCATTCAGTTTGATGGGCTGGGAACCTATTCCGGAGTCTTATTTGGCAATCTTTCCGGCACTGCCGGCAAAACCCTGACGTTGACTCAGGACACGGTTAACAACACCACCACCAACAATCGGGTCCGTGTTTACGGCACCAACACAACTTATAATGCGAAATTAGTGCTTGGCTCCTTGATCACCCTGGCTCCCTATAATGCGAGCGGCAGTCAGACCTATAATGGCGTCATTTCCGGTGCCGGGGGGCTTATCCAACGGGACTCCGGCACTACGATTCTCAACGGTGCAAACACCTATTCTGGCGGCACAACTCCTACCACGGGTGCCATTGGATTCGGCATTGATACTGTCGGGGCCGTTACTACCGGTCCGATTGGCACTGGCCCGTTGTATCTCGCCCCTGAAATTCCCAACCTGACCTCCAGCGGAATGGTGTTCGCTTCCGGCGGCACCCGCACCATTGCGAATTTAATCCAATATCCCAGTGGAACCAACAATTTGACGTTGATCATCGGTGGCACGAACAACCTGACGTTAACGGGTGCGTTCACCCTTAAAGGCAACGACGGTCTAACCTCGAATACCATCACCGCGCGCATAGTCCAAGTGACTAACACGGGTTTGACTACAATCTCCAGCGTGATCAGCGACGGTGGTGCGGCCTACGGGTTTATCAAGACCGGCAGTGGCATCTTGGCCTTGAACAACACCGAGACCTACACTGGGCCGACGACCATATCCAACGGCACCTTGTGGGTTAACGGCCAGCTTAATTCGGCAAGTGCCGTCACCGTGGCCACCAATGGGATTCTCGGCGGCACCGGCATCGTCAACGGTTCAGTCACGGTGCAACAGGGAGGTGCGATTGCCCCAGGGACGAACACCATTGGCACCAATAAAATCATTGGCAACCTGACCTTGGGAGGGAATGTGAATGTCCGGATCAACCGTTCCGGGTTTGCCAGCGATGAAGTGAATGTAACTGGCACGCCAAGCTTCTCCGGCACGGGTTACGTCATCGTGACCAACACCGGTGCAGCGCTCCAGCCGGGCGACACCTTCCATGTGTTCAACAAGGGCGTAACCGGCGCCGGCAGTATGTATGTCGGCGGTGGTGGGGTGGCTTGGAACAACCAATTGGCCGCCAACGGGACGATTGTTGTGTCAACTGTTGGCCTTCCGCATATCAGCACCACGGTTTCCAACTCGACCCTAACTCTGAGCTGGCCCGCAGCCTACCCTGGCTGGGAAGTGCAGAGCAACCGGGTGGACTTGGCCTCCTCCACAAACTGGTTCACCGTACCTAACACGGCCAGTTCTACCAGCTATGCAGTTACGTTGAATTCGGCGAGGACCAACGTGTTCTACCGCCTGGTATTCCCGTAATCATCCGCTCTTAATGACCGGCTAAGACAGCCGGTTGGCGAGACAGATTTTGGATCGCTGCGTGGCGCCTTGAAAAGGTGCCACGCCTGTTTTTGGCTGCGTGCGGTTGCCCGACAATCGAGAAACGATGCTGGCTTTTTTATCAAAAGCGAGATTACAATTTTAAATCCCTGATGAACCCTTTCGGAACCAAAAACCAATCCTTGATGAAAACGTCCGCAATACTATTTGTCTTTTCGCTCGGCATAACCCTTTATGCCGCTGATGCCAGATTAAAAACGTTTGATGTACGCGAGTTTGGCGCGAAGGGCGACGGGACCAATCTGGACACCGAAGCGATTCAGAAGGCGCTGGATGCCTGTGGCGGCACCGGCGGCATGGTGACATTTCCGGCGGGAACTTATTTGAGCAAACCGCTCACGCTGCGGACCAAAACCACGTTGCAACTCGACGCGGGCGCGACGCTCAAGGCGATGGATGAGCCAAAAGATTTTCTGCCGGAGGATGTGGCCTGGGATGACATTCTCAATGGTTCAAAAAAAGGCCCGCTGGCTCCCTTCATCGGCGGCAAGGATTTGACGGACATCAAAATTTGTGGCCGGGGAACGATTGACGGTTCGGGCGCCAAATGGTGGATTCCCGCCGAGGCCGCGCGCCGCAAAAAACCCGGCTATACGCTGCCGCGCCCGAACCTGATCGTTTTGACGCGTGTCAAGCATCTGGAGGTCACGGGTGTCACCCTGAAAAATTCCCCCAAGTTTCATCTCGTGCCGGACGATTGCCAGGATGTGTTGATTGCCGGCGTGACCATCCTCGCGCCGGAACTCGCGGCGAACACGGACGCGATTGATCCCAGCTCATGCCGGAATGTGCTCATCACCAATTGCACCATTGACGTGGGCGATGACAACGTGGCGATCAAGGCCGGGAAGAAAATGGCGGGGCGCGAGTTCGCCTGCGAAGACATCACGGTGGCCGGCTGCACGTTTTTGCACGGCCACGGCATGTCCATCGGCAGCGAAACCGATGGCGGTGTGCGCAATGTGGTCGTAAAAAATTGCACTTTTCAGGACACCGAGAACGGCCTGCGCATCAAGTCTCAGCGCGGAAAGGGCGGTCCGGTGGAAAACATCAGCTACAGCGACATCACCATGACGAATGTGGATCCGGCCATCACGTTCACCTGTTACTACATGAATAATTCCGCAAAAGATGCCGCGCACTCGTCTCCCACAAATGAAACCAGCGCGCCAGCGGCCGGTGGAAAAATCCCGGTTTATCGGAACATTCGGGTCAGCAACCTCAAGGCCGCCTGTCAGAAATCGGCGGGCGTCATTTCGGGTTTGCCGGAGAATTGTATTTCCAATGTGGTTTTTGAAAACGTCCACATTTCCGCCCGCACCGGCCTGGCCATCCGCAACGCGCAGGGCGTACACTTCAAAAATTCCTCGGTGGTGGCGGCGGACGGCCCGGCGTACAGCGCCGAAAACGCGCAGGTCGAAGGCCTGGCACCCGCAAACAAGGGAAAATAATTGTAATAAACCGGCTGGCTGATTGAGTGGATCTGATTTGCCGAAGTGCCTTATTTTCAAAGCCGTTTGCAATCCGGCAGGGTTGAGAAACATGGGGTTTCAGTTAAATTAAATAAGACCCTTTATGTTAAAACTGAAAGGGATTGCTTCGGCAATCCGCCCAATAAAACCCAGTAAATTCGTATGAAGTGCCTTCGTCAAATTGTTCCTATTCTTGCTCTCATGTTTGGAGTTGTCGTGCCCGGTCATGCCACGGTGCTGGTCAGCAACATTTGGAATATCGCCGCCCGCTCCTATCCGGCGTATAACGATCCAAACTCGCCATATTCGGAAATGGGCGTTGATTACAATTCCAGCGGCGATTTCGAGTCCGCATGGTTCAACGCCAGTGGCACTTTGACTCCGAGTATTGGTCACCTGATTGGAGCCCTGCCGTCCAATGGCACTTCCTCAGCCTCGTGGACCACCTATTTCACAACGGAGACGAATCCGGTCACCCTGGCTGGAACCGGCGACCAGCTTAAAATCACATGGGTTTTTACGCCCAGCGGGGTCAATTCCAGCAGCACCAGTTCCAGCGGTTTTCGTTTGGCGGTTGTGGACAGCCCGTCGGCCTCGCGATTGACCAGTGATAACAGTCCGGGCAGCAGCACGTACGCGGGTTACGGCATGTTTATGAACATGGCCACGACATTGGGCAGCAGCAGTTCATTCCAATTGATGGAAAGAAGCGCGCCTGGGACCAGTTCCGCATTCCTGTCTTCCAGCGGCAGTTGGACCACGCTGACGAATGGCGCCGGCAGTGGCCACACCGGATACGCCAGCGGCACGCAGTACACTTTCGTGATGACGTTCAGCCGCAACGCGTCCGGCGGGCTGGACATCACCGCCACCATGACGGGTGGCAGTCTCAACAACACCGGCAGCATTTCGGTCGTTTACAGTGACAGCACCCCCAGCAGTTTCACGTTCGACACCTTTGGCCTCCGGCCCTCCAGCGCGAATGATTCCGCTTCTTCATTCGACACCAGCCTCTTCAAGGTTGAGTTCATTCCCGGGGCCACTCCTCCCTCGATTGACTTTGACCCGCAAGACCAGTCCGCTTTGGTGGGTCAGGATACTTCGTTCAGCGTTCAGGCCAGTGGCACCGCGCCGTTGAGCTACCAATGGTATTACAACACCAACACGTTATTGACCAACGCCACCAGTTCCACATTGACGCTGACCAACGTACAACTTTCAGATTCGGGTGGTTACTCAGTCGTGGTGACCAATGGGAGCGGCGCGATCACCAGCGCCGTGGCCCAATTGACGGTTAGTCTTCCGGTGGCCCCCTCAATCATCACGCAACCGCAGGATCAGAGCAATCTTCTGCCCGGGGCAACCGCCACTTTCAGCGTCATTGCCAGCGGTTCTGATCCATTGAGCTACCAATGGTATTACAACACGAGCACACTTTTGACCAATGCCACCGATTCCATTTTGACCATCACCAATGTTCAGTCGGCGAATGGGGGTGGTTATTCCGTCGTCATCAATAATCCGGCCGGGTCCGTCACCAGCTCCAATGCATTCCTGACGGTCAACACGAATCCTGTAGCACCGGTCTTCATTTCTCAACCCGCATCGCTGGTGGTGTTGCATGGCAGCACGGTCAGTTTCACCGCCGTCGCGGGCGGTGCGGCGACCATCAGTTATCAGTGGAACAAGAACGGAACGCCGATTACGGGAGCAACGTCATCCACCTTGAACCTGTCGAATGTGCAGACCGCCGATGACGGCAGCTACACGCTCACCGCCTCCAATAGCGTCGGGACCGCGACCTGCAATCCCGCCCAGCTTACCGTGACAGCCTCAATCCCGCAGGTCAACTCCGCGTATAACCTGGTCGGCTTTGGCCAGGCTGCCACCGGCGGCGGCATGATTCCCGACACCGACCTGGCTTACGCGAAGGTTACCACCCCACTTGGGCTTGCCAATGCGGTATACTCCTTCAACAAGACCGGTGGCATCAAGGTGATCGAGATTATGAACGACCTTGATCTGGGTTGGAACGAAATTGGTTCCGCAATCCAGACCATGGACAGCACTCCCTTCAATGCCGCTGCCAACCCGCAATTGCATCCGCGACTGATCACGACCGGCGTGAGCAAGATGGACATCAAATACAAAAACGGCGGGTTGACCATCTTTTCGGCCAACGGCGCCACCATCCGGCACTGCACCTTCAACATCAAGAGCACTCACAACATCATCGTCCGCAATCTGAAGTTTGACGAAATGTGGGAATGGGATGAGGCCACCAAGGGCCAGTACGACAAAAACGACTGGGACTTCATCGATCTGGCCAACGGCGGCGACGTCTATAACGTCTGGATTGACCACTGCACATTCACCAAATCCTATGACGGCATCGTTGATATGAAAGCCGGCAGCACGAATGTCACCCTCTCCTGGTGCAAATATACCGGGGACGACGGCGCCACCAATACCAACAGCTTCGTCTGGCAGCAAATCAACTCGCTCGAATCGAACAAAACGTCCCACGCGTTCTACTATTTCCTTCGCAACAATGGATTTAGCACCACCAACATTGTTCAAATCATCCAGGGCCACGACAAAACCCACCTGATGGGCTCGAACGACAAGGACCCGAACAACGTGAAATTGTCCGCAACGTTCCATCACCTGTGGATGCATAATTGCTGGGACCGCGCCGTGCCGCGTCTGCGCGCCGGCAACGTGCATGATTTCAACAACTACGTGGACGACACTGATGCGCTGGCCGCCAAGCGGTTGCGTGACACCGTTCAGCGCACCATGAGCCAGTCCAGTTCCAATGCATTGAAAAACACCTACAGTTTCAGTCCGCCCCTCAACGGCAGCATTTCCACCGAGGGCGGCGCAATTCTGGTCGAAAAATCGGTTTACATTGACTGTCTCACCCCGTTGCGCAACAACCAGACCGACCCGTCGGATCCGACTTACACCGGCAAAATACTGGGACTGGACATGATTTATCAGATGGACAGCACGGTGGTCCGCGGCAACAGCACCGACCCCGGCAGCCCGTTGGGTCCGTTCCAGGATAAAAATATTATTACCTTCTCGTGGAACACCAATTCCGGCGCGCCCGGCGGCCAGTTGCCTTATACTTACACGCTGGACGATCCGGGCCAGCTTCAAAGCATAGTCACCAACCCCACCAACGGCGCCGGCGCCGGAGCGCTCACCTGGAACAAGACCAACTGGCTGATAACTTCCTATCCGGCTACAGCGCCAATCATCATTGCCGATCCGCAGGGCCAAACCTATACGGCCGGCCAATACGCCGCGTTCAGCGTCGCAGCGGGTGGCAGTTCACCTTTTAGGTATCAATGGTATTTCAACACCAACTCGGCAATTCCCAATGCCACGAATACCCTTCTGGCAATTGCGAATGTTCAGGTGACCAATACCGGCATTTATTCGGTGATCGTGTTCAATACGGCGGGTTCAGCCACCAGCAGCTATGCGCCCCTCGTCGTCACGGCGGCGAATACCGCACCAACGCTCACCCCGGTTCCTGATACCAACATCATTGCCGGGGTCACTCTTAATATCACCAACGTGGCGACTGATCCAGACCTTCCTCTGACGTTCAGCCTGTTGAGCGCACCCGGGAACGCCAGTTTAGGTGCCGCTAGTGGTGTGTTTTCGTGGCGGCCGCTCATCTCGCAAGCCGGCACAACCAATCATATAACGGTGAAAGTAACTGATAATGGCACACCGAATCTGAGCGCGATCCAGTCATTCAATATAATCGTGAGCACGCCAGCCCAGCCGCAAATGCCAAGCTTTGCCTACAGCAACGGCCAGTTCAATCTGGTCATAACGGGCAGTATCGGACCGGACTACATTGTGCTGACGTCCACGAACCTGACGGATTGGGCGGGCGTTTTCACAAATCCCATGCCATTCACCTGGACCGATACCGGCGCGAGCAACTTCAACCAGCGGTTTTATCGAATTCAACTCGGGCCGTAAAAATTGATTGATGGAATTTGTCCCAGCACCCCCGGCATCACGAACCGGGCACTTTGTAAAAACACCGGCGATGCTGTTGTTTCTTGCGCTGGGCATTTCATTTTGTCCCGCCGCTGCCGGGCCGAAATACTTTGAGGTGCGCCAGTTCGGCGCCAGGGGCGATGGAAAGATCCTGGACACGGTGGCCATTCAAGCGGCACTGGATGCCTGCGGCCAGGCGGGCGGCGGCACCGTGCATTTCACTGCCGGCACCTATCTCAGCCAACCCATCGTGGTCCACGGCAAAACCGCATTATTGCTCGAAGCCGGCGCGACGCTGCTGGCTTCGCCGATGCAATCGGATTTCCTCAAGACCGGCGGTGACTGGCTGGCGACCCGGAGCAGTGACGATTTCATCCCGTTCATCAGCGGGACAAATCTCACGGATATTGCCATCACCGGCCAGGGAACGATTGATGGCAATGGCGCAAACTGGTGGGGACCGGCCGAGGAAGCCCGCCTCCGGAAACCCGGATACGTCCTGCCGCGTCCCGATCTCATCCGGCTCGACAATTGCAAGAATGTTCGTCTGACTGGAGTGAAGTTGGTCAACTCGCCGAGAGGTCATTGTATTCTCACCGACTGTGAAGGTGTAGTGGTCGAGGGCATGACCATCCAGACCCCGGCGGGTGCGGCCAATACCGACGGCTTGGACCCCGTCAATTGCCGCAATGTGACCATCACCCATTGCACCATTGACACCGGCGACGACAACATCTCCATCAAATCCGGCAAAAAGGTCAAGGGCCGCCAATTCGGCTGCGAGAACATCACCGTCACGGACTGCGATTTTCTGCACGGCCACGGCATGTCCATCGGCAGCGCCACCGTTGGCGGAGTGCATCAGGTGGTCGTAAAAAACTGCCGCTTTGAAAACACCGACAACGGCTTGCGCATCAAGTCCGGTCGCGATCGCGGCGGCCCGGTCGAGGACATCAGCTATTCGGACATTACCATGAAAAACGTGCATCCGGCGATTTCCATTGTTTGTTATTACCAATACAGCACGAACGACAAGTATCCGGAGAATGACCCAGCCCAGCCGGTTTCTGAAACCACGCCTTTCTTTCGCAACATCTGTATCTCCAACGTGACCGCCACCTGCACCCAGGCCGCCGGCCCGATCGCCGGTTTGCCGGAGAGCTTGATATCCAACATCGTTCTGGAGAATGTCCACATTACTGCCAAGACCGGATTCGCCATTGCCAATGCCAAAGGCATCCGGTTCATCAACTCAACCGTTTCGGTCAAGGAAGGCCCGCCGTTCAGCGCTAAAAACGCCGAGGTTGAGGGCCTGGATAATCCAAAGCAATGACTGAAAACCCACACAAATAAACCATGAAAAAAACAATTACCCTTTTTCTAATCGCCTTGCTTGCCACCCCGCTGCTCCGCGCGGAGCTAGCTGGATGGGATCAAGTGCCCGGAATTCTGGCGCGCATCCAGGCGCCGGCGTTTCCGGCGCGTGACTTCGTCATCACGAATTACGGCGCGGTGGCCGACGGCAAGACCGATTGCACCGCGGCCCTGGGCAAGGCGGTTGCAGCTTGCGCCCAGGCCGGCGGCGGCCGCGTGGTGGTTCCTCCCGGGGAATTTCTCACCGGCCCGATTCATTTGAAGAGCCGCGTGAATTTGCACCTCGACGCCGGCGCGACGTTGAAGTTCAGCACGGATCCCAGAGCCTATCTGCCTGCGGTGTTCAGCCGTTTTGAAAGCATCGAATGCTACAATTATTCACCGCTCATTTATGCCTTCGGCCAGAGCAATGTCGCGGTGACCGGCGAAGGCGCGTTGGACGGCCAGGCAACCGGAGAAAACTGGCTGCGCTGGAAGAGCGGAAAAAACGCCGGCACCAACTCTTACAAGCCTGCTAATGAACGGCTCAAAAAAATGGCCAGTGCCGGGGTGCCGGTCGAACAGCGCCGGTTTGGTGAAGGCGATTATCTGCGCCCGAATTTCATCCAGTTCAACCGCTGCCGCAACGTGATGGTGGAAGGCGTTCACATTCGCAACTCGCCCATGTGGGAGATCAACCCGGTGCTTTGCACCAACGTCATCGTGCGCGGCCTGAACATTGTTTCGCACGGCGCGAACAACGACGGGTGCGACCCGGAAAGCTGCCGCGACGTGCTGATTGAGAAATGCCTGTTCGACACGGGGGATGATTGCATTGCCATCAAGTCAGGCCGCAACGACGATGGCCGCCGCATCGGCGTGCCCTCGGTGAATCTGATCATCCGCGATTGCACGATGCGCGATGGCCACGCCGGCACCGCCATTGGCAGCGAAATTTCCGGCAGTTGCAGCAATGTCTTCGTCGAGAACTGCGAGATGAGCAGCCCGCGGCTGAACTGCGCGTTGCGGCTGAAATCCAATGCCGTGCGGGGCGGGGTCCTGCAAAACATCTTCATGCGCAATGTGCAGGTGGGCCAGGTGGCCGATTCCGTTTTGCAGATTGATTTTCTTTACGAGGAAGGGACCAACGGCATTTACAAACCGGTCGCGCGCAATGTGGCGATGGAAAACATCACCGTCGCGCACACCCCACGCGTGTTGAATGTCCGGGGATTCCCCGGCGCGGAAATCAGCAACGTGCGGATTTACAACTCGGCCTTCAAGAAAATCGAGAAACCGGACGTGGTCAAGGAAGCCGACGTGAAGCTGATAAACTGTTCGCTGGAACCGGCAAATTGACATGATTTGTGATAAGTTGATTCAAAATAACTAAAAGAGGATGACAGCCAGCCTTTCCCTTCACCTTGGTGTGCCGTCTTTGATGGCTGCAACATTATTTCTTTGTTCGGCAACAGCCCTGTCCGCAGCGCCTAAGCTACCGAACATTCCGGCTTATAGCACCAACGTGACCCAAGCACCCTATAATGCGGATGGACACGGTGTAATCACCAATACCACTGCCATTCAAAACGCCATCAATGACGTGAGTGCGCTGGGCGGTGGGACTGTGGAAATTCCCGGGCCCGGGGTCTATCTGACCGGGCCGCTGACCATGAAGAGCAAGATTAATTTGCTGATTGATGCGGGGGCGATCCTGAGGATGCTGCCCATGGCGAGTTGGCCGGGAACCTCGCCGCTGCTTTCACTCACCAGCCTCCACGACGTCGAAATCAGCGGCTCAGGCGGCATTGATGGTCAGGGCGCGGATTGGTGGGCCGGTAATTCCGGCAGTGGCCTCTACATGATCTATTTTACGAGCTGCAACACCGTGCTGGTTCAGAACGTGACGGTCTCCAACGCGCCAAAGCAGCAAATCGTGTTTAAGAGCAGCAAGGGGGGGAATATCACCATCCAAGGCATTGCCATCCGCGCGCCTTCATCACATGCCGGAACCCCGTCGCACAACACCGACGGCATTGACCTGGTGGGCACGAATTGCCTGATCCAAAACTGCGATATTTCGACCGGTGACGATAATATCGCGCTGGGCACCAGCAGCAGCGGTGTGCCTACCGCGGACATTTTGGTTACGAATTGCACCTTCGGCGACGGGCACGGGATGACCATTGGCAGCAATACCGAGGGCGGGGTCTCGAATTTAACGGTAATCAACTGCGGTTTCAATGGGACGGATTGCGGCATCCGCATGAAGTCTGACAACGCAACGAGCGGCGGCGCCGGACAGGGCGGTCTGACGCAGAATTGCTACTATTTGAGCAACTACATGAGCAACATCAGGTATCAGCCGATTCTGATCTATAGCTATTACAATGAGGACAGCTCACCCACCGGCATCACTCCGGCAACTGCCGCCGGAGAGCCAATTGGTTCAAGTTCGTTCCCCATCTGGCAGAATATCGTCATCAGCAATCTTGTGGCAACGACCGCCAGCAGTGGCGAGGCGGGCATGATTTGGGGACGCACCGAGACACCGGCCACCAACATCACGTTGATAAAAATCAACATTACCGCCCCCGCAAACTTCAGATTGTATAACGTCAAAGGACTCCAGATTGTGGATTCTCAAATCAAGGTGACCGGAGGCGGCAAAACGTTCTCGATCTACAACGCCCAGTTCACAATCACCAACAGCACACCAGTAACGAATGTCTTTTCCCTAGACGGGCTGGCCGGCACCAACTCGCTCGCGCTCTACAACACACGGGCGGCAATGAATGATTCGACCGCGATAGGAATAAACCCGCTCACCTTAAGCGCCAGCACGCTGTCAAACAGCACTAGCCTGGCGCTGCCTGCTACCAGCGTGGCAAACTTTGTTCTGGGCACAAACAACGCCACCGTTGCTGCAGCTGGCAACCTGGCCCTTACTGACACGCTAAATATTGCCACTAACGGCGGTTTCGGCCCGGGCACCAACACGCTTTTTACTTACACTGGCACTTTGAGCGGCAATCTTCCGACGCTCGGCTCGACGCCGGGGGGCGCCTATACCTATTCCATTGCCACCAACACCGCCGGCCAGGTGAACCTCGTTGTAGCTTTGCCCGGACCTTTCGCCCCGACGAATTTCATCGCGGTGGGAACGAACCTGTCAATCAATTTGAAATGGAATGCCGTGTCGAGCGTAACCAATTACAATCTCAAACGCGGGACGGTCAGCGGCGGACCGTACCCGACGGTTTACAGCGAATTGACGGCGACCAATTATTCAGACGCGGCAGTGACCAATGCCGCGACCTATTATTATGTGGTGACGGCGTTGTCCGGCGGCGAGAGCACCAACTCCCTGCAAGCCAGCGCCACCGTCCTGCCTTCATCGGCGCCGACCAATATCCTGGTGCAAGTCAGCGGCGGCCAATTACAACTGGCCTGGCCGCAGGATCATCTCGGCTGGCATTTACAGATTCAAACCAACAGTCTCAACGCGGGTCTGGGAGCCAACTGGGTCAACGTCCCCAATTCCACGAACATCAACCAGATTTTTATCCCCATCAATCCAACCAACGGCTCCGTCTTTCTCCGTATGATGTCTCCGTAGCCGGGTCAAAATCATTTCAGGCTACGGTTTCTCGTGGTAAGGTGCATTGGCTTCAAAGAGCTGGAGCTGATTTTGGATGACTTCAGCCATAAGTTTGTTGTTTGGTGCGGCGCTCAGATTCAACGCCTGCCGGGCCGTTTCAATCGCTTTCGGAAATTGTCCGGCCTCCGCATAAGCCGCCGCCAAGGTGTCCAGAATCTCCGGAGAATTGACGCCGGAAAGTTGCACGGCCTGTTGCGCCAGTTCCACCGCTTTTTTCCCATCGCGCAATGAACTCTCCGGACAGGTTGCCAGCAACCAGGCCAGGTTGTTGTGAGCCGTTACATGGCGGGGATCAAGTTCGAGAACCCTCTGAAACTGCGCGATGGCCGCCTCAAACTCCCCCCGCTTTTGCAGCAGCAGGCCCAACTGATTGTGAGCATGAATCGAGTCGGGCATCTGTTTCAATGCCTGCTGATATTGTTCAATGGCCTCGTCCCACCGTCCTTGGGCAGTCAAAATATTAGCCAGATTCATACGGACCTTCGCATTATCCGGCGCAACCTCAAGGGCTTTCTGGAATTGCCCGATGGCCTCGTCGGTTTGACCTTGTGTGGGCAGCAGGTTGCCCAAGTTGTTGTAAAACTCCGCACGGTTGGGGTTGAGTTCGATCGCTTTCCGGTACGCTTCAATGGCTTCTGCAGTTCTACCTTGTTTCGTCAACAGGATGCCCAGGTTATTGTAGGCCTCGGCAAAGCCGGGATATATTTCGATGGCCCGGTGATAATATTGGGCCGCTTCATCCAACCGTCCCTCGTCAAGTAGTGCCGTGCCCAGATTATTGATGACCTCCGAGTAATTGGGATTGATTGCCAGGGCTTCCTCATAATGTTTGATGGCTTCGGCGGGCCGGCCCTGGGCAACCAGCACGTACCCGAGGTTGTTATGGGCGGTGTAATTTCCATCGGTGCAGGCCAAAGCATGTGTCCACAAAGCTTCGTCGTTCTGCCAATAGGCCGTTTGTTTCCAGGAACAAATCATCAGTACGGCCACCACGCTGAATGCCGCCATTCCCAACGCTGGCTGACGCCAACGCCAGCCGGCCGTCCAATCCCTGATCCCCCAGACAATGACCAGATACAGGCCGATTTGTGGCAGGTAGGTGTAACGGTCGGCATGTGCCTGGCCTCCAACTTGAACCAATCCAATCACTGGCACCAGCATCCCGAGATACCACAGCCAGCCGACCGGAAAAAATGGAAATCGTCGAGCAGTCTGGAATGCCAGCACGGTTATGAAGAGCAGCAATAGCCCGACCCCCGCAATCTGCCATGCCGGCGTATCGAATTGGTAGGGATAATATGCAGCCAAGTTGACCGGCCAGACCATCTGTGTGACGTAGGTGACAACGGAAACCATGGCATTGTTGAGCCGGAGGGTAAAAGGCAGGGCGTTCATGGACATGATCGGGTCCCTTTGGGCGATGACGGTTGCCACGCACGAGGCGGCGCTGAACACGAAAAATGGAATTTTCTCCCAAATCGAACCTCGAATCGTGAATCGTTCCAGAGGCCAGTAATCCAGCAACAAAAGCACAAAAGGCAGAGTTACCAGCATCGGCTTGCTCATCAGCCCCAACGCAAAAAACAACAGGGCCAGGCCATAGAAAAGTGACTTGTGACACTTGACACATGACGAGTCGGGAGCAGCCTCGGCTGTTTCTGTTCCCGTCACTTGCCACTTGCCACCTGTCACCCCCTGGGCATACCGCGCATACATCAGCAGCGTCAGCAGGAAAAACAACCCGCTCAACACGTCCTTGCGCTCGGACACCCAGGCCACCGATTCCACGTGGAGCGGATGGATGGCAAACAGCGCTGCGACCGAAGCGCTGGGCCACAATGTGCTGGTGAGGCGTTTTAGCAGGAGGAACAGCAGCAGTGTGTTGATGGCATGCAGAATCACATTGGTCAAATGAGGGCCTGCCGGACCGGTCCCAAACAATTGCGCGTCGAGCATGAGCGACAACCATGTCAGCGGATGCCAGTTGCTCGCATATCCCGTCCGGAAGGCCCATGACACACTACTCCAGGTCAACCCGGCCTTGACGTGATAATTGGCGGAAAAATAACCGTCGTCATCGAAATTGACGAACCCGTAATGGAGGGTTTGGCCGAATATCAGCCACACGACCGCCACCAGCAGGACGCACATGCCGACAATGATGGTACCATTGCCGCTCCAGGCAGGCGGACGTTCTGATGATTCGGGGGCAACCATGTTTTCCGAATGATTCTGTCCCGGTGTGCTTGCAGACTCCATCTTTTTCCCGTCTTCACCACAAATTTCTTTTGGCCAGGCCGTTTGCAGGCTGGCTACGGCTTTTCATGGAATGGGGCATTGGTTTCAAAGAGGTGGACCTGGTTTTGGATAATTTCAGCCAGGTTTTTTTTGTTTTGCGCGGCACTGAGATCCAACGCCCGTTGGGCCGTCTGGATCGCTTCTGCAAATTTCCCGGCTTCGGCATAAGCTGCCGCGAGCGTGTCCAGAATCTCCGGAGAATTATCCCCGGAAAATTGCACGGCCCTTTGCGCCAGTTCCACCGCTTTTTGACCATTGCGCAAGGAACCGTCCGGACACGTCGCCAGCAACCAAGCCAGGTTGTTTTGAGTGGAAACATGTTTGGGATCCAGTTCGAGAACCCTCTGAAACTGCGCGATGGCCGCTGCGAACTTGCCCCGGCTTTGCAGCGCCAGACCCAGTTGATAGTGGGCATGGGTGGAATCCGGCATCTGTTTCAGTGCCCGCTGGTAGTGCGCGATGGCCTCGTCCCAGCGCCCTTGGGCAATGAATAAACCGGCCAGGTTGTAATGGACCTTGGCATTGTCCGGCTCTACCTCAAGGGCTTTCTGGAATTGCTCGATGGCCTCGGTGGTTTGATTTTGTCTGGCCAGCAGGTTGCCCAAGTTGTTGTAAAATTCCGCACGGTTGGGGTTGAGTTTGATGGCCTTCTGATAATGCTCGATGGCCTCTGCGGTACGGTCTTGTTTGGTCAGCAGGATGCCCAAGTTATTGTGTGCATCCGCAAAGCTGGGATTGGCTTCCAAGGCCCGGCGATAATGCTCAGCCGCCTCCTCCAGCCGTCCTTGATTGAGGAATACCGTGCCGAGGTTATTGTTGGCATCCGGGTAATGGGAATTGATCTCAAGAGCCTTCTGATAGTGCTCCATGGCTTCAGCCGACCTGCCCTGTTCGGCCAGTGTATCAGCCACATAATTTTGAGCCGTGTAATTCCCGGTGGTGCAGGCGAGAGCGTGTTTCCACAACGTTTCGCTGTCACGCCAGTACGCGGTCTGGTTCCAGGCACAGACCATCAACATACCAGTCACGATCAATGCCGTCCCACCAAACAGTTGACGATGCCAACGCCAGGAAGTTGTCCAACTCCAACCTCTGATTGCCCAGGCAATGGCGATATACAGTCCTATCTGAGGCAAATACGTGAAACGGTCCGCGTGTGACTGGCCGCCTGCTTGTACAAACCCAATCACCGGCACCAGCATTCCCAAATACCACAACCAGCCAACCGCAAGACAGGGAAGCTTCCGGATCAACCCGAGTGTCAGCGCGGTTATTACCAACAACAGCGCCCCGGCACCCGCCACCTGCCAGACCGGCACATCAAAACGATAGGTATAAAAGACGGCGAGCTTGTCCGGCCAGATCATCTGCACAACGTAGGTGACATAAGAAATCAAGACGTGGCCGAGCCGCACAGAAAGAGGCAGCGCGATGGTCGGCTTGATGGCTTCCTGTTGCGTGACAATCGTCGCCACGCACATGGCCATGCTCAATAAAACGAACGGCAGTTTCTCCGACACCAGGCTGAGGAGAACCTTTCGCGAAACATTAAGGGTGAGCCGTTCAAGCGGCCAATAGTCGAGCAGCAGCAGCACAAACGGCACCGTCACCAACATCGGCTTGCTCATCAGTCCCAACGCAAAAAACAACAATGCCAAACCGTAGAAGCCCCTAAACTTTGGACTTTGGACTTTGGACTGTTCCACATACCGCGTATATGCCCAGAGCGTCAGCATGAAGAACAACCCGCTCAACACGTCCTTGCGCTCCGCCACCCACGCCACCGATTCCACATGCAACGGATGGACGGCAAACACCGCCGCCACAAAGGCGCTGGTCCATAGTGTGCCGGCCTGTGTGGCCGTAGCTTTAACCCTTTTATCTGAACAAAGGCCCATCATCCGTCGTAGCACCAGAAACAGCAGGATGGCGTTCGTGGCATGGAGCAGGACATTGGTCAGGTGGTATCCGCCCGCATTCAGGCCATGGACCTGGCTGTCCAGCATCAGGGATGTCATCGTCAACGGGTGGTAGAAACGGCATGCCTCATGGCTGAACATCCATACGATTCCGCTCAAAGTCAGGCCTTGTTTAACCTGGGGATTTTCATACACATATAAACCATCATCAAAATTGACGAACGGGTATTGGAGGGTCCGACCGAAAACCACGAACACTGCCACCGTCAGAAAGAAACACACGATTAGAACTGATCTGTGGCTGTCCGATTTGATGGAGTACGGAGATGGTTGGGGAACTGTCATGTTTTCCAGGTGATTTTGTCCGGGATCACCTGCGGATGCCATCTTTTTAGCAATCAACGCGGGCAAAAATGTCCGCTGACCACTTTGAATTGTTTTCCGAAAATTAAACAGGCGCTGGTCGTTGTCCAGCGCCTGTCGCGAAACAGATGAAAATTGACTTTACCGACGTATCCGGCGCGCTAAAACCAAGCCAAGTACGCCCAAACCCGCCAAAGCGAACGTGGCCGGTTCGGGTATTGTCGGTGTTACGTCCGCCCACGTCGTGCCGATCAGAACGTTGTCAACGAGAAATGCGCCTGTCGTTGACTGAGTCTTGAAACCAACGTCGTCTATCCCAGCCGCCACCGTGGTTGGTGTCAGGGTCAAATTGGCTGCCGGCATGCTGCCACCAGGAGTCGGATCAACCCACAGGGACAGGTTGTTATTAGCCACGCCACCATTAAAATTATATCCTAAAACGACTAGATAGGTGGTGTTCAAGGAATAGGGACTGGCGGAAGGTGTGTAAACAGCAGAAGCACCACCGCCGCGAATGCCCAATCTGAACCCACCACCAGCAAGAGTTCCAAAATACATTGTGATGGCATCAGAGCTGCCGTTCGGGGTGGACGTGCCTGGATTCAACGACGTAAGATAGCTGCTACCACCGGGAAGCGTGGTGACGTCAAGGAGGAAGGAATAATAAATGGTCCCGCTGGCAACGTTCGCAAAACCGTTTGTAACCGAGCCGGCAGTACCCCAAGCTAATGAGAGTTCATTGCCGCCAAGGTCCTGCAACCCGGTATAAGTCAAATTTCCGTTGGCAATCGTCATGGAAGTGTTTCCAACGCCCCACTTGTAACCGCTGCCCGGGTTGACATTCCCGCCAATAGTGCCAGGAGTGGTGTAATTGAAACCATCCTGAAACAATAACGTTCCGTAAGCGCTCTGGAAAAGCATGCAACCAACACCGACTGCGACCAAAGATAAACGTTTCATGATATTAAAACTTTCTGTTTGAATTTTCCGAGTTGTCGTTTTACTGGTTTAGCTTACTTTATCCTGCTTTCCGGATTTGTCATCACCGTTTTTTTGCAAACGGCTTTGAAATTTGGGCACACCGGATGCGTGGTTAACCACGGATTTTATTCGTGTTTTTGATGTTTTATGGCGTTTAATCGGCCATAATGTGCGTCCCGGCCAGGAAATGTAAAAAATCACCTGATTTTATTGGCCAGCCTTGGGGTTCCAGCCGTCTGAACCACCGAGGACTTTCCCCGGCGAAATGGCCACGGCTTCGGCCTTCGTCAATTGCTTTGACCAATCCACACGCTGCTTTGGGCTGCCGCCGGGACCGGTGCTGCCAAATTCGGCGTAGCGTGCCGTTGTATGCGCCTCGGGCTTTTTCCAATCGTTCCAGCCTTCCGGCCGGACCACGTCGGACATTTCCGTGTTCAGGAAGATTGTGCTGGCATAAATCCGCCAGGGCCGCCCCAGCCAGGTCCGCGCTTCCGGTTTGTCGCCGGTGATGTTGCAGTTTGAGAAGACAAATCCGAACGGCTGGTCCGCCGGCGTGGAGGCGGCGGTGATGTAGCCGTCGCCCAGGCAATGGATCTGGCATTGCTCGAACCACGCCGTCGCCGCGCCGAAGATGAAATCCACGTGCCCGGCAATGGTGCAGTTTTCAAAATACTGCCGGCCGCGGTTCAACAGAATCGTGTCCTGCCAGCCCAGAAAACGACAGTGGCGAAACACGGCGCGGTCGCCGTCCACGCGGATGGCGAGCGCCTGCCCGACCGCGCCGGCGGAATTTTCGAATGTGATATTTTCCGCCGTGAAATCATCCGCGTCAATGGTCGTTGAAGGCGTGTGAAAGGTGCCGATGGGTTTGCCGTCAAAATTGGTGAGATGGGCGGACAAATTGTAGGTGATGACAGTGGTGGCCGGGTCTTCACCCACCAGTTTGAAAAAGCTTTTCTCGCGCTGCACATAGACCAGTTCCTTGTAGATGCCGGGTTTTATGTGAATGACCACCGGATGGGCGCGGGTGCCCGCCGGCATGGACATGATGGCCGCCTGCACATTGGTGAACTGGCCGCTGCCGTCGGCGGCAACCACCAGGTTGATTGGTTTGACGTCCGATGGGGCCGGTGCGGCCGACTGGCAGCCCAGATTCAGGACTGGTAATATCAACAGGCAGAGTCCGGAGCGTAGCGTGCTGGCAGTCAAGCCAATGATTCGTTTCATGTCAGATTGGAATTTTTTCTAATTTCTTCGCGCCTCGTGGCCCTTCCAAGCGATGATTCGGCGCTAGTTAAAACCTGACCATCACGCCGGGTGTTGGCAAGCGCGAATTGCTGCGAGAACTATCCTGATTTGGTGGCGCTGCGGCAATGGCGCACCCACCTTGGCCAACTACCTTGCTGGGAACGCGGAAGGAAAATGGCTATTTCAATGCAGCCAGGGGTTCGAAAATCTCGGTTCCGTTCCTTTCGGGCGGAGCAAAGTCGGAGCCGCAGTGTTCGCAGTGTTCGCGGTCCACCACCCGGAGTTTTTTGCAGTTGGGACAGGATTCCCGTGCCGGCCATTCCTCCACACTCAAAAAGGTGAGGAGGCCGGGGATGCCGAAGACCAGATGAAACGCCGCCCAACCCAGGCGTGCGGGAAGCGTAAGGCTGTACCGCCGTCCCACCCACCAGCCGACCGGGAGGCAGACCAACGCCGCCGCCAGACTGTACCGCACCAGCACCCACGGAATGTCCGCCACCCTGGGTTCCTCGCCCATCAAAGGCAGCAGCAGCACAAGCGCCGGAGGGAGCGACAAACTTATCAGTTTTTGGTCGCGGCTAAATTTCTGGAAGGAACGGGATAGATCCGGCAGATCAGTGCTCCTCAATACGCCTTGCTCCCGGTCGAGCCAGACCACCTGCGTGGGAAGTTTCCCGCCGGCCTTTTCCTGCGCGTGCCAGGAGGGAAGAAACCAGAGCGCGAACTGGTTTGTTGAATCCAGGCAGGCAACGTGGATTCCGTTGTAATCGGGATAGCCGGGCTTGTAGGCGGCCCGCCACACCGCCTTGCCATCCGGGGTCAGCAGGCGGACATAACTCCGGGTGACCACGATGGTATAATCCCAGTCATAGCCATTCAACGACACTTCCCCGATTCCACCAACGGTTTCGTTGGGCGCGTTCGTGATGGAAAAGACCACCTTGGTTGCGCGATGCTCCAAGTCGAGTTCATACACCGTTTGGGCGGTGTTGATGATCCGCCGTGAAGCCGCCGCATAGTTATTCCGGTCATCGCCAAAACGATCCCCGTTGCCGGACAAATTCTGCGCGAAACCGTCCGGACCCAGACTGCCAATGAATCGCCGGGTCGCAACATCGTAGCCGGCCAGCCGTCCGTATCGGCCCCAATAGTACCAAAGCGTGTCCGGGGTCGCCCGCCAGAAGGTGAACCGGTTGCAGTCCCGATCGAACCAGCGTCCGCGGGGAGCGCGATTGACGAAGTCAGGATTGATTTGTACCCCCGTGCATACCCGCCGTTTGAACTCCGCCTGTCCAATCATGCGCCCGGTCTTCCCATCAATCAGCGGCTTGCCTTCCAAGTCCACAATGTCCGATTGATCGCCGTTTTCGTGGGTGACTTTATAAACGGTGCCGTCCTTGGTAATTTGATACTCCGACCACGGCTGGAAGTTGGAGTTTCGCAGCAGCGATTTGGCCAGCAGGATGGCAACCAGCGCAACGACAAAACCCCATCCCGGCATCAGGGCGCCAGTCAACGCCAGTTTGCTTGCTGCCGGCTGGCCCCGGTAAAAACCGTGGCTGTGAAAACCGCCCCAAACGGCGGTGGCCAGAATCACTCCGCCGACCAGGATGAACATCAGAGCCTGCCATAAGTGCGGCTCGCTCTTGAACGTCAGGGAAACAAAGAGCGCCATGCCCAGGCCCAGTGCGCGGCTGGCGTACCAGCGCGCCTGCCGCATGCCCGTGAGCATCCCGGCAAAATAGTAAACGGCGCCGGAGAGGAAAAGCATGACGAGGGGCCAGAGCATGGCCCATTGAAAAGGCGCCGCCACGTGCCCCGGCACCAGCGCCCACGCGATGAAGCCCGCCAGCGGCAACCCCGTCGCCAGGAAATACAGCATCAAGCCCGCGACGATTTTACCGAAAACAATCTCCGTGCGTGTGACGGGGCGATGAATCAGAAATGCCCAAAGGTCGCGGTGGCTTTCGTTGTGAATCTGGAACCAGCCGAGAACGGCGCCAAAGATGGCGCAGAAAAAACCGGTGAGGATTAGAAAGCCCGATGAGACCAATGGTTGCCAGGGCATGTACATCTGCTGGGAGTCGCTGATGCCACCCAGGTTTGTCAGAACGGTCGAGTAATTGAGCGTATTCAACGCCAGCATCAGCGCCAAGATGCCAAGGCCGAGCACGGCTAGTTTCACATTTTCCCGCAGTTCCTTAAATATCAGCGTTTTCATGGTTGAGCCTCCGTTTCCGACAAAATGAATGATTTCTCGCCCCGCTCGCTCAGATAACTGATGAACGCATCCTCCAGGCTGATGGGCACCATTTCCATCTGTGCCGGCGCCAGCGCCCGCAGCGCCTGTTCGGTTGCCGCGCCGTAGTGTACGCAAGTGAGCCAAAGTTCACCCTCGGCGCGAAGGGCCTGAAGCAGGCCGGGGATTTTCGGCACCGGCGGCGGCGTGCCGGGAAAACGCAGCCGTACCTGCTGCACACTGTTCCGAAACGTCTCCAACGAACAACACACCCGCAGAACACTCCGGTCGAGAATGGCAATGTAATCCGCCACGCGCTCAACATCAGCCAGTTGGTGCGACGAAAAAAAGATCGTCCGGTCCGATCGGCGGGTGAGATAAATCATGGATTCAATCAGCGACCGGTGCGCCACCGGGTCCAGTCCGAGCGCCGGATCGTCCAGGACCAGCAGTTCGGGCTCCGGCGCCAGCGTCAGTCCCAGACAAAGGCCCGCCCGCTCGCCCCGCGACAGGTCTTTCACCCGTGCCGCCGGCTTGAGGTTGAAATGGCCGATGACCCCGCGAAAGATTTTTTCGTTCCAGCGCGGATAGAACCGCGATTGAAATTCGCCGCATTCCCCGACACTCATCCAGCC
>Ga0182027_10002797_pt1 | contig 28018 bp, 27 predicted proteins | sample 712E1DmetaG_FD_121300 | JGI IMG/M metagenome (GOLD analysis project Ga0182027, IMG submission 121300) | Permafrost microbial communities from Stordalen Mire, Sweden - 712E1D metaG (Illumina Assembly) | ecosystem: Environmental > Terrestrial > Soil > Wetlands > Permafrost | place: Sweden...
ACCTCGTCCTCAGAAGTTTGGTATTTTGAGAAATCTATCTTCTCGCCCTGCTCATTGCTTGCAATCTCCAATAATATCTCAAAAACAGCCTCTTTTGCAATATCCCCTGAATTCAATCTCATAAATATCTGGTCATACTGCTCATGGCTTATGTTGACATCTTTGCCATATCTTGTCTTTATCTCTTTTGGCATCGAGACAAGCCCTTCTGCTATCGCCATAGGCTTGACTTGAGGATATTTTTTCACAAAATATTCAAAATCACCTTCGAACACCAATTCTTTAGCGACCTGCTTTGGCAAGGCGTATTGGATCCCAAATCGGATTATCTTATCTTTTATCAGCTCTGGCTTTTCTATCCCAGAAAGATCTGGCACTAATGTAGGTACATCAGTCTCTGGATACATCCTTGACGAGCCTGGCATCGGCCTTAGAAATACTGATGTCGCATCATCTTTTGCATTACGCACTTCTTTAGATAATCCATTTTCTAAAAAATCTTTTATAGCATCATCAATCCTTTTGAATGCAGCGATGCATCTATCATCAGTGCCTAATATGAATATCATTGCATCTGAATATTCTAGATGAAGATCGCTTGATATGACTTTTACAATATCCACTATCTTATATTTTTCCAACTCTTCATCAGTATGTATCAATCCATTCAATCCCAAGAGCTTTATCCTATCGCTGAGCTCTGTGCCGAATCTCCTGTCAGGATTTATGACAAACCCAAACAATCCTTTGAAATTATTATATGGCTTACCATACATCTTTTCTCCAGAGTCAAGGCCTTTTTTTATGAATTTTGATTGTGTATCTATGAAATATTCAGAATAATCTTTCGGTTGCGCTATGATATTCTCTTTTTCTATGCCTCTTGAACTCATCTCCTCTCTTAATCTTATCAAGTTCAATTGCCTTTCCACCTCTAATTCAACAACCTTGTCAATCAATCTCAAGTCCTGCACTCCTTTGATCTCTGCTCTTGCACCACCGAAAATAGAGACATTCACATCCTGCCTGATAGTTCCTAAGCCTCTCTTAACCCTCCCAGTGCTGCGAAGCAACATTCCAATATGCGCAGCCACATTCTTTGCCTGCATCGGAGAATGCATGTCCGGGCCTGTCGCTATCTCGATCAATGGGATGCCCAATCTATCGAGCCTGTAAACATCAAAATCCTTGTTTTTCTCAATGATCCGTGCAGCATCCTCTTCAAGGCATAATGTGTCAATCTTTACATCTATGATCTGTCCTTGTTCCAATTCGACTTCCATGCTGCCGTTCCTTGCGATGAGCGCAGTCCTTTGGAATCCTGTAGTGTTAGAGCCATCGACAACAGTCTTTCTCATGACATGAACTTGGTCGACGACATCAGCATCCAAGATCTTTGCCAACTGCAATACAATCTTTAGGGCATCTTCATTTATCTCTTCAGCTGGCGATTCGTCTAACTCCACCAAACAATTAGAATCTGTGTAAGCTTGATAAATGAAATACTTCTTCTTCTCCACTTCGGCCTTCGCAGCAATATCCACATCTCCAGTTTCCCCCGCTGATGCTCTGAGAATGCGTTTAATGATTAAATCTGGTGTATCCTCCCTAATAATAGAAGAGCATCTGCAGAATAATTTATTAGTATCAAGCTGCTGGTGTATTTCAAGGCCGACCTTGAGGCCTAATGCTTCATAATCTGGTCGTTGCATCATCTTGATCACAAAATATTTACAATATCTCCCTTGTCTGCTTTCAATGAATATAGTTTTGGCGGCCTGAAAGAAACATTTCTCAAAACATCCTCTTCTTCAAGAATATCAAGCGATAATATTTTTTTCCTGAAATTCCTTTTGTCGAACTTTTGGTCAAACACTACTTCATATAAGTCCTGCACTTGAGTCATCGTGAACCTGCTAGGCAATAAGGAGAATGCCACAGGAGTATACTCAAATTTCCATTTCAATCTCTTCAATGCATAATTGAGAATCATGCTATGGTCAAATGCCAGGTGCGGCAACCCGCTTACTGAGAACCATTTGGCATCTTCTCCCTTAAGCAAGACATCATCAGAATTTATCAAAGCAAAATACGCGACTGTGATAATCCTTGCTCTAGGATCCCTTTTCGGATTCCCGAAAGTATACAATTGTTCTAAATAAACATCTTTGACACCTGTCTTTTCTTCAAGCTTAAGCTTTGCTGCATCCTCTAACGAGTCCTCAGGATTGACAAACCCTCCAGGGATCGCCCATCTATTCTTGAATGGAGAGACAGCTCTTTTTACAAGCAGCACTTTCAGATTATTGCCCTTGATGCTAAAGATGATAGTGTCTACAGTCACAAAAGGCCTTTCGAACTTAGATAATTCAGTATTCATCCCCAACACCCTCTAACCTTTATCTTAAGGCCAATAATACAATAAGATATTTAAATGTTTAGTTTTGCACATATCACTCTGCACAATACGTATCAAAGCTAAGAAATGATGACGATGGATAATAATTATCTTATAAGAGGAATGAGCCTTTCTGCAACATCATCCACACTGATTAGGTTCATGGGCCTGAACCGTGCTGAATCATAATCCTTCTGCCAATCAAGATAATCATAATGGCCTTTGTCGATCAGGCTTCCGCTCCTGTCAGCATAGATGAAATCTGAAGAAATACTAAATGGCATCCATCTGCTTGGATCATTTTTTGCATAAAACAAGACAAGCATAGGCCTTTTTCCTGAATGGATCATTGAATAATAATGCCCTGGCCCGCTGTCATTGCCTAAAAAGGCAAAACATTGCTTCATCACATTCCATGACTCTTTGATATCATCGCGTGCTGCAGAATAGACAACACTCTGAGGATTGTTGAGCGATTTGATTTTTTCAGAATCAAAAGCACTGTCTTTAGAGACAAATGCATACTTAAGATCAGGACGCATTGCGTTCAAACGATTGACCAGATCTGCAAAATGAGGCCAGCTTTTGCTTGAAATGCTGCTCGAATCTGCAATAGCCAAGATCTTGTCATGACTATGCTCAGGAGATCCATAATATTCTTTAGAAAGATTGGACGCTATGGCATGAGCAGTCATTCCATGGACAACATCACACAGGCCTATATCGAATTCTGTGAATTCTCTTAATTGGCTCACGAAATTCTTATGTACCCTATTGATGACAGATCTTTCAGGATTGAAATATCTTGGATTATTCCTGATCTGCTCAATATCGTAATCATGCCTGCAATCAAGCAGTCCATCAATAAAGCCTGTCTTGTTATCTAGAGAGATTTCTGACCAGAACTTTTTTGAATTTCCTATCCAAGATGCTGGACGCACCACAAAATCTATCGATGCGAGCAATTTAGCGACATCAGAATATGAGATTATATTTTGGATGCCAGAATCTCTCAAGAGATCAGCCCTATGAGAGATCACATAAAGCTCTCTGCAATTCCTATGCAATGTCTTGAGCGCACCGATGCGCAGCACAGTATCTCCTAAAGCAAGATCTTCTGAAAGATCTACAATGACCGAGCTAGTTTCATTTATCTTCATGGCAATCCTTAAGGCGAATATTCTATTAACTAAGATATGGATATTAAAACAAATAGTCTGTCGAAAGGAATTTTGAATGCCCTCCGTCTATTATTTCTTTGAGCAGCTTCTTGTTTGCATCAGTATCATTCGCTCCTACCATGGATCTTATGGAAAATGCCCTTAAGGCATCTGTTATCGATAAGACTTTTTTTGCTGAGCTTTTCCTTCCTGTGAACGGATAAGCATCAGGCCCTCTCATGCATTGGCCGTTGATATTTGTCCTGCAAACCTGATTGACAGCCACATCGATCAATTTTCCGACTTCTGCAGGATTATTGCCAAATATGCTCGCCTGCTGTCCGAAATCAGAATCTATCATATATTGTATGGGCTCGTTAATATCAGAAAATACTGCTATAGGGACCACTGGTCCGAACTGTTCTTCTCTATAAAGCAGCATTTCTTTTGTCACAGGGAACATCACTGCAGGATTGAATAATGTGCCAACACTATCAGCACCGTTATTGATTATGCTTGCACCTTTTGCTAATGCATCCTGTACATAATTATGCATCTTCTCAACATCAGACATGGTCGGCATCGGAGTTATTTTTACGCCGTCAGTCCAAGGCATGCCTTTTCTCAATGCATCAATCTTGTCAGAAAGACCATAGACAAATTTATCAACAATGTCTTCATGCACAAAATGTATTTTTAATGCAGTGCATCTTTGTCCATTGTATGACAGGCTTCCTGCAACACATTCATTGATGGCAAGATCAATATCTGCATCAGGCAGGACAATTGAAGGATTTTTTGCGTTCAGTCCTAATATTGTCTCAAGATGTGATGGCCTTGGATGATTTTTTATTATATTATTGGCTGTTCCTTCTGAGCCTATGAATGCAAGCACATCAACTTTTCCTGACTGCATTAGGGGAGTTATTATCTCCCTTCCATCTCCATATACAATATTGATGACGCCTTTTGGGAAGCTTTCCTTGTATGCCTTGAGCAATGGCTCATGCAATAATACACCATATTTTGCAGGCTTCATCACGACAGTATTCCCCATTATCAATGCAGGGATCAATGTCGTGAAAGTCTCATTCAATGGATAATTGTATGGGCCCATGCAAAGAGTGACTCCTAAAGGGGCTCTTCTTATCTGAGCATAGACATGTTCTTTTTTATCAAATCTTGAAGAAGTCCTGTCCATATCTTTAAGAGCTTCGACTGTATCTGAGATATATGCCACTGTCCTGTCAAATTCTTTTGTAGCGTCAGGCAATGACTTTCCTATCTCCCACATCAGATAATTTATCACAGAAGGCCTTGCTTCAAGCATTGCTTTTGAGAATCTTTCAACATGTTCTATACGCTGCCCTACACTCATGGTAGGCCAGGTGTTATGCGCGCTGCCTTTTGCATAAGCATTGACAGCAGCATCGAGCGCTTCTATTGAGCTCGCTGCATCCATCATTGGATGGCTTCCTAATGATCTTTGTTTCAATTCTCCTGTCGTTTCATCTCTTATCATTACAGGAGAGGATACTTCTTGCATAGGCCCAGACCATTCTCTCAATTCTCCATTGACGAGATATTGTTTTTGGTCCATCTTGCCTGTCCTATATCGGTCAGGGATTTGTTTTTCAGTCGGAAAAATATTGTTATCCAGATTCATGATGCATCACTCCGTAAATTGCTAAATACTATACAATCAAAATAAATATTTTGTTATCACTATGAAGTAGCTTATTATTTATAAATCTTATTGTTTTTCAGGCTTTGCACAAAAACTCCCTTTCGGGTTGGCGTCAGCTCGCATACTCATAGCTATCTTAACAACGAGGACTATCCTTTGCAATTCCGTCCTCGTACATGATTATACATTTTATGATGCTCACATAATTGACGCCAATTCATTTTTTTGCAAAGCCTGTTTTTCAAAAGTCTTTCTTCTATATCATGTCTTGCTATCGCTTTCAATATCCCCTGATCCACCCCTTGACCTGGTCTGCCAATGATGACAGATCATAAACTATCCTTATCCCTGGCCTGATAAGGCCGACTTGGATCTCCAGATCCTCTTTTCTTGCATAATCAGGGTGCACACCTATGAACACAGGCTTATATGATACAAGCTGTTTCCCTAATTCATATAATGTTATAGGACATAAAGTCTCTTTTGTGAACCAGAAAGAGGCCGCATCAGCAGCCCTAAGAGCATTATATTCCCAGACAATCTGCTGCCTGTTGATATCAGGATGATTTGCAGGAAATTTCTCTCTTCTAGGGTTTAGCAGCACCAAATCTTCATGCTCAAACAGGGTTGCATAATCCTTTTGCCAATCCGAGCAGCCAGTTATCCCTCCTGCAATAAACAATGACAGTCCCTTATCCTTTGCTCTAACATATTCATCAGGACATTCTATATATCTCATTTAATCACCACAAAATATTATTTACCAATATATTCTCTGAAAGAAAATAATCCTTCAGCCAATGATCTTATTTTTGAAAGATTCTCTCCAATAGGAGAATATAATTTATCAGGAAATATCATCCCGTTCTTGGCTCCGCAAAGCGCGCCATAGATAGCTCCTATGGTATCTGAATCGCCGCCGAGATTCACAGTCTCGATAAGCCCATCGATAGGATCATCCCAATGTTTTTGGAACATGAAAAGTGAGAATGGATGACATTCAAATGATGCTCCTCCATTGCCTAAAGACCTCAAAGCATATTCATCAGAGGCATCCAGATTGTTTCTTATCCAATAAAGCTTATCAAATAACCTGATCTCTGGAGATGCCATCCTAGCACTCGCTTTTTTCTCAACTTTCAGGCACACATCACATATATAATCCATAAAACGTCCCCTGAAATAATCAGAATCCATTCTAAAATAATCGGCTAATTCATGATCGCTTGTCACATGATCCTGCAATGATAACAACCAATATATCGCGTGCGATTGAACAATCCCTCCAGCCACAGATCTTGTATCAGTATAGGTCATTAAAGATATATCTTCAGCTAAAGATAAATAGCTTATATCATTCCTTGCATGCGCATAGATCGCCACAGGAGATATCTTCATCGCAGGGCCGGCACCAGGCCCTTGTGCACCAGAATATTTTGGGGCAACACCTCTTGCCATATTATTCAATGCATCTATTGTGGTCTTGCCAAAACCTCCGGCCACTTTTCCATCTAGCATTTTTCTTGATAAGTATTCATTCACATGCTTTGATGCAATATCTTCAATATTTATCCCGCCAGAGCCTATTATTGATTCAGCGATCGATAACGTCAATATAGTATCATCACTATATTCCCCATAACTGAATACATATCTTTGTTTCTCCTTTGGAACAGCCTCTATAGGAAAGATCTTTCCTGAACTGAAATCTCCTACCCTAAGATATCTTGCTGTTATCGGGACATTAATCTTTCCATAGAATTCTATGATCTGATCTTTATTAAAAGTCTCGACAGGAATCCCTAAAACATCCCCTACAGCACAGCCTAGAAGAGTGGCATGATATCTATCTAAAACCATCCATTGCTCCAAATCATTGCCAAGGCTATGATCTCTCATCTAATCACCGCATCAACCTTCAAAGGCACAATCTTGCTTTCGAATAATTTATCCACAAGAGATCTTGCTTTTGAAAACCTCTGGGCATAAGTTCCGCTGATGCTAACGAACGGGATGTTCCTCTCCTCAAACATTTTCTTCAATTTAGCATTGTTCTTCATCCTGACTTCATCTGCGCCTGCAAACCTAAAACCATCATCGACCCATTTCACATCAGGCTCTAGATAAATGACCAGATCATAATCTTGGAGCTTGACAAGCGCATCTATGAACGGGGATCTTGTCTCATTGAAATACATGTCAAGATAGTATTGGGTGATCGTGGCTTCGCTATCGACAAAAATAATCTTATCCCCGCGCCTCAGCTTTTTATCCTGCAGAAGGTAATGTTCCATTGCGATGACATCAAACAATCCTGGAGTCAATCTATCAGAATATCTTTCACAATACTCCCTACCAACCTCTTGGATATATGAAGCATTATATATTTTTGCCAGCTTTTTTGCCAGTGTTGACTTTCCGCAGCTTTCAGTGCCTATGACTGCAACTTTTTTTGTGAAATAAGACCTTACGCAATCTGGGAGCATATCCCAATATTTGTAAAGATCCTGCCTGACTTGAGTGCCAGAGACCTTGAATGCCTCCCTATCACTGTCCAAGACAATATGTCTTGCCTGAGGATAGGATTTTTTGAAATACTTATCATAAGAATGCTCAGATGTGAATATATAATCGATCGGCTTTCCAATCATCTTCTTGATTTCTTCTGACCCTTCTGCCCAATCATAATCATCACCCCACCTATCGTCTTTTGAGTGCAATATCTTTATATTTTCGATATCATGAAATTCTTGGCCGAGCCAAGAGAGCCTCACCTCTGGCGGCATATATCTTATCCCATCCCTTTCACATAACCTCCGATCACCTATCTCATAAGAGGATAATATCACATATAATTCATCGACATAGCTTGCAGCAGTTGTTATCAGATACACATGTCCTAGATGCAATGGAAGGAATTTCCCTCCCACAAACCCTACTGTGTGCTTATTGCCATTGATTGTATGCTCTTGCATTTTGAATCCTCTCATTACCTATATATTGAGATCTCTGCAATCTCTCAAGCTTTCTCCAATTGTAATATCCGTAAAGCGCGTTCACAAGGAATGCAGTCCACATCACGAGCATGCTCACCTGATTGCCATCTCTCAAAAATATATAGACCCACATCACTATTGACCAGACATCTACCATAATCCAATAGAACCATTGGTCAGAATATCTCTTTGTCAGCAGGATTGTCGCGACTATCGAGAACACTGTAGTTGTCGAATCTATGAATGGAAGAGTCCCATGCACTGATTTTAGGAAAAGCCCGAACAGATACAATACCATGAGCGAGCCTGCAAACCATAATACCTTACCTCTCCAGCTCAGGATCTTGACAAGAACCCTTTTTGAAGAATTCACCTTAGCATAATTCTTTTTCCAATAATAAATCCCCGGGACAGTCATAGGAAGGAAAAAAAGCATGTTGAGCCCTACATCTCCATAATATTTGCTCTGCCAAGCGACATAAGAATACGCGAATATGTTTATGAGACCCCAATAGAAATTGCTTATCTTGCCTTTTGTCGTCAGCACCACACATAGCATTCCTGTCAAGGATGCAGTCAAACCTATCCAAGTGTCTCCTAATGCAAAAAAAAGATAGATGTTTACAGAAGTGAAAGTCAAAAGCCATATCCTCTCGAACACAGTCCATTCCTTGACATAATCCTTTACCCTCGAGAGCATGCCTATTTTTGTTTTCTTGATCATCGACTTATCCTTACCTGTCCTATCCTTTTGTTCAATCTTATCGATTTTCATTTTAGCCCTTGTATTTTTTTATATAATCCTCATAGACTTCTGAATGGTCGAATGCAAGATACTCAGGTTTAGAGTCAAGGATGATTATTTCTGCAGCATCATCATTGGCCTTAGGTATTCCTTTGAATCTTTTCACGACATAGACATGGTCTATGACGTGCCCTCTTGGATCCCTTTTTGGAGAAGAGTTCACTGCAAGCAATTCCATGTCTTCAGGTCTTGCTATCAGTGATGTTTCCTCAAATAATTCTCTGGCAGCAGCCTGGGACAAGTCTTCTTTTCCTGTCTCAAGATATCCTCCAGGCAAAGCCCAATATCCTTTGAACGGGGAATGTTTGCGTTTTACCCAAAGGATGCCTTCTTTCATCGGCACAATAAGCGATGCAGTGGCAGCAGGATTGTCATAATCCATACTGCCCTTGTACACACCATTTTGAATTATATATTGCTCAACAACCCTTGGGACCAATCCTTTGATCGATTCACCATTAGCAAATCTTTCTCTTATGTCTGTAGATGACACGATAGACAGCTTATCAATCACTGTGTCTATGGTCATATCATCTCTAAACTGGGATGATCCTTCCCTGTCTACCACGATCAACGGAGTCTTTCTGATATATTCAAAATCATCCCACTCATGCATCGTAGGCAAGAGGTCTGCGCCTGCTATAAAATAAAATTTATGTACATATTGAGAATTAAATTTTCTTAATGTCTTTGATGTATAGCTTTTGCCAGGACAGTCTATCTCTGAATAGTCTATCTTGACATCCTTCATCCTGTCTATAGCCAGCGTTATCATCTTTATCCTATCTTCTACAGGAGCCAATTGTTTGTCAAAAGCATGGCTCTTGCATGGCACAATCCAAATCTTGTCCACTAATTTCCTGGACAATATCTTTTTCATTATCTTAAGATGCCCATTATGCACAGGATTGAAACTTCCGCCATAGACTCCTATTTTCATTTCATTCCTCCAAATCGATTAATGTCAAAAAGTCATTCATATCTTCGCTTCAACAGCCCTTCTTACTTCTGCAGGCAATATCCCTGATGTGATATATTTGTCGAATCTCTCCTCAGCCTTTGCCCTGTTCCAGACACCGTCCCAGAGGGGATTCCAGCTGACATAATCATAAAATGCATAAATCTTTCTGAAGTCTTGGGAAAAATTCTTATAATCGATTATTATATTTGTGGCGACGTATACGCCCTTATCCTTCAATGCACGCGCGATATCCATCGTCTCTAAAGTCGCTTCCACAGAACGCCTCATATCCTGCAACACCTCTATATTAGAGCTTTGTACAGGGGAATGAAACACCTTCAACAGGCCATTGCCTGCCAAATCATCCAATTCTTGGGCGCAAGCTACAGTGACTGAAGGCTCGACATTTCTTATGGAAAATGGCTTTTGATGTTTCATCGCAATGCCATACCATTGCTTCAATTGGCCGGCTGTGGGGCTGTCTGCAATCAGCAGTATATCATCGAATTTCAGGAATTCTTTCTCCAAAAGATCAGTCTCTAATTTCTCAAAATCTCCTCTTGTTATCCTTATGGTGCAATATGAACACTTCTTAGGACAGCCTTTGCTTATGCGCAAAGGATACATATCTCTGAACAGATGACCGTCAGACTTGTCAGGATCCTGCTGGTTAAAATTAGGTGTCCAGAAAGGCTTTTCAAAATTGACTAGCCTGCGATCATTTATGAATTGATAATTCTCTCTAGGAGTCTCTAACCTTTCAGCGAACGCTGGCAATTCTATGTCTTCACGCTTTGCCAAGCATCCGCTGATGAAATATTTCTTATCTGGATACAATGAATGATATTTCTCTATTGTACGCAGATCATTCAGCACAGCAAGGTCTGTGACCTGGCATGAGAGCACAATGATATTCTCGGCCTCTGCAGGATCTTTTGTTATTGCATCAGTATGTGCATTGGCCCAGCTTAGCCCATCAGCCCAGACAGACATGCAAGCTGAGCAAGTCAAGAAATTCTTCCCTACAAGTTCTTCAATTGACTTCATTTGTTTCACCGTACAATCATCTATACTCCAATGTCACAGGCGCTATCGGAGGATGTATTATCTTTGATTTCATTTCAGCCACTTTGTTTCTCCTCAAGATATCATATACCACAGCATCGACTGTATTCAATTCAGGATTTTTGAGAGATTTTATTTGTGATTCTACAAGCGACCTGATTTGTTCATTCACTATCATTTTTCCAGGGCCAAATTCTTGCTGCAATCCTTCTGTGACAAGTTCGACAACATCATATCTGTAGCCTAAGTCTGAGAAATCTGTCTGGTCTTGCTCAAGCCCTGCAGTGGGTTCCCTATAAACAAGATCATGCGGCAAGCCTAAATATTCTGCCATCTGCCTCACAAGCCTTTTTGACAATCCTCCTATTGGGCTGAGATGCACTGCTCCATCACCGAACAATGTGTAATATCCAACCCCAAAATCCTCATCCTTATTGCCTGTGCCAGCAATTATCTTATGCTCTGTAGCTGCTTTTGTGGACAATACATTCGACCTTATCCTAGATATCATATTGCCACGATGATATTGGCTTGCGTACACTTCTGGATTTGTGGTCTTGTATGCATCTATAACCTTGTCAAGAGCAACCACTTCATATCGCAATTTCAATATATCAGCCACTCTCACACCGTCATCTGAATCTTTTGCGCTATTTATCTTAGAAGGCAATATATATCCTACAAGCTCTAATCTGCGGCCATGGTCAGAATTATATTTGTCGAATGCGTTTTTTATCAATGCCGCAGTCGTGCTAGAATCAATGCCTCCTGACAATCCTATGACGCATCCTGTCGCATTCACATCATTCACTGTGCCTATAACAAAATCGCCTATCTCACGGCTCACGATGGCTGGATCCATGTATGGCAGTTTTATTATGTTTGATTTCTCATATTCGTTTTCCATTTGCATCACCTTGCATATTTTATTTTCTTGGATAATTATCCATGATCTCTTCTGAGGATATCTAATGAACTTATCAGCCTGGCATCATGTGCGACAAAATCATCAAGAGCCTTGTTAGAATTGTCCTGGCTTATGCCTGCTATCGCATCACGCACAACAAAGACGCCAAACCCATTATCTTGAAAGGCTTTGACAGCATCTTTCACACAATAGTCTGTAGCTACGCCATAGACCACGACATTTGTTATGCCTTGCTGTGATTTCAGATACCATATCGCTTCTGCAAAATGCTTGTTTGTCGCCACATCATTTGATTGTTTTTCGAACACCACTTTCTCTAGTGTGCCAAGCTCTATCAACAGGTCATCATATTTATAGAAATTTTGTTGTCCAGCCTCATCTAATTTATTGCCTATATAATCTGCGCCAGCCAATTTCAATTCATCAACTATCTTCTGCCCTATCGTGCCGTCCATGCAATGCGGAGGGAATGTCTTTGACCAATCAGGCGCGTCTGTTATCTCCGCATCGCTGAAGAAATGCCTATCTACGCTTGCGTATTCCCTGATGCCATTATCTCTTGCATAGGCCTGTAATCTTTGTATCGTCGGTATCAATGTCTCTGCATTTGGGACATATAATGCTCCGTTTGGATTTACAAAATCATTCTGCATATCGACCATGTAAAAGATCGTGTTCTTTTTATCCAAATCATCAGTTATCATTTTTTACCTCCATACATCTGTTTATTAAGTGTATTATTTACACTAACTAGTTCATTGTTTTTTACAGCATCATTCATATCAATACCTAAACATTATAGTGGCCGAACTCATAAGTCCTTTTCACCGCATCGTGCTGCAATCTCTTCAATTCTTCGCTCATATCATATTTTTCATACCATTCTTTTGGCATATTCTCTATTTTATCCCAATAAGGCTTTGCTTCAGCAGCCAATTCATCAATGCTTTTGTCAAGATATTCTTGGACATTATCTGAATTGACGACAATATTTGCTGAATCATCATTGTAGACGTCCAACCTGTTACTGAATATGTCATATGAGATGCCAATCAGCGAAGGCAATGATTGCTTCAGCGGGTTTCCAGAAAGCTTCACCACATCGACATCGTTGTTGTTTATCGTCCTGAAGACTGAAGGCTTATATGCCCATGCGCCATTATTATCCCTTGTTATATTATTTACAAAATATCCTCCTGCGCCATAGATGACATGCTGCTTTGGGTCAAATCCTGCCTTTGATATTTCAGCTTCATAGAACTTTATTTTCTCTGCAGTCAATCCATCCTCTATTATCACTTTGAAATCAGGGATTTCCTTCATCTCTTTTAATGCATAGATTGTTTGGTTAAGCAAATCTCCCGAATCTAGCCTGATGTAGTGTGTTTGTCCGCTTATGTTTTTTTTCTCTCTTATCACTTCTAATGCCTGGTTTATCCCAAGCACGGGCTCGACTGTATCGACAAGCAGCGAGCATGGCCTTCCCGGATAGCTCTGCTCGAATTTTTCCAGTATCGTCTTGAAAGCTTGCTTTTGTGTATATCCTGCTGCCAGATATTCCAAATATAATGAATGTCCTGTCGTGCCTACCAATCTATAGTCTCTTCCTTCTGCCAAACCAGGGACATTCCTTAACGTAGTATTTGAGGTGAGCTTTCCTCCACCTATCAAGAAAGCCTCTGCACTATATGTCCATGATCCTGGTGCTGCCCCTCTCATTCCTACTTCAATCAGTCTGTCAGCACCGACAATATCCATAAGCTCTTTTGTCCTAGTTGCGACCTCAGTCATATAGAATAATGTTGAAAGGATTTTTGCTTCTAATTTCCTTGCCTGGCTCTTTTCTCCAATCACTTGGATTACTGGATCTCCAGAAATAAAAGGCATACCGTCTTGCAAAATGCATAGTTCCAGGCCTCCTGGGCTATTGTCTAAATAATCTCGAATGATTGCCCTCCCTCCTGCCATCACTCGTGGCTTTAGGCAAATATTCACATCCCTAGGTATGGCCTGCCAGACTGAATATCCTGTGTCTGATTCTTTCGGTCCTAGCTGATCCATTGTCTCATTGTAAAGATCAGTTTCCTCTGGATGTTTTAGTTTCATTCCGTCCTTGTTCTTAGTGTTTGTTTTACACTTAGTATTTTGCTCGAGTAAAACCTTCGAGCTTATTGTTTGGTATACACTAACTAATATATAAATATTTCTATACTCCAGAATATAATAGTGTCAAAAGGAAACTAAGGAAGAGATCTCCTGATATTAATTGTTGAGAACATATTATCTTAGATAAGTATTTAAACCTCAATATATAAGGAATACATATGCATGAAAAGCAAAAAGCAATATTCTCTGGATTCATCTTGATGCTGATATTTATCATTATCCTGTTTATACTCTACATATCCAATTTATTCAACTTCATGGCATGCAACATAGTCGATCGCGATACTGTAAGATGCTCTCCTGTCTTCTTTTATGTGTATATCATCTTAGCATTGATTATAACCATATTTGCATCATATTCATATTATAAGAAGCTGATAAGCGCGGCCAAGCATTCTTAGAGAATAATCCTGGAAAATTTATTGCTTATTGGTGTCGATACTGAATTTGCAGTGTTTATATAATGGAAAATCACTCAACCAAAACCACAGAATGCCATGCATTTTGGGTCTCAGAAACCCATTTTGGGTTTCCGAAATTTTTATAAACAAAGGATTTTTCCGTAAATGCATCATGTGCGGCATCATTGGATTGATTTCTAAGGAAAACAGGGATGATTTAGGATCACTCATAGCATTCGGATTGTACCAATTGCAGCACAGGGGAGATTATTCTGCAGGGATTGCGACGATAAAAAAGCTTCCTGTCTCAAGAAAGGTCTATAGGTATGCAAGGCTTATCGCAGCAGAGCATGCAGTAGAGGATTTTAATCCATTATCCATAGAAAAATCCCAAGGAAAGGTCAGCGAGGTCTTTAATGAGAAAAGGCTGAAGAAACTTACAGGATTCATGGGCATAGGGCAGGTGAGATATCCTACTGCAGGATATACCAAGACAGAAAAGGACAAGGACCTTAGCAAAGAAGAGATAGATATTATGGCCCAGGCAGGCATACAGCCAGTACATACGCCATTCAGCAGGATTGCCATGGCGCATAATGGCGACATACATAATTATCATGAATTGACGAATTATTTTGAGGACAGGAACATAAGAAAATCAGGATTCAATGATGTCGAGGTGCTGCTGAAAGTGTTCTCTGAAGAGTTCTTTTCATTGACTGATGATACAGAGGATAAGATACGGGTCGAGAAAAGTGTGGTTAAGGTCTTTGAAAGGGTCAAGGGGACATATTGTGTCGTCTCTGTGATAAATAATGTCGGGCTATTGGTGTTTCGCGATCCCAATGGCAGAAGGCCGTTGTTTTATGGTGTGAAAAAAAATGATTCTGGCGAGATAATCGATTATGCATTCGCATCAGAGACTGTTGCTCTTCGAAAAATGCTCTTCAAAGGAACGCTTGACATCAAATATGCTGACGACAGGAATGTTTATGACGAGGTAAAGCCAGGAGAATTCGTGTTCATATCAAAAGATTTTGCATTATACAGAAAACAGGTCGTAAAAGCTGATTTCAAGCCCTGCCCATTCGAAGGATCATATTTTGCCAGGGCATCATCATTCATCAACAACAGGAGAGTAAAGCTCATAAGAAGGAGCATAATGGATTTTATGTGGGAACGGTTCATGCTAACTAATGGATATAAGAGGGTGATGATGCAAAAGGATAATATAATCATTGTTCCTGTCCCAAGGACTGCTGAGAGTGCAGCAAAATATCTTGCGAACAAGACAAGATTATTGCTAGGCGATGCCATCGAGAAGAATGCCTACGCACCAAGGATATTCCAGCAGCCGACACAAGAGCATAGGATAAAGCAGACCATAGCAGACCATTTCATATTCGAGGAAGATGTCAAAGGCAAGACAGTGATTTTGATAGATGATTCTATAGTCCGCGGAACAACACTCACAGAAGACATAAAATATCTTAAGGATGTCGGCGCAAAAGAGATTCATGTATTCATAACATTCCCTCCGATAAGGCATCCGTGCATGCACGCCATAGATTTCCATACAGAAGAGGAATTGATAGCCTATGGAAAAAGTCTTGAGCAGATAAAAGCTGCATTAGGCCTTAGGGCAGAAGAATCGCTCGTATATGCAAAGCCAGAAGACATCAAGAAGGCAAACGGTTATGAGAATATCAACATGTGCAATGAATGCTATTTGAATGGAGAATTATAGCACCTGACATTCTAGAGAATATTTTCAACAATATTTATAAACATCCTCATCATCTAAATAGCATGGATATAGATCAGCAAACTCCTGTGCCTTTAGAACTAGGTGTTGATAATCACAGCCTTCTTGCAAACATCTTAGGCGGGGCATCTATGTTCCTTGTCTTTGTAGGAGGGATAGGTATACTGCTTGCCCTCGTATCATTATTCATGGGCATACATAACATGACCAAGAGCAGGTCAAGAAGATTGAATATGATGGCAATAACAATGTCTCTGATAACAATAGGGATATTCACATATCTTGTGATTGCAATACTCAGGAAAGGGTATACTGTGTTCTAAAAAGGAATGTATCTCAACTTCATCAACCATAATATTTATATCTGTATGATTATTCTCGTTTTTATGATTATCCGAAGCATTGATGACCTCCCTATATTGAAAAAAATGGTTGAGCGCGGAATTGCAGAGAACAAGCCAAGATATCTTGAGGATTTTTCGTCTGGAATATTAGATGATGCGTATGCATGTGGCATACCTTGATGGAAAGATAATCAGGGATGAGGAAGGAAAGATAATTTCTGGGGCTACGAGAGACGAGCTTGGAAGGCAAATACATATTGATAGACCATATTTCACAGTGCAAGTAGGTGTTGAGCAGAAGTATCACACAAATAAATAATATGATATTAAAGAATTGATTTTTTTCTTAAATCTTCAATCAATGAAGCTGTGTTATGAAATACTATTGCGCTCATGCCAAGGTCTGCTGCAATGTTTGTGAATCTCTCCTGATCATCTATGAACAGGCATTCTTCTGGCTTAAGTTTCTCTTTTTCCAGAACAATCTTGTAGAATTCTATGCTTGATTTCAAAAATCCTTCATAGCATGTGCAGTATACTGAATCAAAATATTTTCTCAATCCAAACTTGTCCAACTTCATATCTAAAGATTCTTTTCCATCTCCAGCAACAAGCACAAGCCTATAATGTTTTTTCATGTCCTCTAATAATTCTTTAATATCCTTGACTAAGAAGATGTTTCTTTCATAAAGCTCCTTTGCCTTTGATAATTTATCGACGCTTATGCCGTGCAATCTTAATATCTCAGATAGGAACTCATCTTGATTTATTTTTCCGAGACAATAATTGTGCATCAGATCATTTTTTCGCCTAACTGCCCAGAATGTCTGAGGATCCATGCCAAACTCTTTGATGAAGTCTGGATTCATAATATCATTGTCATATTTGACAAGAACTTCATTCAGGTCGATCAGGATTGTTGTTATCATTTTATATTCAAAATGGCAAGTATCTGACTTTCAATGTTTCCATGAATATCACAGTGTTATAATTCTCAATTATTTTCGGGAATTCTTTCCTTAGCTCTTTGATGAAATCAAACAATTCTTTATTATCTTTTATCATCATCTCAAAGTCCAGGTCAGCGTGTAATCCTATGCCTTCCACAATATAGATCGTCGCAGGATTCCTTTTTATGAATTCCTTCAATCTCTTAATTTCCTCATTGTGATAATTGCTGATGTTAAGGAAAATCTTGTAATAAGTATATCCTAATTTTGTGTGGTCGATGGATATCCTGTATGCCTCAATGAGCTTGATCTTTTCCAATCGTGATATCCTATACGCTATAGTTTTTGGATGCTCTTTGAGTTTCTGCCCAATATCAACAAGCGAAATCCTTGCGTTCTCGCACAGCAATCTTAATATTTTCTTGTCAAGCTCATCAATCTCCACTCTCTTGTCTGTTTCAGCCACGTGCAGTTCCATAGTGTCCTTTTTCCCCAAAAGATATCTGTGCTGATAATGTATGACATCTGTCGCGATGTTTTCTGTCTTGACTTTGACATATCTGGAATATTTTATCATGAAATCATCAGCAAATTTCCGAAATTCAGTCAATGACTTGCACCAAGTCGCGAAAAACAAATCAAAATTGCCTTGCATCTCAATTATCCAGAAAGCTTTTTCATTAGCAAGAAGATCCTCGCGCATCTTCTGCAATTCTTCAGGGCCGATATTTTGCAATGTCAAGGATAATCTGCAATAGAAATATCCTAGTTTTGGGACATTCACGACAGGATAGAACTCTTTTATAATACCACTCTTTACAAGATTATTTATCCTGTATTCAACAACCTGCTTGCTGAGCCCGACTTTTTTTCCCAATTCAGAATAGCCTTGCCTTGCATCAAAGTCTAGCTCAAATAGTATTTTCTTATCCTTCAAATCAATATTGATGCTCATTTAACTACAAAAGGATAATGTTAGTTATAAATGTTTCCTTTTGACAAGAAATCATGTACAACAATTTAAGTATAAGAATCACTATATAGTGATTAAAATAATAAAGTAAATAAAAAGGAGGATGAGAAGATGATACACAAAAATAAATTGACTGACATCATAAAAAAGACTATCATAACAGCAATCACAGCTGCTGCATTGACGGGGTGCGCAAGGAATGAGGCAGGATACATCAAGGAAGTCGGCGAATTGAACAGAATATACGATACCGCACAATTTGATATGATAATCCAGACAAGACATGGTTCGGATACATTATCAGTATACGGACCTCTGATAGAAGCTGAGTACGCACATGGGATGGCAAAACGAAATAATTTTGTGACTGCAAAAATGAACAGTCCAGACAATGCCTGCAGGATAGGAGTATCGGCGAAGGAATTAGATTACCAAACCCAATAAAGAGGAGAATATGAATAAAGAAGAATAACATGATCAACCCAAACAAATCATATGAAAAATATGGAAGGGAGCAATTGACTCTCGAGCAGAATGAAAGGCTTGATGAAAAATTAGATGCTCTCGGAGACTCTTATTTGGATAGTCATGAGTTTCCAGAAATCATCCATGATGCTTCAGGCCGTGAGCGATATGATATAGAATCCTCTTTCCTCATAGAGCATATGAGACTCAACAATCACACAAAGATATTCGACTCGTGCCTTGGTACAGGAGCTACAAGCATTGGACTGAAGCTGAAAGGAATAGATAACATAACATCAAATGAAATAGATAAAGATTTTGCACAATTTGCAACTAGACAAGCAAAAGAAAATAATGTTCCATTGGATATAACCAGATATGATTGGAGAAAATTGCCAAATCGTTTCCGCGCAGAGCATGATGCTGTATTATGCCTTGGAAATTCATTTACATATCTGCTTCAAGAGCAAGGAAGAAAGCGTGCAATGGATAATTTTTATATGATCCTAAAACCAGGAGGCTTGCTATGCATAGATACAAGAAATTATACAGAGCTATTGAGAGGAAATTTTCTCAATAGAGGAAAAGGACCGTATAGGCAAATGGGCAGTGTGATACAGATTGAGCCTTTGTTCATTTATCCTGACATTACATTATTCAGATATTACAAGGATGAAAAAAAAATCGATCTGTTGTTCTATCCTCTGAAAGATGGAGAGCTTGAAAGGTTGATGATAAATGCTGGATTCAAAGACATAAAGACATTCGGGGACTATGAGCCAGAAGGAGAATTCAATCCAAAGACAACAGAATTCTACACTTTCATCGGAACAAAACCATAATAATCCTATTCACCCATCTCCTTATTTGAGAATTCTCCTCTTAAATCTTTCATGAAATATTCTTTCGGGTCTAATTTCTGTGACAATAGCCATGCAAGTTTCACAAATGATGTCTCTGTGCATAGCGATGAATAATTTCCTATGATCCCCATCTCAAGAAGTGCTCTTCCTGGACTATAGACATTCATGTTCACCGTACCATAGACTGTCTGCAATGTCATGACGATAGGAATCTTCTTCGCCAATGATTCTAGGATATTTTTTATATTTGTATGCTCTTTTGTGTATTCATCAATCTCATTTATTGGGAAATGACATAAGCCTGTGCCTTCTAATATTATCCCGTCAAAATCCTTGTATGGCTCAAATTCAGAAGCAGACATGTTTGGATGAGAGACAATTATAGCAATCTTGAGATCTTCATCAAACAGATGCAGTTTTAATGTGCCTTCAGAATTCAATGCTGATTGTGGATATTCTGAGATATAATCAATATCCTTGGTAAGATAATTTATCCTAGCGATCGGAGGGATATTTATCGGCTTGAATGCGTCGCGCCTTGATGAATGAAATTTTTTTGCATTCAATCCATTCAATATTATGCAATTATCATCAGAAATGTTCTCATGAAAGCATATGAACACGCCTTTCAGTGAAGTATTGGCAATGAATGCGACAGCACTTATCAGATTCATCGCAGCATCTGTACTTCCCCTGTCTGAACTCCTCTGAGCGCCTGTAATGACTACTGGAATCGGCAGATTCTCGAATATGAATGATAATGCCGCTGATGTGTAATGTATTGTGTCTGTCCCTTGTGTTATTATTATACCCTTAAGATTCTTGTCTGATTCTAATTCTTTTTTTATTTCTTTCGCCATCAGGTTATAATGCGCAAATCTCATATCATCAGAAGCCATGTTCCTAAGCAATCTGCTCTCTATATGCGCTAAATCCCTTATCTCAGGAAACATGCTTGTCAATTCTTCTGGGCTGAACCTTGGAGTGACTGCACCGGTCTGATAATCAACTTTAGAAGCAATAGTCCCTCCAGTATGCAATATCAGAACCTTCGGCAATCCATGCTTCTGAAGAATCTTTTCAGGCTTTGCATCCTCTTTTGATACGATCTTCTGCTCAAACTCTTTCATATCAATGATCCTTCTCCTAGAAATCCCGATATTATATCCGCTCTTGAGCTTTATGACAACATGCTTGTCATCCTCTTTCACCAATAGGCCCTCAATGGTTTCATCTTTCAAAGATAATGCAACATATTTCATGTCAATCCTTTATCAACCTTTATCGATATTAATTCAGCCGTAATAGTTCGGCCTATCCTTCATCTCTTCAGCGCGTGTCTTCCTGTATGAGTTCTCGAACTGCTCATACAAGGCCTCAATATCTTTAGACGCTGACGGCCTCACCTTCTTTAGCGCCTCATTGAAATATTTCATCTTGATCTCTTTGACATTCATGTCATCCCTTAATGCGAGCATCGCCGCCTCTCTGCATATCGACTCTATGTCCGCACCGACATAACCTTCAGTCTTCTGCACCAGCTCGTCACGCTTGACATCTTTTGATAGAGGCATATTCTTCAGATGCACATCAAATATCTCTTTCCTTGATTTGATGTCAGGCACTCCTACCAACACTATCCTATCGAACCTTCCTGGCCTGAGCAATGCAGAATCTAACAGGTCTGGCCTGTTTGTAGCTCCTATCACAACAACATCTTTCATCTCCTGCAATCCATTCATCTCTGTCAACAGCTGGTTGACGACCTTTTCTGAGACTCCTGAAGTATCCTGATATGCGCCCCTCTTAGGCACCAAAGAATCTATCTCATCAAAAAATATTATCGATGGGCTTGACTGCCTTGCTTTCTCAAATATCTTCCTCACTGCCTTTTCTGACTCACCGACCCATTTGCTCATGAGCTCTGGACCATTGACTAATATGAAATTCGCTTTAGATTCATTAGCAACAGCTTTTGCGAGCATTGTCTTTCCAGTGCCTGGAGGTCCGAACAATAATACTCCTGTAGGAGGAGATATGCCTAGCCTATCAAATGACTTCTTGTTCTGGAGAGGCCATTCTACTGCTTCTATCAATTCAGTCTTCGCATTCTCTAATCCGCCGATATCTCCCCATTTTGTCGTCGGCTTTTCTATCAATACCTCTCTTAATGCCGACGGCCTCACAACCTTCAATGCTGATATGAAATCATCCTGGGTTATTATGAGCTTTTCCAGCATCTCTTCAGACAATGGATCATCGCTCTGCAAATTCATATCTCCAATAACCCTTCTTAATACGACCATCGCAGCCTCTTTTGCAAGCGATGCAAGATCTGCACCTACAAACCCATAAGTGATCTCTGCAAGCGCATCAAGATCAACAATCTTTTTCTCATCAAAATCCTTGTTTCTCTCTCTTAATGTCTTAAGATTATCCTTGGTCAATAATGGCATGCTCCTTGTATGGATTTTTAATACGCTGAGCCTGCCTTCTTTTCTTGGAACACCGATCTCTATCTCCCTATCGAATCTTCCTGGCCTTCTAAGCGCAGGATCGAGCATGTTAGGGATATTGGATGCTGCGATGACAACAACTTTCCCTCTTGACTTCAAACCATCCATTATGGCTAACAGCTGGGCAACAACCCTTTTCTCAACCTCTCCATGGGTCTCTTCCCTTTTTGAAGCAATAGCATCAATCTCATCAATAAAAATAATAGAAGGAGCATTCTTCTCAGCATCCTCAAACTTCTTACGAAGGTTTTCCTCAGAATTATGTGCAAAGATTCCTCCAAAACCCGCAATAAAATTTTCGCAACCAGGAACCGATATATCATAAACAAATTCAGGATTATCCGGACACTCCTTTATTGACATAACCCTATCCCATTTTATATCGGAATGAAGTAATGACTGAACTACTCGATTCTCAATCTTCATTAAAATATTCTTTCCAATAGAATCCGAGTTTTTCCATACATGAAAATCTAAATTGCTATCGTTCATGGCATCTTGTACTATTCCGGTAATCGGAAGTTGATCTCTTCTAGAAAATGTTTTTGTTTGTGTATAATCAAATATTATTTTATTCTTCTCAGGATTAACAAATCCGATATTTTTAAAATTTTCTAAATTCTCAAAGTCAGAAAAACATAATCTCTTTTGTGGTCTATTTTTGCGTAAATAAATTTTTGTTACAATACCTAATCTTAAAAGTAAGTAAGATATATCATCTGCAAGTGTAATACTTTCTGTATCTATTTCTATCATTGGTGCGGGAGTTGTATTGTTTAATGAACCATCTCCAGATATATACCCTCTAAGAAATGATGCTATCTTTTGATTATCTAAAGAATACACGAAGTCAGGTACTTTCTTAAGTCTTGCACCACTATTAAAGCCCAATACTTTCATTATCTTACCTATTATTCCTGAGCATATATAAATATCAACACCTTTAGAATTAAGTTTTTTATATATCGTTATATTACCGAACAATCTTGTTGTCAATTGCTCATAATATTTTAGTTCATCTTCGTGAATACTTATCCTAACCTCGTTTTTGTTCGTATAAGATCCTTCTGCCATCCATAATCCAAAAAATAAAGATAATTCATCAGTAATATGCATTATTGCTGGTGTCGACTTGCCTTTAGTAGAAAGCTGTAAACAATTCTCATCATACAATATATTCGCTCCATTCATAAGTCTTACAAACTTAGCTACAGGGATACCAACATTTTTTGATGTGATGTCATAAACATATCTTTCTTTGCATTCTAATAATTCAGAAACCTTCTGTCTCCCTAGTACAGAAATAGCTTGATTTATTAGAGGCTGTATATTTTTTATTGTTATACCACAATCATTATCTTTTAATAACTCAATCAGTCTAATTGATTCAATTGATTCTGGAAGATCGAATTCCGGTAACTTTTTTGGTATAGCAATAAATGATTTACCTTCAATAAGATCAGAAGTTTTAACACTTTCAATACCTGATTTACCAATTGTAAATACAGAATGATCATCAGTCACCTTAATATTTCTTCCAGACTCTGTCTTTATTTCAACTATTTTGGAATGATTTAAGTGCTTAATATATGAAGTTATACCTTTTACAGAAATTTTTCCGTCTCTATCAAAACACACTGCTTGAGCATTTTTCGGTCTCCTCTCAACAAGATCCCCTATAGGCATTCTTTTAAACTTACCATCAATAACAACCAGTACCTTTTCTTCTGGAATTAGCGACTGACCATAATATTTTGACATAATTTCTGGACCATTTATTAGTATGAAGTTTGATTGTGTTTCGTTTGCTACTGCTTTTGCTAGTAATGTTTTTCCTGTTCCTGGAGGACCGTGCAATAGAACTCCTTTTGGCGGCTCGATGCCTAATCTTCCGAATATTTCCGGATGCTTCAATGGCAACTCCACCATTTCCCTGACTTTTTTCAATTCATCATCCAATCCGCCGATATCTTCGTAAGATACATCAGGCACCCTCTCTTCCTTGACTTCAGGGACTGCTTCTGGATTGAATATCACTTCAGTAGAATCTGTTATTATGACTGCCTCTTTGACAGGACTTGAATCGACTATCATGAATTTAAGGTCTCCAAGGCCAAAGCCCATCAATGCCTCTTCATTCATGACATTGAATATGTCGTCGAAGAATGGGCTCTGAGTCATGGTGCTTCGTCTGGTCCTTGTGCCGCCTAATGATACGATGTCTCCTTTGACAACTGCCCTCCCTAATAATCCTTGTTTGAATATTACAGGGTTAGCCCTTATAAGGATGCCTTCTCTTGCTGGCGCAATAGTTATTTTCTTTGCCTCTTTGACATTGGCCTTTTTTACATTGACAACTTCTCCGATGCCTGTCTTAGAATTTCTCCTGATAAGCCCGTCCATCCTGATTATATTGAGCCCTATGTCTCCAGGATAGGCCCTGTCTGCGATGGCGACAGTCTTTCTTCCGCCAGATATCTCGACGACATCCCCGGAGCGTATGCCTATCTGTTTCATGTATCCAGAATCTACGCGTACAATCCCTTTATTCACGTCGTCCTGGATTGCCTCTGCAACCTTTAATTTCAGTTCTGAAACAGCCATGGAATCACCTCAAAATGATATCTGATATCGGAAAACCTAAGGATAAACACCCTCAACAACACTTAAAAAAACCTGACAATCAATATAAAGTTTATGGTTTTATATTCTTATATTAGTCCTCATGTATCATACTAGATCTCAGGCAAATAAAGTATCTTATAATTCTCTAAAACCCTGAAGTATATTATCTCCCTGATAGAGTCGAATTTTGCCTGCAATCCTTCCATTATACTGAAATATTGCTTAGAATCCTCAACTTCAAGATCAAACTCTATGTCATAGCTCCCTATTGCCTCTGTCTTCGCAGTCATCTCCGGGATTGTCTTGATATAATTTTCAATCTGCCTGAGTTGCGACATATTGCTTAGATTGATCTTGATTGAATAAAAATCTCCTCTCAGAAGGTTTACATTCAGATCAGCCTTGTATTGGAGAATTATACCCTTTTTCTCCAGATTTTTTATCCTACGATACACAGTCATGCTGTTGATCTTCAGCTTTGTTGCAATATCCAGCAGTCTTGTCCTGGCATCTTTCGAGAGCATCCTTAATATCTCAAGATCGATATCATCATAGTCTGCATACTGCTTATTGAATTTTGGGGATATCTTAAGCTCTTTATTATCAAGAAGATAGTTCCTGCTGTACTGGGTATAATTGGTTATAGGGCAGATCAGGCTTGTTTTTATATATTGCCGATATTTTGCGCAGAATCTATCATTATAAAATTCCCTGAATTCTTCGTCGGATTTTGTCCAGATTGCAAAAATAAAATTCCATGAGCCATCAAGCCTTGCTATCCACCAGACATTCTTTTCCTCACGTAAAAAACTTATCATCTCATCCATCTTTTCTGGAGACAAGTCTATAAGATTAAAATTTGCCCTATAGAAGATATACCCTAGCTTTTTGCTATCTATTATTGTAGTATATCCCCTGATCACTTTTGATTTTTCAAGATTTCTTATCCTATATCCGACAGCGTCTTTGCTCAGGCCTACAATCTTTGCAATCTGCGAGTTTGATTGCCTTGCATCAATATCAAGCTGATATAATATCTTCCTATCCTTCTTGTCTAATTTCATAGCCATTTTTAATATTTATAGTTATTTTAATCTATTATAGCATATTATATTTAATTATTTCTATTTTGAGGCAAAAATAGATAATAAGATTATAATATATTTACTCACTATTAAGTGATAATCAGTATAACAATATTGGAGGGTTGAAAACAATGACAATTGGCAAGACATTGGAAAAAATCTCTGACTATAATATCATTCCAGCGTCGATACTTATAGGAGGGGTATTCGCTCTTGTGACAGGAGATTTCTTTTATCAAAATTTCAAGCCTCATGAAAATGTATTTGAAGGCAACCTGAGAGGGTATTTTGTAAGATATCAGGAAGGATTGCCAGCAACAATGTCTGAAGGGTTCTTCTGCGCAAAAAACAGCATGGTGCTTGCAAGGCCTGACAAGAAGATAACTCTCGAAGACATTGATGAACATGCCAGTATCAAGGACACCAGCCTTCAGAAATTAGAAAAGATAACAATAGAACTATATCCGAGGCAGGCAAACACACAAGATACAATTCATTTCGACTACGATTCATTCAACAGGCTATACAATGATTTGCGTGGGGAGATAAGACAGAAGAAATCAGAGATCGAAACAATAATCAGGAGGGATTGAAATGCATCCAAAATATTTAAAATATGCACAAAGTGCAAAGATAGAAGTTTCAGATATTGTTCTCTATAATGATCATGAGGCGTTTAGTATCGATGCTGCAGCAGCCATGCTTAAGCGCAATGGCATTAACATGAACTCTATATCCGCGTATATAGTCAATCCTGTTGAACTGATGAGGAAGAAATATATCCCTGAAAATGTCAAAATAGATAGGATGAACTCACTGATCAGAATGCATAAACTGTTAGAATTGAAAAGTGAGATTGAAGGAAAACTTCCTGATCAATATAGATATATCTTGCAGGGAGGTTTGTGCGGAAGAGAAAACTCGATACTTTACGATACCCAAACAAAAGGGATAGTATGTATACAATTCACAGAAGAAAATAAACCAAATCCGTATATTCTACTCTCTTCAACTTCAGAGATAGACTTAAGCGCATTAGTAAGCGACTTGACAAAACAAATAGGGATGCAATCAAATAGGGATGGCTGAAATCATCAGATAAAAAATAAATTTCATAGCCCTCGGCACTCCCGAACTTGATGTCCTCAAAATCTAAGATTTTGGGATACAAAAATCCAAAGGATTTATTGTATTCTACATCAAACAGCGCCGAGGGTTTTGATAAACATAAAAATGAGATCCCTGACTGAAATAATAAAATCAATAGGACACAAGAAATTTAAGCGCAATTGGAAAACAACACACTGTTATCGTGGCAAGATCACAGGGATTTCTGAGTATTATCATGGGAGGAGATTTAGATCTTCAGCAGTACACATGAATATAACCCAGAAGCTAAATCCTGAAATAGATCTGCTTTATGATAACCAGCTGTTAATATTTGATTTTCCTGTCAGCTTGCCTCACGACATTATAGGCTCAGAAGCGATGATAGAAATATTTGCCATATATAACAGCTATTATAATAAGGGATATTTGATGCACCATATAGGAGATGAAAACATATCCTGGAGCTATTCTTGCCTGACAAGAGAGTTTTCGAAGAAAGGAATGCACTTTTATGGGCCTGACGTAAAAAAATAGAGAAGTGCCTCAAGATAATCCTATTCAAGAATAGAAACTGATTAAGCCTATTTCTTCTTAGCCTTTGACTCGACCTTATGTTCTGTCTTGACCTCTGTTTTATTCTCAGTCTTTACCTCTGCCTTGGTCTCTTTTATCTCTGCTTTAGCTTCAGATGTGGCTCCATTCTCTCTAAGTTTGACTTCGACCTTTGGCATTGCTATCGGGCTTGGAAGGCCGAC
>Ga0182027_10002798_pt1 | contig 28015 bp, 24 predicted proteins | sample 712E1DmetaG_FD_121300 | JGI IMG/M metagenome (GOLD analysis project Ga0182027, IMG submission 121300) | Permafrost microbial communities from Stordalen Mire, Sweden - 712E1D metaG (Illumina Assembly) | ecosystem: Environmental > Terrestrial > Soil > Wetlands > Permafrost | place: Sweden...
GATGCGACGAGCCGGGGGACGGCGCCCCCGGCTCGTCAATGTGTCTCCCCCCGTGCCAAACTCAGTACGCGTGATCGCCGGCCAGCTCCTCGGCCGTCACCGGGTCCGAGAATCGCCGGTACACCCAGGCCTGATAGACGATCACGACCGGGACCATCACCAGCGCCACGCCGAGCATGATCTTGAGCGTCAGCGGCGTCGACGCCGAGTTGAACGCTGTCTTCGAGAACGCCGGGGCGAGGCTCGACGGCAGCAGCGCCGGATACAACCCGGCCACGCCGAACAACGTCGCGCCGACGATCGTGGCCGATGATGCGAACCACGCCTTCCACCAGCTGCCCTTGCCCGCGAACACCCGCGTCAGCACGAGGCCTGCGACCGCCAGCAGCGGCAACACGAGCAGCACAGGCTTGGCGAGCACGTTTTGCCACAGCCTCGTCGTATACCGGGTCATGGCGAGGAAGGTGACCGCGATGATGAGCAGCGGGCCCCAGAGGATTTTCGCCGCCGCGCCCGCGCGGTCGCGCAGCTGGCCCTCGCTCTTGATCGCGAGCCAGAGCGCCCCGTGCACCGTGAACAGGAGCACGAAGAGCACTCCGCCCAGCAGCCCATAGGGGTTGAGCAGCGTGAACAGGTTACCGTGGAAGACGCCTTCCCCGTCGATCGGGATGCCGGCGAAGATGTTCGCGAACGCGACACCGAGCAGCAGCGCCGGGAGGAAGCTGCCGATCCACATGCAGGCATCCCAGGTTTTCCGCCACCAGGCGGCGTCTTCCTTGCCGCGGAATTCGAACGAGATGCCGCGCAGGATGAGCGCGAACAGCAGGAGCATGAGCGGCGTGTAGAGCGAGGAAAACATCACCGCGTAGGTGCCCGGGAACGCGGCGAACGTCACGCCGCCGGCGGTGAGGAGCCACACCTCGTTGCCGTCCCAGAACGGGCCCATCGCGTTGAGCACCACGCGGCTCTCATCCTGGTTCCTCGCCAGGAAGGGACGCAGCGTCCCGAGCCCCAGGTCGAACCCGTCGAGCATGAAGTACACGGCCCAGAGCACGCCCCAAAGCGCGAACCAGATCGTTTCGAGCATGGCCTCACCTCCTCACGCCGCCACCGGCGCCGGGCCCTTGCGGGCGTACTTGAACAGCAGGTAGAAGTCCGCGATCCCCAGCAGTCCGTACACGAGGATGAACGCGAGCGCGCTGACCGCCACCTGCGAGACCGCGAGCGGCGAAACGGCGTCCGAGGTCCGCATCAGGCCGTACACGATCCATGGCTGTCGGCCCACCTCGGCGAGCGTCCAGCCCGTTTGGATCGCGATGTACGGCAGCGGGATCGACCAGACAAGCACCTTCAGGAAAACGGGCGAATGCTCGATCGAGTCGCGCTTGAACCAGGCCCACGCCGCGAGCGCCACGAAGACGAACCCGAGGCCGACCATGATCCGGAACGACAGGAACGACGGCAGCACCGGGGGCCTGTCCTGCTTCGGGAAGTCTCTCAGCCCCTTCACCTCGGCGTTGGGGTCGTAGGTCGCGAGCAGCGAGAGCAGCTTCGGCACGGGCAGCGTTTGCACCGAATTACGCTCGTTCGCGGTGTCCGGCCACTGGATCAGGTTGAGGGGGACGGCGCGTCCGGTCTCCCAGTGCGACTCCATCGCGGCGAGCTTGGTGGGCTGCGCCGCGCCGAGGAGCTCGGCGTTCATGTGCCCCTGCAGAATCTCGAACAGCGAGAACACCAGGGCGAACGCGATGCCCAAACGGAACGACTTCTTGAAGAACGCGACCTCGTGCTTGCGCAGCAGGTGCCACGCCGAGATCCCGACCACGAAGAACCCCGACAGGATGTAGGCGCTGCCGACCGTGTGCACGAACTCGAGGAGCGCGAACCTCTGCGTGATGATCGCGAAGAAGTCCGTCAGCTCGGCCCGGCCGTTCCGTACCACGAATCCGACCGGGTGCTGCATCCAGGCGTTCGCCACGAGGATCCAGAACGCCGATACGTTCGACGCGATCGCCACGAGCCAGATCGTCACCGCGTGGGCCTTCGGCGAGAGCTTGTTCCACCCGAAGAACCACACCGCGACGAACGTCGACTCCAGGAAGAACGCGACCGTCGCTTCGATAGCCAGGAGCGCCCCGAAGATGTCGCCCACGAAAGCCGAGTAGCGCGACCAGTTCGTCCCGAACTGGAACTCGAGCGTGATCCCGGTGACGATGCCGATCGCGAAGTTGATGAGGAAGAGCTTCCCCCAGAACTGCGCGGCCCGCTTGTAGTCGACGTCGCCGCTCCTCACGTACATCGTCTCGAGGATCGCCACGACGATCGAGAGGCCGAGGGTCAGCGGCACGAACAGAAAGTGAAAGTACGTTGCAACCGCAAACTGCAGACGCGAGAGGGTGAGGACGTTCAACGCTGCCTCCTTTCTCAGCCGGACCGGCGTTTGCCGGTCGGGGGGGTCGGTTGGGAACGGTGCCCTGAACGCTTCGGGTAGCCGGTCTTGGAGACAGCCAGTTCCGTTGCGTTCGCGAGGCGGTCAAAGCGGACCGCGCCGAGGGAAACGACGAGCGTGTCGGTCACGTCGCACCAGGCCTTGTTGACGGGGCATGAAACGGCTAGAGGGCACGCAACCGGCGTGTCCACGCAGGCGTTGAGGACCAGGCCGCCCTCCATGGCCTTGACGACGTCGAGGAGTGTGATCTTGCGCGCCGGGCGGGCCAGGGTCACGCCGCCGCCGGCCCCCCTCGTCGTACGGAGGATCCCGGCGTCGGCGAGCTTCCCAATGATCCGGCGCACGAAGGCAGGAGGAAGCAAACGCTTGGCCGAAATTTCGGCGGCCGTGACTTGCGCACCCTCGTCCAGCGAGGCCAGGTGCAGCACGATTCGAGCCGCATAGTCGGTGTGCCGCCCGATGCCGATCATCCGGGAACGCCTCTAAATGCGACCATATTTGTATTGTTATAACAGCCATATCATTTGTCAAGCCCTCCTGAGGAACTCGCGATCCGTCCGGCGGCGGCACCACCCGGACCCGACTGGGCTACAGTGGAGGTTAGAAGCAGGCATGACCCGTTCGAAGGCCGGCACCATGGTCTGCGTACTGGCGCTGGCGACCGCCGCGACGACAGGGACGCCGCCGGGAAAGGAGGCAGCGATGAAGGCACCGACGACCGCGTTGCTCGTGATCGACATCCAGAACTTCTACTTCGAGGGCGGCAGGCTGGTGCTGGTCGGGCCGGTCGAGGCCAGCCGGCACGCCCTTGCCCTCCTCGACCGCTTTCGCGCCCGGCACTGGCCCGTGATCCACGTCCAGCACCTGCCGAAGGACCAGTCCGCGCCGAGCCCCGACTCCGGGGACCCGCAATACCGGATCCACGCGGACGTGCTCCCGCTCCCCGGCGAGACCGTGATCTGCAAGCACAACGCCAACGCCTTCCGCGACACCGACCTGGCGGCCGTCCTCGGGAAGCTCGGCGTCACGAAGCTGGTGATCTGCGGGATGCAGACCCACATGTGCGTGGAGGCCGCCGCTCGCGCCGCGGCCGACCTCGGCTTCGAGGTCACCGTGGTCCGCGACGCCTGCGCGACCCGGGCGCTGGCATTCAACGGCGTCGATGTGCCTGCGGCCCTTGTCCACGCGGCCGCCCTCGCCGCGATCGCCAACTCCTACGCGCGCGTCGTCTCGACCGAGGAGGAGCTTGCCGAGCTGAACTGAGCACCTCTCCCGCCCCGGACCGGCGCCTCCGACGGCTCTGGAGACCGTGCGCGGCGAGCGACCTTGACAGCAGCCGCGCTCTGGGCGAAGGTTCAATGCCATGACAGCACGTACTGCAGTGCGGATCCCGAATTCCCCCGCCAGCATGCGCGCGCTCTCCCTGCACCCCGCCCCGCGGACCCCGCGGCCCAGGGTCGCCGTTCTCCCCGCGCTGGCGGGCGCCCTGATACTCGCCGTCCCGCTCGCCGCTACCCCCCGGCCGCCCTCCAGAATGCTGGCGTTCGAGCGGGACGGAGCCGTCTGGGTCGCGGCCGCGGACGGCTCCGGTGCGGTTGAACTCGTCGAAGGAGTCGACCCCTGCATCGCACCGGACGGTCGCCGAATCGCCTACACGAAGGACACCTCGCCAGCCAACGGCGTGCGCCGCCAAATCGCGGTCGTTGACGTGGCGACAAGGACCAGCCGGGTTCTGGCCAACGTCCCGGGCGACAACGCATTCGGCCCTGTCTGGTCGCCCGACGGATCCAGCCTTCTCGTGAACGTGCTGGCGGACAAGCAGTGGAACCTAGGCCTGGTCAAGGCCGACGACACGGCTTTTCGCTACGTGGTGAAACCAGGGCCCGGCGTCCCATCGTGCTGGTCTGCCGCATGGGCGCCCGACGGGGGCTCCATCTTCTGCCAGGATCTCGAATCTCTCACTCGCATCAGCCTCGAGGGCAAAGAGCTTTGGAAGGTGAGCCTGGCAAGGCTCTTCCCGACGGGCGGCCTCAATAGCAGCGCCCGCATCTCCTCTTCTCCCGACGGCAAGGCGCTCCTTGTGGACGTGGACACGGACGAGGACACTACGATGAAGGACTGGGACGGGCCTCCCCCGGCGGTTTTCCTCGTCGACCTAGCCGCGAAGACCGCGAGACGCCTGACGGTGAAAGGCCTGTTCGCCTGGCAGCCGGAGTGGCTGGACACAGCCAACTTCCTCTGCATCCTCCAGCGGCAGGGAGACAAGGGCCCTTCGGTGGTCCGGATGCCGCTCGCAGGCGGAGATCCCACAGTCCTCGTCGGGAATGCGAGGCAGCCGAGCATCTCTGCGGCACCTTAGCCACGCCGGTCCGGGATTTGGAATTCGGAACGCGAAGCGGGCGCGCGGTAGCAAGACGAGAACCAAAGAGGGTAGACGGAAAAGGGAAAACGGAAAGCGAACAACGGAGGACGGTAACGAACTGCCGGCATTGACTTCCGTCTCTCGTTTTCCCTCTTACCTCTTCTCTTTTCCCTCTTGCGTCTTCCCTTTGATCAGTCGATCTCGAACGCCACGAACTTCAGAAGCCCCTGCCGTTCGATCTGCACGACCACGGGATCGCCGTCCTTCAGGCCGGCGACCGCCTTGCGCAGCTCCGACATCGAGTTGACCGGCGTCCAGTTGACCGCATGGATCACGTCCCCGGGCTGAAATCTGTTGGCCGGGGGAGCCGCGTCCGCCGACATGGCCGCCACCAGGACTCCGTTGTCCCGCCGAAGCGGGTGCAGCACCTGGGCGATCTTGTCATCGATGTCGATCCCCAGGATGTCCAGCTCGGGGACGAGGTTCCGGTCGGGTCGCACGAGATCCACAAAGCTGCCGGGGTCCTCGGGATGTTCGATCGTTGATACCTGGATCGCAATCTTCTCGGTTCCGCGGAGGATCTCAAGCGCGACGCTCGCTCCGATGGGGTGGTGGTAGAGGTTGACCCCGAAACGACGGACGTCCTCGACGACCGTACCGTCCTCGGTCAGGATCAAGTCCCCGATCCGGAGGCCCACCTTGGTCGCGGGTCCGTCGGGGTCGAGGTCCGACACGATTACGCCCCAGGCCTGCGGCAGCTTCATCGCCGCTGCCATTTCCGGGGACACCGTTTGAACCTGGACCCCGATCACGGAGCGGCGCACACGGCCGTTGGCTCGCAGTTGGTCCGCGATATAGCGCACCGTGTTGCTGGGTATGGCAAGGCCGACGCCCTCGCTTCCGCCCGACTGGGTGAGGATCATCGTGTTGATCCCGACCACCAGGCCGCTGGAGTCCACTAGCGGGCCGCCGGAGTTGCCAGGGTTGATCGGCGCGTCCGTCTGCACGTAGGCCGGGATGTCGTCCGCCCTCAGCTGGCGGGCCAGGGCGCTGATGACGCCCATCGTGACCGTGTTCCCCAGCCCGAGTGGTGATCCGAACGCGAGCACGACCTGGCCTTGCCTGAGCCGATCCGAATCGCCGAGCTTGAGCGCCTTGAGGTTGTGGGGCGCGATCTTGAGAAGAGCGAGGTCGGTCGCGGTGTCGGTCCCGATCAACTCCGCGTCGAGCTTCACCCCTTGCGGCTTGATCAGGGACGACGGCCCGGGCACGCCACTCGCGCCCGGGACCAGCACCTGAATCCGCGTGGCCCGGGCGACGGCGTGTGCGTTCGTGACAATGTAGCCGTCGGGGTCCACGACAGTTCCCGAAGCTGTCCCCTGCTGTTTCGTAAACACTTCGTACTGTCCCTGTCCGACGCCGTACCCGCTCACGAAGATCTGCACTACCGAGGGCGCCACCTGCTCAACGATCCGAGCGAACGAGCTGCTCACGGCCTCCAGGGTCTCAACGCCGCCCGCAGCGTGCGGCGGAGCGGGTTCGGCCAGCGCTCGCGAACTCGACACCACCAGAGCCGCAACAGACACAACCGTGGTCAATCTCACCAAGCGCATCGGACTCTCCCCTGCCCTTCCGGGAACGCCAGACGAACAGAAAAACAACGCCCCCCGCGTGTAGACGCCATCTCGACCCAAGAGGATACATGGGAGCGAGCGACACAGCAAAGTCGGTGGCGACGACACCGCGTCGCATGAGAGACCGTGGTCCGTGGTCCGAAAAGAGCAGCAGAGGAGCGGAGGTGCAGGGGAGCAGAGGAGGGAGACACCGACGGTTTGTCGTTTGCTCCTCCGCTCCCCTGCACCGCTGCCCCTCTTTCGTCGATGTTGGAGGGCGGCGTGAGATTGCGCCACAATGGAGCGGTGACCGTGGTCGCCCTCGCGGGCTTGTTCGTCGCGGCGATGGTCGCGGGTGCGGTGAACTCGGTGGCCGGCGGCGGCAGCCTGATCTCGTTCCCGTCCCTGGTGGCGTACGGCGAGTCCGCGATCGTCGCCAACGCCACCAACACCGCGGGGATCTGGCCCGGCTCCCTGTCGAGTGCCCTGGCCTACCGCCGTGACACTGAGTTGCACGCCGACGTCATGGTGATGCTGCTCCTGCCGAGCGCGGTCGGCGGCCTGCTGGGCGCGTTCGTTCTTGTGATCACGCCGCCCGCGCTGTTCGACCACATTGTGCCGTTCTTGGTGCTCTTCGCGACGTTGCTCTTCGCGATGAGGGGCGCGATCTCGCGCTGGACCGGGGCCTCTGATCGCGGCGCGGAGGGCATAACTCTTGGCGGACGGATCTGGGGTTTCCTCTTCCAGCTCTTCGTCGCGACCTACGGAGGCTACTTCGGGGCCGGGATCGGCATCCTGATGCTTGGCTCGCTCTCGGTGATGGGTCTGCGCGACATCCACCGCATGAACGCCCTCAAGACCATCCTCGGGACGTTGATCAACGTGATCGCCTTCGTGTTCTTCGCTTTCAAGGGGCTGGTCGTCTGGCACCTCGCGGCACTGATGGCCGCGGGAGCGATCGTTGGCGGGTGGGTCGGCGCCCGCACCGCCAAGCGCCTGAATCCGCGATTCATCCAGGCGTTCGTCATCGCGGTCGGTGTCGCCGTTTCCGCCTGGCTGTTCTTCAAATAGGCGCCAGGCACGGGGTTGACGCGGTTGTGAAGCAGAGGAGCGGAGGTGCCGAGGAGCAGAGGAGCCGGAATTGTTCACAGGTTCGCAGGTTCGGAGGTTCGCAAGTTCAGAGGCAGCGAGACGATCGGGAAGAAGGTAGACGTGAGAAGGCAGAAGGAAGACAAGAAACGTGTTCTGCCGTCCGTCGTTCCTTCCCCGTCTCCCTTCTTCCGTCGTCCCATTTCCCGGCAAAGGAATGCAGGGCCTCGAAGCACGGCGGGTAGTCGCGCCACCGAGAGTGGGCCAGATGCTAGGAGGACGAGGCGGTCGGACCGGAGCATAGCCGGAGGCTACATGAGGATGCGTACGGACGAGCGCAACGCACAGACGAGACGCGGCTCTGCCGCGGCTCGCCGGGGGGCACGAGGGGTCAAGAGCGGCCGGGTGGGCGGTGGAGCGGCCGCGGGACCCCCCGCCCGGATAGATGGTCCGCTATCGGCGGCGCCTAGGAGGAGGCACGGCGGATGAGGACCAGACTCCCCAGGAGCAGAATCCAGGCATTCACGTAGGCCCACATCAGGAAGAGCACCACGCTCCCCAGCGTGCCGTAGAGCTGTGCACCCTGCCACAGGCGCGGCACCATCTCCGAGAACCCCTTGCTGACCGCCAGCCAACCGAGGGAGGCGCCCAACGACGCGAGCGCGACTCGCCACGATCTCACCCGCTGGATCGGTGCGACTCGGTACATAAAGTACGTCGCCCCGAACAGGATCGCTCCCATCAGGACCACGCGCAGCGCAGCAAATGCCGACAGGGAGAGGTCGGAGAGCTCCGGGAGATCGAGCAGGCCCCGCTCGATGGACGGAGCGATGAACAAAAGCAGTGCGGTCGCGACTAACGCGACCACCCAAACGACGAGGAGCGCGGCAGCCCCGAACGTGAAGTGCCACGGCGCGTCGCCGGTGTCGCGGCCGCTCACCGCGGCCCTAATGGCGCGCAGGCAGGTCGACATGAAGTTGAACGAGGTCACAACCGTCAGCAGGGAGCTGGCGGTGAGCCAACCAGTGCTCGCGGAGGATCGCGCCCAGCGGAAGACGTCGACCGGGCTAATGCGGGCTTCCTCGGGCAGTACGCCGCTCAGCACCTGTTCGAGCTGTGCCGAGAGGTCGAGCGGCAGCCAGCGTCCCACGAGGGTGATCGTCGCCGCCATCAGGGGGACCAGCGTCAGCGCCAGAAAGAACGCCAGTTGCGCCGCGAACCCCGTGAGCAGCGTGAACCGCTGCGTCGCGCTCTTCAGTAGCCCGGTCGCCATGTGCGGACCACTTATACCAAAGTTCTTGTCGCCGGGACCACCGCCATGTCGGCGCGCCCCTGGCGGCCGGGGCGAGCCCATATGGCCCATGAGGAATACCAAGCCGCTCCCTGTCGTTACCTTCATGCGACCTAGCGGCCGTTCTTCAGATCGGGAGGACGCACCATGGCATTCCACGCGTACGCGGCAAAGAAGGCGAAGGCGCACCTGAAGCCGTTCGACTACGAACCCAAACCGCTGGGCGAGCACGACGTCGAGATCGCAATCACCCATTGCGGGGTCTGCCACAGCGACGTGCATCTCGTCGACGGCGACTGGGGAGACCACTTCCCGGTCGTTCCGGGCCACGAGATCATCGGCACGGTCGTCGCAGGCCGGAAGTTCAAGAAGAGCGAGCGCGTCGGGGTTGGCTGGCAGTGCAACTCGTGCGGCGAGTGCGAGTACTGTCGGGCGGGCGAAGAGGTTCTGTGCGCCGCGAATGCGGCCACCTGCCAGGGGAACTTTGGCGGGTTCGCGGACCTCATCCGCGTGAACGAGCGTTTCGCGTTCCGTATCCCGGACGCCCTCCCGAGCGAGACCGCAGCGCCACTGCTGTGCGGCGGAGTCACGGTGTACACACCCTTGCGCAACTTCGCGTCCGCGGGCAGCCGCGTCGGCGTCATCGGGATCGGCGGCCTCGGCCATCTGGCCCTGCAGTTCGCAAAGGCGCTCGGGTGCGAAGTGACAGCCTTCAGCAGGAGTGTGGACAAGGAGCGGGAAGCGCGGCGGTTCGGCGCCGCCCACTTCGTCACCGGTGCCCCGCGCAAGGGCTCGCTTGACCTCATCCTCAACACCGCGCATGCGGCGCCCGACATGGGCGTGTACCTCGGCGCGCTGCGCCCAAAGGGCGTGTTCTGTCAGCTCGGCGCCGCACCGGACCCGCTGTCCGTGCCTGCGTTCGCGCTTATCGTCGGCTCGCGGACCGTCACCGGGAGCGCCATCGGCAGCCCGGCCGTCATCCGCGAAATGCTCGAGGTCGCGGCTCGCCATGGGGTGGCGGCGAAGACCGAGGGTGTGCCGATGCGCGAAGCCGACGCCGCGCTCGACAAGACCAGGAAGAACGCGGCGCGCTATCGGATGGTCCTCGCGAACTGACCAACGCAATCGGACGGGTGAGGCGGCAGCAGAGGGGCAGAGGTGCACGGGAGCAGAGGAGCAAGCGACAAACCGTCGGTGTCTCGCTCCTCTGCCCCTCAGCCCCTCCGCTCCTCTGCCGGTTCCTCGGGTCCCCGGGCTACTTCACTCCTGCGAGGAACCCGTCCATCGCCGCGTTGAACTCGTCCGGTTTGTCCATCATGATCCAGTGGCTCGTCCCAGCGATCACCTTCACCGGGAGCCTGGGCACGAGCTTTTGCAGGCTACCCGGCGTCTCGTTTTCCGGCGTCACGATCGTGAGCATCGGGCCCGGAAAACCGGCAATCGCAGGGATCGGCTCGTTCGATGCAATGCCGCGCGCAGTAGCGGCGACGACTGCCCGCGGCGTTCTCTTCACGCTCGCCATCACCTGCTCCCGTACCTGCGGCGAGGCCGCGCTCAGCATCCCGCCGAACCACGAGGCCATGAAGGCGTCGTAGGTGCCCGGCTCCATCTTCGCGAGCCACTGTTCCTCGATCTCCTTCCGGGGAAATCTCGAGAGGTCGCCGGCAGGGTCGTCGAAAAGCAGGCCCGCGACCATGGCAGGGTGCGCGGCCGCAACCGCGGCGATCACGTGCCCGCCCATGCTGTGGCCCACGAGCACCACCCGTCCGAGGCGGAGCCCCTCGACGACCGCAGCCACGTCGCCGGCGAACGAGCCGATCGAGTAGTCGGCCGCGGCAGACGGCGCCGACTCGCCCATCCCGTGGAGGTCGAGGGCAACGGCGCGCCGGGACCCCCGGAGGTGGGCGAGCTGTGCGGCCCACACCGCGCGGTCACCCGCGAGGCCGTGGACGAACACCACGGGGACGCCGCCGGAGCCGCCGTCCTCCACGCGGAGCTGCCCGCTCGGGCCCTGAACCCACCGGAGACGCGGCGCACCCGGCGGCCGTGGGCCACCGGAGCCAGCCACCGGCGAATCGCCCGCGACAGCCACGGCCGCGGCGACTGCCGACATTGTGATGATCACAACAGATAGAAGTCTGATCGTGGCGAACCTGCAAGTCGTCATGCGCTCTCCCTCCGCCGGTACGCCCTCCCCCGGTGGCTCGGGGTGTAGGCCCCATCCGAGACCAGATCGGCGGGAACCTGCTGTCGGGGGAGGAGCCTCACACCGAATGCTAGGGCTTGCGCGATCGGGCTGTCAAACCCGATCTCCACTCCTGAGCTGCCGCTTCGACGTCTCGTTCTGGATCGGATCGATGAACGAAATCCGCACCGTCGGCCGGCGTACCCTTGACCGAGCGGCCTGCTGTGCGGCCGCCGGAGGAGCGCGAGCATGGCACACAGAATTTGTCCCTGGTGGCTCGGGTACTGGCTGGTGAGCCCTCTTCGGAAGCTGCGCGAGAACCCGAGCAAGGCCCTCGCGCCCTTCGTGCGCGAAGGGATGGTGGTGCTCGAGCCCGGACCCGGCATGGGTTTCTTCACGCTCGCGGTGGCCCGTCTGGTCGGGCCTGAAGGCCGGGTGGTGGCGGTCGATCTCCAGCCCAAGATGCTGGCCAGCCTGGAACGCCGCGCGAGCCGAGCCGGTCTTCGGGACCGGATCGAAACCCGGAGAGCCGAACCCGCCACGCTCGGAGTCGCCGATCTGGACGGGCTTGCTGACGTCGCCCTCGCCCTGTACGTCGTTCACGAATTGCCCGACCCCGCCGGCTTCTTCGGCGAGATCCACGCCGCGCTCAAGCCGGGCGGCTCGCTCCTGCTGGCGGAGCCCAAGGGGCACGTCTCCGAGGCCGACTTCGGAGCCTCCGTGGCAACAGCCCAGCGCGCCGGATTCCGCGCCTCCGGAGACCTCCCGGGTTTCTGGGGCCGGACCGCCGTCCTCGTCAAGCGGTAGTTACCGACTGGGACGCCGTCTCTCATCGCCGGCCACAGCGTCAGCTCTCCTGCAACCTCATCAGGAGACCCGCGTAGAATGAGCGCTGGGAAGGGCTCTCTCAGGACGTGCGGAGATCTTGCAACGCCCGGAATCCAGCCAGGCGTCGATCGAGACACGGAGGGAACGATCATGGCGCGACATCACCTCACTCTTGGCGCAGCGGCGTGCCTGCTTCTGGCAGCCATGGGTGCATCGGCTCAGAGCGTTCCACCCACCGACCCACCGGACGAGAGCTTCTACTCGAAGAGCCTCCATTTCACCAACCGAGGGATCGAATTCGTCTACTCGAAGGAGCAGGGCGGTCTCGAGCAGATCACCGGCCTTTCGGCCTCCGAGGTGGGATGCGTGAAGGCCAAGTGCCATGCGACCACCTGCGACATGTGCCACCGGAAGAACATCGGGGGCAAGGCGACGTACTCGCTTGACCCGGCGGTCGCCCAGGCCGCGTGTGAGGGGTGTCACGGCACGCCGGAGAAGGACGATCCCGACGTGCATGCTCGGAAAGGCATGAAGTGCATGAGCTGCCATAGTACGCGGGAGGTCCACGGGGACGGCGTCGCGTACGACAGCTATATGCAACCGGGTGTGCTCGACACCCGCTGCGAGAAGTGCCATTCCGAGATCTCGAACTCCGCGAGCCACACGATCCATCGCACCAAACTCGCCTGCGGCGCCTGCCACACCGCGAAGGTCGGAACGTGCATCAACTGCCACGTCGCCAGGGTGCAGGGCACCAAGGGCGTCAAGATGCCACTCGAGGGGATGCTGTTCCTCGTCAACCACGGCGGACGCGTGACCACGGCCAACCTCCTGACATGCATCTACCGGAGCAAGACCATGATCACCTTCGCTCCGACGTTTTCGCACTCGATCGCCAAGCAGGGACGGGCGTGCGCAGACTGCCACGATTCCGCGATCGTCCGCGGCATCGCCGCCGGGACGTTTGCCCCCGTGACGTGGGCGGATGGCAAGGTCACCAACGTAAAGGGGGTGATCCCCGTCGTCGACCCGCTAGCGTGGCAGCTCCCCTTCCTCACGCTGACGGATGGGAAATGGACACCGCTCGCGGACGCGGCTCCACCGGTGCTGCACTTCTCCGGCACCTGCGCCCCGCTGACCCGAGAGCAGCTCGCGAAGCTCTCCAAAGCCGAGCCGGAGAAGTAGCGAACCGCCCGCGACCGGCCTTGTCAATCCGAGGAGCGGCGCCCGCGGCACGACGCGGGACAACTGACAACGACCGACGATCAGTCTCAATAGCAGGAGCAACTTCTATCGGTAGCTGTCGTCATACCCGTTGCTGCAGGTCCGCACTGCGGCCATAGTGCCTCACTTGACCGACAGCTCGGCGGTGGGCAGGAGTCGCGGCGGACGGCGGTGCTTCGTTGCCTGCTCGAAGGAATAGGCCAGGCGGATCAGCATCCCCTCCGACCACGGCCCTCCGATGAACGTGAGCCCCACCGGCAGGCCGAACACGTACCCTGCCGGCACTGTGATGCTGGGGTAGCCGGCAACCGCCGCGGGCGTGGAGCTGGCGCCGAGGAAGTGATCGCCGTCGATGAGGTCGATCGTCCAGGGCGGTGAGCCGGTCGGCGCAACGATCGCGTCGAGGCGGTGCCCGCTCATCACCGCGTCGAGTCCCTTGGCGCGAGAGAGCTCCCGGCACCTCTTGAGGGCCTTGAGGTACGCCTTGTCGGTCAGCGGCCCTTTCTTCTGCGCCTTCTCCATGGTGTCCTGGCGGAAGTACGTCATCTCGCGGTCGCGGTCCTTCTCGTTGAACGCGATGACGTCGGCGAGGGTGCGGACTCCAGCCCCGGGCGCCCACTCGGCGAGGTAGGCGTTGAGGTTCGCCTTGAACTCGTATAACAGCACCTCGAACTCGGCGTCGTCGAAGTCCCCGGCGTGAGGGATGTCCGCCGGATCCACGATCACGGCGCCCAGCCGTCTCAAGTCCTTGATCGCCTCTTCGGCCAGCTCGTCCGTTTCCGGGCTGTAGCCGAAGAACTTGGCCCGCGCAACCCCGATCCGCGCGCCTTTGAGGCCGTTCGCGTCGAGGAACGAGGTGTAGTCAGCCGCCACCTTGCCGCGGCTCGCGGCAGTCGCGCCGTCAGCGGGGTCCGCGCCGACAAGGACGTTCAAGAGCGCCGCCGCATCGGCGACCGTGCGGGCCATCGGCCCGGCGGTGTCCTGCGTGTGGGAGATCGGAACGATCCCGGACCGGCTCACGAGACCGACCGTCGGCTTGATCCCCACCAGCGAGCTGGCACCCGAGGGGCAGACGATCGAGCCGTCGGTTTCCGTCCCTACGCCAACCGTGGCCAGGTTCGCGGCCACGGCCGCCCCGGTGCCCGAGCTCGACCCACAGGGACTGCGGTCGAGGGCGTAGGGGTTGTGGCACTGACGTCCGCGCCCGCTCCACCCGCTCGATGCCTTCGAGGAACGGAAGTTCGCCCACTCCGAGAGGTTGGTCTTGCCGATGATCACCGCGCCAGCGGCGCGCAGCCGCTCGGCGACGAAGGAGTCCCGAGGCGCCTTGGCGCCGACGAGCGCCAACGACCCCGCGGTCGTCGCCATGCGGTCCGCGGTGGCGATGTTGTCCTTGATCAGGACCGGAACGCCGTGCAGCGGCCCGCGAGGACCCGTGGAGTTGCGCTCCGCATCGAGGGAGGCTGCAGCCGCGAGGGCATCCGGGTTGACCTCGATCACAGACTTGAGGCTCCCGTCCAACGCGTCGATCCGCGCGAGGTACGCTTCGACCAGCGAGCGGGCGCTTCTCTTGCCGGCGCTCATCTCGGCCTGGAGCTGGGCGATCGTTGCCTCTTCGAGCTCAAACGGTGCGACGCGCGGTACCGTCGAATCGGGTTCCGCCCGGAGCGTCGCCGGCACCGCTGCGCCGGCGGCCACGGCGAGGGAGCCCGTCAATCCGGCCTGGAGCAGCTCACGCCTGTTCATGCCGGCTTGATGTCGAGAGCCAGGCTTCCTGCCTTCACTCATGGCTCAATTCCCTTCGCGACCAGTTTACCGCGGCAGCAACGACACACGGATGGTTCGTCAGGGGATCGCCGGCAAAAGACATGCCCGGAAGGCACTGCTATGCGTTCGCGCGCTGCAGAAATGTCGTCAGCCGCGCCCTGGCGCCGTCGTGCAGGCCGGCGAACGTGACGCCCACCCCGGCGAAAGGCTCCCGCCTCACCGAGGTGCGGCGCACGACTTTCGCGTGCCCGACCACGGGAAGCGTCGAGCCGGGCAGCCCCATCTCGAAGACGAGGATCGTACCCGGCTGATACGCTTCCGTCACCCTGAGCAGCATGCCGGAGGAGGATATGTTCACCGTGCGGCACCCGACAGACTCTCCGCGCCCTTCGGCGACCGGCATGACGCGGACAGGCAACTCGATAGGGAGCCGGGGGGCAACTTGGAGAAGATCCTCAAGAACGCCAGGCAGCCGAAGCGGCGCCTCCCCCCACGTCAGAACCTTGTTGGCCCCGCGCCCGAGATAGGTCTCCGCCTCCGCCTTCGCGCAGTCCTCGGTGAGCAGCACGACCGCCGAATTGCGGCATGGGCACGCAGGCCGCCGGAGGCTGGCAAGGAACCCGACCATCGGAGCGTCACCTAGGGGGTACGCGACCACCAGGCCATCGTAGTGGCCGGCCGAGGCGAGCTCGAGCGCCTCGGACCAGTCGTCCGCGCCCACGGTTACCACCGCCTCCAGGGGTGCGAGCGCATCGCACACTCTCTCCCGAGACTCGGGATCGAGACCAACCGGAAGGACTGTGTACCAGTTCACGGCGCCCGATTCGACCATGGGCCCCCTCTATAAAGAAAGGATGACCCCACTCGCCACCCCGGGAAAGTGACGCACCTCACACGAAGCACCGCGCCCCGAGCGGCCGGGACTGGGCCCCGTAGGCCTGATACCAATCGCCGTCCGCCGTATTGGAATGACTGCGAGGCCCCGGAGGGGTCGAAGCCGTCCCGTCCCCGCCCACATGTCACTGCGAGGAGCGAATCCCGCCGTCGCGGGACAGGTCAACGAAGCAGTCTCGCCAACTTCCGCGGGTTCGCCGCGTCGCCGCTTCGCGGCTCCTCGCCATGACAGTAGTTCCCCACGGCCCCCTCGCGGTACTCGAGGTTGCATCGGCGCCCCGGATCGGGAAAGATGGGATCCTCGGGGAGGGAGCGTGAGGGAGAGCCGACCGTACCGCGGGCAGGGCGCTATCGGCAACTTCGGACTACCGGGCGCCCGTCCGTCGCCTGACCTGGCCGTGTTGCTCGCCGTCCTGTTCGTGACGTACGCGCTGCAGTTCTTCGAGGCAACCGCGATCGTGCCCGCCCTGCTGCGTCTCACGCCCGCGGTCTGGCGCCTCGGCTACCTCTGGCAGATGGCAACCTACGCACTGGTCGGTTTCGGTGGTCCGAGCCCGTGGATCCTGCTCGAGCTGCTGATCGTCTTCTGGTTTGGACAGGACGTTCGGACAAGGCTTGGCCGCCGCCGTTTCTGGGCCATCCTGGCGTCCTCCGTGGTGGTCTCGGCGGCGTTTGCGATCCTGGTGCAGCTCGGCGCCGGCGCGGCCATGGGTGCGAGTCCTACCGCCATCCCGTTCCAGCTCATGCAGGGTCAGCGGATCCTGATCGCGGTCCTGGTCGCAGCGTTCGCGACCCTGGCAGGAGACGCCACGATCCTGCTCTTCTTCGTGCTGCCGCTCAAGGCTCGCTGGTGCCTCTGGCTCGCGATCCTCCTTGCGTTCGTGGCCTACCTCGGCAGCAAGGACCTGGCAGGCTTCGCCGGCATCTGCGCCGGAACCGGCACCGCCGTTGTGGCCTTGTCGCGCTCGTTCTCCAGCCACCGCCTCCGCGCACGATGGCTCGAGTGGCGGCGGCGGCGAATCACCCGAAAACTCGATCGTATGGCGAAGCGTCGCGGACTGCGGGTGATACGGCGCAACGACGACTCCGGCGGGCCGACGATCCACTAAAGGCAGGCCCAGGGGCCAGACCGGGATGGCGGCCGAGATCGCCGCTCAAGTGCGCGCCGGCCGTAACTACTCGCTCTCGATCCGCCGCGGTGACACCAAGCAGTTGCGTCCGTCGGGCACCGCGCTGTCGTGGCACCTGCAAGGCGTGCGCCGCAGTGAGACCAGCGAGACTGGCAAGACAACGGGAGGAACGACGAGCCAGCTCGGAGTCGAGTTCCTGGAGGTCTTTTCAAGCGACCGGGAAGATGTCGAGGAGTTCATCGGCCGCCACCTGAGGGGCGTCTCCCACGCCCTCGACTGACATCAAATCCAAAACTCGCTGCGAGGCCCAGGGCCGACGGCCCTTGGGCGGGGCTCATTCGCCTTCTGGTTGGGGCGGCTGCGGCCCAGGCACGATCCCCGCAATGTCCGGATCTACGTCGCTTTCGGACGCAGGCCGTTCGAGCTTCTCAGTAGCGCGCTGGACGCGCCGTTCAGCCTTCTCCTTCTGCCGCTGCTGCCGCGCACGCTCACGCTCGCGCTTGGCAATCGAGGCCCCGCGGTTATAGGCCAAGGTCCCCTCCTCGCACATCGACACGCTGGCGTCGAAGTCGACGCCGGCGGTCCGCCGCATCCGCCGCCCGGCTCCTGCATGGGCCGCGAAAGGATGAGGCTAGCACACGACGGCCGGATGACGAAATGCGATTCGTTCGCACTGTCAACCGGGCCGGGGTATCGTAGGGCTCGTGGAGGGCACCCGATGAGACGCGTGTTTCTCTTCGTGCTTTCGCTCGTGGCCGTGCCCCTGCTCGCGGAGACCGGGCCGCCCAGGGGCTACTACAGGTTCCCGACCATCCACGAGGATGTGGTCGTCTTCACCGCCGAGGGCGACCTCTGGATGGTCGCAGCATCGGGCGGAGCGGCACAGCGGCTGACGACACACCCGGGAGAGGAGAGCCATGCCGCAATCTCCCCGGATGGGACGATGATCGCATTCTCGGCTTCGTATGAAGGCCCGACCGAGGTCTTCACCATGCCCCTGGCAGGCGGCCTCCCGACCCGCCGGACGTGGGAGGGCGGCGATGCCTTGGTCGCGGGCTGGACCCCTGACGGCCGGGTGCTCTACGCGACGCGCCACTACTCCACGCTGCCGAGTGAGCAACTGGTCGCGCTCGACGTCCGCAGCGGGGCTCATCGGCTTCTCCCGCTGGCGCAGGCCAGCGATGGTTGCTACGACCCGGACGGCAAGACGCTGTTCTTCACGCGGCTTCCGTTCCAGGGCAGCCACACGAAGCGGTACCGTGGAGGAACAGCCCAGAACGTCTGGGCGTTCGTCGAGGGAGGCGCCGAGGCGATCCCGCTGACCGCCGACTTCACCGGTACCAGCAAGAACCCGATGTGGTGGAAGGGCCGGGTGTACTTCGCAAGCGACCGCGACGGCACGATGAACCTCTGGTCCATGGACGAGCGCGGGGCCGACCTCAAGCAGCACACGCACCACGTGGGACTGGACGTGAAGTCCCCTGCCCTGGACGCCGGTCGGATCGTCTACCAGCTCGGAGCGGACATCCACCTCTACAACGTCGGGGCGGATCACGACAGCACCGTGCCGATCTCGCTCGCCACCGACTTCGACCAGCTTCGCGAACGCTGGGTCGACAAACCGATGGACTACCTCAGCGCATCTCATCTCTCGCCCAGAGGCGATCGCGTCGCGCTGACCGCCCGCGGTCAGGTTTTCGTCGCACCCGTCCTGCAGGGCCGTCTCGTCGAGGTCACCAGAAGCTCCGGCGTCCGCTACAGGCAGGCCCGCTTCCTGCCGGACGGGAAGTCGCTTGTCGCGCTCTCCGACGAGAGCGGCGAGGTCGAATGGTGGCGTCTGCCGGCCAACGGCGTCGGCGCGCCCGAGCAGCTGACACGCGACGGCACCGTGCTCCGCTTCGACGGGGTCCCGTCCCCGGATGGCGCCTGGATTGCGTCGTACGACAAGAACTTCGTATTGTCGCTCTACAACATCCCGGAGAAGCGCGCCGTCAAGGTGGCCACATCGCAACGCGGGGGGGTTTCCGACCTTGCATGGTCCCCCGACAGCACGTGGCTGGCCTACGTGGCTCCGGCCGCAAACACCTTCAGCCAGATCATGCTGTACAACGTGACGGACAAGACGATCACGGCGCTTACGGACGACCGCACCGACAGCACGTCGCCGGCGTGGAGCCCGGACAGCAAGTGGATCTACTTCCTCTCCGACCGCCACCTGGAGTCGGTGGTGGCGAGCCCCTGGGGGCTCCGCCAGCCGGAGCCGTACTTCGCGAAGCCGACCAAGTTGTATGCGGTCGCGCTCGCACCAGGCCTGCGGTTCCCGTTCCAGCCCGGCGACGAACTCCAGCCCGAGGCCTCCGAGAAGAAAGACGAGGGCAAGAAGGAGATGGCGAAGCCGGCGCCTGCGGTCACCATCCAGCGAGAGGGGCTCGCAACGCGAGTCTTCGAAGTGCCGGTGGGCCCGGGTGACTACGAGGCGCTGTCGGCAGGTGCGGAGCGCCTCTATTTCCTCTCTCATGACGTCGGCGACGAGGGGAAGGCCAAGCTGCTCGCGTTCCCGATCACCAACAAGGATCCCAAGCCCAAGACCCTGTTCGAGGACGTCAGGTCGTACGAGCTGTCGGCGGACGGAAAGAAGCTGATGATCCGCAAGGAGGACGCGCTTGCGGTGTTCGACGCGTCGGCGGACAAGGTGGAGCCGGCGGACGCGGCCGTCAACCTCAAGGCGTGGCGCTTCCCGATCCAGCCCCGGGAGGAGTTCCGACAGATGTTCCGCGAGGCCTGGGGGCTCGAGCGCGACTACTTCTACGACCGCAGGATGAACGGCGTTGACTGGCCGGGGATGCTCGCCAAGTACCAGCCGCTCGTGGACCGCGTCTCGGACCGCGCGGAGCTTTCCGACCTCCTCTCGCAGATGGTCGGGGAGCTGTCGGCCCTCCACATCTTCGTTCGCGGAGGCGACCTGAGGAAGGGCAAGGACTCGATAGCGCCCGCCTCGCTCGGGGCCCAGCTCGCGCGCGACGAGAAGGCCGGCGGCCTGCGTGTCGCCCACATCTACCGTTCCGACCCGGACTACCCCGACCGCCTCGCCCCGCTCGCCCGGCCCGGCGTGGACGTCCACGAGGGCGACGTCATCGAAGCGATCAACGGAGTGCCTGCGCTGTCGGTACCCGACGCGGCGATCCTCCTGCGCGACACGGCCGACCGCCAGGTCTTGCTGCGCGTCCGGCCTGCACCTCCAGGCGCCGCCCGCGACGTCATCGTCACCCCCATCACGCCCGACCGAGAGACCGGCCTGCGCTACGACGAGTGGGAGTACACGCGCCTGACGCGCGTCGAGGAGCTGGGGCACGGCCATATCGGGTACGTCCACCTGCGGGCCATGGGTGGGGGCGACTACGCCGAGTGGGCGCGCGACTTCTACCCCGTGTTCGACCGGGCGGGGCTCATCGTCGACGTGCGGCACAACCGCGGCGGCAACATCGACAGCTGGATCCTGGAGAAACTCCTCCGCAAGGCGTGGTTCTACTGGCAGCCGCGGGTCGGAGATCCCTACTGGAACATGCAGTACGCCTTCCGCGGCCATCTGGTGGTTCTGGTCGACCAGAACACCGCTTCCGACGGCGAGGCCTTCGCCGAGGGGTTCCGGAGGCTGGGCCTGGGCAAGGTGATCGGCACGCGCACCTGGGGCGGGGAGATCTGGCTTTCCAGCAGCAACCTCCTCGTGGATAAGGGCATCGCCACAGCAGCTGAGAACGGCGTCTACGGGCCGGACGGGGAGTGGTTGATCGAAGGACACGGCGTGGACCCCGACATCGTCGTGGACAACCTACCGGCCGCCACGTTCCGGGGAGGCGACGCACAGCTCGACGAGGCACTGCGTCTGCTTGAGGATCAGATTCGCACCCAACCGGTCCCGCTGCCGCCGGCACCGACGTACCCGGACAAGTCGCTCAGGCCTTCACCGAAACAGGCCGGGACGAGTTGACGTGCATGCGACTCTGTCTTAACCTCGTACCGACTGGAGGACAGTTATGAAGAAGTCACAGATCTTCGCCGTCGGGGTCTCGATTGCGGCCGCCGCATTACTGGCCGTCGCGCCCGCGTTCGCGCAGCTCGACCTGCCGCGCCCGAGCCCCAAAGCCACTGTTTCGCAGACCGTTGGCCTGACCGACATTACGATCACGTACTGCCGCCCAAGCGTGAAGGGGCGCGTCATCTGGGGCGGCCTCGTGCCGTACGATCAGGTGTGGCGCACCGGCGCCAACGAAGCCACCACGATCACCTTCTCGGACGACGTCACTGTCGAAGGGACCAAGCTGCCCGCGGGCACCTACGGGCTCTTCACGATTCCGGGCAAGGACGAGTGGACCGTGGTCTTCAACAAGGGCGCCAAGCAGTGGGGCGCGTACGAGTACAAGCAGGCCGACGACGTCCTGCGGATCAAGGCCACGCCGCACGCCGTCGACGCCCACGAGCTACTCACCTTCATCTTCCCGACCGTCGCCACTGAGTCGGCAACCGTGGCGATCGTTTGGGAGAAGCTCGCGGTGCCGTTCACCGTCAAGGTCGACACGACCACCAAGGTGCTCGCCGCCGCCCGCAAGGCGATCGCGGACGCGAAGCCCGACGACTGGCGTACGAGCTACCGCGCCGCGGCGTTCTGCCTCGACAACAATGTAAACCTCGACGAGGCCAGGACGTGGCTCGCCAAGTCCGTCGCGGTCAAGGAGACGATGTACAACCTCGCCGGCCAGGCCCGATTCCTTGCCCTCGACGGCAAGAAGGCGGACGCGATCGCGCTAGCCAAGAAGGCGATCACGGTCGGCAAGGCCGCCGACCCCAAGGCCGACACCGCGATGGTGGACAACCTGCTCAAGGAGTGGGAGAAAAAATAGGGCGCAGGGCACCGAAAGAGCGGCGGCAGGGGTCCGAACACCCGCGCGGAGGAGCAGAGGAGCCAGAGGAAGTTAAGAGTGAAGAGTCAAGAGTGAAGAGTTGAGAGACAAGACAGGTATGGCTCCCCAAGAACGTGTAGACCAGCGCCCCCAGAGAGACCGTAATCAGAGGTCCGGAGGAGCAGAGGGGAAATGCTGAGGGGGCACCGGCCTCGTCTCCTGCTCCTCCGCTCCCCTGCACCTCTGCCCCTCTGCCGCTAAGGTGACCAGCCTGGACCGTGTCAACGTCTGCTCGCGCTGGTCGTCTCAAGTTGAGAACGGGAAACAACCGTTTGCACCGGAGGTTGAGCGGCATGGCCGCTCGGAAAGGGAAGGGAAAGATGAAGAAGACCGTTTGTGCCGCGCTGCTAGGCACCCTTTTGCTGGCCGGAGGTGTTCTGTACGCTGCCAGCCCCGTCCGGAACGTGAGCGCTACGCGCCACCCGAATCTCGCCGCCGCTCAGAAGTTCAGCCAGCAAGCGTACAACAAGCTCGTCGCGGCGCAGCAAGCGAACGAGTGGGACATGCAGGGGCACGCGCAGAAGGCCAAGGAACTGTTGGACCAGGTCAACGTCGAAATCAAGCTCGCCGCCGAAGCCGCCAACCAGGCCAAGTAGGAACCGCTTCGAAACCCAGACCCGCGCGGGCAGCCGTTTTCGGCCGCCCGCTCGCACACATCCCCCGCCGAACGGGCGGCTCGGGGCGGTGACCGGAGGGCCCGCTGGGATCAGACGCTCGCGGTGATCGCGGGGAAGGGCTTGCGGGAGGCCCTCTCGAACAGCAGCGCGAGAGCGAGGACAGCCAGGCAGCCCACGACGTTATACCAGAGGAACGAGATGCCGCTGAACAGGAAGCACGCTACCACCAGCGCTTCAGCGACGATCGCCGCGACGAACACCGCCGTGCCCGACACGCCCTTGAGGTAGAAGCCGGCGAGGAAGACGCCCAGGATCGTTCCGTAGAACAGCGAGCCAAGGATGTTCACGGCCTCGATGAGCGACCCGAGCCGGCTCGCGTATTCCGCGAAGAGAATCGCGAACGCGCCCCAACCCACCGTGGCGAGCCGCGACACGAGGACGTAGTGCCCGTCTCCCGCGCCCGGTTTCAGCAGTCTCCGGTACACGTCCACGAGCGTCGTCGACGCGAGCGCGTTGAGCTCGGCCGACGACGCCGACATCGAGGCAGCGAAGACCATCGCGAGCACGAGGCCCACGAGGCCCGCGGGCAGGTTGTGCACGACGAAGCTCAGGAAAACGTAGTTGGTGTCGCTGGGATCGGCCTTCGGGTCGGCGGTGCGGATGAGCGAGATCGCCTCTGAGCGCAGTTCGCCGGAGGCAGCGCTGGCGGCGCGGTACGCGGCGACCGCGCCCCCTTCTCGGCCGTCGCCACGCCTCATCGCGGCGGCCAGCTCGCGTGCCCGCGCCTCCTGCGCGCCCCGTGCGGCACGGTACCGGGCCTCCAAGTCGGCGAAGCGCGGGCCCTCCGGCGAAGACCGGACTTTCGCGGTCTCCACCGGGTTGAAGAACACCGGCGGCGCCTGGAACTGGTAGAACGCGAAGAGGGTCGCGCCGACCAGCAGGATTCCGAACTGCATCGGGACCTTGACCATCCCGTTGAAGAGCAGGCCCAGCCGGCTCTGCGTGACGGAGCTGCCGCTCAGGTAGCGCTGCACCTGCGACTGGTCCGTCCCGAAGTACGAGAGCTGCAGGAACGCTCCCCCGATGAGACCCGACCACAGCGTGTACCGGCTCGTGAGGCTGAACGAAGGGTCGATCGCCTTCAGCCTTCCGGCCTTCCCGGCCACCCGCAGCGCGTCGAAGAGCGAGACGTCGGCAGGGAGCAGGGCCACGATCGCCACGAACGCCGCGACCATGCCGGTCAGGATGATCGCGGCTTGCAGCGTCTGCGTCCGGCTCACCGCGCGGGCCCCGCCGGATGTCGTGTAGATCACGACGGCCGCGCCAATGACGAGGACGGTGAGCCGGACGTCCCAGCCCAGGATCACCGAGAGGATCAGCGACGGCGCGAAGATCGTCAGGCCGGCCGCGAGGCCGCGCTGGATCAGGAACAGAAACGCCGCCAGGGTCCGCGTCTTGAGATCGAAACGAGTCTCGAGGTACTCGTACGCCGTGTACACCTTCAACCGGTAGTAGAGAGGCACTGCAACAGCCGACACGACGATCATCGCGATCGGCAGCCCGAGGTAGAACTGGACGAACCGCATGCCGTCCGCGTACGCCTGGCCCGGCGTGGAGAGGAACGTGATCGCGGAGGCCTGGGTGGCCATGATCGAGAGCGCCACCGTCCCCCACCGCATCTCCCTGCCCGCGAGCAGGAAACCCTCCGTGTTCCGGCTACGCCCGCCCTTCCAGATCCCATAGGCGACCATGCCCGCGAGCGCGGCCGCCAGGACGGCCCAATCGACCTGGCTCACTTGAAAGCCCGCGTGAAGAGCGCGAACAACGCGACCAGCGCGGCAAGCGTCCCGGCGACGACAACGTAGAGCGCCTTCCACGAGGCGCCGAACGGAGGAGGCTCGTCGGCAGAGACGGGGACCGGGGTCCGGGGTCCGGAGTCCGGGCCGTCGGGGTCAATCATGCGTTCGACCTCCCCCCAGGAGGTTGACGAACAGGCGTATCGCGCCCGGCACGCCGGCAGGGAGCTGCCTGAAGAACGCGAGCGACGTGTGGACGTAGCTGCCCTTGCCGTAGGGGGCGAAGAGCAAGGCGCCCTGCAGCGGCTTCTCACCCGGGTCGGACATTGCGAGCAACGCCTGGTAGCGCGGGTCCCAGGAGCCGGGGAAGTACAGGCCCCTTTCCTGCACCCACCCGTCAAAGTCCCGAGCGGCGATGGCGTTGGGCGTGGTGAGAAGCGGGTGCCCCGGGACGAGGACCGTCACCGGGGCGGTCTCATCGGTCACCCGATCGCGCGAGAGCTTGAGCGGGAACGGCCCGAGGCGGTCCGTCACGAGACCGCGCTCGGTGTCGTACTGCACCACGAGCGTTCCGCCGTCCTGCACGTACGCTAGAAGCCGCTCCTGGACCTGCGCGAGACGCGGTCGCGTGTTGTAGGCGCGCACGCCAACCACCACGGCCCCGAACGTTACCAGGTCGGCGTCCTCGAGATCGTCGTCCGAGAGCAGCACGACCTGGAATCCGAGCTGGCGCAGTATCGCCGGGATCTCGTCGCCGGGGCCCATCACGTAGCCGACCTTAGTGACGGGGAGCGCGACGTCCACTCTCACGAGCTTCGCGGACGCGGGAGGGAGCAGCAGCTGCGGCGGGATGTGGGCGTGCGAGATCTCGATTTCGCTGCGGGCCGGTTCCTCGCGGTCGGTCATGACGAACGCGTCCACCTCGCCGGTGCTCTCGCCCGCAGGCGGCGTGAGCGTGAAGCGCGCCGCGCGCTCGTCGCCGATCGCTTCGAACGCGAGAGCGACGCGCTCCGGCTCGACGCGCCAGCCCGTCGGCGCCGCCAGCCGCACCGAGGCGGTCGCCTTTGCTTCGTGGGCCCGCGCGGTCACGCGAATCACGTGGGGGCGCGCGTCCGGCAGCACCAGCACCGGCACGCCGAGGTCCACGGTGATCTTGGGGACGATCGCGAGGTCGCGCGTTCGCTCCCCTTCCACCGGATCGGTCCACCGGTGCTGCACCGGCACCGCGTACCGGAGCTCCTGCGTCCCGGCTCGAAGGACAAACGTCGCGAGGACCGCGGGCGGCGTGCGGGGCTGCCCGATGAGCGTCTGATCCGTGACATTGAACAGCCCGATGCCGTGCGGCGCGGCGAGCCAGTACGGCTGGGTGTACGCCAGGTCCTTCGGGAGGTGCACGGCGATCTTCTGCGTGACGGGCTGGTTATTCTCGAGCGGAGTCATCGGATCGCGCGAGCCGCCGCCGATCGCCGCCGGGTTGCCAGGGGCGGGCGTGAACGGCGTTTCGATCCGGACGAGCGTTAGAAGCACGGCGCTGCGGTTCACGGCCAACGCTGTCACCTCGATCATCGATCCGGGCGTGGCCGCCGGGGTGCCGGACATCGCTTCCAGCCATAGGCCGGTGCACATCCCGATCGCCTCGACGAGCTCCTGCCTCTTCTCGGCAACCCATGGACCGCGCTCGAGCGAATCGACCGCCGCCAGCGCTTCGAGCAAGGCCGGAACCGTGGCGGCCGGATCGGTGTCGCGGTACGCGGCGGTCACGCGGGCGATGATCTTCCCGACCGCGGCCCCACCGGGAACCCGGTTCCAGGTGAGGTCGACGCCGTCGAAGAGGTCGGCGGTCGCCGGCGCACCCGCCACCATCTCGAGGTAGTTGGGCAGCGGCCCGCGCCGCGGCGCCGAGCCGAAACCCTGGCTCTTGTGCATGCTCCGCGAGGCCGCGGCGATCTCGCCGAACGACTCGCCGGCCACAGGGTCGTAGGCGCCGAGGTCCACGGTCAGCTGCGGCTTCGCGTCCGCCGGGCGCTGCTCTCCGTCCCGCCGCCAGGCGTTCCACATCAGGCGCTTCGCCTGCCACGGCTCGACGTAGCGGAGCTGGTCGGGGAAACGCTTCGGGTCGGCCGCGGCCGTGAACGCCTCGGCCGCCAGGATCGCCGACGCGGTGTGGTGGCCGTGCCCGCCATCGCCGTTCGGGGGGAAGCGCGTCACGATCACGTCGGGCCGGAACGACCGGATCACCCAGACGATGTCCGACAGGATCTCGTCGTGCCCCCAGAACCGGAGCGTCTCCTCCGGGCCTTTGGAGAAGCCGAAATCCACCGCGCGGGTGAAGAACTGTTCGGCGCCGTCGATCCCGCGCGCCGCGAGCAGCTCCTCGGTCCGGATCACGCCCAGGGCGTCGCCCTGCTCGGTGCCGATGAGGTTCTGGCCGCCGTCGCCGCGGGTGAGGGACAGGTACGCCGTCCGCACCTTGCGGCCCTGGGCGAGCCAGGCGAGCATCGCGGTGTTCTCGTCGTCCGGGTGGGCCGCGATGTACAGCGCGCTTCCCACGACCGCCAGCTTCTCGATCGCGACGCGGCGTCGCGCGGCGTCCGGCGCCGGTGCCGGGGGCTGAGCGACGACATTGAATGCGCAGAGCGCTGCTGCGAGACAGGCAACTGGTGCGAAGCAACGGCGCGAGGTCCTCATCGGGTCTCCCTATCCGTACCGAACGTTATACGCGATCCTGCGGCGAGTGTTCACCCACAACCGAGGTGCAGGCCCTCACGATGTTGAAGTGCAACCCGCCCTCGTTCAATTCCTGCTGGTGAGCGCTAGCCCCACACGGCTCATCCCCGGCACGCGCTCATTTGCCCGCGAAGCTGGTCCGTTCCCGACGCGGACACGCTGGCGAGGCCGGTTGCACCCTGTGCAGCAACGAGCCCGCGGTGTCGGCCGGCGAACCGACCGCCATCCCAGCCATAGCTCGAAGAGGTATGCACCCGTGCGGCATGACTTCCGGGGCTCAGACGCGTCAAGGCCTCAATCGCCCGTCCGGCAACGTAGAATCCTCGCTCCATCCGCGTGCTCGCCCACTGCGGGTACTCCTCACGACGTCCCGCTGAGTGGGTCGAGCTCGCGAGCGTGCTCCCGGGCGAATGCCTCGATCCGGTCTCGCACCTCGCCTGCGGGCGCCACCTCGAGGCACATCTCCACCGCTGATCGGGAGTGCGCCATGTCGCCCGCCCTGAAGTACGCGTATGCGAGATGCTCCAGGCCGGCCTCGTCCTCTGGGGCGATGTGATGCCACTTCAAGTAACTTGCCAACGCAAGGGGTTGGAGCCACCGAAGATCGTGCTTCCTTGCGAGGGCGCTGAACGCTAGCCCTTGATAGAAGAATGTCATCTTCTTAGTAAAGTCGTCGAAGTTTGCGTCCTCAATGTTGGCGATAATCGCCAGGCTGAGCTCAGCGATTGTCTCCATCTCGCCAAGGTCGTAGTAGTGCAAGCAGATCAGGAATTCCAGCGTGTCGCAGTACGCGGGCATCACCTCGATGATCGTCCCAAGCAGCGGGTCGAATGCGTTTCTCGCCTCAAGGAAGGCGGCGATCGCCTCCTCCTGACAATGCTCATCGGCGTACTCGCGCCCAATCCGCCACAACAAGTAGCCACGCGAATTTGGCTCCTTCTCGACCTCGAGAAGCTCGCGAAACACCTTGATCTTCTCCTTGTATGACATTGCCTCTTCGTGCTGCCTAAGATCGTTTAAACGTCGCGGGACTGCCTTCGAGGTGTCCGACCCTCTGTACCACTCGTAGATCATTGAGCCCCTCC
>Ga0182027_10002799_pt1 | contig 28014 bp, 27 predicted proteins | sample 712E1DmetaG_FD_121300 | JGI IMG/M metagenome (GOLD analysis project Ga0182027, IMG submission 121300) | Permafrost microbial communities from Stordalen Mire, Sweden - 712E1D metaG (Illumina Assembly) | ecosystem: Environmental > Terrestrial > Soil > Wetlands > Permafrost | place: Sweden...
ACGCTCGTCGTGGAGAGGTCGCCCTCGAAGGTGGTGGGGCTCATCTGGCCGCCGGTCATGCCGTAGATCGAGTTGTTGAAGACGATGGCGGTGACGTCGATGTTGCGCCGCGCGGCGTGGATGAGATGGTTGCCGCCGATCGCCACGCAGTCGCCGTCGCCCATCACCACGATCACGTTGAGACCCGGGTCGGCCGCCTTGGCGCCCGTCGCCAGCGCCAGCGCGCGGCCGTGCGCCGTGTGCACGGTCGACCAGTTGAGGTAGGTGGTGATGCGCCCGGCGCAGCCGATGCCGGCGATCACGCAGGTGCGATCGGGGTCGAGCTCGAGCGCCAGGACGGCGTCGATCAGCGCCCGGGTGACGATGCCGTTGGAGCAACCCGGGCACCAGAGCGTCCTGGGCGTGCGCAGGTGCCGCGTGATGTCGCCCGTGCGGTGCGGCGTGACACGCGGCAGGCTGGTGTCGTGCGGGGCGTGTTCGAGCAGTTCCTCGTCGACCAGAGCGGTCATGGCGTCTCCACGAATCGGTGATAGTGGAACTCCCGCCGGATGAGGTCCTGGATCTCCTCGGGGCGAATGAGCTTGCCGTCGATGCGCCCGTGGTCGACCACCTTGGCTCGTCCGCCGACCGCGGCCTGGACCTCCCAGGACATCTGCTTGAGGTTCATCTCGGGCACGATGATGGTGCGCACCTGCTCGGCCATGTGGTCGACGGCGGCCGTGGGAAACGGCCACAGCGTGATGGGCCGCACGAGGCCGACCTTCACGCCCTGCCGGCGGGCCCACTTCATGGCCGCCCTGGCGGAACGCGCCACCGAGCCGTAGGCGAAGATGGCGACCTCGGCGTCCTCCATCTCGAGCTCCTCGACCCTCGCGATGGCGTCGCGGTGGTGGTAGATCTTCTCGCGCAGGTAGAGACCGAGGCCCTCGGCCACCGACGGCGTGCCGGTCGCCGGTACGCCGCCCCGGGCGCGGTCGTAGACCAGGCCGGTCACATGCACCGCGTAGCGCGAACCCAGCGCCGGCCGCGGCATGATGTTGTCGACGGTCGACATGACGTCGTCGTAGTCGTCGGGCTCGACGTCGGGCTCGCCGCGCGCGGCGACGCGCAGCTCGTCGGGCGTCGGCAGGGCCACCGCCTCGCGCATGTGACCGATGGTCGCGTCGGAGAGCAGGATCACCGGCGTGCGGTAGGCCTCGGACAGGTTGAAAGCTGCGACGGTCAGCGAGAAGCACTCGGCCACGGAGCTCGGCACGAGGGCGATGATCGAGTGCTCGCCGTGCGTGCCCCAGCGGGCCTGCATGACGTCGCCCTGCGAGGGCTCGGTGGGCAGGCCGGTCGAAGGGCCGCCGCGCATGACGTCGACGATGACGCAGGGCACCTGGGCCATCGAGGCGTAGCCGATGCTCTCCTGCATGAGCGAGAAGCCGGGACCCGAGGTGGCGGTGAGCGCCTTGGCGCCGGCCAGCGAGGCGCCGATCACGGCGCCGATCGAGGCGATCTCGTCCTCCATCTGGATGAAGTGGCCGCCCACCTGGGGCAAGCGGCGCGAGAGCACCTCGGCGATCTCGGTCGAGGGCGTGATCGGATAGCCGGCAAAGAACCGGGCGCCGGCCGCGATGGCGCCTTCGGCGACCGCTTCGTTGCCCTCGACCAGGCGGCGCGGCTGAGGCATCAGGCCTTCCCTTCGGGGCGCACGACGTCGACGGCGAAGTCGGGACAGTGGCGCTCGCAGAACAGGCAGACGGTGCAGTCGGCCAGGCGAGCGACGACCGGCCGACCGAGCTCGTCACGGTCGAAGACGAGCTGCGGACAGAGCTCTACACAGATGCCGCAGGCTTTGCAGAGATCGAGGTCGATGAGGATCGCCTCGGGGGCACGGCTCTTCGCTTTTGCGGGGGCGTCTCTCATTTGTTGTCGCCGACAGCCGGTCCACCACCGTACAAGCGGGGACCGATCCTGTCTGAATACATTCTATGCGCCCCGGCCGGGATGTGCCAGCGCGAATGCGGCGCGCCGGCCTGTCCGCTGCGCAGCGGCCCGCCCGCGGCGCGCCGGCCGCGAGGCGGGGTCACGTCAGGAGCCGCTCGGCGAGAAGCTCCAGCGGATGCCGCGCCGGGCGGGGGGCGAGATCACCGATCTGCGCGCGGCACGAGGTGCCGGTGGCCAGCACCGCGTCGTCGGCGCCGGCCGCACGCAACGCCGGCAGCAGCGCCCGCTCGGCGACCTGCACGCTCAGCTCGTAGCGCTCCTTGCGATAGCCGAACACGCCCGACATGCCGCAACAGCCGGCGTCGAGCACCGTCAGCTCGAGCCCGGGCACGCAGCCCAGCGCCCGCAGCGTGTCGTCGGGCCCGAACACCGCCCGCTCGTGGCAGTGGGGATGGACCACGGCGCGGCCGCCGGGCGCGAAGTGCAGCCGGCCCGCCTCGGCGGCGTCGGCCACCAGGGCCAGGCCGGAGCGCGCCGCGGCGGCCACGGCGGCCGCGTCGTGGTCGCCGGGCAGCAGCCGCTGCCAGTCGTCGCAGACCATCGCCTGGCAGCTCGGCTCGATGAAGACGATCGGCAGCCCCACCCGGGCGGGCGGCGCGAGCGCCCTGGCGGTCGCTCGCGCCGCCCGCCGCGCCTTGTCGATCATGCCCACCGACAGCATCGTGCGTCCGCAGCAGCCGGCGCTGACGACCCTGGGCGTGTGGCCGGCCGCGCGCAGCAGCGCCAGCAGGGCCTCGCCGACGTGCGGCTCCTGGTGTTCGATGAAGCAGTCGGCGAAGACGATCACGTCGGGGGACGCGGCCGCCGGCGACCCGGGGGACCCATCGGACGCCGCGGCGGGAGTCGACCCGGATGACTTGCCGGACGCCGTCGCCCGCGCCCGGCTGGAGAACGAGCGCCGGGCGATGGCCGGCGCCGGCCGGCGCGGGTCGACGCCGACGAGCGGCATGAGGGCGCGGGCCGCAGGCCCGCGCCCCAGCGCGTTGACCAGCGGCGCGACCGGCGCCGCCAGCCGGCAGAGCATGCGCAGATCGGCGACGGCGCGCGCCAGGAGCGGCGTCCCATGGCGGGCGTTGACCTCGGCCAGCCACTCCGCCTTGAGCGCCGCCATGTCGACCGCCGCCGGGCACTCGGCGCTGCAGGCCTTGCAGGCAAGACACGTGCCCAGCACGTCCTCGAACTCCTCCTCGCCGACCAGGGCGAGCGGCACCGCGCCGGCCACCACCGCCTGCAGCAGATTGGCCCGCGCCCGGGTCGTGTGCCACTCGTTGCGCGAGGCGGCCGCCGGCGGGCACATGGTGCCCACCTGCTTCTTGCACAGCCCGGCGCCGAAGCAGCGCTCGACGGCCAGGTCGAAACCGCCCTCGCGGGCATACGACAGTCGCGGCGGCCATCCGGAGCGGTCGCGATAGCCCGCGCCGAAGCGCAGGTTCTCGGCTACCTGCGGTCCCTCGACCTTGCGCCCCGGCGAGAGCAGGCGGCGTGGATCGAACAGGTCCTTGAGCGCGAGGAACTCGGCGTAGAGCTCGGGACCGAACAGCTCCGGGTTGAACCACGAGCGCGAGAAGCCGTCGCCGTGCTCGCCCGAGAAGGCGCCGTGGCGCTCGGCCACGAGGCGGCCGACCTCGCGGGCGATGGCCTCCATCTGGCCGACGCCCACTGCGGACTTCAAGTCGAGCATGGGGCGCACGTGCATGCAGCCGGCCGAGGCGTGACCGGTAAACGAGGCCCGCACGCCCTGGGCCGCGACGACGCGCTGGAACTCCTCGACGTAGTCGGCGAGACTCTCCGGGGGCACGGCGGTGTCTTCGACGAACGAAGCGGGACGTTCCACGCCCGGCGCCCCCATGAGCAGGGGCAGCGAGGCGCGACGCAGCTCCCAGGCCTCGTTGACCTCGGCCGCGGAGGCGAAGAAGGTCACGGCCCGGACGCCGAGGTCGGAGAGGATGGCCCGCAGGCGCTCGAGCCCGTCCAGGCCCTCGTCGCGCGTGCCCTGATACTCGACCAGCAGCACCGCCGGGTCGTCGCCGTCGAGGATCGGCCCGAGACGCGTGAAGCGCCGCAGGTTGGGCGAGCCGCGCAGCGGCACGAGGTCGATGAGCTCGACCGCCGACGGGCCCGTCGTGAGGATGACCAGGTTCGCCTGGAGCGCGGCCCGCAGGCCGGCGAAAGTGAGCGCAGCCAGCGGCCGCGCCTCGGGCCGCGCGTCGAGCTGCACCTCGAGCTCGGTGAACAGCAGGAGCGTGCCCTCGGAGCCGGCGAACAGGCGGGCCAGGTTGGGCTCGGGCGCGAGCAGCTCGGGCAGGTTGTAGCCCGAGACGCGGCGGGCCGTGCGCGGGAAACCGGCGGCGATGCGGGCGCGCGAGCGCGCCCGCATCGCCGCCAGGCCGTCCGCGAGCGGCCCGCCGCTGCCCCCCGTCACGCCGCTGCGCAGGTCGTCACCGGCGCACGGCCCGAAGGCGACCGCCTCTCCTCCGGCGAGCACCCCCCGCACCCGCAGCAGCTTGTCTTTGGTCTCACCGTAGACGATCGAGCGCGAGCCCGAGGAGTTGTTGCCGGCCATGCCGCCGATGGTCGCCTGCTCCACCGTCGAGGTGTCGGGCCCGAACTCGAGGTCGTAGGGCGCCGCCGCGCGGTTGAGGGCGCCCTGCACGACCCCCGGTTCGACCCTGGCGACGCGCCGCTCGGGGTCGATCTCGAGGATGCGGTCGAGGTGGAAGCAGTCGATGGCGATGCCGGCGCCCAGGGTCTGCCCCGCGAGGCTCGTGGCGGCGCCCCGCACACAGAGCGGCACCTCATGGTGAGCGGCGACCTCGGCGGCCGCGGCCAGGTCGTCGACCGAGCGGGCGATCAGCACCGCGTCGGGCAGCACCCGGTAGATCGAGGCGTCGGTCGAGTACAGCCAGCGGGTGAGCGGGCTCGTGCGGACCTCGCCGGCCACGTGGCGGGCGAGCTCGGCGGCCGCGGCGAGACCGCGTTCGCTGGGGGCGGGAATGCCGGCTTGGGCGCTCATCGTCGCCAAGCATAGACGCCCGTGCGAGGGCGGCGCCACCGGGCGCACTCAAGCGAGGCGGACAGTGCCCCGCTAGAGCCCCTTCATGTGTTGCGGCGGCCAGTAGATGAAGAAGGCCTTGCCGACGATCTGGCCGCGCGTCACTGTGCCCCAGTAGCGGCTGTCGTCGCTGTCGGTGCGATTGTCGCCCATGACGAAGTACTGGCCGGCGGGAACGACGTAGGGGTGCGCGAGGCTCCAGGGCAAGAACGTGTCCGGTCCCGGCAGCGTCGGCTCGCGCCGCCCGTCGAAGCGCCGCACCCAGGCCTGCGAAGAGGGCTGCCCGTCGACGAACAACCGCCCGTTGCTCAGTGAGAGGCGGTCGCCGGGCAGCCCCACGACGCGTTTGAGCAGCGGGATGGGGCCGTGTCCGCCAAAGACGATGATGTCGCCGCGGTGCACGCCGTGGAGCCGGTAGCTCACGCGGTCGATCAGCAGGCGGTCGCCGGGCTGCACGGTGTTGGCCATCGAAGCCGTCGGGATGGCGAACGGCTTGACCGCCAGCGCCTCTACCGCATAGGCGATGGCGATCGACAGGAGCAGCGTCAGGCCGTACTCGAGGAGTACGCGCCGGCGCGAACGGGGCGCGCGAGTCACGCAGAGGACCTTGAAGTCGTGATGACGGCCGGCACGATCACGAGCCCGATTCTCGGCGGTTGAGGTGCTGCTGTCCAGCGCGCGGGCAGGCCCGATAGCATCGCCGGCCGTTCTCGCGTGCGGCGGCTCAGGAGCCCGCTCGAGCGTTCAGCGCCCGCAGCGCCCGCAGCGTGATCCAGCGGCTCGGCTGACCCTTCGCCTCGATGTCGACGACGAAGCGGCCGTTGAACGTGCTGCCGAGCTTCCAGCGGCCCTGGGCGTCGCGCCTGGCGGCGACGAGGTCGCGCGCCGCACGTCGGCCGAGCGCCGCTCCGGCGGGATCTCGGCCAGCGCCTTGAGCGCCTTGACCACGCCCATGTGGCAGGTGTGGCGCCCCCAGCACATCTCCCAGCCGTCGTAGGGTCGGTCGGCGGGCGGCGCGCCGTCGCCGTCGTCGAAGCGCTGCCAGGTGGTGATCCAGTCGATGCCGGCCTGCACTCGTGGATCGTCGAGCAGGCCGAGCCGGATGAGGCTCCAGACGAGGTTGCCGGTCAGGCAGGGAACGACGCGACTGGCGAGGCCGCCACCGGACGGGCTACGCGACCTCCCTCATCATGTGCTCGATCGACGCCACCTTCCCGCCCAGCTCGGCGAGGTCGGTCTGCATGGCCGCCTGCAGGGCTCGCGTCTGCTGGGCAAGCGTCTCGTACTCGGCCACGAGCTCGCGGTACTGGTCTGCAAGCTCGCCCTTCGTCTTCTCGCTGGCGACGGCCGCGTTGCTGGCCACGATGGTCGCCAGGAGCGCCACGGCGCCGATGACTACTATCGCCAGGATCGCCGCCACGGGCCATCCGATTGTGCCGATCGTCATCTCTTCACCTTTCCGTCTGGTTTGCTCTCGGTTCTCAGGCTGTGTGTCGCCTGTGTCACGCGCTGCGGCGTGAGATGTTCGTCGAACTCCGCGACCTCGTAGAAACGCAGCGCCTTGCCCTCGGCGGACACCTCGTGGCGCCCCACCACGAGACCCGCCTTCTGCAACGTCTGCAGATGCATGTGCAGCAGTGGCCGGCTGATGCCCAGCTCGCGGGCCAGCTCGCTCACGTACGCCTGGCGCTCGCTCAGCGCCGCGAGGATGCGCAGGCGATGAGGGTTCGCCAGGGCGGTCAGCATCTGCAAGAGCTGGTCGCCTGTGCGCTCGACAGTCATCTGACTCCTTCACGTAACAGGCAGAACTTACACGTGATGGTATGGTCTGTCAACAGGCCGCCGTTTCACGGGCGTCGCCCCACCCGCGGAGCCCCTCACAGGTCGAACAACCGCACCTCCGGCAGCCGCCGTGTCACCTCGGTCAGCGCGCCGGCGACCAGCAGAAGTCCGAACACGACCAGCACGATGCCCGAGACGATCCGCACCGCCCGGTAGTGCCGTTTGAGAAACCCCAGGCGAGCCATCGCCCAGTCGTAGGCGAGCGCCGTGAGCAGAAAGGGGACGCCCAGCCCGACCGAGTACACCGCGAGCAGCAGCGCACCCGACGCCGCGCCACCGCCCGAGCCGGCCAGCACGAGGATGCTGCCCAGCACGTAGCCCACGCACGGCGTCCAGCCCAGGCACACGACGGCCCCCGTGACGAAGGCGCCGATCATGCCCGCGCGCGGGGAGAGCGAGACACGCAGCCCGGGCATCGGCACGACGTCGGCGACGGCCAGTCCCGCCACGACCAGAAAGACGCCGCCGACGACGGTCAGCAGGCGCCGTTCATCGGTGAGGAACGTACCGGCGGCGCCGGCGGCGGCGCCCAGCGCCACGAAGACCACGGTGAAGCCGGCGACGAACGACAGCGCCGTGCGGACCACGTCGCGGCGGCGCCGGTCGAGGTCGGCGACGGCGACCCCCGAGACATAGGACAGGAAGGCCGGCACGAGCGGCAGCACGCACGGCGACAGGAACGAGACGGCGCCGGCGACCAGGGCCAGGACGACCGCCGCCGGGGTCAGCGACGAGATAGTGGCGGCGACCAAGGAGGCAGGCACGGGACTCGCGAGACTACCCTCTCAGTGGATCCAGGCGAGGACGGCGAGAGCGTTGATCGCCGCGTGGGTGGCGATGTTCGTCCAGATTGAGCCGTTTCGGCGAAAGACCCAGGCCAGCAGCAGGCCGCCGACGAACAGGGGGACGAAGGCCGCGGGCTCGAGGTGACCGGCGCTCCACAGCGCCGACGAGATCACCGCGCCCCAGAACGCGCCCCGCCACGACGCCAGACCCTGGAACAGAAAGCCGCGAAAGAAGGTCTCCTCGAACAACGGGGCCAGGACGCACGCTCCGATCACGAGCAGCCCGAAGCCGAGCGTGGTGTGCGGGAACCAGCTCACGATCCAGTTCGGCGGCACGGAGACCAGACTGCCGTAGACCATGTCGACGACGATCGTGGCGGCCACCGCCAGGGGGACGAGCCACAGGATCGAGAGCCTGGGGCGGCGAAAGCCCCACGCCGAGGGCCCCAGGTGGAACTTGCGCAGCGAGAACACCCAGGCCCAGACGATCCACCAACTGTCAAAGATGACCGTGCCGACCACCGCCGCGATCGCCCGCGCGTCGGTCGGCGCCGACGAGGCCGCCTTGACGCCGGCGAGCACGGTGAGCAAGGCGGGAACGACCTCGGGGAACTGGGCGACGACCACTCCGAGGAGTGAGTCGCGCGGGCCCCACGGCACGGAGTCGAGCCTTGTCGACGAGCGGCGGCGACGGCGTTGGCGAGCGACAACGGCGCTCTGGCCAGGCCCGACTTGGCCGGTCATCGCGTCGCCGGCGTCGAGCTGCGCCGCCATGCGCGGCAGATCGGGAGCCGCCGTTATCGAGTCTGGTCTGGAGTGCTCGTCCACACGCGCATGGTATCAGCGAGCGCCACGTGACGGCGGACGACGGCGGGCATCCCCGCAGGGGTAAGATCTGACGACCAGCCGCGTCGCGCCCGCCCGACCTGCTACGATGACCACATGAACGTCCTCGTCACCGGCGGCGCCGGCTACATCGGCAGCGTGATCGCCGCCCGCCTGCTCGCCGCCGGCCACGCCGTCACCGTGTACGACGACCTCTCGCGGGGGCACCGCGCGGCGGTGCCCGACGGCGCGACGCTGGTCGAGGCCGACATCCGCGACGCCGACCGCCTCGCGGCCGCCCTCAGAAGCGGCGGCTGCGGCGCCATCGTGCACATGGCCGCCCTGGCCGAGGTCGCCGAATCGGTCGCCTTTCCCGAGCGCTACCACGACGTCAACACGAGAGGCACCCGGGCGGTGCTCGAAGCGGCGCTGGCCACCGGTGTCTCGCGCATCGTGTTCTCGTCGACGGCGGCGGTCTACGGCGCGCCCGAGCGCGTCCCCATCGACGAAGACTCGCCGCTCGTGCCGGCCAACCCGTACGGCGACAGCAAGCTTGCCGCCGAGCGGCTGCTGAGCGAGGCGGCCGCCGCCAGCGGCGGCCGCCTCGCCACGGTCGCGCTGCGCTACTTCAACGCCGCCGGTGCCGACGGCCCGCGCGGCGAAGATCACGCGCCCGAAAGCCACCTCGTGCCGCTCGCGCTCGCCGCGGCGCGCGACGGCACGGCCCCCAAGGTCTTCGGCGACGACTACCCCACGCCCGACGGCACCTGCGTGCGCGACTACGTTCACGTGAGCGACCTGGCGGCGGCCCATGTGGCCGCGCTCGAGCGCCTGCCGCAGGCGGCCGGCGCCTACAACCTCGGTACGGGCAGCGGCAGCTCCGTGCTCGAGGTGCTGCGGGCGGTCGCGGTCGCGACCGCCCGCGAGCCCGCCGTCGAGCACGCTCCGCGGCGGCCCGGCGACCCGCCCGTGCTGGTGGCCTCGAACGACCGCGCCCGCCGCGTGCTGGACTGGCGGCCGCAACGGCGGCTCGACGACATCGTCGCCGATGCCTGGGCGTGGATGTGCGACCATCCGCGGGGCTATGACGACCGGAGTGTCGCGAGGGACTGAGCGGCTCGTGGCGGCGGCTGAGTTTCGTGGCGGCAGCCGAGGCCCGCGCCGACGGCTGAGCGCCGTCGCGCCCGCGGAGGTTCCGCTCAGGCGGGTGCTCTTCTCAGGCAGACGACGGCGAAGGCACCGGCGAAGGCTGCGGTACGAGCTCGGCCAGGGTGACCTCGCCGAGCACGTCCATCATGCGCTCCTGGGCCAGTATCCAGACCTCGTGCATGCGGCACGCGCCGCTGCGCCGGCAGTCTTCTGGCCACAGCACGCAGCCGTTGAGGGCGATGGGGCCGTCGATCGCCTCGACGACCTCGCGCACCGTGATCTCGCCCGGCGGACGCGCCAGCGAGAACCCGCCGTGCGCGCCGCGCTGCGAGGCCACGAGGCCGGCGTGCACGAGGCTCTGGAAGATCTTGGCGAGGAAGCTTTCGGGGATGTCCTGCTCGGCTCCGACGTCGCGCAGCGCGGAGATCTCGCCCACGGGCCGACGCGCCAGATAGGTCATGGCGCGTATGGCGTATTCGCCGCCGCGTGTCAGTTGGAGTCCCACTCGAAGATCACCCCGCTCTTCTGCTAGCCGGATAGTTTTTGTCCGTGTTTTCCGTACTCTAGACGGGCCACGACGCGCTCGTCAAGCGAGTGTGCGGGCACGCTCACAACGAGCCTGCACGTTTGTTAAGCGGGGGTTAAGGACTGTTACAGGCCGTCCGACACTGTCAGAGGTCCGCAAAGCCCGTCGCATAATGGATCCACGAGAAGCTGCACGCGCCCCGGCCGGCCGCGCCACGAAAGGGACTCAGAGCGTTGCGAAAGCACTACGCCGTCGCCGGCATCGTCGTTGCGATCCTCGTCGCCGCACTCATCGTCGTCGCCGGCTCGAGGTCGTCCGACGACGCGGCAAGCTCCGCCGCCCACGAGCCGAGCGCCACTCCCCTGCCGACCGACCATCCATCCGTCGGCTCGAGCGCCTCGTCTCCCACCGACTACGCGGCGATGGTCAAGCTGCTCGAGATGCGCCACGCCAAAGACCCCTCCGACGCCAAGACCGCCATGGACCTGGCCGACGCCTACCTCATGACCGAGCAGCCCACCAAGGCGCGGCGGCTGTATGCCAAGGTGCTGGCGAGCGACCCCGGCAACGAGACCGCCAAGGTGCAGCTCGCCCTGGCGCTCCACGCCGGCGGCAGCGACGACCAGGCCCTCGGACTGCTGAACGCCGTCCTGGCGACCGACCCGCGCAGCCAGCTCGCCCACTACAACCTGGCGATCATCTACTTCTCGGAGCAGAAGTCCGATCTGGCCAGAGACGAGTGGAAGACGGCGGCGGCGATCGACGCCACCTCCGCCGTCGGCAAGTCGGCGCAGAACTTCGTCGACTGGATGGAGGACGGCACCGACGGCCCGCGCCCGAGCCCGACCAAGGGCGGCTAGGCCGGACCGTCACGACTCCCGGACCGCGGCCGTTACTCGACGGTCGCCCCCAGCACGTCGCGCATGTGGGCGAGCGCGAAGCGGTTGATCTCGTCGGCCTGGTGGCCCGGCGCCTCGTAGGTCTCGACCAGCTCGCGGCGCACGACGACCCGGTAGTCCCGGTTGCGCAGATCGGCGACGGTGTGCAGCACGCAGATGTCGGTGCAGACCCCGACCACCTCGACCACGTCGGGAGCCAGCTCGGCCAGCAGCCGTTCGAGGTCGGTCCCGAAGAAGCCCGAGTAGCGCCGCTTGGGCACGACGTGCGCGCCGGCGGCCAGCTCGCGCAGCTCGTCGACGATCTCCTCCTCGCCAGAACCGGCCACGCAGTGCGGCGGGAACATGGCGAACTCGGGGTCGTCGGGCTCGTGGGTGTCGGCCAGGAAGATGAGCGCCGACCCGGCGGCGGCCTCGCGTTCGAGGTAGGCGCGGATGCCGGGCACCACCGCGCCGAGGCGCTCGCTGGCGAGGTTGCCGGTCTTGCAGAAGCCGTTCACGACATCGACGACGATGATCGCTTTCATCTGGCCCACACCCTCGCAAGACGCGTCTTGCCCGCTCGCCCGCATCGCTTGCCGGGAGTGTTCCCCGAAGCTGCGGCTACTCCACCAGCTCGAGCCGCGGGTTGCGCCGCTCCGCCCGGCCCTTCTTGGCGCAGGGCTTGCCGTCGACCCGCACGACGTCGGCCGTGAAGTCGACCTTGCCGCGCAACAGGCTCGAACCGACCCCATAGGCGTCGGCGGGCACCCCGGCGCGCTCGAACTCGCGGATGCGCCGCGCGTCGAAGCCGCCGCTCACGACGATGCGCACGTGATCGAAGCCCTCGGCGTCGAGGGCGCGCCGCACGTTGCGCACCAGCTCGGGACTGACCCCGGTCGGGCGGTACTGGCCCATGCTCTCCCACAGCGAGCGGTCGACCATGGTCTCAGAGGTATCGAGCCGCACGCCCCAGAGACGCTCGCCGAGGGCGCGGGCGCAGGCCAGTGAGGTCGCCACGCAGTCGTTGTCGAAGTCGACCAGGGCGACCACATTGACGTCGGCGTGGAGGATCTCGGCAAAGGCCACAGAGGCGGCCACCGTGTCGCCGTCGTAGGCGGCGATGAGACCGTGCGGCACCGTGCCGCCGCCCTTGCCGCCCCACCACGACGCCTGCTCGTCGGTCGACACGCCGATGGCGCCGGCGATGTGCGCCGCCCAGCCGTCGCCGGCCTGGACCCGGTAGTGGTCGAAGCGCGCCGGAAAGAAGAGGATCGGCTTGTCGCCGGCTGCTTCGACGACCCGGCGCACGTTCGTCGAGATCAGCGTGCGTCGTGTCAGGACGCCGAGGTAGACCGTCTCCAGGTGGGCGAACAGCGAGTAGTCACCCTCGATGGTCATGACGGTCTCCCACGGCGCGATGTCGTCGCCGTCGTAGAGCGCCCGGACCTCGAGCTCGTCCCAGCCGTCGACCCAGGTGCGCCGGCCGCCGCCGTCGAGATGGCGGCCCGAGCACTGCCGCAGGGCGGCGATGGCTTCGTCCATGCCGCCCAGCACGGCCGTCTCGTACTTCTGGAAGACCTGCATCAGCACGCGCGGATGCTCGTCGCGGGTCTCGAGGACGCGCTTGGAGAAGTTGAAGTAGGCATCGGTGTAGTAGCCCTCGCGCATGCGCTCGACCGGCAGGGCGAAGACATCGGGTTCGAGGCGGCGGCGCTCGCTCATGCGCGGAAGTGTACCACCGGGCGCGCGGCCCTAGGAGCTGCGGGCGGCGTGCATGGCGGCGATGAACCGTCCGGCCATGCCCGGGGAGGCAGCGAAGCTGGCGAACAGGGTGGTCGCCAGGCAGCGGCCGACGACGAAGCCCTCGGTGCGGGTGGTGCCGTCGGGCATGGCGATCTGGTAGGCGAACACGTCCTGTTCGAGGACCAGGAACTCGAGGTCGAACAGTTCGTAGAGTGTCACCTGGCCCGCGTCGTAGGGGTTAGCCCGCGTCGCCTCGGCGCGCACGTAGCGCGGCCGGTCGTACCACTCGAGAAGCTCGGCCTCGGCCGGCACCAGGCCGAGCAGATCGTGGCTGCGGCCGCGGCTGTCGGCCAGGCGCTGGAGCATGAGGAGGGCGCCGCCGCCCAACGCCAGCACGGGCAGGCCCTCGGCGGCGGCGGTACGCAGATCCTGACGCAACAGGGCGTTGTCGGAGAACGCGTCGATGGTCTGCTCGTCGAGCGTGCCCGTGAAGAGCAGGCCGTCGCAGGGCTCGGGCAGTTCGCGGTCGCGCGAGATGTTAAGCGGCACGAGGTTGACGCCCATCGCCTGCAGCACGTCGACGTTCTCGAGCATGACCGGTTGCAGCGGCGCTCCCCAGGCCACCGCCACCACGAGATCGGTCGCCGAGGTCTCCGGCAGCAGCAGACGGCGCGGCGCCGACGGCAGAAAACCGCGGCGCGCCGCCACGGCGGCGATCTCGTCGAGCTGCAGGTACGTGGCGGCCTCGCGGCAGAGCTGCACCAGCGTGGTCTCGGGCGCCCTGGCACCCAGCGTGCGTACCGAGCCGCTGGCCGCGGCGTACTGGCGCAGGAACTGCTCGGTGAGCTGCGGCGGGACGTGGCCCAGCACGGGCAGCGCCACATCCCGCCGCAGCGCCTCCAGCAGCTCGAGGCCGACCGCCGAGTCGTCACCGCCCACCAGCACCACGCCGCCGATCTCGAGCTGGCTGGCCAGGGCGCGCGTGCCGTAGACGGCGGCCGCCGCGCTGGCGCCGCGGCCGCGGGCGTCGAGCACCAGGACGATCGGGGCGTCGAGGCGTCGCGCCAGGTCGGCCGCCCGGGAGCCGTTGACGCCTTCCCAGCCGTCGAGCAGCGGCCGCACGCCGACGACCAGCGTAAGGTCCATGTGCTCGCTCCACTGGTCGAACAGCTCGTCGGCCACCGGCGCCGGGTGAAGGGCGGGGTCCAGGGCCCGCGGCGCGCGCGCGGCGACGTCGTAGACGAGACGCCAGAGGGGCAGGTCGAAGCCCAGGAGGATGGCACGGGTGGCGCGCTGCTCGCCGAATCCGGCCAGCAGCGCACCGGCCACGAGATCGAGCGCGGGGCCGGGTTCGACCCCGGCCAGGATGAGGCGCGGCACGGACACGCTTGAGTACTTCCCTCGATTCTCCCCCGACGCGCTTGGCCGACGCCCGGATCTGGAGAGCGCGCGTGGGATTCCAGAGCTTCCGCGCGCCGCGGCGGTTTCCTGCCGCGACGCGCCGCGTGAGCGCCGACCCCTAATCCATCGGCCACTGATGTCGACATTACACTACGCGACCTGAACGGGACTGGAGGCACTCGCAACGGGCTCGGGCAAGCAACTCAGAGAGATCATGACGGCGCGCATCATCTTCGGCGTCGCGCTGTTCGTCGCCGGCATCGTCTTCCACGTGCTGAACGAGAGCTTCGTCTCGTTGTCGCTGCTGGTCATCGTCGTGCTGTTCGTGGTGGCCAACATACCGTTCCTCTACCTCAGCCGGCGCGGTCACGAGCGCCAGGTGAGCGTCGCCATGGTGATCGTCGACACCACGCTGGTCACCGCCGCGGTCATCTTCACCGGCGGCGTGCTGAGCTCGGTGGCGATCTTCTACCTCTGGCCGATCGTCTCGGCCAGCCTGCTGCTGCCGTCGTGGACCGCCTACGTCACGGCGGGCGTGTCGAGCGCCCTCTACATCGCCATCTGGGTGCTGCAGGCCGCCACGGTCGGCCCGTTCGTCAACAGCTCGACCATCAATCCGCCGGTGCTGCCCCAGAACTGGTCGGCCCAGACGGTCGGCATACGGGTGACGGCCTTTCTGCTGATCGCCCTGCTGACCGGCTTCATCGCCCAGGCGCTGAACAAGAGCAACTCGCAGCTTCGCGTGGCGAAGCTGCGCGCCGAAGGCCAGCTCGATCGCATGAAGGCGGTCAACGAGCAGCTGCGCTCGATCGAGGAGACCAGCCAGGTCTTCATGCGCCACCAGGACGTCGAGGGTCTCATGCCCGACGCGCTGGCCAAGCTCTGCGGCCTCATGCGCATCGATAGCGGTTTTGTGCTGGTCCACAACGACAGCACCGGCGACGACCGGCTCGCGGCCAGCCAGGGGTCGGCGACGATCGAGCTGATCGAACGGCTCAAGGATGCCGGTCTCGCGCGCATCCATCCGGTCGGCCTGCCGCACATGGCGACGGTCGCCGACGGTGCGCAGTCGGCCCACGTGCTCAAGCTCATCGAAAGGGAGCGCTTTCGCGACCTCGTCCTGGTGCCGCTGTGCGCCAAGGATCGCCACCTGGGCCTGCTGTGCTTCCTGACCCGCTCGGGCGAGGTCGTGCGCGACACCAAGCTGGCGGCGCTGGCCTCGCTTTCGAGCCAGCTCGCCGTGGCGCTGCGCAACATCCAGTACAACGAGGAGCTCGCCGAGAAGAACGAGGAGCTCACCCACCTCGACCAGCTCAAGAGCGACTTCATGGCCACCATGAGCCACGAGCTGCGCACGCCGCTGACTTCGGTGATCGGCTACAGCGACATGCTGCTCTCCGGCGTCACCGGCGAGCTGAACGAGCGTCAGAGCAACTTCGTGAGCAGCATCCTGACGAACGGCGAGTCGCTGCTGAACCTGATCAACGACGTGCTCGACCTGACCAAGATCGAGGCCGGCCGGCTGGAGCTCAATCTCGAGGCCGTCGACCTGCGCTCGGCGCTGCTCGGCGTGCTGCCCGTCGTCAAGCCGCGCGCCGCCGACAAGCGCATCAAGATCTCCACCTACCTGCCGACCGACGTGCCGACCATCATCGCCGACCCCGCCAAGTTCAACCAGGTGCTGCTGAACCTGCTGACGAACGCCATCAAGTACACCCACGAGAACGGCAACGTGAGCGTCGAGGCGCGCAGCCAGGACGGCTTCGTCGAGATCTGGGTGACCGACACCGGCATCGGCATCGGCCGCGAGGACATCGACCGCATCTTCCAGCGTTTCACCCAGGTCGACTCCTCGGCGAGCCGCCTGCAGGGCGGCACAGGCCTCGGGTTGGCCATCACCAAAGAGCTCGTTGAGCTGCACGGCGGCCAGATCCGGGTACAGAGCAAGCTCGGCAAGGGCTCCAGTTTCATCTTCACGGTGCCGATATCACACGAGCCGGCCGACCATCTGGCCGCCGGCAAGATCAGCTAGGACGGTGGGGAGATCCATGAGCAAGTCGATCGTCGTCGCCGATGACGACCCCGATATCCTGAGCATCGTGGCGATGTCGCTCGAGACCCAGGGCTACGACGTGTACAAGGCGACCAACGGTCGCGAGGCCGTCGACCTCGTCTGCGACCACCATCCCGATCTCATCATCCTCGACATGATGATGCCGGTGATGAGCGGCTACGAGGCCATCGCCGAGCTCAAGGCCGACGACACCACCAGCACCATCCCCATCGTCGGCCTCTCGGCCAAGGCGATGGCCACCGACATGGAGCGGGCCACCGACGTCGGCATCGACGGCTACATCACCAAGCCCTTCCGCATCGCCCAGCTGCTGTCGGTCATCGAGGGCTACCTCTAGAGTCACTCTCCGCGCCGCGCGCCGGTCCGCGCCGTCGCCCGAGGCTCGCGCCATCGACTCATCCTCGTCCGTGAACTGCCGATAAGAATCGGTGACCGGCGGCGACACCGAGAGCCCAAGTCCGACAGGCCGCCGGAACCAGTGAAGGAGATTCCCACGAGCGACCCGCACGAGAGCCGGTCCCGCGTGAGCATCGAGGTCAAGACCACCGGCATGATCGTGGTGATCTTCTTGGTGGTGATCGCGGTGTTCTCCCGTCAGCTCGACCGCGACGAGCTCATGCAGCTCGTCGTGGGGCTCATGGCCGCCTTCGCGCTCGTGGTCGCCGTGCTCGACATCTGGGTGTACCGGCCGATCAACTCGCTGATCCGCCGCTCCCGGCGGCGGCTCGGCAGCCGCTACGAACACGACGACCCGCGAAACCGCGACGAGATCGTCGAGCTCGACTTCCTCATCAACACGATCGTCCGCACGTTCACCGAGGTGCAGTCCAACGGCGTGCGCACCGAGCGCGCCGAAAGCGACCTCATCCGCCTGCAGGCGTTCAACCGCCAGCTCGTCGAGGTCGGCGACATCGGCCAGGAGATCAACGCCGCGCTGCCCTACCGCGAGACCGTCGAGCGCATCCTGGCGCGCGCCAAGACCTTCCTGCGGGCCGACTTCGTGGCCCTCATCTCACTGGAGCCCAACACGCGGGCCTTCGACGTGGAGGGGGCGCTCGGCGTACAAGCCCCGTCGATCGACGCCGACTGCTGCCTGTACACGGCCGACTGTCCGGTGCGCTCGGCGATCGACGACCACGCCGTCGTGCGCTCGGCCGACCACACCTGCACCCTGTTTCCCCAGACCATGAAGAGTCAGCTCATCGTGCCCTTCGAGGTCGACCACATCGGTGAGATGGCGCTGTTGGCCACCTCGACGACCAGCGAGCACTTCGACCAGATCGCCACGAACGTGCTCACGACCCTCCAGGGCCACGTCCACGGCGCCCTGTCGAACGCCCGCAAGTACGACAGCATCCGCCGCCAGGTGGTCACCGACCATCTGACCCGCCTCTACAACCGGCGCTTCTTCATGAACCGCGCCGAGGAAGAGCTCTCGCGCAGTCTGCGCAACCAGCAGCCGCTCTCGCTGGTCATCCTTGACATCGATCACTTCAAGCACTTCAACGACTCCTACGGCCACGCCACCGGCGACCGCGTGCTGCAGGTGGTGGCGGCGGTCATGCAGCAGCACGTCCGCAAGTCGGACATCTGCTCGCGCCACGGTGGCGAGGAGTTCGGCATGCTGCTGCCCAACACGCCCGGCGACAACGCCAGCTTCATGGCCAACCGCCTGCGACGCACGCTGGCCGAGACCCGCTACACCGGCCTGGGGCTGCCCAGCGACGTCAACATCACGATCAGCATGGGGGTGGCCACCTGCCCGCGCGACGCCACCACCATCGCCGAGCTCTTCGAGCTCGCCGACAAGGCCCTCTACGAAGCCAAGGCGGCCGGCCGCGACCGCGTGATCCAGTACGGCGTCGAGGTCCAGCCCGCCTTCTACGACTAGGCGCGCGACGAAGTCACGCCTGCCTGAGCGGCGACGACGAAGTCGCTCGACGGACTAGTCGAGCCCCATCCCCCTGCGGATCAGCGCCGGGGTGGTCGCACCCCACTCGAGCAGCTCGTCGTGGAAGGCCTTCAGCGACGGCGAGCGCCGCCGAGCGAAGTCGCGCGCCAGCGCCATGATCTCGCGCTTGCCGATCAGATAGGCCATCGGGTAGCCCGGAGCGGCCGCATACCAGCGCACCTCGAGCTCGGCCTTGGACCGGTCGATGTGCGCCTCGCCGGACAGAAAGTCGACCGCCTCGTCGAAGCTCATCAGGCCGAGGTTCAGCTCCATGTCGATCACCACGCGACAGGCCCGCCAGAGCTGGTCGTTGAGCCGCATGAGGCGCACGTCGGGCGCGGCGAGAAAACCCTGGGCCTCCATCATCTCCTCGCAGTAGAAGGCCCAGCCCTCGATCAGCAACATGCCGCCGTCGGGGATGAACGCGACGCGCCGCGCCAGAGTCGAGGCGCGGTTCGCCCGGCAGAACTGGGTGTGATGTCCCGGGTAGGCCTCGTGGACGCCCACCGTGGGCATCGAGGCGAAGGGGTGGCCGGCGAGAGCCCGCGCCAGATGCTCGTCGGAAAGGTCGCCGGAAGGGACGGTGACCCAGTAGAAGCCGCGCTGCAGTCGGTCGTACGGACCGGCGCCCTCGTAGGCCGCGAAGGGCAGCGAGCCGCGCAGGGCCGCCGGGGTGGGCTCGACGACGAGCTCTTCTCCGGGCGCCAGCGTGGCGATGTCGTGCTCGACGACGAAGCGCCGCGCCGCGGCCAGGGCGTCGCGGTAGCTGCCCAGCAGCTCGCCCAGGGCCGGCCGGTCGGCCTGGACGGCGGCCACCGCCGCCGCAACCGACCCGTGGCCCATGGCGGCCGCCAGCTCGGTCATGGCGGCGCGGGTGTCGGCGATGGCGGCGCGACCGACGGCGGCGATCTGTTCGGGCGTCTCGTCGAGCAGGTGCTCGTGGCCGAGGATATCGACGAGCAGCTCCCGGCCGCCCGCCACCTCGGGCGTGGCGTCGGGCAGGTAGCGGCTGCGCAGCTCGCCGCCGAACCGCGCCACGGCGGCGGCGGCGGCGCGGGCCGGCTCGTCGAGCGCGCCGGGCAGACCCAGATCGGCAGCGGCCCGCGGCGCCGCCTCGCCGACCAGCTCGGCAATGCCCGGCACGGCGTCGAGGGCGGCGGCCACAAAGGGCAGCGGCAGCGGCCCGCGCAGGTTGGCAAGGCCCTCCTCGAGCACTCCGGGCAGCGCCCGCAGGCGGCCGGCCAGGGCGTCGATGCGCTCGGCCGGCGTGCCGATCTCCTTGATCATGAGCAGCAGCACGCCGTAGGCGGCCTCGAGGTAGAGGCCCGGTACGGCGTGCTGCACCCGACGCATCTCGAAGGCGCGCACGACGCGCCGCGCGATCTGCCCGCCGGTGGCGGCGTCGATCGCGTCGTCGCCGGCGGCGCCGGCGGCGGCCCGATCGAGACCGCCGAGGAGCTGCTTGACGTCGGCCAGGTAGGCCGCCAGGGCGGGCGCCGAGAGGTCGGGCAGCTCACCGTCGTGGTCGGCCAGACCGAGCTGGGTGGCGACGACCGGATCGGCCGCCGCCACCCGGTCGACGAGGCGCTGGACGAGGCTTGTTACGCTCGACGGCATTGGTCGCCTCCGGGTCTCGCGGCTGCCGGCCTCGCGCCGGCGGACCGGCCTACTTGTGGTACGAGTCGAGGTAGGCCTGGAGGGGCTCGACCCGGCCGCCCATGATCTTCTCGATCACGTCGTCGAGGATGCCCTTGGCGACGTCGAGATCGGACACGATGGCGCGATAGATGTAGCCGGAGGGTTCCTTGTCCTGCTCGAGCAGGCCCTTGACGTGCAGGTTGCGCAGGACGCTCATCACCGTCGTATAGGCGATGCGGCGGCGCAGGCGCAGCTCTTCGTAGACGTCGCGTACCTTCACGTCGCCCTTGTCCCACACGATACGCAGGATCTCGGCCTCGAGCCAGCCGAGGCCGGTCAGGTCGCGGCTGCGGCTCTTCTTGCGCCATCTCACGTATTCGTCACTCATGGATCCTCCGACGGTCACACAGGAAAGCTGCGAGCCGACCGGCAGCGTCCGTGACGAGAGCAAGGATTGTCGGACGTCGGCAGGACGGCCGGAACTCCCGCCCCGCGCGAGCGTGGGCGACCCGAGTCCCTACTTTACCGACAGGCTGGGGGGCCCGCAACCGGACGGGCGCGACCCGCGGTCGGGCCGCCGGGCGGGCGGGCGCGATGAGCGCGGTCCCGCCCACCTACCCGTCGTCGACCGGAGGGGCGGTGCGATCACGCTTTTGGCGTGCCCGGTGGGCCTTGTCGGTCAGGCGCCGTTCCTTTTCGGCGCGCGGCACGCGGCCGGCGCGGCGCGCCGGCCGCGCCTCGTCGGCGTTGCGCACGGCGACCTTCTCGCGCAGGCGGGCGAGGCAGATGGTCTTGTTGCGGTGCTGGCTGCGCTCCTGTCGGCAGACGACCACGATGCCGCTGGGGCGGTGCCGCAGGCGCACGGCGCTGTCGGTCGTGTTCTGGTACTGGCCGCCCGGCCCGCCGGCGCGAAACGTCGTGACGTCGCACTGCGCGAGGAGCTCGCCGTCGTCTTGCGGCAGGTCGATCACTGTGCCGGGACCGTGCCGCCGACACGATAGTCGCGCCTGATCTTCGCCACGATCGTCCAGCCGAGCCGCGAGGCCCCCGCCAGGGTCATGTGCACACCGTCGGACTGGCGCATGAGCTGCAAGTCACCGTGCGCGTCGCGCAGATAGGCGGAGTAGGCACCCCTGGGAGTCGCGAACATCGACCACGTATCGACGAAGACGACCCCCGGCCGGGCCGCCGCCTCGCGGCGGTAGATGGTGTCGAGCACCGCGACCGCACGACTGAAGGCCGTGGAACCCATGATCGGCAACCCGACCCAGTAGACGCGCGTGGCGCCGCCCCGCAACAGGGTGTCCATCGCCTGCCCGACCCGTTGCCCGTACAGCGCGTCCCAGGCGGGCGATCCGCTGTCCAGCACGCGGCCGTTGAAGTCGACCGCCTGGGCGTCGTTGGCGCCGAAGAAGGCCACGGCCGCATCGGGCTGCAAGACCCGCGCAACGTAGGCCAGCCGCCGTGGCCAGTCGTAGAAGTCGGGGCGGCTCAGGCCGGTCGAGATGTGGTAGTCGAGGGTCGCCCTCATGACGCCGCTCTCCTGGGCGTACTGCACGACCTGGGCGCCCGTGTTCTGAGCCATCGAGTCGCCGCCGACCCAGACGCGCAGGGGCCGCGCGGCGGTTGGGGTCCGCAGCCCCGCGCTCGCCGGGCTCGGCCGGCCCAGGTCGCGCAACCCGCTGCCCGTCTCTTCAGGCGGACGGTCGCGCCCCAAAAGCGCGAGGGCGGCCCGCGACGGGCGGTCGAGGAACAGCAGACGACTGAGCGCCGCCACGGGAGCGATGGCCGCGACGGCGACCGTGCGCTGCGCCCCGAACGGCATCGCCTTGGCGGTGCGCTGGATGCCGGCCGCGTTGAGCAGCAGGGCGAGGCCCAGCCCTACGAGCCCGGCGACCAGCACGCTGCCGGCTGGCACCAGCCGCCGGCCGGCGGCCGTCGCGGCCTGCCGGGAGCGCGGCGCGGGCGCGGCCGGCGCGACGGCCTCGTCGGTCGGCGGGTCGAACCAGTCGTCGCCGTTCCCTCTGTGCCGGCGCTCGTCCATCAGAACCTGAAGTACAGAAAGGCGGCGGGTCCCTGCGGCCCGACCACGTTGAGCACGAAGAAGCCCAGCGCCAGCCCGACACCCTGTAGCAGCGGCGACAGCCGCGAGAAACGGACCTGGGCGAGGCCCGTGGCGCGCGCCGGCACGTACTGGATGGCGATGCCCAGGGCGATCACCGCCACGACCGTGAGGGTCACGTTCGCGCCCACGCTGCCCCAGGCCGTGAACAGCCGGGCAAGGACCGCGAACGGCGAGGCGAAGTCGGAGCGGGTCGGGAAGAACACCCAGGCGAAGGCCACGAACTGGAAGGTGAGGAAGCGCTGCCGCGCCACCGCCCAGAAGCCGTCGCGCAGGGCGGGCTCGCCGCGCGCCCGGCGGCGGCCGCCACGCCAGTGGTCGTAGCACAGTCCGGCGCCGTGCAGGCCGCCCCAGAAGACGAAGGTCCAGGCGGCCCCGTGCCACAGCCCCGCCAGGAGCATGGCCGCCATGAGATTGACGTACGTGCGGCGCACGCCCTTGCGGTTGCCGCCGAAGGGAATGTACAGGTAGTCGCGGATCCAGCTCGACAGCGTCATGTGCCAGCGCCGCCAGAAGTCGCGCACGTCGCGCGCCGTGTAGGGCGCGTTGAAGTTGTCGGGCAGCTCGAAGCCGAGCAGCAGCGAGAGCCCGATCGCCATGTCGGAGTAGGCGCTGAAGTCGCAGTAGATCTGCACGGCGTAGCCGTAGATGCCCAGCAGCGTCTCCAGCGACGAGTAGCGGCCGGGCGTGGTGAACACGCCGGTGACCAGGTGGGTGGCCACGTAGTCGGCGATCAGCATCTTCTTGAAGAGCCCGGCGAAGATCAGAAAGAAGGCCCGGCTGGCGTCGATGCGCCGCGGATCGCGCGGCCGGCGCAGCTGCGGCAGAAACTCAGAGGCGCGGGCGATGGGGCCGGCCAGGAGGTACGGAAAGAAGGCGACGTAGACGGCGACGTCGAGCAGCGACGCCGGCTCCAGGCTGCCGCGGTACACGTCGACCACAGAGGAGATGATGCGGAAGATCAGAAACGAGATGCCGACCGGCAGGGCGAGGGTGACCAGCGGGGGGCTGACCTGCAGCCCGACGACGTGAAAGACGTTGGCCGCCGACACGACGAAGAAATCGAAGTACTTGAACGCGGCCAGCAGACCGAGGTCGAAGACCAGCGCGATGACGAGGGCGGCCTTGCGGGCCGCCGCGCCGCGGGCCCGGTCGATCGCCCGGGCGAACAGAAAGTTCGCCAGGGCGACGACCGCCAGCAGGGCGACGGCCCGGTAGTCCCACCAGCCGTAGAACACGCAGCCGGCCAGCACGATGAACACCTTCCACGTCCGCCGGCGGGGCATGAGCAGCCAGCTGGCGATGAACACCGCCACGAAGAAGATGGCAAAGGTGATGGTCGGAAACAGCACGTTGGCCCCGCTCGATGGTAGATCAACACCCGCGGCCCATCCAAGCGCTTTGCCGTGTGCCCCGCAAGGGAGGCTCGACCGGGTCAGGCCTGCGGGGCCACGGCGTGCTCGGGAGCAAGCATCGCCAGCGCCCCGGGTACCAGCTCGGCGCGCAGGGGCAGGCGGCCCAGCGGCTCGCCGTCGACGTCGAGCGCGAACCTGCCGACCGCCGAGGCGTCGAGCAGCTCGACCTCGAGGCCGCGGCAGCGCAGCAGCTCGACCCCCGGCACGCTGAGGTGGCGACCGCGGTAGACCTTGGGCAGGTTGCGGGCGACGCTCCACTTGGAGTCGGGGGCGACGGACACGACGTCGAGCAGACCGTCGTCGGGCAGGGCCGCCGGGGCCAGGCGCATGCCGCCGCCGAAGACCGCACCGTTGCAGAGCCCCAGCAGATAGGTCGACACCTCACGCTCGACGACCTCGTCGGGTCCGTGGCCGGCGAGGCCGGCGAGGCGCAGCCGCAGACGAGCGCGGGGGCACCGCGTCAGGGCCCACGCCGACGCCAGGCCGTACGACAGGCGACCACCGGCGAGGCGCGGGATCTTCTCGACGTAGCGATCGACGAGGCCGCCGGGGCCCGCCGAAAGCACGTTGACGACGTAGCACTCGCAGGCTGCCCCGCCATGGTCCACGAAACCGACGCGCAACAGGTCGATGACGCGCGTCCGGTCGCCGGCGAGCACGGCGAGGTAGTCGTCGAGGCGGCGACCGATGCCGAGGCTACGGCCGAAGTCGCCGCCGGTACCCAGGCCGATGAGCCCGACACGCGGACCGGCGGCGGGCGGCGCGGCCGCGCCGCCCGCCGCCGGACGGGCCTGCATGACGCCGTTGACGACCTCGTTCAGCGTGCCGTCGCCGCCCACCGCGACGATCGTCTCGCGACCCTCGAGAGCGCCGCGGCGGGCCAGGTCGATCGCATGGCCGCGCCGCTCGGTGACCTCGAAGTCGACGTCGCCCAGGACGCGCTCGACGGCGGCGGCGAAGCGCGAAAGCGCCCGCCCGCCGGCCATCTTGCCGCTCGACGGATTGACGATGAGAAGGGGCCGGGCGCCGCTCATGGGGGCAAGTATAGCGGCCGACGAGCGCCGGTCACCCGGGCCGGGCGCCCTCCGCCGGGGGCCGTCGGGCCGCGCCCAACGGCCCCCGGCGGACTCGTTTGGTATCCTTGACGTCCACCGCGAGAAGGGGTCACGTGGCGCACCACACCGCACGGGCAAGTTACGAACAGCTCACCCGCCGTCTCAACAAGTTCCCCGTGGGGGCGGCGCCGTCGGAGCTCCTCTACGACATCCTCGCCATGCTCTTCACCGAGCGCGAGGCACGGCTGGTCGCCCAGCTCCCGGTGGCCCCCTTCAAGGCCGCCGACGCCGCCCGGGCCTGGGGCACCGACGCGACCCAGGCGGAGCGCGAGCTCGACAAGCTGGTCGCGCGTTCGCTGCTCATCGACACCGGTTTCGACGGCGAGCGGCGCTACTTCCTGCCGCCTCCCATGGCGGGCTTCTTCGAGTTCTCGATGATGCGCACCGACGGGCACCTCGACAAGCAGACCCTGGCCGAGCTGTTCCACCGCTACATGACCGTCGAGGACGAGTTCGTCCGCGAGCTGTACGAGCCGGGCGAGACCCAGCTCGGCCGGGCGCTCGTGCACGAGCCCGCGCTCGAACCTCGCGACGAGCTGCACGTGCTCGACTACGAGCGTGCCAGCGTCATCATCGGCGAGGCTCGCCACCTGGCCGTCGGTCTCTGCTACTGCCGCCACAAGATGGAGCACCTCGGCAAGGCCTGCGACGCCCCGCTCGAGCTGTGTCTGTCGTTGAACGACGCCGCCGAGACCCTGATCCGCCAGGGCATCGTGCGGCAGATCGAGGCGGCCGAGGGCCTCGATCTGCTGGCCGAAGCCTACGAGCACGACCTCGTGCAGTTCGCCGAGAACGTGCGCCAGGGCGTCAACTTCGTCTGCAACTGCTGCGGCTGCTGCTGCGAGACCATGATCGCCGCCCGGCGCTTCGCCGTGCTGCGTCCGGTGCACACGACGCGCTTCATGCCGGTCGTAGACGAGCAGACGTGCAACGGCTGCGGCCGCTGCGCCGAGCTGTGCCCGGTCGAGGCGCTGCGCCAGGAGCTGCCGGGCGCCGCGCCGACGGTCGACCGCGCCGTCTGCATCGGTTGCGGCGTCTGCAGCCGGACCTGCCGGCGGCGCGCGATCATCCTCGCCGTGCGCCCCGAACGCATCATCACGCCGCTCGACTCGGCGCATCGGACGGTGGTCATGGCGATCGAGCGGGGCAAGCTCCAGAACCTGATCTTCTCGGAACAGGGGCTCGCCAGCCACCGGGCGCTGGCCGCCGTCCTGGGCGTCATCCTGCGGCTGCCGCCGGTCAAGCAGGTCATGGCCAGCGAGCAGATCAAGTCACGCTATCTCGAAGGGCTGATCGCCCGCCGCCGGTACTGGTGAGGGGCCGCATGACCGACGAGAAGGGACGCCTGCACGAGCCCACGTCGTCGACGACGATGCTGCGCCGCGGTGCCGTGCCGTTCCTGTGTGGCCTGCTCGCCCTCGGGCTCCTGGCGTTCATCGTGCAGAACGGCCAGCGGGCCAGCGTGCACTGGCTGGCCTGGACCTTCAGCGCGCCGCTGTGGGTCGACCTCATGCTGCCGGCGGTCGTCGCGGTGCTCGTCGCCGGTCTCGTCGCCTTGATCATCATGCGGCGGCGACGCCGCACGACGCGCTGACGAAGCGCGAGTCGCTGGCGAAGCCGGAGGGTCTGCATGGCGACCAGGGCAGCGCACTTCACCCAGCCGGTCGTCGTCGGGCGAGTCGTTTACGGGACGATCACGGTGATGACCGTGCTGGTCATCTACGACGGCTGGCAGAACCTGCGGTTCGTCGACGTCGTCGCGGTGATCGTCGGACCGGTCCTGGCCATGTTCCTGTCGCACGTGTTCGCGGGGGCGCTCGCCCAGCAAGTCGCGCTGGGCAGGAGGCCGACGAACCATGAACGGCTGAGGATCGTCGCCTCCGAGTCGCGGTTCCTGCTCCTCGCCGTGCCGCCTCTGGCGATCGTGTCCCTCCTCACCCTGCTCGGCGTGTCGCTCAACGACTCGATCCGCTGCGTCACCGTCCTGGGAGCCCTCTCGCTCGGCTTCTGGGGTGGCCTGGCCGGACGCCGGTCCGGCTCGAGCGGCTGGGCCCTCGTCCTGGCGGTGCTCGCCGGCCTGGCCGTCGGCGGCCTCGTCCTCGCCCTCCAGATCGTCCTGCAGCCGGGCAAGGCCGCGTCGGGCGGCGCGCTCTGAGCTGGGGTGCCACGGCTGCGGCCGATCGTGGCGTCGGGTAGAATCGATCTCAAGTCCACCCTCGCCCGAAAGGGGCCCGAGATGAAGGTGACGCTGCTGTCCGAGGCCGAGATCCGCGACTGCGTCGGCTTTGACCGCGAGGCCCTCGAAGCGATCGCCCAGGGTTTCTCGCGCCTCGCCGAAGGGCGCGCCTTCGCGCCCCCCGTCATCGTCATCGAGATCCCCGAGCACAACGGCGAGGTCGACATCAAGACGGCCTACATCGAGGGGCTCGACAGCTTCGCCGTCAAGGTCGCCGCGGGGTTCTTCGACAATCCCGCCAGGGGCCTGCCTTACGGCACCGGCATGATGGTCCTGATCAGCGCCGAGACCGGTTTTCTGCAGGCGCTGCTGGTCGACAACGGTTATCTCACCGAGCTGCGCACCGGCCTGGCCGGGGCGCTCGCCGCCGACGCGCTGGCGCGGCGCGAGATCGAGACCGCCGGCGTGATCGGTTCGGGCTCGCAGGCGCGCTACCAGATGCGCGGCCTCAAGATGGTGCGCGACTTCAAGCGCCTGTACGTCTACGGGGTCATCCCCGAGGAGCTCTCGCGCTACGTCGACGACATGGAGGCCGAGCTCGGCGTCGACGTGGTCGTAGCAGCCACGGCCGAGTCGGTCGTGCGCGAGAGCGACGTCGTGGTCTGTACCACGCCGGCGCGCGAGCCCTACCTGCAGGCCCAATGGCTGCACCCCGGCCTGCACATCACCTCGATGGGCTCCGACATGCCCGCCAAGCAGGAGCTCTTCGCCGAGTGCTTCGCCCGGGCCGACCGGGTCGCCTGCGATCGCGTGTCGCAGTGTGTGGTGATCGGCGAGCTGCACCACGTCGTCGACGCCGGCCTGCTCGACGAGAGCCGGGTCGACGAGCTCGGCGAGATCACCGCCGGCATGAAGCCCGGGCGTCAGGCCGACGACGAGATCACCATCTGCGACCTGACGGGCGTCGGCGTGCAGGACACGGCGATCGCCCGGCTCGCCTACCGGCGGGCGCTCGCCGCCGGCCTCGGCACGTCGTTCGGCGACTGAAGCGGGCAAGACCCGCGCCGCCCCGACTACCACCCGCCACGAAGGAGAACCACATGGCAGCGACCCGGCCGTTCGTCGAGTTTCGGCTCGAGCGTCTGCTGTCGGCCCACGAGAACGAGGTCGAGATCAACCTCTCCGAGAGCGGTGTGCACCCCCTGACCACGCGCGGGCTGCTGGAGATGAAGGGCGGCGACCTCGACGCCGACCTGGCGGCGCTCAACGCCACCGAGCTCGACTACCCCCAGGCCAACGGCGACCTCGAGCTGCGCGAGGCGATCGCCCG
>Ga0182027_10002800_pt1 | contig 28014 bp, 25 predicted proteins | sample 712E1DmetaG_FD_121300 | JGI IMG/M metagenome (GOLD analysis project Ga0182027, IMG submission 121300) | Permafrost microbial communities from Stordalen Mire, Sweden - 712E1D metaG (Illumina Assembly) | ecosystem: Environmental > Terrestrial > Soil > Wetlands > Permafrost | place: Sweden...
GACCTGACGTGGGAGCCGAAGATGGCGTTCGCAGCGGTGGCAGAACACTTCGGGAATCACTGACCGAGAGCGACGTGCTCGGGACTTCGGCAGCGGGACATCTTTTCGAAGTGCCGAACCAGGGCAGCGCGTGCCGGATACCAAGCCGCGTCGGGCGACAATCCGCCGATAACGATGGTTCTAGTGCGCGTCTTGGGCACGATTTCACCGCAGCCTCCCAACGCACTCACGACCTCGCTCGACGACGAGTGCGCCTTCGCGAACGGCGTGCGCCCGGGATCGGGAGGACAACCGTTGACCATCGTCGGCTCGCACAGAGCTGTGAGGGCGATTACGCCACTCTTTCCCGACGGGCAGTCAGTCTCAGATCATCGAGAGCGACAAGGCCAGGGTTTGAATAACGTTCATTCGATGCCCGAGCGAGCGGACACAGGAATTAGTGTCTGAGCTGCCCGAACGTTGTGATTCTGACAACGGCGGAGGGAGTGGGATTCGAACCCACGGTGCCCTCGCGGACACAACGGTTTTCGAGACCGCCCGATTCGGCCACTCTCGCATCCCTCCGGGCGCGCAGGTTAGTCGAGTATCTGACGCCGGTTTGCGAAGAAGCTCCGTAACAGGGTTCCGGCCTGATCGGCACTCACTCCGCGAGTGACATCGACCTCGTGGTTCAGGCGGGGATCGGCGCACAGGTTGTAGAGAGACCCGCACGCGCCCGACTTCGGGTCGAAGGCGCCGAAGACGAGACGCCGGACTCGAGCGAGCACCGCTGCGCCGGCACACATTGGGCACGGCTCGAGGGTTACAACGAGCACGGCTTGGTCGAGGTGCCAGGTACCTAGCGCTCCTGCGGCGTCTCGAAGGGCCAGGATCTCGGCGTGCGCTGTCGGATCCCTGCGCATCTCGCGCTCATTGTGCCGCCGAGCGACAATCCGGGTTCCGACCAGGACGACGGCACCAACCGGCACATCGTCGTGTTCGGTTGCGAGCCTGGCCTCGCTCAAGGCGAGGGCCATGGCTTCAACGTCGGTCATGACGGGAGCGTAGGCCCCATTTCAGACCGGGTACTGGACCGTCGTCTCCTTAGAGCTCGAGAGCACCGGTGAGATCGACGGCGTCGAGAAGCCGACGGTCGTGGGTTACCAGCAGCAATGTACCGGTCCAGTCGCCAAGCGCGACCTCGAGCTGCTCAATCGCCGGAAGGTCGAGATGGTTGGTCGGTTCGTCGAGCACGAGGCAGTTGGTGCCCTTGGACATCAAAACAGCGAGCTCGGCTCGCGTCCGCTCGCCAGGTGACAGAGTGCCGAACGCACGCTCGACTTCATAGGCACCCAGCCCGAACTTGGCGAGCAGCGAGCGTGCCTCACCGGTCGGGAGTTCGGTCGCGCTGAGAAACCCGGCGAGAAGTGGCGCGGTCGCGACGAAGCGCCGCCTGGCCTGACTGAGCTCGCCGAACACGACGCCAGGGCCGGTCCACCGCTTGCCCTGGTCTAGCGGAATCGTCCCGAGGATGACCTTGAGCAGCGTTGTCTTGCCGGCTCCGTTGTTCCCCAGAATCCCGAGGCGCTCTCCCCAGCCAAGTTCGAGATCGATCGGACCGAGCTGCCAGGTCCCGCGTCGCACAACCGCTTGCTCGAGTCGCGCGACAACGTCGCCGCTTCGTGGTGCGGCCGAGATTTCCAGATGCAAAAGCCAGGGCTCGAAGGGCTTTGCCACCTCGTTAAGCCGCTCGAGCGCGCGTTCGCTGGAGCGGACCTTGGAAGCCTGTTTCTCGGTGCGGTTCAAGCGGAAGCCTCGTTGCATCTTGTCGTTGTCCTTCGGCTTCTTCGCCCCTTTTGAGACTCCGGTGACAGCCCACTGTCGTTGCTTTCGAGCCCGGGCAAGGAGTCGATCGCGTTCTGCGCTGTAGGCAAGGTTCGCCTCTTCTCCATGGCGCCGTCCGGTAGCCCGGGCGTCGAGGTAGGCCAGCCATCCTCCCCTGTAGAGAGTCAGTTTGTGAGATCCCGCGTCGATCTCCCCGACAGATGTCACGATTCGCTCGAGGAAACTACGGTCGTGGGACACGACGACAAGTCCGCCGCGGCGGCGATCCAGAAAGTCCTCGAGCCTTTCGAGCCCGTCGAAATCCAGGTCGTTGGTGGGCTCGTCCAACAGCACGATGTCGAATCGCGACAACAACAGCGCTGCGAGGGCCGCTCGTGCCGCCTGACCACCGGAAAGCTGCGACATGCCGAGACACAGCAGCGACGCCGGCAGCGCGAGGTCGGCACATACGGTCCCAGCCCGCGCTTCGAGGTCGGGACCGCCGAGCGACATGTACCTGTCGAGGGCGGCACTGTAGAGGGCGTCAGTTCCTCGGTCTGCAGTGGCGAGCGCGCCCGCTGCCCGGTCGAGCTCGGCTTGAGCCTCGGTGACACCGGTTCGTCTCGCGAGGTACTCGGCGAGGGTTTCACCTTCGACGGCTTCGCGTTCTTGGGCCAGGTAGCCGACGGTCGCGCTCAGAGGCATGAGCGTCACGCGACCGTTGTCCGGTTGGTCGAGCCCCGCGAGGATTCGGAGCAAGGTCGTCTTGCCTACGCCGTTGGGACCGAGAATTCCCAGTCTCGTCTCGTCACCGACAGAGAGACTCACGGCTTGAAGGACCGTCTGAAGACCCTGGTACCTGGTCACGGCTCGGGCGACAAGCGTCGGCCCGCCGGCAGTCGGTGCTTGGGCTGTGGGCCCCGAGAGGGCGTTTCGGGCGTTGTTTGTATTCGGCATGTTGATTCCCCAGGGAGATTCGGACGGCGGGCAGGGCGTCGGTGTGGGAATCAAATGAGCACGGGAAACAAGCTAACGGTTCTTCGAGGCCCGCTGCGCACTCGGGCTTTTCTTCGAGCCCTGCCCGAGCTTGCTCGGACCGTGGGCCGAAGCTGACCCGAGTTTCGTTCTCGACGGCTCCTTCATTTGCCGAACGACGCACGATTCGCGCACGTGAACTGCAACGGGGGTCCCAGATCGGTAATGCTCTTGCCGTGGCGTCCGAGTTCTCCCCTCCTCGGAACCTCGCGCGGCCTGTTTCGCGCAACGGTTCGAACCGGGAAGCCTTCAGTACTGTGTTCCCCGACGAGGGCGACTGGGAGGAGGAACTGGAAAGAGCCCTGGCAGGTGAACGGCCGTTCGCGGCGAGACGCAACAGACCTGCGGCACGCGATCACATAGCATCAGGAACGAAGGCTCGGCCGCCGACCCAGCACCACCGCGCGCCTGCCTCGGGCCGACGCTCGTCGTGGCGCACGCGCCGCAAGAGTGGGCGGGCTCAGAAGAGGCATCGCAAGCTGGTCCGAGCCCAGCGCCGGACGTTCTCGGGGCGCCATCCGCGTGTCTCAGGAACCTTCGTGGTCCTACTGCTGTTCGGGCCTGTGTGGCTTTCGCTCGGAGGTGCACTTGCGGACCCGACGCTCGGAAGCAGCGCGTCCGCGCGAGTTGCAGAATGGTCTCGCGATCATGGTGCCGGAGGGCTCGTCACCTGGCTCGAGAACCTTTACTACTCACACCACCCACCACCGGTCGGAGGTCAGCCTTCCCGCAACGCCCTGCCCGGTCATGCCCACGAAACGCTGCCAACGGGCTCGGGCACAAAGACCGGGGCGCTCGCCACGCCTGCATCGCTCGTACCGTTCCCCGCCACTCCGTTGCCGGGCGAGGGCAAGTGGACCCCGGCAGGCCGCCTCGTCGACGGGGTGCCCGCCGTCTACACGACCTTCATGCGGCCCGACGCCGTCCATACCTCGGTCGTCGATGGCGTCGCATGGATGGACACCAAGCTTCTTGCCGCGAAGCTCTACTCCGGGAGCTACATCCCAGGTGGCGGGCCGTACAGGTACAACACGCCTCTCAGCGCGAAGGCGGGGTGGAGCCTGGTTGCCGCCTTCAACGGCGGTTTTCGCCTGGGCGACTCGCAAGCGGGCTACTTCACCAACGGTGTCATGGTCAAGCCGCTCGTCGTCGGCGCGGCATCTTTTGTCATCTACTCCAACGGGATGGCCACAGTCGGAGCCTGGGGGAGCGAGGTGAAGATGACCCCGAAGGTGGTGGCGGTTCGCCAAGAGCTGAGACTTCTCGTCGACAACGGCCGAGCGGCGCGGGGCCTGGCTACCAACGAGGCGGCGCAATGGGGCAACGTGATTGGGAACTCGCTCTATGTCGCCCGCTCAGGTGTTGGGGTCACCCGCAACGGCGCCCTGGTTTATGTGGGCGGCCCCGACCTTGACGCGGTCGACCTCGCGCAACTTCTCGTGCGGGCTGGTGCTGTGCGGGCGATGGAACTTGACATCAACCCGGCGTGGGTCAACTTCGCCACCTTCGCCACCTCCGCTCACGGTCTTGCGGAACTGGCCAACGCCCAAGATCTTCTGCCCGCGGCTGACATGTCAGGCGCTTACCGCTACTTCGTGAGCTACTGGGAGAGGGACTTCTTCACGCTCTCGGCCCGGGCCCAGACGATACGCGCAGCCGGCTGAGCGCGCCTCAGCCGGGCATCCGCCGCCAGATCGAGCGCGGGACGAGCCGGAGGATCCCGAACAAGTACCGCAGCACAGAAGGTACCCAGATCACCTCCGCACCGGTCTCGAGACCGCGCACGACCGCATCAGCGACCTCCGGCGCGTCGACTGCCAGCGGCGCGGGCTTGCGGCCCTCGGTCATCTTTGTTCTCACGAAGCCGGGCCGCACCACGACCACGCTCACGCCGCTTCCGGCGAGCGCATCGCCGAGACCGAGCGCGAAGCCGTCGAGGCCGGCCTTGGCTGCCCCGTACACGAAATTCGCCGCCCGCACTCGATAGCCGGCAACCGAGGAGAGAACAACGATGCGACCGTGTCCCTGGGCACACAGCACGCGGGCGAAGGCCGTCATGGCAGCTGACGGACCAGTGAAGTTGGTTGTCGCAAGCGAGGCAACCGTCGTGGCGTCGAGCTCGGTGAGCTCCGCGGTGCCGAGCTCGCCGGCGGCGATCAGCACCATGTCGATGTCGCCGAGCCGCCGAGCCGCCGAATCGGCGAAATTCTCGAGAGCCTGGATCTCGGTCACGTCAAGCTCTTCGGTCTCGACCTTCGCGACCGCGAGGCCTCGTAGCTCGTCCGCCGCGCTCTCGAGTCTGGCCGAAGACCTACCTGTGAGCAGAACCGAGCTCAGCCGTCGACCTGCGAGGTCGCGCAGGATCGCCCGGGACAGATCCGAGCCACCGCCAAGTACGACAACGGTCTGCGGCATGCCGGTGACGTCGTTCACTTGTGGATTCCTCCTACGGCTCGTGCCATTCGTGGACAACGAGGCCCGGCAAAACCGAGACGGCGACTGAGATCGGACACGAGCACACCTCGTGGGTCCACAGCGAGTCGGACCCCGTTCCACTCGTCCATGCGCGGGTACATGGAGCGGAGTATCTCGGGCTTCACCCTCCCGTCCTTGGACAGGTAGACGCGGCCGCCCGCTTCGGCGACGAGCTCGTCAAGCTCGTCGAGGATTCTGCCGAGCCCAGCTTCTCCGAGGGGCAGGTCGAGTGCGAGCGTCCAACCCACCGTCGGGAACGAGAGATGTCCGTTGCCCGCTTCCCCGAAGCGTTTCAAGACCGCGAGGAACGAGGCGATTCGTGCCGAGCTCAGGCGCTCGAGGACGCGTCGGACCACTTCCTCGGCGCCGAACGGCACGACGAACTGGTACTGGGTAAATCCCCGTGGCCCGTACAGGAGGTTCCACGAACCGACACCGTCTAGAGGGTGGAAGAAGGTCGAGATCGCCTGCAGCTCCCCGGTTCGCCGTCGAGGAGCACGCCGGTACCAGGCTTCGTTGAACGCGGCGACCGTCAATGGGTTGAGCAGCGAAACCGGTGGGGTGAACGGGACGTTTGCCAGTTGGCGAGGGTTGAATCCCAGCGGGTCGTCGCGCATCTTGTCGGGGAGGTCGGAAATCTTGGCGTGGTCACCCACTGTTATGACGCTGCGCCCGAGACGGCGTCCACTGGCGAGGCTGTCGACCCAAGCCACCGAGTAGCGGTGCTCGGCATCGATCTCTGTCATCCGGGCCATGCAGGTGTCGAGATCCTCGGTCCGCTCGGTGTCGACGAGCATCCGCGATGTCTCGATGGGCACCAGCCGCAACGTCGCGTCTGTGATAACGCCGGTGAGGCCCATGCCGCCAGCAGTGGCCCAGAAGAGCTCCGCCTCACGGTCGGGCCCGCATTCGTGTTGTGCGGTCGGTGTCACGAGGCTCAGACGCTCGACGCGCGCGCTGATTGTGCCGTCGCGGTGATGGTTCTTGCCGTGCACGTCGCTGGCGATGGCCCCGCCCATTGTGACGTACCTCGTCCCCGGCGTCACCGGGACAAAGAATCCCCGCGGCACGATCGCACGCATCAGCGCGTCCAGCGAGCATCCGGCCTCCACGTGGATACGGCCGGAGCGGTCCAGCTCGCCGACGCGGTCGAGCGCGGTGCAGTCGATGACAGTTCCACCGGCGCACTGCGCGGCGTCGCCGTACGAGCGCCCTAGCCCGCGCGGCAAATGCGGACCCGGCTCGCGGAGAAAGGCCTCGAGGTCCTGGGCTGACTCGGGACGGACCACCCAGGCGGCTGAGGGACAAGCCCGGCCCCAACCGGTGAGCAGCTCGCCAGAGCCTATGGCCGTCACGAGTAGATGCCGATCAACAGAAGAATCACCCAGGCCAGGCCAAATACCTGCAGGCCGTGGTCTCTTAGCGCCAGCTCCTCAGGCTCGCCGCCGCGACCGCGTTCGACGGCCAGCTCGACGGCTAGCACGGCAAGAACGAAGGGGATGATGGACAGCTCGAACCAGATGAGATGCCCATTGCGGTCGCTGAGGCTTAGGTGGTTGTAGCGGTCGAAGGCCCACAGGCAATAGGCCGTGACTGCGACCGAGGCCGCGAGTGTCCGTACGGTCCGTAGAAAGCCGGCAGGGTACTCGCCGAGGGCAGCGCGATGGTCGGCACGACCATCGCCCAGCACTTCGTGCTCAGCGCTCCGCTTTCCTCCAACTATGAACAGCGCGCCAAAAGACGTGACCAGCAGGAACCACGGCGAGAGGGGAACGTGGGTAGCCGCGCCTCCCGCCACGGCCCTCAGCACGAAGCCCGATCCGACGCATGCCATCTCGATGACCGGCATCCGCTTCAGCGCGACGGAGTAGGCGAGGCTGACGACCACGTAAGTGCCCACGACGATGGTGAGCACCCTGCCCGCCAGCAGCATCGCGCCGACGATCGAGCAGGTCAGCAGGATGCCCGCGGTCACGAGCGCGACACGAACCGGGAGCTCTCCGGCCGCGACCGGCCGCTTCGACTTGACCGGGTGGAGCCGGTCGACGTTCTTGTCGAGAACGTCGTTGACGAGATAGGTCGACGCCGAAGCCGCAGCGAAGATCCCGAACGCGGCGACGGAACGTCCGAAGACACCCAGGTGGAAGGCGACACCGGCCGCGGCAGGAGCGGCGAAGACGAGCAGGTTCTTGACCCATTGGCGCGGACGCGTCGCGTAAAGCAACGCCACCGGAATTGCCCGTTCGACAGATGCGCTGGGCGTCGCTTCGCCTGCCTGAGACCGGACTGACCGATGTGCCGGAGCTATCGGTCGATGTCGCTGCGGTACCCGCATGTGCGTCATCGTACGAGGCCTTCGATCTCCAACGACGACAGCACCTTCCGATCGACGCACGGCTCACTGCCTGCGTCTCAGCCGACCGACAGGTGCGCGCTATCTGGACTCGTTGTTCAGTTGAACTGGAAGGACCGCTTGGAAAGGTTAAGCCAGAATCCCTCGATGGCCGTGTCGATCGTTCCCGCCTCGTCGATGGCAGCACCTATAGCAACGAACAGTGGCACCAGGTGGTCGACTGTCGGGTGGGCGAACTCGAGGGCGGGCGCCCGGTTCCGGTAGTCCAAGAGCGCGTCGAAGTCCCGGCGGGCTATGCACTCGGCCGCCCAGGCGTCGAACTCTGCCGACCAGGCCGGGGGGTCGTCGTCTGGCCGTCTCATGTCGATGAACGGGAGACCGTGGGTGAGAAAGCCGCTGCCGATGATGAGGACGTTCTCGTCGCGGAGCGGAGCTAGCTGTCTTCCGGTCTCGAGGAGTGCCTTGGCCGAGAGGCTGGGCATCGAGATCTGGAGGACAGGCACATCGGCCTGCGGCCACATGCACATGAGAGGGATGTACGCGCCGTGGTCTAGTCCTCGCTCCGGCGACTCGGCAATCGGTTGGTAGGGCGCGACCAGTTCTCTCACGCGGTCGGCCAGTGCCTTCGCGCCCGGTGCTTGATACTGGAGCTGGTAGAAGCGCTCGGGAAAGCCCCAGAAGTCGTACACCAGTGGCACAGTTGTCGTCGCGCCGATGCTGAGTGGGGCCTGTTCCCAGTGCGCCGAGACCATGAGGACCGCGGCTGGGCGCCTCAAGGACCCGGCCCAGGACGCGAGTTGCCCGGGCCATAACGGGTCGTCCAGAAGGGGCGGGGCCCCGTGGCCCAGATACAGCACGGGCATCCGTGTCGTCTCCGGTGTCGAGGTCGAGATACTCATGACGCATGTCATTCTGCCGGACTTCGAGACACAACCAGGTTGGGATCCCAGTGGCGCTTCCACGCGAGCGACCGTCTAGACAAAAGACGCGCCCGGCCGCGCTCGATAGGCTCCCGGCGTGGCATTTCGTGGATGGAAGGCCGAGGCGATCGACTTCTACGAAGGCTTGGAAGCTGACAATTCCAAGACATACTGGAATGAGAACAAGTCGGTATACGAGAACTGCGTGTTACGACCGATGACAGAGCTGCTTGCCGAGCTGGTGCCGGAGTTCGGTGAGTCAAAGCTGTTCCGCCCTTACAGGGACGTCCGGTTCAGTGCAGATAAGGCTCCATACAAGACCGCCATTGGCGCGACCCTCGGGCTCGGCGGCTACGTCCAGTTGTCGGCAGCGGGCCTGGCTGCCGGGAGCGGCATGTGGATGATGGCTCCAGACCAGCTGGAACGCTATCGCCAAGCAGTCGCAGCCGAGATCACCGGTTGTGCGCTGGCAGAGGTGCTGACAGAGATCCGAGCCCACGGGATCGAAGCCGGTGGCCACGGAATCTTGAAGACGGCACCAAAGGGCTATCCGAAGGATCACCCGCGCATCGAGCTGTTGCGGTACAAAGGCGTCACGAGCTGGAAGCAGTGGCCGCCAGGTGCCTGGCTGGGCAAACCGGGTGCCAAAGAGCGCGTGGCGAGCTTCTTACAGACATCCAGGCCTCTCAATGAGTGGCTCGAAGCCAACGTCGGGGCTTCGCAGCTCGAGCGCACAGGACGTCGCTGACAGGCCATCTAGGTCGGGGTCAATCTCCGGCTCGGTCGTAGAGCTGGCCGAGCTCACGCGCGATCTCGGCCAGGAGATCGCGAATGACGGCCGGTTCGAGTACCTCGACTGAACCTCCGAACCCCGCGATCTCGCCGGAGAGGGAACGTGTGCTCGCGCTGCGCAACTCGACTTCGACCCTGCCGTCGGCGCCTGAGGGACCGATGCGGACACGGTTGCCGAATCTCCAGCGAAGCAGGGACAGCCTGTCCGCTGCCACCATGGCCCGCGCCCGCACGGGCGCGCGAATCTCGTCGAGGTCGGCAGCGATCAAACGCCATGCATCGGATAAGTCGAAGCCTTCGGGGCGCAGCGCCGCACGGTCCGTCATCTCCACCGACCGGATCCGATCGACGCGGAAGGTCCGTTGTCCCCGCTCGGTGTCGGCCACGAGATACCAGACGGATCCTTTGACGGCGAGACCGAGCGGGTGGACGATCCGGGTCGTATCAGTGCCGTCGCCCGCGACGTAGCCGAGGACGGCCTGACGGCCCGCCACCACCGCCTGCTGAACAGCATCGAGGTACGGGGGATCGCTCCGCTGATGGCCAGCCCAGTCCCAGCCAGCTCGATCCACGATGACCGCTCGAGTCGCCGCTTCAGCCGTCTCCCGGAAGGACTCGGGAAGGGCGCGCACGAGCTTTCGGAGCGCCGCGCGCAGCTCGGGCGTCGCTGATGACGAAGGTCCGGCGAGGAGGAAGAGCGTTCGCACCTCCGCCTCGTTGAGCCCGCTCAGGTCGGTCCGACCTCCCCCGGCGAGGGCCCAGCCACCGTTGCGGCCCCGAGACGAGTACACGGGTAGACCCGCCATCCCGAGCGCTTCAAGGTCGCGGCGGGCTGTGCGTTCGGAGACCTCCAGTTCGGCGGCGGCCTCAGCTGCGGTAACACGTCCGCGACGTTGCAAGAGAAGGAGCATCGCTACGAGTCGGTCTGCGCGCACGACTCGATCTTCTCACTTAAATAGGTCAACAGATGACCTATTTAAGTCGCACAATGGCCGAAGTCGATCCGACACCTTGAGACAGAAAGGGGCTCGACATGCCCGGAATCGTGCATCCAGTGGCCGACGAGAGCGAGGCCCTCCTTGCTTACCTGGCTCAACAGCGTTACGTCCTTCGACTGACCGCCTATGGGTTGAACGAGCAACAGGCCCGGGCGACACCTACGCCGAGCCCTCTGAGCGTGGGCGGCCTTGTCAAGCACGTCTCAGCCGTGGAAAGGTTCTGGATGGACGTGGTGCTGCAGCAGGTGAAGGCGCCCGACTCCGATTCCGAGCAGCAATATCAGGACAACTTCCGATTGTCGCCAAGCGAGACGCTGGAGGGTGTTCTGGCTGATTACACCGAGGCGGCCCGAGAGACTGAGCAGATCGTCGGCACTATTGCAGATATCGCCCACGCCGTCCCAGTGGCCGCCGGAGTGCCCTGGTTCCCCAAGGACGTTGAGGCTTGGTCGCTGCGCTGGGTGCTGCTCCACCTCATCGAGGAGACGGCGCGCCACGCAGGCCACGCCGACATCATTCGCGAAGCCATTGACGGGGCTACCGCTTTTCCGCTCATCGCCGCCGCCGAGAACTGGCCGACGACACCCTGGCTCAAGCCATGGGTGCCGAAGACCTGACAACCACAACCATCGCGCGATTGGGAGGCCTTGAAGTCTGTGGGCTCCACGCGACTCACAGATGACCCAGGTACTCCTCAGCGAGGCGCGCTGGTGCCCGTGCCAGCCACGCCTCGACGACGACCTGTTTCAGATGCTCGACCTCGATGAGCTCCAGACGGACCAGGACCGCCGGGTAGCCGTTGAAGTGGGGAGTCGTGAAGAACAGGTCGGGACGCTCGGCCAGCAATGCTTCCTTCTCCAACACGTCGGCAACCATCGCCCCCAGCACAGGCCCCTCAGGTGCCCTTTCTCCCAGTGCCGCGAGATCTGGCTTGAAGAGGGGCCGCTCCCAGACGAACAGCTTGTTCTTCACCCTCCACTGCACGTGACCGCGAGAGTCGCGCTCGCTCGTCGCGGGCAGTGCAAGGGCAAGTTGCCCGACGTCTTTCCATTCAGCCAACGGAGGTCCGATGCGTCAGACGAGCCAACGGCCGTCTTCCATGATGGTGCGCTCCTCGAGTTCGTCGACCTCCCGCCATGCCTGGATTCGACTTGGTCTGAACACGATCCAGACCATCGAGTCATCGGGTCGCGGATCCCAGCCGGCCTGCGCCGCATAGCAGTCAGCGTCCTCGTCAGCGAGCTCATCTGAGCCGATCAGCTCTGCGGTTCCTTCGAGCGAGATCACATCGCGCGTCGGGCCGAGCGCGAGATGGGCAGTGCCGGTGGCGGCGATGTTCCGGGCGGTTCGGTTCTGGCGAGCGGTGACAAGGATGATGCGTTCGTCCACCCAGGCGAAACTGAGCGGTACGAGGCAGGCCTTGCCGTCTCGGTCAGCGGTTGCAACCCATATGTCGTAATCGGACGACAGCTTCTCCAGGGCGTCTACTTTGCGCTGGCTGGACTCGCGCGGGCCGGTCATCGAGCCAATGCTAAGGCAGAGGGGACCTCCACCGAGCACGACACTTCGAGTTGGTCGGGGACGACGCCAGGCACTCGAGGCTCACCTCGAGGGCCCGAAGCTTCGGATGCGCGCCGGGTGGCTGTGGGACCCTGCGCGATCAACCGGAGGCGAGTGCCCTGACACCTGCTCCAAGGTGCCATCTGTCCACGACTCCGGGCCGCTGAGTCAATCCCGGGAGGCACCCGTAGACTCCGAGACATCGGACCCCCTGGGTTTCGCATGGCACACAAGATAGGTATTGGGAGGCTAGGCATGACCATTTCCGTTGGCGACCGCATACCCGATGTCGAGATCTCGATGATGGGCGGCGACGGGCCGGAACCGATCCGGACCGGCGACGTCCTCGGAAAAGGGAAGGTCGTGTTGTTTGCTGTGCCCGGGGCTTTCACGCCGACCTGTTCGGACTACCACCTACCCGGTTACGTCGTGCGTGCTGGCGAGCTTCTCGCCAAAGGGGTCGAGACAATCGCCTGTCTGTCGGTCAACGACGCGTACGTGATGGACGCGTGGCGTCAGGACCAGGGTGTCGGCAATGACATCGTGATGCTCGCCGACGGTAACGCGACATTCACCGAGGCAATGGGCCTCGAGCTGGACGGTCGCCGGTCCGGCCTCGGAACGCGATCTCGCAGGTACGCCGCTGTCATCAACGACGGAGTAGTCACGGCACTCATGGTCGAGCCCGCCGGTGGGCTGACCGTCAGCTCGGCCGAATCGGTGCTGGCGACTTTGTAGAGGCGGTCGGCTGGTGCCGGGTCTTTAGTCATCCTCGACCCGGGTTCGCAAACAACGAGATTGGGGGCACGATGATGCGAAGGTCTTTCGCGGGGAAAGGCGCTTTGTTTGCTGCCGGCATGCTCGTGGCAGCGATCTTGCTGGCCCTGGCTGCTTGGTCGGGAGTCGCCGCCCCCGCACCGTCGGGTGCCGACGCGACTCCTCGGGCGGCCGGTGGGGCTGTCTCAGGTGACGTGCATGTAGGTCACACGCAGGGCTACCGGCTTGCACCCGCTGCGCTCGGCGAGCTGTTGACATACGACTACGGGAACACGCGCTCCGGCCGGGACCCCCTCGACGCGCCGATCAGGAAACTGTCGGCCAAGGCGGCCTGGAACGACGACTCCCTCGACGGTGCGGTCTACGGCGAGCCACTGGTCTACGACGCGACGGTGTACGTCGCCACTGAGAACGATTCGCTCTACGCGATCGAGGCCGGTAACGGCAAAGAGCTGTGGCACGCTCATGTCGGGAACTCGGTGCCGAAGTCCGTGGCCGACTCGGCTCCGACGCTCGCCGGAGGTTGCGGCGACATCGACCCACTCGGGATCACCGGTACTCCGGTCATCGATGCCGCCACCGACGAGATCTTCGTTGCCGAGGAGACCGAGCTGTCCGGCCAGAGAGGCTGGCGGGGCGTTCGTCACTGGCTCTTAGCGATCAGTCTGCGGGACCACCACGTTCTCTGGCACCGGGACATCGACCCGCCGAACGGCAACAACCCCAGTCATTACTTCATTCCGGCCGAGCAGCAGCGGCCCGCTCTCACGCTTGCGAACCAGCGTCTGTACGTCAGCTTCGGAGGCCTCGACGGTGACTGCGGACAATACCGTGGCTACGTCGTCGATCTGCCCATCTCCGGCACTGGGCCATTGGGGAGCTACCAGGTCCCTACCTCGCGCGAGGGCGCGATCTGGGAGACGAACGGCGCCGTCGTGTCGCCCGAGGGCGACATCTACGTCGCAACTGGCAACGGCGGTTCCACCAATGCTGCAGACTTCGACGAGGGGGATGCGGTGATCGAGCTGTCTCCGAGCTTGAGGCGGACCGGCTACTGGGCCCCCGACAACTGGGCCGAGCTCAACGCTTCGGACGCTGACCTCGGGTCCGCCGGCCCGATAAACGTGCCGGGTACCGCACTCGTCTTTGTCGCCGGGAAGCGTTCGACGAACGGTGACTTCGGGTATCTGGTTCGCGAGGGGCACCTGGCAGGTATCGGCCACGGGGCCTATACGGGTCAGGTGTGTCCGTCCGGCGGCGACTTCGGAGCGGACGCGTCCGACGTCGTCGGCTCCGGGAAGAGCGCAAAGATCTTCGTCTATGCAGCTTGCGGAAGCGGGACCGAAGCGCTCCAGGTAACGACTTCGCCGATGACCTTTCACAGGGTCTGGTCGCCGTCGGTGGGCGACCCGAACGGGCCGCCGATCGTGGCCGGCGGTCTCGTATGGGCGCTCGACTGGAACGGGGGGATCCTTTACGGCATGAACCCGGTGAACGGCCATGTGCTTTTCAGACGGACAACGGACGCGCTCGTACATTTCGCGACGCCCGGTGTTGGCGACGGGATGGTCCTGGTGCCAACCGCCGGCGGCGTCGAAGCCTTCCGTGTCGCGGGTTAGCTCGCCAGTACCTCAGAGCAGGCGACTGGTGGCAAAGCCATCGCCGTCGACCCTGGGCACAAGAGCCAGCATTGCAGGCCTAGCTAGGCGTGCGCGAGGAAGACCTCCTTGGTCGTCGAGCTGTCAGGTCGTTGCTCTAGTCTCCACGCGGCCACACGACGCCAAGCCCGCTCAAGAGCTCAGCGCGACAGCGGCTTCGGGCGTGACGACCCGGAAAGTGAAGCTCTCTTCGAGATAGAGGTGCGCGTTGTCGGCATCGTGATGGCTGTAGCCGAGTGACAGGTCCTGCCCCGACTCGAAGAGGAAGTCTCCACCCCTCAAGCTGACCACGACTGCGCCGGCGACTCCCGGGGCCCACACGATCGGGCCCCCGAGGATCTGGCGCAGATGGTCGAGCACGACCAGTCCTCCATGCTCGGTCGTCTCCACGACGCCCGTGTACTCCTTTGGACCGAGGGCCAAGCCGTAGGGACCGCTCACGCCGGTTTCGAGCAGCGTTTCCACCGCCTTTGCCACATGTCCGGGATAGCGGGCGTAGTCGGATCCCAGCGTGACGGGCTCATGAACGGTCGCGCCGGTTATCCCGACGATGCCGGCCTCGGCCCATCCGTGGAAGACGGCGGTGTTCTCCGCGACCGCGATTCGCCTAGCGGCCGCGTCAAGCTCCGTCAGGTCAAGGTCCTCGGCCCCTCGGTCGGCGTCCATCAGCTCATGGCGCGAGAGAGCGAAAGGGGCCCGCAGCTCCACCACGGGAAGGACCCGGCGTAGGCGAGCCCGAAGGTTCTCACCTGGAGCTTTGACCTCGGACAACCTGCCCAGATTGGTGGCCGAGTACGTCCAGCCAAGCGGGCCGGAAAAGTCCACCAATTTCCGGGCGCCGAGCGCAGGAACGAGTCGTTCGCGGCCCTCGCTGTCGAGCCGGCTCCACGCGATGTCGGTGATGGGCGCATGGGAACGGAGAAGGTGGTTCACAGCGACTCTCCTTTCAGACTGCCGACACCGAAGCCTCCCGCCTCACCGGTGGCGGCGGAGTCGCCGCTGTCCTTCGATTCGACCTCAGCCTCGATCCCGGTGATCGGCGCGCTCGTGAACAGGTAGGTGCGGAGATTGCGATCCAATACCGGGTCGTGGCGGCGCAGCCACTCGAGGAGCATCGCCGCGTGCTCCTTTTCCTCGTCACGGTTGTGTGCCAAGAGCGAGGCCAGTTCGGGGTCGTTCGTAGCTTCGACTCTCTGGTCGTACCAGTCGATCGCCTCGAACTCCTCCTGGACAGAAGCTAAGGCACGGTGCCTGTCGATCACCTCTGGTGACAATTGATCTTCGGGCTCGTGAAGCCCTGTGCTTTGGGCCATTGTGGACCTCCTTAAGGACAATACGGTTCGGTCGGCGAAGCGACAGGGGTACGACCTTCAAGCGGTCCACGCGTTTCGCAACAATCTGTTTTGACCTTAGCGTCAAGGGTCCCCGTCGCGACGAGCAGACCGCGTCAAGAAACGGAGATCTCGCGTGAGGTCGGTCTCCGGTGGGTCGATCCTGGGGGCTTGTGCAAGCAGTACAACCGTTGTTCGAACACTTCGTTCGCCCCGTCTCGGTCGGCTTTGCGTGAGCCATCAGTGGCGGTGAGGCTTGACCGCGGGTACAAAGTCGAGCGGGCGCGATACTGGACCCGGCTGGCCGGCCGTTGAGCCCGGTTCGCAGAGGAGACAGCGTGCAGTACGGACACTTCGACGATGATCGGCGCGAGTACGTTGTCACGCAGCCGGACACCCCGCTTCCATGGATCAACTACCTCGGGACCGAAGAGTTTTTCGGCATGATCTCGAACACCGCAGGCGGCTGCTCGTTCTACCGCGACGCGCGCCTACGCCGGTTGACCCGTTACCGGCACAACAACACGCCTTTGGACTTCGGCGGTCGCTATCTGTACCTGAGAGACGACATCGACGGCGACTATTGGTCACCGTCATGGCAGCCGACCCGGAGCGACCTCGACGACTATGAGTGTCGTCACGGCCTGTCGTACACGTCCATCTCGTCGCAGCGCAACGGAATCCACTGCTCGGTGCTCTACTTCGTGCCTCCAGGCGAGACACTGGAAGTGTGGCGGTTACAGGTGCGCAACGATCGTGACACGAGAGCCGACTTCTCCGTGTTCTCCTCGGTGGAGTTCTGTTTCTGGGACGCCCGGGAAGACGCGACGAACTTCCAGCGGAACTTCTCGATAGGCGAGGTCGAAGTCGTGGACGGCGTCATTTACCACAAGAGCGAGTACCGGGAACGACGCAACCACTTCGCCTACTTCGCGTGCTCCGAGCCCATAGCCGGTTTCGACACACAGCGCGATGTCTTCCTCGGCCCATACCGGGGATGGGACGCGCCGCTGGCTGTCGAACGGGGACGCTCTTTCGACTCGGTCGCGCACGGCTGGGCACCGATCGGTTCCCACCACGTCCGGGTGTCGCTGGAGCCCTCGCAAACACGAGAGGTCGTCTTCGTGCTCGGCTACTCGGAGAACCGCGCAGACGCCAAGTTCGACCCACCCGGGACTCAGACCATCAACAAGGTCGGCGTCCGACCGGTGATCGAACGCTGGTTGTCTCCAGGCGAGATCGAGCGCGCCCTCTGCGAGCAGAAGGGTGCGTGGGAGGATCTCCTCTCGGTCTTCCAAGTCGAGACGCCCGATCGCGATACCGACCGGATGGTGAATATCTGGAACCCGTACCAGTGCATGGCAACCTTCAACCTGAGCCGATCGATGTCTTCTTACGAGTCGGGAATCGGGAGGGGCATGGGCTTTCGCGACTCGAGCCAGGACCTGTTCGGCTGTGTCGGTATGGTTCCCGCCCGGGCACGCCAGCGAATCTTGGACCTGGCGGCTACCGAGCTACCCTCCGGCGGCGCGTACCACCAGTACCAGCCGCTGACCAAGCGCGGCAACGACGAGATCGGGTCCGGGTTCAACGACGATCCCCTGTGGCTCGTCCTCGCTGTCAGCGCTTATCTGAAGGAGACGGGGGACCTCGCGATCCTTGACGAGCTCGTCCCTTACGACAACACCGCAGGGACCGAGTCTCCGCTCTCAGAGCACCTCTACCGCTGCATCGGCTACACGCTGGACCGGTTGGGACCGCACGGTCTACCGCTGATCGGTCGTGCCGACTGGAACGACTGCCTCAACCTGAACTGCTTCTCGGAGAGCCCGGGTGAGACCTTTCAGACCGCTGAGAACCGAGAGGGAGGCGTCGCTGAGTCGCTCTTCATAGCTGCACAGTTCGTGCTGGCCGCCAACGAGCTGGCCAGAATCGCCCAGTGGAGAGGAGACAGCGACCAAGCAGCACAGCTCGAGGCAAAGGCCGGCCGGATGGCTGAAGCAATCGAAGAGCACGGTTGGGACGGCGAGTGGTTCCTCCGTGCCTACGACTCCCTCGGCGGAATGGTCGGCTCGCACTCGAACGCAGAGGGCCAAATCTTCGCCGAGCCTCAGGGCCTGTGTGTCATGGCCGGCATCGGCCTGTCGGACGAGAAGGCTGCGAGTGCTCTCGCGAGCGTAGGCGACCGCCTTGCAACCGAGCACGGGATCATGCTCGTGCAACCTGCGTACTCGAGATATCACCTCGAGCTCGGAGAGATCACTTCTTATCCGCCCGGTTACAAGGAGAACGCAGGAATCTTCTGTCAGGCCAATCCTTGGATCATGATTGCCGAGACCATTCTCGGCAACGGCGAGGCAGCATTCGATTACTACAAGCGCACCAATCCTTCGGCGCGCGCCCCGATAAGTGACGTGCACAGATGTGAGCCTTATGTCTACGCACAGATGATCGCCGGTCGCGATGCCGCGACCTTCGGCGAGGCGAAGAACTCCTGGCTCACGGGGTCGGCCTCTTGGCACCTCACCGCGATCTCACAGTGGATTCTCGGGGTTCGGCCCGAGCTCGACGGTCTGCGCATCGATCCTGTGCTGCCTGGGTCCTGGCGAGGGTTCACTGCCCGTCGGCGGTGGCGGGGCGCCACCTATGAGATCGTCGTTCACCAGGAGGAGGGTGCTACCGGACGCGTCCGGCGGCTGGTCGTCGACGGGAGAGATGTAGAGGGCAACCTCGTAGCTCCAGCGCCAGCGGGCGCGACCGTCATCGTCGAGGCGAGGTTGGAACGCGCGCCTGCGACCGGCTGACCGTGCAGCAACAGCCCGCACAGAGCTTGTGAACGCGACAGAGCGGACACGCGACTGAGATTTCCGGTCCACAGAGGCATCGCTGCCGAGGGCTGGTGCTGTTCCGCCCGACCACTCTGGCTACACGATTAGAGCTTATGCCCTGCCGGAGGTGGCGACGGTGCCGTCCATCGCCGGACCGTCGAGCGCATTTGCTCCGATCACCGCCCGATACCAGTGCGCGCTCTGCTTCAAGATGCGTTCTTTGGTCCGGTAGTCGACGAACACGATGCCGAAGCGCTGTGAGTAACCGTCGGCCCATTCGAAGTTGTCGAACAGGGACCACAGGAAATAGCCCCGCAGGTTGACTCCCTGCGCGATCGCCGCGTGGGCGGCGGTCAGATGGCTTCTCAAGTACTCAATACGCTCGAGGTCACGAACGACGCCGGTCGGGTCTGCGTAGTCGTAGAAGGCGGCTCCGTTCTCGGTTATGTACAACGCAACCTCGCCGTAGTCGCGCCTTATGCGCATCAAGATCGCTGTTAGCCCGTCCGGTTCGATCGTCCATCCCTTTGTGGTGCGGGCCACGTGGTCTCGCGGTCGCTCGTCGACTCCGAGCCAGCTCGCGTAATCGGAACGCGTCGTCGGTGCCGCGGCCGGTTCCGAGGGCCCGCCGACCCGGCGGGGCGAGTAGTAGTTGACGCCCACAAAGTCGATATCCGAAGAGATGAGCTCCATGTCGCCGGCCTGCAGGAAGTCGTGGCCTACGAGTCGGGTGTACTCCTCGAGAAGCGTTTCGGGGTAGCTGCCCTTGAGGACTGCGTCGAGGAACCAGCGGTTCACGTGCTCGTCGACCCGGCGAGCCGCGGCAAGGTCCGCGTCGCTGTTTGAAGCCGGTGTCACCGGGTTCAGATTGAACGTGACCCCGATCTCGGCCGATTGATCCGAGGTTTCGCGGATCGCGCGGGTGGCCAGGCCATGGCCGAGCATCAAATGGTGCGCAGCAAGAACGCTGGCGCCGAGGTCTTTGATGCCCGGCGCGTGCACTCCGTTGCCGTAGCCGATGAATGCCGCCACCCAGGGTTCGTTCAGCGTTGTCCAGCGGGCTACCCGGTCCCCGAGCGCTCCGGCAACTATGCGCGCATAGTCCTCGAATCGCTTAGCGGTGTCCCGACTTGTCCAGCCGCCAGCGTCTTGAAGGCCTTGGGGAAGGTCCCAGTGGTAAAGCGTGACGACCGGCTCGATGTCTCGGGCACGCAGTGCGTCCACTAGGCGACGGTAATGGTCCAAGCCGAGCTCGTTGACCGTGCCGCTGCCCTCGGGTTGCACTCGAGGCCAGGCAATAGAGAAGCGATAAGCGGGGATGCCGAGCTCTGCCATGAGCTCGATGTCGGACTCGAAGCGGTGGTAGTGGTCACAGGCAATGTCGCCGTTGTCATCGTGGTACACACTGCCGGGAATGTGGCTGAAACAGTCCCAGATCGAAGGACCCTTCCCGTCGTCATGGGCGGCCCCTTCGATCTGGTATGCGGCCGTCGCGACTCCCCAGAGAAAACCTTCGGGAAAGGCGAGCTCACCGCTCATCGGAGCTCGCCTCCGAGGATCGTCACGCGTCCGTGATCAGGTAGCTCGTCGAGTCTTGAGTCCCTTGTCTTGGTTGGCGGCATTCCTCACCTGAGCTTTCGATTCGCTGGCGACACGCGGTAGTCGGGCGGCCAAGACGTCGCCCTAAACGCGAGGCGAGCATAGCGGAGGAGGCTACCGATTCAGGCTTTGTAACAGCGCTCAGATGGACACAATCCGACCGATGAAGCCATGGCGGGTCGTCGGTATCCGATCACCCACATGACACAACGGTGACGTCGCGAGTCGCGAGAAGGTCACCAGGCTCGGCCATTTGTGGTCCGCGTCGAGGATGATCACCTCGAGCCGGCTGAGTCAGCCTGGTCGCCGAGCACCTCGATATCGACGATGTTGCCGTCGTTGATCGTGAAACCGAACACACCCGATCCGTCCACCAGCGCCGCTCGCGCGGCGCGGACGCGCCACGAGAAGGTCTCGGCGATCGCCGGTGGCACTGCGGACGTTCTTGGAGCGCCTGCTCGTAATCGCCGGTGGCGAGCCGATAAGCGTTGTGAAGGACGCTGACGGCAGTGTCGCCGGGCTCATACGCCCGCCCTGAACCTGGCGCATCTCTTGGGGGCTCCGACCGGTCGGCTCAGGCCGTCGGCCCACTGCCTAACCAGCCGCGCCGTTTGAAGAGGATGAACAGGAGCACCAGGGCTATCAGTTCGGAGCCGATGCCGAGAACGAAGAAACGGCCGAAGCCGACCTGCAGATGACCGGTCAGCCACGCGAAGTTCTGTCCGAAGAAACCGGTGAGGAATCCGAGGGGCATGAAGATGGTGGCGATGATGGCGAGCTGCTTCATGACCACGTTCAACCGGTTGGACACCATCGACAGGTGCGTGTCCATGGCGCCGCCGACCAGGTCGCGGTAGCCGTCCACCATGTCGCCGATGCGGATCAGGTGGTCGTAGAGGCTGCGGAAATAGGCAGTGCCCTGGTCGGTCATGCCGGGAATCGTCACCATGCCGGAGTTCAGGCTCGAGATCATGTCGCGTTGGGGGGTGATGACCTTGCGGATCGACATGATCTGCCGCTTCATGTCGAACAGGGTTCCCAGCTGTTGCTCTGTCGGTGTCTTCAAGATGGCGGCTTCCAGATCGTCTATGGCGTCGTCGAAGTCGGCGAGCACTGGGAAGAACGAGTCGATCAGGTTGTCCATGATCAGGTAGAACACGGCGACCTGCGGCGCGGCGGCTTCGGTGGAGTGATGGTTCTTGAGGCGATTGCGCACCGTGGCCAGTGCCGGGCAATTGCCCTGGTGGAGGCTGATGATGGACTTCTCAGTGATGAAGCAGTGCACCTCCGCCAAGCTCTTGCCGTCGTCGGCCATACCGAAGGTGACGATGTGGACGAAGTCGTCGTAGTCGTCGATACGTGCCCGTTGGCCGAACTGGTCCGCTGCATCCACGGCTACAGGGTGGAAGTGGAAGGTGTCGGTCAACAGCTTCGCGACATCGTCGTCGGGTCCCGGGTCGTGTAGGTCGAGATCTAGCCAGAAGAACGCGCCTGCGCCCACTGCCTGTTCGATCTCTTGCTGAGTGGCGTCGATGACTTTGCCGTCTTGTGCGAGGGTCCCCTTCATGGGGCTGATGTTCTCACTCCCCGAAGGTGGACGCGTCCTCATTGGGAGCGACGGGACCGTTCAGTGCCGCCTCCGAGTCCGCCGCCGCATCGATGGCGGCGACCTCGGAGGGCGTGGCTCCGAGCCGTCGTTCGACATCAGCCAGCCGATCTCGTATCTCCGACAACTGCTCACCCAGGTCAGCGTGGCCCTTCTTGAATTCTGCTTTGTTGGCATCGGTGTGCTCTTTGATGAACACCGATGCAACCGTGGCGGTCAGCACGCCAATAAGGCCGATCCCGACAAGCATCAGGACCGCGGCCACCACCCGGCCACCCGCAGAGATGGGGTACCTGTCGCCGTAGCCGACCGTTGTCACCGTGACGATGGCCCACCAAAGGGCATCCGGGTAGTTGTGGATGTTGCTCGCCTTGAGGTTTTCCTCGAAGAGAAGTACGAGCCAGGACCCCAGAAAGAGGGTCGCCGCGGCGGCGATGAGCACCCGGAAGAGGCTGTGGTGCTTGAGGATGGACTCGAGGCGCAACTCGCCTTCGTGCAAGAGGAGGCTCATCCTCTCGATCCCGATTAGGCGCCAACTCTGGAACGGAGGCATCAACACCGTCGCCGGCTCTACCCAGCGCCGCTTCAGGTAACCGCGGGCGTCGGGCGACACAACCAAACGCACCAGGTACTCGACAAGAAGAACCGCCCACAGGGCGAAGAGCGTGCCTACCAGCACGATGGGAGCCGAGCCTCGGGCATCGCTCGTCACGACGATGACCGCGACCACGAGCCAGGCGATCCCGAGGACGGCCATCGGGAACTTGGTGATCTCCTCGATCCGGTCGACGAGGTCGTGGCGTCCGCCCACAGGCTTGGCGCCCGTGATTATCTGTAGCCTCCGCTCCTGCCTGCGGGCCTTGTCCTCAAGGCGTTCTTGCTCCAGTTGTTCCAGTCGCCGGATGCGCTCGAGGGCGGACGGCTTCTTGCTTACAGCGGCGCTGCCCGGAGCATCGCTCACGTCGCTGGAATTCTCCGCACTAAGACGAAACATAGTGGCTGAGCACCCTCTGTGAACGCCTCTAGCCGTGGCGATCTCGGTCCGTCAGGCACCGACAAGTCCGCCTCCGCAGCTGAGGGTCGAACCCGGCGACCCGTAGCTCTCGGGCGGGCCAGATGTCAGCGCCGCGACAATATGCCTCCGTGGGTTCTCGACGGCCCCGCCCGAGGCTATCGTGTCCGCAATCGCGGCGTGAACTGCTGTGTTGAAGCAGCCACTCGCCTCGCGACCGACCACGATTTCACATCGCAAGGGGGGCGAAGTGGCTTCGATCGTTGTAGAGCATGCCGGTCAGGTGCCTGGAAAAGGCCTCAAGACGGGCGCGCTCAGCCTGATCTCGAGCGTCGTCATCGGCGTTGCCTCGACTGCCCCGGCGTACAGCTTGGCGGCCACACTCGGCTTCGTGGTTGCCGCTATTGGGCTGCAGGCGCCAATAGTCACGATCATCGCTTTCATACCGATGTACTTCATCTCGGTCGGCTACCAGGAGATGAACAAGGCTGACCCCGACTGCGGGACGACCTTCACGTGGGCCACCAGGGCCTTTACGCCCCGAGTGGGCTGGATGGGCGGCTGGGGTATCGTCGCCGCAGACATCCTCGTAATGGCAAGCCTCGCCCAGGTCGCCGGTCAGTACGTCTTCGAGCTGTTCAATGCGAAGGGCATCGGCAACAATCCGACGAGCGGTTGGGTGCTGCTCGTCGGCGTGCTCTGGATCGTGTTCATGACGTGGATCTGCTACGTGGGCATTGAGATCTCGGCCAACTTCCAAAAGGCGTTGTTGGGTATCGAGATCACGATGCTGACCGTCATGTCGATCTGGGCCCTTGTCAGAGTCGGCAACGGAAGCGCCCCGATCGGGCACCTAGTTCCTTCCGGGTCGTGGTTCAACCCCTTCGCCGTGAAGCACTTCAGCGACTTCGTCGTCGGCCTTGCGGACATGCTCTTCATCTACTGGGGATGGGACACGGCGGTCGCCTGCAACGAGGAGACCGCCGATGCAGAGACCGTGCCAGGCAAGGCAGCTGTCATCTCGACATTCGTCCTTCTGGGCATCTACGCACTCGTCATTCTCGCCGTGCAGTCATTCGCCGGAATCGGCTCTAGCGGTATCGGGCTGGGCAACTCCGCCAACGTCGGTGACGTGCTGTCGGTTCTCGGTCCCGCCATCTTCGGCCATTCGACTCTGGCGTCGATCCTGGACCATCTCCTGCTCTTGATGGTGCTTTCTTCCGCCGCGGCATCGACGCAGACCACCATCTTGCCGACGGCCCGGACCACCCTCTCGATGGCGGTTTACAGGGCGATCCCGCGATCGTTCGAACGGATCCACCGGAGACACCTCACGCCGACGGTCTCGACTGTGGTCATGGGCGGCGTATCGGTCGCGCTCTACGTGGTCCTGAATTACCTTTCGGCCGGACATGTCATCAGTGACTCGGTCAGCTCGCTCGGGGTGATGATCGCCTTCTACTACGGGCTGACGGGCTTGTCGTGCGCGTGGTACTACCGGAGGAACCTCACCAGCAGCTTGCGCAACTTCTTCATGCAAGGCGTCCTTCCGACCATCGGCGGACTCATACTGTTCTTCCTCCTCGGCTGGTCCTTTTGGTACTACTGGCAGCCGGTCAACAGCTATACCCACTGGGGCGTCTTCGGCCGCCAGATCGGAGGCGTGTTCATCCTCGACGTCGGGATGCTGCTGCTCGGAATCATCTTGATGTTTGCGATGCAGGCGTTCCGTCCGGCGTACTTCCGGGGCGAGACGCTCAGTCGGGACTCGGCGACGCTTGTAACCGAGGACCTCCTTACAAAGCAATCCAACGGGAAATGACCCGGACGAGATCAGGACGCACCGAGCTCGGGCGCGGCGAACCTGGAACGGTTCGCGACTAACGAGTGTGCCGCATCAGACATGCGCCGCATCTGTCGAGCACGCTACGGCGCTAGCATCGCAGCCCGGCTCAGTGCTCCTTGCGGACGACGAGCACGGGACAGTGTGCGTGATGCACGCACTGACTTGACACCGAGCCCATCATCAAGCCCCTGAAGCCTCCCAAGCCTCTCGACCCGACCACCAACAAGTCGGCCTGCGTGCTGGCTTCGATGAGAACCTCGGCCGGGTTGCCTGGCACTCCAGACCATTCGACGTTCAGACCTTCGGTCGGTGGCGCCACAGCAGCAACCCGTTCCAGAAGCTCTTTCGCCTCGAGCTCGGTCTGCACGTAATAGTCCTTGCCCGTCGATCCCGTCAGCGGGGAGCCATAGGCAGGGTACGCATAGGTGACGTGCAGCTCAGCTCGGCGAAAGCGCGCTTCTTGGACTGCGGTCTCGAGCGCATATGCAGCTTCGGGTGAACCGTCGACGCCTACAACGATTCGTGCCGGTACTGGAGCGTCCGACATTGGGTTCTGGCTCCTTGGCTTGCAGTCAGGGAGCCGACAGCGGCCCTGCCGTCCCTGACCTTAGAAAGACGACGAACTGTTGCTGCCAAGTTTACATTGACAAAGGCACTCACTGGCTCGAAAAGCTGGATGAGAGGTTGGCAGGGATCAGATCGTGCTTGTGTCAAACTGCTGCCCGGACACTGTTGAGCGCTAATCGGCACCCTACCGGCTTTGCGATAGTCGTCACTAGTGAATTCCTTACCCGCGCGACGACGTCACATCTTGTCTCTCAAGCCTGGCCGCCGCGCAGCCGACGACATTTGACGCTTCAAGGGGCGTCTGGGTGAACAAAGAGCGAGTCGAAACCTTCAGTGACGGCGTCTTCGCGATCGCGATAACCCTCTCATCCTGACCATCGTTCAGCCCACCGATTACGGTGTCCTGGTCCGCCAGTTAGCCGAGAGATGGCCGTCGCTCGCTGCCTATGTGGTCAGCTTCCTCGTCATCGGCATCATGTGGCGCAATCACCATACGATCTTCAGCGATCTCGCGCGGATCGATCGGGCCAGCTCTTGCTGCAACCTTCTCCCTCTGATGACAATCGTGTTCATCCCGTATCCGACCGGGGTATTCGGCGAAGCATTGCGTCGCGGACACGGGGCCAGAACCGCGGCCGTCTTCTACAGCGCGGTCATGGCGATCAAACGCTTGTGCCTGGGTGACTCTTTGGCTGTACGCCTCGGTCGGACGACGGCTCTTGAACAGCGACTTTCCGGAAGGACAGCGAGCCGTTGCGACATTCCTGTTCGTGGTGGGAGCCTTCGTCTACTTCGCATCGATCGGCGTCGCCTTCATCAATCCGTATCTGTGCCTCGCCTTTCATCGCGTTGTATTACGCGTTGGACCCCATTTCGCGTCGCGCGTGAGGACGTCGGACCGAGCGCCACCGAAGCTTGACGCTTGCCAGCTGGCGCAGCCAGCCGGACCGGAACATGAAAGGGGGTGACGCAGGTACCCGGGTGGCTCGTCGATGCCTCGGTCATCCCGGTGTGCCGCCCGAGGTCCGACGCGATTCACCTTCCAGCGACAAGGCTCCTGGACCAAAGATCGGTGATGTTCACGCCTATCTCGGCGAGCATCTGGCGAAGGAGCGGGAGTGAAACACCCAGGACATTGGATGGATCTCCGTCGATACCTTCGATGAATGCTGCGCTACGGCCTCGGAGACTGAAGGCGCCTGCCAAGCCCAACGGTTCGCCACTGGCCACGTACGCGCTGATCTCCGACTCGCTCGGATCACCGAATCGCACAATGGTGCCGGCGACTCGCGAGATGCGTCGCCCCGTTCGGGTGTCGATGAGGCAATGGCCCGTGTACAAGCTGGCGTGACGCGTCGCCATCCGTAGCCAGAGGTTTGTTGCGTCGGCGGCCGACAGCGGTTTGCCGATGGCGACGCCATCTAGGTCGAGCATCGAGTCGCAACCGAGGACCAGCTTCCCGTCGCACATCTCAGCCACCGCAGACGCCTTCCGATCGGCGAGGACAATCACGGCGTTGGCCGTACCTAGGCCGTCAATTTCCTCGTCCACGCCGCTGACAACCACCTCGGGATCGAGCCCAGCTTCCCGCAGGACGTGCAAACGAGAGGGCGACGCCGAAGCCAGCACAAGCCCTGGCGGCGTCGCTCGCGCCCGGTGGTCGGTGTCGCGGTTCATTTCGGGAACGCGCTATCCCTCACGGAACTGGACGCCGAAGCCTCCGCGCGGATAGTGCCACGTCAAGGCCCCAGGGGCTGCGACAGCCAGGCACGCGCCACATTCGAGGCACGCAGCGTATTCCACCGAGATGGTCTCGTCGATCTCCTCTGCATAGACATGAGCAGCACAGCATGCGACTAACTTCTTGCCGGTTCCGGTTGCCTTTGCGATCTCCTGGTTGACCTCGATGTGACATTCCTGCACGTCAAGGTTGAAACGGTTCTTCGCAAGGCGCTCGGGGACCGAAGGCATCCTCACAGCGCGCGTGCCCCTGCGACGAGGTCGCTGAAAAGCTGCCTGGTCTTGACCGGCGACTGCGTAAGTGCCTTTCGTGCCACGCTCAGGAGATGGCGTCGAGGCTGGCCGTCCAGAGCGAACGCGCCATACAAGATATTGGCGAACAGTTCTCCATAGTCTTCGTACAAACGGCCGACCTCGAAGAACGCCGGCGCCTTGGCGTAGGTCTTCATGTCCTTGCCGGCCGCCGAGGCGAAGAAGCCTTCCTGATATCGAGCTAGTGCGGACTTGGAGACGTCGTTGTTCTCGAGGCCAGAGACGATTGCCTCGGCTGCGGCGTTGGCCGAAGCGACTGCGAGATCCATGCCTCTCATGGTCAGGCCCGTGTTGAGAGTGAGACCGGCAGCATCACCGACGACGACCATGCCGTCCATGGCGATCTCACCGAGCATTTGCAGGCCGCCCTCGGCGACCAAGTGGCAGCCGTACTCCGTAACATCGCCGCCTTCCAGGTAGGGGGCGATGAAACGGTGTGCGAGGAAGGCGTCGAACACTTCGGTTACGACCTTGTTTTTGGCCGTCAGGTCGTCTAGACGCAGCACGACGCCAATGGAGACCGAGTCGATATTGGTGTAGATGAACCCGCCACCGGCGACTCCCTGGGTGCAGTCACCGATCACCGCGATGGCCGCACCTTCATCGCCGGTCAGGTTGAACCTTGACTCAATCGTCGCTCTCGGGAGGGAAACCACGCATTTCACTCCGGTAGCGAGGTGGTTCAATGGCGCCTTCGTGCGAAGTCCGACCTCGCGGGCGATGAATGAATTGACGCCGTCCGCGGCCACAACGACACGAGAGCGCAGCTCGTCTGTCCCGGCTTGGACCCCGACGACCCTGC
>Ga0182027_10002801_pt1 | contig 28000 bp, 22 predicted proteins | sample 712E1DmetaG_FD_121300 | JGI IMG/M metagenome (GOLD analysis project Ga0182027, IMG submission 121300) | Permafrost microbial communities from Stordalen Mire, Sweden - 712E1D metaG (Illumina Assembly) | ecosystem: Environmental > Terrestrial > Soil > Wetlands > Permafrost | place: Sweden...
AGCAAGGACAAAGTCAATCTTGGCATAAGGCCCGCCCTGATCACAGCCGTAAAAGGAGGGCCAGTGATGCGGCCTTGACTATGCGCAATCGTATTCAGACCCGTTTTCGAATGCGTGATCAGCGGTTTAGAAGCGTGTTTGACAAAAGCAAGCCGATATTGACGCAACTCATAGGCAAAATAAGAGATAAGTGTTGTTTAATTTCTGGCCAATGGCTTTGTTTACGTTTGACAAAAGCAAGTCCATTGTCAAAACCGTGGCGAGTCAGGCATACTGGGCTAAGGTTAAAACGAATACTCAACCGATTGCCCAGAGGCCGACTGTACGACCTTTCGGGCCTGTTTAACGGGGGATTCTTATGAGCGAACAGATTACGCCTTTTTTTAATTCTATAGAAATTCAAGAAGCTGAACTTAAGCTAGCCAAACAATCTGGTGCCTATGCTCAGGATCTGGAATACTTCCTTGCCATTGAATTTTTGCTAAGTTATAAAGGCAGTACAGATACCGTCGCCTCTTATCGCCGTGAACTAGAAAAATTGTTTTTATGGGCCAGGATGGTTGCTAAAAAAACAATCAAAAGCCTTGGCCGCGCGGAAATCGAAGAGTTTATCGACTTCTGTAAAACGCCGCCGGCATCATGGATAGGGCAAAAAGTCGCGGATAGATTTACTATGGCTGGAGGTAAGCTGGTTCCTAACCCAAAATGGCGTCCGTTTGTGAATAAAATGGGAAGTATTTATAAACTTTCAGATTCAGGCGTAAAAGCGCTATTCGGAGTTCTCAATAGTTATTTTGGTTTTTTGATCCAGCAAGAATATTTAATAGTAAATCCGGTCACTCTTATACGACAGAAAAAAAGATTTTTACGGACGACACAGGAACTTCCAAGGATAAGGCGAATATCAAATACGGCTAAAGACTATTTGATTGCTGAAGCCGAGAAAATGGCCCAGGAGAACCCCGACGCTCACGAAAGGACGCTTTTTATCATCAAGGCCCTGCTTTCAATGTATCTACGCATATCTGAATTGACCGAAAATGATAGATGGATCCCAAAAATGAATGATTTTAATAAGGATTCTGAAGGCCGGTGGTGGTTTTATACAATTGGTAAGGGTAATAAGGAAGGTGAGATCAGTGTTAGTGATGAGATGTTAAAAGCTCTAGAGCGTTACCGGATTCATTTAAAATTGCCACCACTTCCTTCTATTGAGGACGAAATGCCGCTAATCCCCAAACATAAAAACCGTACCACCGGTATTACAAGCACCAGACAAATTCGAGTGATAGTTCAAAAATGTTATGACCGAACTATTGAATCATTGTTAAAAGATGAAAAAATAGAAGAGGCCAATGAAATTAGGCACGCGACTGTTCACTGGTTACGGCACACAGGGATTTCAGAAGATATTAAGAGTGGCCGGCCCAGGGAACATGTCCGGGATGATGCTAGGCATAGTTCAAGTGTTATTACAGATAGGTATATTGACATACCGAAGGCCGAGAGACACCAATCAGCAAAAAATAAAAGGATTTTTACGATGTCAGTCAATTAAGAGGCACAACGGGATGCAAAGTTGAATTTACAAAATGGGACAGGTAGGTAATTATATGGTAAAATAAATTTTTTGCGGCTACTCTCGAACGGCAGGTGGTGACCATATCCTGTAACAATTACAGGAAATCGAGTGTGAAATAAATTAGGCCTATTTGGGTGTTTTATTAGTTGTTTCCAATTTGGAACGCAGTGCGTTCCGAATTGAGATGGGGACAGATAGTCCAGACAGTGTCTGGACTATAAAGGAATGGCACCTGTAATAGAAGTAACCGAGGATGAAGAAGGGGGCTGTAAGTGAAAAAAATACCATCAAAAATGAATTTTAAGATCAAGAATATTTCTTCTGGGATCCCAGCGGAGTACGCTACTTTCTTGAAGACTGTGAAGGATCGGATCCGGGCGGCTCAACTTAGGGCTATGTTTGCGGTTAATAGCGAGATGATTGGCCTTTACTGGGATATCGGACAGTTTGTGGCTCGTGCGCAAATACGGGAGGGATGGGGGGCATCGGTTATTCCCAGGCTATCGAAGGATATTGCGAACGATTTCCCAGAACTTAAAGGTTTCTCAGAGCGGAATATTGGTAGGATGATCGCCTTTTATCAGGAATATCCGCAATTGTTTCCAATTTTGCCACTGGCAGTGGCAAAATTATCACATTTAACAGAGGGGGATGTTATTTTGCCACCGGTCGTGGCAAAAATGAATGAGAAAGATACCAGTCTGGCATTGAGAAAACTTGTTCTTCAAACTCAATGGGCGCATAATGTTTTGTTGATTGAGAAGGTTAAAGAGATTGATATGCGAATATGGTATATGCGCCAAGTGATTGAAAATGGATGGAGCCGCGATATGTTGGCGCTGCAGATTGACAGTAGCGCTCATCAGAGACGTGGAAAATCTATAAATAATTTTGAACGAACACTTCCTCCCATTCAATCTGAATTAGCACAGCAGAGTCTTAAGGATCCATATATCTTTGATTTTTTAACGATTGCAGAGCCTTATCGTGAGAGAGAACTTGAACTTGCTCTTCTTGGTCATGTTGAGAAGTTTCTTCTTGAATTAGGGCAGGGCTTTGCTTTTGTCGGACGGCAGTTTCATTTGGATATTGGCGAAAAGGATTTTTATCTGGATCTTCTTTTTTATCATTTGAAATTGCGATCTTTTATAGTAATTGATTTGAAAAAGGGACCGTTTAAACCAGAACATGCCGGAAAAATGAATTTTTATTGTAATGTGGTGGATGATCGGCTCCGGCATCCTGATGACAGGCCAACCATTGGATTAATTCTTTGCCAGGATAAGAATCACGTTGTTGCCGAATATGCGCTTAAAGGCGTTGATAAAGCCATTGGTGTGTCGGAATACCAGATTACCCGTGCATTACCCAAAAACCTTCAATCTAGCCTTCCAACGGTTCAAGAAATGGAAGCACATTTAGATAAACTAACTGTTAAGGAAAAGTCAATTTTCCTTAGGAAAAAAGGGACAAGTACTTAAAGGCAAAGGAACTTTGTAAGAGTTGAAAAATTTCTAAAATGGTAATCAAAGGAGACACGAAAGGGACTTAAAGGGGGCGTACAGAGCTGTATTAAGTAGGTCAGCAATTGTCGCACAGCCTGTGCGATCCCATATCCAGTAATAGGAGCTACAGGAGATGTTACAAGGATTACGATAATTGGAGGAGGCTTTAAATGAATAAAACAAGACTCTCAGTTGCTACTAACTTCGACAACGACTTACTGGAAAGAATAGCTTCTTATCCGGTTGAGGATGTATATGGAAAACTTACAAATGATTTTATCGGAGGGGGCAGGGCGAGTTATAGTGCTCAGGGTGTTAGCTCCAAGGTTTTAAAATCTCACGTAGATCATGCCCATCATAATAACATAAAATTTACTTATCTTTTAAACTCCGCATGTCTGGGGAACAGAGAGTGGACCAAGCACGGCATGGCCCGCATACGAAGGCTTCTCGATCAGCTTACCGATATAAAGGTAGATTCCGTAACCGTATCGATACCATATCTTGCGGAAATAATAAAAAAACAGTATCCTCATTTTTTTATGAAAGCCGGAATCTTCGCCAACATTGACTCACCCGACCGGGCCCGTTTCTGGCAGGATCTCGGCGCCGATATGCTCACACTTGAATCTTTTTCCATCAATAGAAACTTTACTATTCTGAAGCAGATTCGAAAAGCCGTTTCTTGCAGGCTACAGTTGATTACGAATTTTACATGCCTTTCTCGGTGCCCAATGCAACCATATCATATGGTAGGGCTTTCTCATGGCTCAATGGCAGGGGATAAAACTCCTTTTGTAGATTATTGCGTTTTGAAATGCTCATATCAGACACTTAAAGACCCTCGTCTTATTATAAAATCTCAATGGATACGCCCTGAAGACATCGACCGCTATGAAGATATAGGATATTGTGACTTTAAATTGCTTGAGCGTAATGCTCCGACTGATCTCATGGTACAACGCGTGAAAGCATATGCTGAGAGATCTTCTACTCCAAACTTACTCGATTTAATTCAATCATACGGTTTCCGGAAAGAGACTCCAAAAGAATTTGGTTGGCAGATTAAATATTTCTTCTCTTTTCTAAAAAATAACACAGTCAGCCGCGACATAATTAATTTATTGAAGAAAAGAGGGATGCTTTATTCCTTGAAAAATACACCAATTCTTTTAAACTCCGCAGAGATACCGAATGATTTTTTAGAAAAGATATCAACCGCGGGATGTTCGGTATCCGGCAATTGTTCAGGCTGCGGATATTGTCGATCTATTGCCGAATCCGCCTATAAGGCGGACAATGAGTATAAAGAAGAATGTCTAAAACTATACGAAAGAGTATTCGACCAATTATGTTCCCGCTAAGTTATCTCGACAAAAGAAGCACTGCAAAAGAATATCTTGATATGCCGGATATGACAGAGGACGACATTCTTGACAGTTTTAGCTTTATCCAATTTGTGAATAGGTGGGGAGGCGGACATAGGGTTATACGAACTGCGCTTGCTACGGCCTTAGGTTCTTGGCCTAAGGAAAGAAGTCTGGAGATACTGGATGTAGGATGCGGCACGGGTGATATGGCAAAAGCTGTTTCAGAATGGGGAAAAGATAGCGGCTTTTCCATTAGATATAAGGGTATAGATAAAAATAGCCGGATTATCAAATTGGCAGAAGCGCGAACAAAAATAGAAGGGATCGAGTACTCGCAAGGAGATCTATTCGATAGAGCCTTGCCGCAAGCCGACATTATAATCGCGTCAATGGTCTTCCACCATTTCGCAGAAGGGGAGATTGAAAAAGCGATAGGGCATCTGTTAACTAAATCTAGGTATGCGTTAATTATCAATGACTTAACGAGATCCTTTTCATTATATTTCATATGCTATCTATTAACACGTTTTGTAAAAAGTGAGGCCTCTCGAAATGATGCGTTATTATCTGTAAGAAAAGGCTTTCGAGTAGAAGAGATGCAGACTCTTTTGGATAAATTAAATATCAGAGGTATAATAAAAAAGCAATTCTGCGGGCGTTTTTCAGTTATTATTTTTAAAGAAGCAAGATTTCAATCATGAAAGATATGGATTATGCTTCGCAAGCAACAAGCCTTAAGAACAATTATTCTAGACGTTGAAACAGCCAATCCTCCCAATAGCCTGACACAGCAGGAAGTTTTGAATATCCTGATTGATCAGGTGAAGTTATCCGATCGCGCCTTGGATCTTTATAAAAGATTTTTGCTTGATGATGGCATCCATCGTCGGTATTTTTCTTGGGACGATCCGCAAGTCTTGCTATCAGAATCACCGGATGAAAAAATGAAGCGTTTTGAGCATTCGGCGGTAGATTTATCTGTGGAAGCAGTGCAAAAGCTTCTTAAAAAATGTGATTACAATTCCCAAGATATTGATGCCATTTTTGTATGTACTTGTACGGGTTATCTTTGCCCTGGTTTAAGCACCTATGTGAGTCAACGGCTTGGTTTGCCGGAAAGCATTCACACTCTGGATCTGGTAGGTTTAGGCTGTACAGGCGCTCTGCCAGCTTTACGGGCAGCAGATGATTATTTAAGAAGATCATCAGATTCTTCTGTTTTAGTGATAGCTGTTGAGATCTGTTCAGCAGCGACCCACTGGAAAGAGAAGCCGGAGCTTATTTTATCGAATGCTATTTTTTCGGACGGGGCAGCTGCTGTTTTATTGAGCAATCGAACAAATAATGCGGGTTTATGTATCAAGAATATTTCTTCGGTATTAAGGCCTCAATTTCGCGATGATTTGCGTTTTAAATATCTGGATTCTCGCCTCTGTAATGTGATTTCTCCTAAAGTTCCTGAGATTGTAGCACAAGCCTTACATACTCTTTATAAGGATCATTCTCAGAATAAGAAGCATTATGCTTTTCATTCAGGTGGGCGAAAGGTTTTAGATGCCATTCAGCTACAGCTTGGCCTTTCGGAAGAAGATATGCGGCCGTCCCGTCAGATCTTGAAGGACTACGGCAATATGTCTTCGCCATCGGTTTTATTTGTTTTAAAGAGTATTTTAAGCGGCCAATTGCACAATCAAGATGCTGTGACTTGTTTTTCTTTCGGTGCTGGTTTTTTAGCCTCAATGCTTCAAGCAGAATGGCAGTTATAATTAATGAAAAATAAAAAGACATACAATGGATCAAATTCATCAACTCAGAGGAGTATTCTTATGTGTAAATTTTTCAGGACTGCTTTATGCATGTTGGTTGTGTTCATGGGTGGGTATGCCCAAGCGGCTCAACAATGGCAGGTTTCATCAGAGAAAAGTAATGTGAGCTTTATTGTGCACGCAACCCTTAATGAAGTCCATGGTAAGGCGCAAGAATTGCTTGGAGGTTTTGACCAACAGTCGAATTCAATAAAAGGATTTGTTGATGTGGGTGTGGCGAGTTTAACAACAGCTAATAAGGCCCGTGACAACGACATGTACCGAATGTTTGACCTGTCTCGATATGCTGATATTCGTTTTACTTTTGATAATACGGATATATCCAATGTTTTAAATCATCATGATGGAGACATCACATTTTCAGGCATTATGACAATCCATAATGTTTCTCATCCTGTGACGCTGATATCGAAAGGACATATGGATCAAAATGCTCTGGTGTGTCAAGGCCAGATGAGTATACATTTAAAAGACTACGATCTTAAACACCCTAGTCTTTTAGGTATTATTCACGTAAGGGATGAGGTCATTGTGAAATACACAGTTGTATTTGTTAATAAGTTATGAGAAATACTTTTTTGTTTTTCATAGTGATTCCTAATGACCTTTTTAATGATTAATTCAAAAAAAGAGGTTAGCACACATGGATTCTTTAACAATTTTTGGCTTATTTTCAGTTACAGCAATGCTGGTATTTTATGCATTAGGACATAGACTCATTGGGAAGGCAGTAATATGGCTGAATACAATATTGGTGACAAGGTTATTTTGAAGGATGATGGCCAAGAATATAAGGTGGTTGGAGTACGAACTGAAGATCATACTGTGCTTTTTGATTTGGAGAAAGGCAATGAAAGGGGATCAGTTAGATTAACAGTGTTGCGTAGCCAGGTGGAAGTACAAAAAGTCTGTACGCCTAAGATTCCGCAGTTTGTTGTCTATAAAGCTAAGTATGTTCCCAGCTGAGCCATTGGCCCATGTTAGCGGCTTTTAAAAAGGCGCTAATTATGGCCAGTACGGGTTGAATGGCCTGTAATAGAAGTTACAGGAAGTGTCGAGAAGGTCACAAATAGGGCGTAGGGTGCCGTTCTTTTGGATCTAGTTCTTAAGGATTAATTATGAATACTTCGGTTAACAATCCAGATGTAGAACCAATAGAAGTTAAAATAAAGAAGCAAACGGATATAGCTTTAGCAAAATTAAATTTTCACAAGTTAAATAATCTTCATTTAGCGCGTCCAGTTATCTTTGTTCCTGGATGGGCTGATGAAAGTTGCGGCTGGTGGCAAAACCCATTTCAAGGAATTCAATGTGTTAAACAATGGATTCAACAAGTAGTCGATAATCCAGATTTGGTGGAATTTGTTAATTTTGGAGTTGAATCACCTCAATGTGAAAGTTTCTTGAATTTTGGTAAAATCTTAAAAAGTAGGATACTTGCCTTGAATCTTGAGAACCAGTCTTTTGATTTAGTAGGTCATAGCATGGGGGGTCTAGATATTAGAGCTGCATTAATCTTTGACGAACCGGTTTTGAATTGTATCAATTGTATAACTGCAGATGCTCCACATCAGGGAGATATCGGTGGAAAATTTTTAGAACTGGCCCAAGAACGAGACCCTTCAAAAGTAGCAAATTATTATACTCCATATCAGGTTGTTCAAGCTCAAAATATGTATCCAAGTAGTGGCCCCATGCAATTGATTAATTCTTCAGAAAATCGTCAATTATTTTTGAATAGAGTGAGTAAATTTACTCAATTAAAGGGAACAAGGGACTGGATGGTGGGAGATAGTTGTTTTATGGATCCAGCCGGACTTAAATTTCCCAAAGAGAAGATTCAATATTTTTCTGCGGAAGGATGTGAGCATGTTTGGACAAAAGGTATAACTTTGGATATTCGTGTCATTCTAACAATCCTTTATACTCTTGTTGATTTCGATATCCCTGGTATGGAAAATCAAGGTAATTTACCAGGTGGGAATGATGTACCTGTAGATGATAGACAAATATTTATAGATTTAACGGAATACTGAATTAATGAAAATAACTGACTACCACGCAAAGTATTTTGCTTACGAATTAACCAAACGCTGTGCTTCGGATAGTTTGGAAAAACTTTCTTCTACACTTTCTAATGCCCAGGTTGATTTAAATCCCCATCAAATTGAGGCTGCACTTTTTGCTTTCCGGTCCCCATTGTCTAAAGGAGCCATCCTGGCTGACGAAGTAGGCTTGGGTAAGACCATTGAGGCTGGACTTGTTTTATCCCAGAAATGGGCTGAAAGAAACCGGAAGATATTGCTTATTGTTCCGTCCAACCTGCGGAAACAGTGGAATTCTGAGCTGCAAGAGAAGTTCTTCCTGCCGTCGATTATCTTGGAAACAAAGTCATTCAATCAGTACATTAAGGACGGGAACTTAAACCCATTTGTTCAGTCAGACAACATTATCATTACCTCTTACCATTTTGCTCGGTCGAAGGCACCATACCTTAAAAAGATCAAGTGGGATCTGGTAGTCATTGACGAAGCCCATAGACTCCGTAATGTCTATAAATCTGGGAATAAGATAGCTAAAGAAATAAAGAATGCTTTAAGTGAAGTCCCTAAGATCTTGCTGACAGCAACACCCCTTCAAAATTCATTGCTTGAGCTTTACGGCTTGGTTAGCATTATTGACGATCATGTCTTCGGGGATTTAAAGAGTTTTAAGGCTAACTATGCCCGTGTGTCCCACGAGCAGGATATTAATGAGAATGAGGTTGGTTTGGTCGAGCCTAAGCAGGAAATGTTTACTGAGTTACGGAATCGCCTTAAGCCCTTATGCACTCGGACACTGCGTCGGCAGGTTCTTGAGTATATTAAATTCACCAAACGTATTGCACTGACGGAAGACTACGTGCCAACAGAGCAGGAAATAGAGTTGTATAACGGAATGTCTGAGTACTTACAACGGAATAGATTATATGCACTTCCAGCCAGTCAACGTCAATTAATATCCTTGGTATTACGTAAACTTTTAGCTTCTTCATCTTTTGCTATTGCCAGTACGCTTAACGGGTTGGCGTATAAACTTAAAAAGCTTATTGAGGATGCAGAAAGCAAAATAGCATTGAAAGAGCTTGGGGTGGAGGGGTTGGAGCAGAATTTTGAGAATTTTAATGAACTTGCTGATGAATGGGATGAAGAGGGCGATGAGGAAGAAGCGGAGAAGAAAGATGTCTATACTGAAGCTGATATTGCCTTAATGAAGCTGGAGAAAACGGACTTGGAACATTTCCGTGAGTTGGCTAAGAAGATCTGGAAGAACTCAAAAGGGGATGCACTATTGATAGCCCTGAAAAAGGGCTTTGAAATGACCCAGGAACTAGGGGCACAGAAGAAGGCTATCATTTTCACTGAGTCCACGATAACTCAGTCCTATCTTTTAAAGTTGCTCGAAGAGAATGGGTATAAGGACAAGGTTGTTCTTTTTAACGGTTCAAATAATGACGGTAAGTCACAGCAAATTTATCATGACTGGATACAAAAACATAAGCATTCAGATAAGATTACCGGCTCAAAGACTGCAGATCTTCGCGCTGCTTTGATAGATCACTTTAGGAATGAAGCAGAGATCATGATCGCCACTGAAGCAGGGGCAGAAGGAGTCAACCTTCAGTTCTGTTCCTTGCTTATTAACTATGATCTCCCCTGGAACCCTCAGAGGATCGAACAACGTATTGGTCGTTGTCATAGGTATGGACAAAAGCATGATGTAGTGGTTATTAATTTTGTGAATCGTAAGAATGCAGCGGACCGACGGGTATATGAGCTGTTGGATCAGAAGTTTAATCTATTTAAAGGGGTCTTCGGTGCCAGTGACGAAGTATTAGGAGCTATTGAGTCAGGGGTTGATTTTGAGAAACGTATTGCCAGTATTTATCAAACCTGCAGGTCGGAAGAAGAAATCAACAGTGCCTTTGATAAACTTCAAGCCGAGATGGATGAGAGTATCCGTATTAACTTGTCGGATACACGTCAGAAGCTCCTTGAGAATTTTGATACTGAGGTTCATGAGAAACTCAAGGCTAATGAGAAGGAGAGCAGAAGCTATTTAGATACCTATGAGCGCTGGCTTTGGGATGTAACCCGGCATTACCTTGGAGATAACGCTGATTTCTCGGATAATGAGTACTCTTTTATCCTTAAAAACAATCCATTCCGTGACGCACAGATTGATCCAGGTCCGTATAGGATTGGTAAGAATGTGGAGAATTCCCACGTATATCGTCCAGGACACCCGTTAGCGCAAAGGATCTTAAATGAGGTCAAGAAGGGGGCAAATGCTGAGGCTGAGGTTGTATTTGACTATTCACAGAGTGAGTCACGTATTTCAGTGCTAGAGCCGTTGGTCGGTAGAAATGGTGTTTTAAAAGTATCGCAGTATACTGTTGAGGCATTAGATGCTGAAGACAATATTATTATTTCAGCCATTAACGATATTGGTGGAACGGTTGATACCGAAGTTATCAAGAAGATATTCTTACTTTCTGCAAGATCGGTAACCGCTCAGGGGGTATCCTATAAAGAGGGGAAGTCTTTAGAGGATATAGAGCATAATAGTATAAAGATTTTATCAGGGCAGATTGCCAATAGGAATGGGGAGTTTTTCGACGTTGAGATCAATAAGCTGGATGCCTGGGCTGATGATAAGCGATTGGCATTAAAGACAGAATTAAAAGAATATGACGATGAGATAGCCTTGTTGAAGAAAGAAGCACGTCAGGCGATTAACTTACCAGAGAAGCTGGTAGTTCAAAAGAAGCTTCGGGATCTTGATTCCAAGCGAAATACGGCATGGAAACAGTATGATGACGCTGCCAAGACTATAGAAGAGCAGAAAGATGGTTTGATAAATGCCGTCGAGAGAAAGTTAAAGCAAAAGGCAGAAACTAGACCCATTTTTACAATAAGATGGAAAATCGTTTAAGTTAAGAGGCTACGAACTATGAATGACACACCAAAAAAGTTGAATGGGAGTTCCCTGGATGTTTCAAACGATAACCGTATCAAGCTCAAGGCTATTTTGCCGTCAGTTTTTACTGAAACGGTTAATGATAATGGTGAGCTGGTGGAAACCGTTGACTTTGAGAAGTTAAAGGCTGAGCTGGGAACTTTTACTGAGTTATTTGAAAGCCGTCGTGAACGGTATGGCATGGACTGGCCAGGGAAGAAAGAAGCCTTGAAGCTGATCCAGACCCCAAGTTTTGCTACCCTCAAGCCTTGCCGGGAAGAGTCGGTTAATTTTGATAATACAGAGAACCTGTTCATTGAAGGGGACAACCTAGAGGTTCTGAAGCTGTTGCAGAAGAGCTATTACGGTAAGGTCAGGATGATCTATATAGATCCGCCGTATAACACGGGTAATGAATTTATTTATCCTGATAATTATGCTGAATCCCTTGAAACATATCTGGAATATGCTGGTCTTATTGACGGCGAAGGGAAGAAGTTTTCTACCAATACTGCAAATGAGGGGCGGTTCCATACCAAATGGTTGAATATGATGTATCCACGTCTTTATTTGGCGAGGAATTTATTGCGGGATGATGGAGTTATATTCATAAGCATTGATGACAATGAGTTGGATAATTTGAAGAAACTGTGTAATGAGATATTTGGTGAGGAGAATTTTATAAGTTGTATTACTCGAAAATCGAAGTTAACAAGTAATAATGGGACTTACTTTGCCCCCTCTCATGAATATATATTAGCTTATGGTAAGATATTGGAGGAATTGCCAGGTTTTACTGACGCTGAAGCACAGGAAGAAGAGGATTATATTGATCTATTTAAATATGAAGACTCGTATAGTAAATATAATATTGTTGGTTTATACCAACCTTCTCTAACGTTAGAAAGAAGCAGAAATGCTAGATATTTTATTAAGTGTCCTGATGGTTCGCTGTGTATACCGCCTGAAAATAAACGTTGGCGGGTAATTGAAAGTAGTTATTTAGAAATGGTATCAAAAGATTTAATTGTTTTTAAGGAGACAAAAACTTCTCCTTTATTAGATAAGAATGGAATAAAATCAAAATGGAATATTTATACAAAGATATATTTAAAGGATCGTCTAGTAACTGGGATGAGACCCGTAACGTTTATTGATAAATACCCAAATTCCGAAGCTTCTAAAGAATTGATAAGGATGGATATACCATTTGATTTCTCTAAGCCCAAAAATTTAATTAAATATCTTCTTAAAATAATACAGTCTTCTAATGATGATATCGTTTTAGATTTTTTTGCTGGCTCTGCCACTACAGCTCACGCAGTGCTTGATTTGAATAAACAGGACGGCGGTAATCGAAGGTTTATTCTTGTTCAGCTTCCAGAGCCATGTCTTGAGGATTCGGATGCTTGTAAAGCGGGGTATAAAACTATAGCTGATATTGGAAAAGAACGGATTCGTCGTGCAATCAAGAATTTAAGCAAAGAAGATGAGGGGAAACTTAATTTTGAGAGCAAAGTAGTAAGGGATTGTGGGTTTAAGGTTTTTAAGTTGGATAAATCGAATTTCAAACGCTGGCAGAACTTATCACCAAATTCTAAGCCTGACCAGATAGAGAAACAGCTAGAAATGCACATTGATCACATTGATAAGAAAGTTAAGCCCGAAGATTTGCTATATGAAATCTTGATTAAGGCTGGGTTTGTCACTACAGAGAAAGTGCAGATCACCAAGCTTGTTGGGGTTGACGTATTTTCTATTGCCGAGGGGGCTATTTTAATCTGTCTTGCTAAGGCTGTTACGAAAGAATTTATTAATGCTGTAGCGGAAGCAGAGCCAATGCAGTTTATATGTTTAGACTCTGCTTTTGGTGATAACGATCAACTGAAGGCTAATGCTGTACAGACGTTTGCTGCTCGTAACATGGGTCGTGAAAAGGCAAATCAAATTATATTTAGAACGATATAAGGGAAATGTGTAATGAAATTTAAATTCGATTCCGGTTTAGAGTATCAACTGGATGCTATGAATAGTGTCGTAGATCTTTTTGAAGGGTTGCCTCGTGAACAGGGAGGGCTCAAAATCGACTTTGGTAAGACTGATACCTCCATGTTCAATGAGTTGGGTATTGGTAATAGCCTAATTTTAAGCCATGATCAGCTTTTAAAGAATTTACAGGCTGTTCAGGTTGGAAGCCATGTTCCTAAGTCTCGTGCTTTAATTGAAGATGGTTCATTCTACAAATTCCCTAATTTTTCAATTGAGATGGAAACGGGCACGGGTAAGACATACGTATATTTAAGAACTATATTTGAATTAAACAAAATCTATGGCTTTAAGAAGTTTATTATCGTTGTGCCTTCAGTGGCTATTCGTGAGGGTGTAACAACGTCTATTAAGGACATGAAGGATCATTTTAAAGGTTTATACGATAATGCAGCCTTTGATGACTTTGTTTATCAATCTAAAGATCTGAGTAAGGTTCGGCAGTTTGCAGTTAACAATGAAATTCAGATCATGGTGATTAATATCCAGGCATTTCAGAGAGACGCTGGGGAAGACGTTGATTATGTATTGTTATCTGAGGCAGAGAAGAAGAAACTGAATATTATTCACCAGGAGCGGGACGGCATGATTGCCCGTCCAATCGAATACATACAAGCCACTAATCCGATACTTATTATCGACGAACCACAAAGTGTTGATAATACTCCCAAGTCTCAAAGGGCTATCTGTAATTTAAACCCGCTTTTTGCATTACGTTATTCTGCCACTCATACGAATCCATATAACCTTTTGTATCAGCTTGATCCTATTCGTGCGTACGATATGCGGATTGTTAAGCAAATTGAAGTTATGGACGCTAGTGGAGCTCAGGATTTTAATCAGACTATGGTACGGCTTGAAGCGGTTGGATATTGGCCAAAAACTTCTAAGACACCTCAGGCTAAGGTAACTATTTTTGAAGATACACCTAACGGTCCTCGTGAGAAACAGATGAAAGTTAAGCATGGTACGGACTTGGCTCAGCAGACTAATCGTCCTGACTATGAGGGGTATTTGATCACTAATATTAATGCTGAGCCTGGGAATGAGTACATACAATTCCAGAACGGTAAAACGGTTGAGTTATCTCAGGAAACTGGTGGCATGAATGACGAACGGATGAAGAGTCAGATCCGTCAGAGCATTGAACAGCACTTTGCAAAAGAAAAGAGGTTGAAAGGCAAAGGCATCAAGGTCTTGAGTTTGTTCTTTATTGATCATGTAAAAAGTTATCGTAGTTATGATGAGAACGGCAGTCGTCAAAAAGGGAAGTTAGCAATCTGGTTTGATGAGCTTTATACAGAGATTAGTAATTTGCCTATGTACAAGGGGTTGATACCATTCACGGCTGAGGCGGTTCATGATGGGTATTTTTCTGCTGACCGAAAGAAGGGGAAGATCGTTGAAGAGTGGGATACGACTGGATCTACGGCTAAAGATGATGAAACCTATGAATTGATCATGAAAGAGAAGGGGCGGTTATTAAATATTGATGAGCCTTTACGGTTTATCTTTAGCCATTCAGCTCTTCGTGAGGGCTGGGATAACCCAAATGTATTTCAGATCTGTACTTTAAGAGAAATGGGAACTGATCGTGAACGTCGTCAGACAATTGGTCGTGGGCTACGCTTGCCGGTGAATCAGGATGGGGAAAGGGTTTATGACGATCAAATAAACCGGCTAACAGTGATTGCTAATGAATCCTTTGAAAGTTTTGCTAAGGGGTTGCAGTCAGATATTGAAGCTGCTATTGATCCTAGTGGTGCTTTTAAATTTGGACGTGTTCCACAGATAGCCTTTACGCCGTTACTTAATCGGGAAGGCACAGATTACCTGACTCAGGAAGAATCAAAGAAGCTATGGGATCACATTCAGAAACAAGGTTTCATTGATCAACAGGGTGATTTTACTCCTAATTTTAAGCCAATTGATCCCAAGTTTGATTTGAAGCTGCCTGCTGAGTTTAAAGGGTTGGAAGATACGGTGGTTGATCGTATGAAGCGGTTCTTGCCCCGTGATTTTGTTAAGAATGCTCGGCAACGTCAAAAGGTAACATATAACAAGCGGGTCGAGCTTAACCCGGACTTTAAAATCCTTTGGGATAAGATCAACCAGAAGACACGGTACTCAGTCGAGTTTGAGACGGCTAAGCTGGTTGAGCTTGCCGTTGCAAAAATTAAAGTAATGGCTGAAATGAAGAAGGTTCAGATTGAGATCACTAGGCGGGATCTCGAAATAAAAGAGTCTGGCGTTGAAGGTGGTAAGATTACAAGCAACAGAACCTATATCGTTAGTAATGAACAACCTTTACCTGATATTCTAGCTTTTTTACAGCGGGAGACAGAATTAACCCGCAGGACCTTGGTGGAGATTCTAAAGAAGTCAGGGAAGCTGAAAGATTTTACAGTTAACCCGATAATGTTCATGACAGAGGCTGCCAAGCTGATCAACAGGTCTTTAAATGAACTTATTATCGACGGCATTAAATATGAACCGATCATTGGGCAGCGGTATGAAATGAGGCTGTTTGAGCAGGCTGAGGTAGAGGAGTATTTGAATAGACTTTATACGGTTACCAGCACGGATAATCGGACACCATTTGATTATATTGCCTACGATTCAGACATAGAGGGTGAGGTTGCCAAGCTGCTGGATGGAGATGATAGGGTTAAGTTTTTTTGTAAATTACCTAGATGGTTCAAAGTAGCAACGCCCATAGGGGACTATAACCCAGATTGGGCTGTGGTTGTTGAGAATAGCCATAAGTTGTACCTGGTGCGTGAGACAAAGAGCACTCTGGATCGAACTAAAAGACTTGAGTCGGAAAATAAGAAGGTTGATTGCGGGAAAGCGCATTTTAAGTCATTAGGCGTGAGTTTTAAGGATGCTACGACAATTTATGAAGTGTTGCAGGCGTAGCTTCTAGACAGAAATTATAATAAACTGGGGAAGAAATGGCGGGCACTTTAAGTGAATATTACGATATTTTGAATAAGATTTCTCGTCGACATTTTTATGCCATCGAAGGATTCTTGATTTTAGAGATTGTAGTATTTTTTATTTATTTTGAAATTGCTAAGGTTTGTGGCCCTAATTTTATTACAGCCATTTCATTTTTTGGAGTAGTTGTCCCTAGAAAAATACCCAGTTTATTATTTATTTTCGGATGTGTAATCATAAGTATAGGTGTCTTTATTTTTTGGTTTCGAAAAAGATCATTGCCTCGATTTCGTGAGGATGAACTAGGGATTCTTTTTGCGCCTAATTTCCCTGATGAATTAGAAGACGAAATTAAAATGCTTGTAATTAATTTGCAACAGGAAATTCATACGGTTAATTTTAATAATAAATTTATTATAAAAACCCTTTCTCCTAATCATCAAATAAATTCAGATCAAGATGCTCTTAAGATTATTCGTAAAGCAGGTGGAGTTTTAATAATTTGGGGCCTTTATAATAAAAATATACAGGGCAATCTTGGATCCTTCTCAAGGATAAAATTTTCCTTTGTGCATAACCCTATCATCCCAACAACAGATTGGCTGACAAGAATCACAATGCAAAGGCATGAATTAAGACAAGCCCCTGATCATGCCATCTTAGTACAACATATTGGCATTGTGGCTAAAGATTTAATAGGGCTAAGTTTGTATGTTAGTGGTAACTATTCCGAAGCCAGCAGAGTTTTCTTAAGTATATTACCAGCTGTTTCACACAAATCAAATATCCCTGGTGTTGATCAGTTCCAACAGGCTCTGCGCGGTAATATTGCTTCAGCATTGACTAGAGAGACATGGTTTGAGTATCAAAAACATCTTTATCAAGGCAAGCTTTTTGATATCCCTAATGAATGGTGTAAAAAATGGTTGGATCAGTTAGAGCAAGCAATGAAAATAGCTCCAGGGTATCCTGAAGCGTTGTTATCAAAAGCAATTTATCATTTTCTTCTCGGCCAAGTGGATCTAGCAATTAGGGCAGTTAAAAAAGCAGGGGAACGAGACAGAGCATTAAATCCTACTTCAAATTTTTCTTTAGGATTTTTGTATGTGTTTATAGGAGATTATAAAAAATTTAGGAAAGAATTTAAAAGGGGTTTAGCTAAAGCAGGGTCATATGATGAAGAAATGATCAGACAATGTTCATTCTTTATTAGCCAAACTATTGATAAATTTCCTGAAAAGAAACAACTTGTTTTTTTGATGGGCTATATTGCATTTCATAGGGGCAATTCGGATTTAGGCGAAGAAAAGTTGCGGAAATTTATTGAAATATCTCAAGATGATCCCTCAATGCAGGAATTTATTAATGAAGCTAAAAAATTACTAAATATACCGAATCTAACCAACACGCCTGGTACATTACAGTAATCATAAGCGTACTATTTTCCTGTAATAACATTTACAGGAGAAAAATAACCGGGACATATTGATTTAAAAATCCATTGCTCTAACTTTTATCAATTGTTATAATTAAACCATCCTGTAGGGGCTTCCCAAGCCGTTTCATCTATGGATGCATTACTCGGCATGCTTTTTCCCCTAAAGCATGAAATTTTCCCTATAAGCAGATAAAAACAAAACGAGCTGTTACAGTTTGACAAGTATACGCTAATAGCGTATACTTTAACTGTAAAGGAAGGATATGCAATTTATTGAATTTCCTTATTTTACTAGATGGGTCCAAGAGAATTTGAGCGATGATGAATATCGAAAGATCCAGGAGGAATTGATCCATAACCCGCGTAAAGGGGACATTATTCCTCACGGACACGGACTTAGAAAATTGCGATGGAGATTTAAAGATAAAGGCAAAAGCGGAGGGGTTCGGATCATTTATTATCTTTGGTTAAGTCATGAGGAATTTTTGATGATATATATTTATCCCAAGAGTGAGATGGAAGATTTAAGCAAGGATCAGCTAAAGATCTTAGCCAAGATCACAAAGGAGCATTTAAGATGAAAGATAAGCAATTTCAAGAGTTAATTGAAAGTATCGGGCACGCTGGTGAGTATATGCGCGGCCAGCGTAAACCTTCCCGTGTTTTTCGCTATACTCCGACAAACGTCCGGAAAATTCGTCTTCAGTTGGGATTATCTCAAAATCAATTTGCTTATGTGCTGCATATCAGTGTCAATACATTACAGAATTGGGAACAGGGTCGTTGTGTTCCAGAAGGTCCTGCGCAGGTACTTTTAAGAATCGCTAACAATAATCCAAAAGCGGTTCTCGAAGCAATCCATTAAAAATAGGGAGAAATAGCGCCCTATTTTTGTAAAACTTTAAAATAATTCAACCGCTTTCATTATCTAATTGACAATACAACCTATGGGTTGTATGCTTAAAGAATTAGAAAGGAATATAATCGAAGTCAAGGGAGAACGATCTATGAACCACGCAAGATTACAGGATGTGGACATTTATTTTAATGAACAGATGAAAGATCCTGAGTTTAGGAGAATGTGCGAAATCGAACGGATTAAGGTTTCTTTGGCCCAAAAAATCGCGGAATTAAGGGATGAACTTCACCTTAACCAATCGCAGTTGGCCAAAAGAATGAAAGTTTCCCAACAATTCATCTCAAAATTAGAAAACGGAGATAAAGCCAACGTAACCCTGGAAACTCTAGCCAAAATAGCCAGGTCGTTTAACATGGGCATTGAGATATCATTTACTAAATTAGATAAAAAAGGACTGGTAGTTAGGATCACATAAATAACGGCCGTGACTAAGAAATATCGAGCAATGCCTTAGAAATCAACCTGCCGGCGCATTAAAAAGCTTGCGATAATAGCTTAAAAGCGCTAATCTAGGCTTAATTCACCAATGTGTTAAGGGATGCTTTATTTGAGGATGTGTTTTGTATTTAAAGGGATACGTTAGGTGGGTTGTGGCGATTAGTACGGTTTTGGCTCTTTGATAGCTTATATTTGAATTCATAAGATTCCGGCTTTCGCCGGAATGACAGATGTAGTAATGCTGTAAACCTCAATAAAGGATGCTCCAATGGGATGGGAAGGCGCTGATTAAGCTGTAATTAAGATTCCGGCTTTCGCCGGAATGACAAAAGGAGTCAAATCCAGCCCTTCAAAGCTCCCTCTATCAACTTCCTATAATATATGTTATGTTAAGTACGTACACATAAAAAACCACTCTTCTAGTCAATTAAAGCCTGCACGTTCATAAGCGGTGTCATGCGATAAATTACCGGCCTTAAACTCTCAATTCCTTCACGTTTGATACGTTCAACCATCAAAGGATCAATCTGAATTTCAACACCATTGCCTTCTTTGCGCACATCCCAATCCATATTCTGTGTTTGTAAATCAATACCGCCATTCCTTTGAATTGCCATGGCCGCATCTTCCGAGATATCTTTAGTGGGGTTTTGATTTATTGCCCTTTCTGTAGGCTCATTCTTAGGTTTTGGTATAGGCGGCGTTTCATCCTTGGGTTTTTTGGGTTCGGAATGAATTCCCAACGCCTCCAGTAATTTTTTATAGTCTTCATTGCCACCGGGAACCATGATAACAAATTGTTCATTCCGTGGAAGTTGTTCATCTTTTCCCATGCTAACCCATGCTCCATTTCCTAAGTATTTATAACATACAACCATAGGAAGGTTGAGTCTATTCATCAATTCCAAGGTGTTTAATTTTTGGCTGCCATGCATGATCACTTTTACATACGGAATACCTGTTGGATCAACCCCTTGATCCAGGACATTCACATGTACGGCATTGTACCATTGAATTATTTTATCAATATCGCGATAAAACCAGGGCTGCTCACTTATTTGTCCAAGGCCCCAACTCAGTGCGACACTAACAATAACGGTGAGTAAAATAGCTTTACGCGTTGTCATGGCTTCGTCTTTCGTAAAAAATTCTGTAGCAAAAACAATCATTGCCCTGTCTTTCGGTAAAGAACTGACTAATGCCGCGGCATCGGTCCGCTTGGCATCTAACGCTTTTCCGGGAGTTATACCGCCGGAAAAATACTTCCTAGGCAACCTTCCCTGTTCCTTGCTGGACATACCGGGGACAGACAATGCCTCTTCTTTAATATAGTTAAATACGCCCTTCTTGTACGCTTGCAGATAACGATGATAAATTTGTTCCATAACCGTCTTGTCCTGCAAGTCTATGCCCTTAACCTTGCTTTTGTCGGAATATACTTGATTAAGCAATGCCTTTTTGAGATTTTTCTTAAACCAGCCGGCTAAAATAATCGAATTAAATATCTGGCGCACATTGGCAAAATTCTTGCCCGTGTTGACTTCTTTTTCAAGTTCAGGAAGGATGATGGCACGAACGATTTGGCTGGCTAAATCCCCTTTGGAGACATGCCCTTTAGTCAGCGTAACATTCTTCGACAGCGCTAAATAATCCTCTTCCAACATCACTTTAAGATGACTGCCCACGACAAAAACAGTTTGATTGTGTTCAAAAATTTCTGCTTTATCTGCCATAATCCATACCTTATTAAAAGTATTGACCGGCACCTTGGTTGTCCCATACATGCGTTGAGCTTTGGTGTAAACTTTGTCCCAAAACATCTTTCCTAATTTTTTTTCAGGGTAAATTAATGAGGCGGTGATTTGTTTGAGTATATAATCCTGCTCCAAAAGGTCGCGGCCCATGTCGGTTTGAGCTAATACCTCAGAAATAATACGGTCTTTTTCATAAGGGGAAAGATTGACCCATAAATCTTTATCGGGGATAGCCAAAGAAGCAAGGAAATATTTAATCAACTTTTCGCCTTCCCTTTTTAGGCTCTCCCCCGCAAGTTTGTCCTGGCCGGGGTCTATGATAAAATCAAACGCAAAAGGATTGTCTTTGTGAACAGTCAGGCCTTTAATAACAACAGGCTCATAGGCAGGGCTTAAATTGACCATTGTCCCAGGCGCAGGCAGACGAAATTCATCGGCCCTCGCTTGCGGCATTGGCCCTATAACCGAAGTTATTAAAAAACTAGCTAAGGTTAAAATAGTTAATAAAATTTTCATAATAGTCATGTCTCTTCCATTGATCAACCTGTATTTGATTGTGATGTCTGATTCAATCCTAAAAATGCTGAAAGATTGTTAAGTGGCTGAATATTAATAATCACCGGCACAAAGCCCGGTGCGTTTTGCAATTGCTGTAACATGACAGGGTCCATATGGAATTTAATCCCTTCCCCTGCGTTTTGAGTCTGCAACTTCATATTGGCAGGGGTTAAATCAATACCGCCGTTTTTAATATTTGTTGAAGAAAATTGCGCTAAATCCCCCGTTTCACTTGACCCTGTCGCGGCTAATCCTTCCAAGACCATTATTTTTTCTGATGAATTGTCCAAACCAGTTATAACGGAATTTACAGGCTCCCCCAAATATTGTTTAAAAAGTTGACTGGTAACCCATTTCAACGCATTGTTGAGATGTTTACTATTTTTAAAAAACAAAATTTCTCCCCATCGATCCTGACTAAGCCCTCCTTTTAATCCAACATAATGAATCATTTCATCTAAATAAAATTTTGCTGTTCTGGCATCTATAATTACAGGTCTTTTTCCCCTTATAGTTTGAACTGCCTGCTGCAACTGCCCACGCATAGCTTGAACCAACGCCAAAATCAACCTTTTTTCTTTCAAACTCAAAAGGGAATCCACTTGCTCTTGCGGAGATAGCTTGGCTAATGAATCCAATCGGGCCCGTTGAGCCAAAACTTCATCTAAATTAATACCACTTGCTTCCAAGAACGGCCCAAAACCAATTCTTTCTAAATCTTCTTTCGCCTTCATGGGATCCTGAGCATATTTGAATATTTCCTTGATGCTCGCACCAATAATCAAAGGATCATTGACGGGAGAATAAGTTTTCCTTTCAGTTAAATCTACTTTAACATCCATTCCCTTAGGCCAACGGGTATCCTCATTACGTTCCATAAAACTCTCAAAGGATTCCACCACAGATACATAATTATCCTTCTGTCGGGCTTCTTCCATTTTTTCTAAATACATTTCTTCTACACTGTCAAATTTAGAAAAAGGCTTCCCCTGTATAACATAAATTTCAAAAGCCCCATGAGCAGTAGTAATATAATTATCCATGAGCCTATAAACTTCCTCATAATTCTTACTTGCTTCAGCTTTAGCTTTGGCTTCCTGGTATTGCTTGTACCATAATACTGCCTGAAGCCACCCCCTAAATTTAACCCCTTCTTTAAACCGGTTTCCGTCAATAAAAAAATGATCTACAATATCCTTTGTTTTATCTTCCAGACTGAACCCTAATTCATGTTGGAACCTTAATGCCCGCAAAACAGTCTGATGATTAGCAAACTCTTCAATATCAGCGCCGACAAAACGAATGACATGATCCTTTAAATCCTGCCTGCCTTTTCTATAAGGATCAACGACACTTCCATCAGAACGCATCCACATTGTATTAATTGATTCCTGGATGTTCCCTAAAAATTGTTCAAGGCCTCGCTTGGGAATAACGCGGCCAGTTTCGGCATGATAAAGCCCCAAATAATCTATTACAAAATTCCCAAGAAACACGGAACCATTTATAAGATCGTCTGGTATGACTTTATAGCCATCCCTTGTGACGTTAAGCTGATCTATGAGTTCCTGCAATATCTTGTCTGCTTTTTCATAATCTTCCTCTGTAGGCGTAGGATTATCGATTCGAACAAGGATATCAATATCACCTGAAGATTTTTCTCTTTTCAACAAAAAATCCCGAACCAACCCCCCGTAGATTACGATTGAACCTTTACCAAATTTCTCATCAACTTTTTTTATAATTTCAAGAAGATCACGAACAGCATCTGTTGATCCCATAGCCATATCAACTCGTTTAGCTAAACGAGGATAATCTTTCCAGGTAGACTTTGGGATTGATTGTCCAAAAGCCTTCGGCACAAATGCAGCTGCATCTAAAGCAGCTGCTACAGTAAAGAATCCCCTTCTGCTGATTTTTGAAAAATTTATCATAGCTTTATTTGAAGTAACTTGAAAATTAACAGCCATTCCCCAATCGGTATTTTCAAATAATCCCAAGAATGCGCCCCCCGAGAAATACTTCCTTGGAATCATTTTCTGTGTTACAGAATCCTGCTCCTCTTTAATGTAGTTGTATACCCCTTTCTTAAACGCCTTCAAGTAGCGCTGGTAAATCTTTTCTTTTTCTTGTGGGTCAGCAATGTTAACGCCGGCCACTTTATTTTTGTCTGAATATACTTGAGACAAAATGCTGTCTTTGATTTTCTTCTTGTACCATGTGGCTAAAATGAGGCTGTTGTAGACTTGACGAAGTTTGACGAAATTCTTGTTCTCATTAACTTCTTTGGTTAATTGAGGGATCATTATTTCACGAACGATTTGGCTGCCTAATTGGTTAGTATCCTTAGTCTGTGTCTGCGCGGATTGAATACCTTCATGTTTCTCAAGGGAAAGATAATCTTGTTCAAGCATGACCTTAAGTTTTGATTCCACTACATAGGCTGTACCGGCCTTAGCATTTTCATACACAACTGCATTCTCAGGCACTATCCATACTTTATTAAAGGTATTGACCGGAATATCAGTTGTACCAAACTTCTTTTGAGCCTCCTCATATATTCTTTTCCAAAACTTCTTTCCCACTTCATCTTCAGGATAGATAAGAGACGCTGTGATCTGTTTGAGCATGTAGTCTTCTGCGAGCAAGTCCCGGCCCATTTCTGTTAAGCCAAAGCTTTGAGTAATAATACGGTCTTTTTCATACGGGGAAAGATTGACCCATAAATCTTTTTCTGGAATGGTCAGACTGGCGAGAAAGTATTTAATCAACTTACTAGATTCATCTTTAAGCTGATCATTGCCTAATTCACTATCCCCTTTATCTAAAATAAAATCAAAACGAAATGGATTATCAGAATGAACTTTTATGCCTTTTAAAATCGGAGGATTAAACTCAGGACTTAAATGAACCATCACGCCTGGCGCAGGCAAATGAAATTCATCAGCCCTTGCTTGCGGCATTGACCCTATAACTGAAGTTATTAAAAAACTAGCTAAGGTTGAAAGAACTAATAAAGTTTTCATAAGAGTAGTCATATCTCCCTCTTATAAGTATATAACCTAAATAAGGACTTGGAGGGCAATTGGGGGATTTTTGAGGAAGCGCTTTCTTGGGAATTTATCGTCGAGGAATATCAAATTTACTATAGATTTAAGTAAAATTCTTTGGAAATTAAGCGCGGGGGTGTCGGAAGGCGAATGATTATGACAAGGCCAGACTATTCTTAATGGCCATGTCAACTTTGATCATATATGAGGCAGGCAAATGGCCTATTCGCTGCTCCAGACGGGATTTATCAAGAACGCGGATTTGAGACAATAAAACAGTTGATTCTGATTTTAAACCTGCCGTTCCATTTGGAAGACAAACATTAAAAGGATATTCTTTAGCAAAATGATTTGTTGTTAACGGCGCTGTGATGACTGTTGGAGCAAATTCATTGCCTATATCATTTTGGATAATTAAAACAGGCCTTCGTCCCGCTTGCTCAGAACCTTTGGCAGGATTAAGATCAACCCAAAAAATATCACCGCGTTTAATCATCAATGTATTTTAAAGTTTCCGCGTCAGCGTATTTAAAGTCTTCCATAATTAACCGTGATTCATCCGCCAAAGCAATATCAATATACCCTTCTTTTAGAAGCGCATTCTTTTCTTTTTGAGATTGTACCCCGAGATAAAAACACACCGCCCGCTGGATGAATGTGCTGCGTTTGGTCTTCTTGCGTTTTATTTCGTAATCCAGTTTACGTTTCAAATCTTCGGGAAAAGTTATGTTTAAATGAACCATGGTCCCTCCTTAAAAGTATTCATTATAAGTATACCTTTAAATACATACTTTTACAAGAACTGTTTATTCAATTTTATCCATCCCATGCCAGTAAATGCCCGTTTTGTTTCAGCCAACGCTCATCCTGCCTGTAATCCGGTATGATTTGGGCCACTTCTGCCCAGAATTTATGTGAATGGTTCTTCTCTTTCAGATGCATCAGTTCATGCACAATCACATAATCTACCACCCTGGGCGGCGCCATAATCAGCCTCCAAGTGAAATTTAAAGTGTTTTTATGCCCGCATGACCCCCAACGGGTCCTGGCCTCATTAACCTTGATGGCGTGATGTTTTAACCCGGCTTCCCGGGCATAATCCTCAACTCTTGGGGTTATATAATCCAATGCCTGGGATTTATACCAATTTTCTAGATGTTTTTTGACATTAGACAAAGCCACTTGGGCTATTTTTAAAGACCCGTCAAAAACAACCGCTTTAGGCAAATCATCAGATATAACCAACGGATAAACCTTACCTAAGAACAAAAATTCTTCGCCGGGTTGGAATTTTCTAACCAAACCCTTACTTTGTCTTTGCTTAAAATAATCCTGTTTGGCTTTAATCCAGGATTCCTTTTGACGAATAAGCCTGCGGATCAAACCTTCAGAAGCAAAATACGGCGCACGCACAATCAAACGCGCGTCATTGGTTATCTGCAAACCAATAGTTTTGCGGTGACTGCGGATAAGTTTATCTATCGAGATATCGGGCATTCGACAGGCAAATACATGTTTTCTTGAGTCATAAAATAAAAATCCGCAGCCAATACTCCTGAGTAACATTTTTCCTTTTCTGCAGGATTTACGTCTTCGGGCAGGTTTTTCCAGTGGCGCCAATACAAATGGGTATACATGGCTTTGCAGACATTCCTCTCCAGGGCCCCATGAAAAGAATATAACTGATACGGATCTACCTTACCTTTAAAAATATCCACAAAACTATACCCGGCACGATTTAGATTTTGATGTTTAAAAGCCGCTATGCGATACGTGCTGAAAACCAAACCATTAAGCACAAATACAACGGCTAAAATGACAGACCACCTGCCCAGCCATGGGTAATGAGAAAAAACGAACTGTAAAAAGAAAACCAAAGAAAAAATATAAATTAAGGAAAAAAGACTGCCGTAATACCAAATCCCCCATACTTTGGCATTTTGAGACAATTGAAAGGTTTGAAAGAAACAATACCCTATCATCAGCAAAATACCCGCCGCCATCAGTACAAGAAAAATACTCTGCTGGCGGTCACTGTTAGGCAGGGCTTTAAAAAATAAAAAAATCATTAACAAAACAACTGCCACGTATATGATTTGAACGCCCAACAACCATGGATACGCTGATAATTGCCCGTAATTGATTAACAGGTGCGGATGATCGGCAAACAAAAATTGCGTATTTTGCCAAAAAAGATGCCAATCCGGCCAAAATAAAGATTTAAACGACGGATAACATTCATAGTTATTAAAATGAATCCATACCCCGCGGACCAACCAATGTACATACGGCAAGAAAAATTTGACGAAGGCCCCATAAACTAAAGGTAGTGTTAATAATGCCGTTAATAATCCGTAGCGCCTATCATGCCACAATTGCAACCATAAACGATGGAACAATACAATAGCCATGACATACAAATAAACCCCTGTTTCATCAGAAAGAAACCCCAGAAACAAAGACAGAAAACCCGCCCATAAAACACCTCTCCCCCATCCTTTTTGAAGGTGCGGGGATGGCTTTAAGCCCAAAGAAAAAAAATACATGGCGAGCACGCCAAAAAAATTAACCAAATTCTTGGCCGGATGAAACAACATCACCAGAGGCCCCAAGAAACCGACGGAGGCGATATAAATACAAACCCCCATCAAGGCGACAAAAGAAAAACAGCCCATGTTGACAAAGGTGCGCCATAAAAGCCATGGCAGGAGAATAAACATCAACGGCCATTGTAAGGATAAAGAGGGATGCGGGGTAATTGTATTCCAGAGGGACGCGCGCCACTTGGTATCTACCACCTCAATCAAATTAGACAGCGGACGCGATAAACGATCGGCATTAAGTTCAATCACATCAATATGAAGGAATTTACTCCAATCTTGGGGCTCCCAATGAGGGCCATTGGATAAAATCCATTGATGCACGGCGAATTTTTCGGGATTCATCCAGGCTAAATCATAATTCAAAAGAAAAATAAAAATGAAAAGGTATTCCACTAATAGAACACCCCAAAGGCCAAGAGTAATTTTTTTATTCATTAATTAGACGAAGCTAAAACAGCTTTGGCTGGACGACGTTTGGCTTTTAAATCTACATATTTGACAGCCACATGATAATAGCCGCTTTTATTGCGGATAGAACGGACTACTTTGCCGTAACCATTAAAAATGTCGAGAACCCCGGACATAACAACCTGAAGCTCGATAATATCACCCAGATGATAAGGCAACGCACTCACAAAAAGCAACCCGGAAATCGACATATTCTCCGTAGGGGCTAATTGCCACATAGAATCAACCTTACGGTTATTATGCCTGACTAATTTATGACGCACGGTGATAATACGCTTGGTGCGCACACTATCACGGCGGTCCTCAAAAGAATCGCGTTTAATCCTCATATACTCATTGTATTTTCTTTATACTTTCCGTCAATGAAATTATTTTATCTTATTTAACCCGAACTCCGAATTAGAACCGCTAAGAATGTTTTTTAACAGGGATATTCTTGTTTCCGCTGCCCTTATCCCGCTATTTTCTTACCAACTAATCGCTTTTGCTTAATTTTATAAAAACC
>Ga0182027_10002802_pt1 | contig 27996 bp, 18 predicted proteins | sample 712E1DmetaG_FD_121300 | JGI IMG/M metagenome (GOLD analysis project Ga0182027, IMG submission 121300) | Permafrost microbial communities from Stordalen Mire, Sweden - 712E1D metaG (Illumina Assembly) | ecosystem: Environmental > Terrestrial > Soil > Wetlands > Permafrost | place: Sweden...
ACCAACTCAGCATCGGTCATAGCTGCCGAACTACGTCCTCACTAGCTTCGCACGCCTGCGGCACTACCTCCAAGCTCGGCCTGAGTTTCTGCCTATCATGGGCAGCCAAAAGGCTGTCAATGCTCAGAATGACAGTTTCGAAGAGTTTTTCCGCAGCCTGCTAGAGTCTGTGTGAAAACTCGTGGATTCCCGCTTTCGCGGGAATGACAGGTCGGAAAACAGCCCCTAAATCCAGCGCTATCACCCCTGCGGAAGCGGGGGTCCAGCCTGGCCAATGCCAGACACGAGTTTTCACACAGACTCTAGATCCCCGCCCTTCCTGTGGGCCGATGAAGAAAGTTCACGCGGTAAGAAATCCAGGCTAACCTCCATCTCGCGCTCCCTCAGGAACATGCACTTCCGCCAAATCTGCCGGTGAGTGCTACAATGAGCGTGAAAAGGCTCCGTTTGGCCAAAAGCAGATTCTTCGCTACGCTGCGCTCCTCTCAGAATGACATGTCATCCTGATCCCGGCTTGCGGCGCCAGCGAGCCACCTCTCCCTTGCCCGGACGGGCGAGCCATTGCGGCGCCTTTCGGTGGTTTTCACAGATGCTCGGGAAATCCAATATCTACTCCCGTTGGGTGAAGGAAATAAAGAGGCAGGGACTTTTCCATCCCGGCCAGCGAGTCGGCGTGGCCGTTTCAGGCGGGCCGGATTCAGTAGTATTGCTTCACTTCATGAAAGACCTGGCTTTGGAGTGGGGAATCACCCTGGCCGTGGTCCACTTCAATCATCATTTGCGGGGGGCCGAGTCAGACGCGGATGAGAGCTTTGTTCGGAACCTGGCTGATTCAATCGGAATCGCTTTCATCGGTGGCGAAGCTGAGGTAGCGCGGGTGGCTCGTGAGAAAAAGCAAAACCTCGAGGCTACCGCCCGCGAGCTGCGCTACAGATTTTTTTTCTCGCTTGTGGATCAAGGCCGGCTTGACAAAGTGGCGACTGCTCACACCGCCAACGACCAGGCTGAGACCGTGCTGATGCGCTTATTGCGCGGCGCCGGAAGGCGCGGCTTGAGTGGAATTTATCCTGTGCTGGAGGGCAAGGTAGCGCGCCCGTTTCTTGATCTCACGCGCGCCGAAATCACGCGCGAGATCGAAGCGCGCAAGCTCGAATGCCGGCTTGATTCAAGCAACCTCGACACCCGGCTGCGGCGCAACAAGATACGCCGCGAACTGCTTCCCCTGCTCGAAAGGGAATTCAACCCGGCCCTCATCCCGCTCCTCAAGATTCATGCCGACCGGGCGCGGGATGAAGAAGCGTTCCTGGAGCAGCAGGCCCGTGAGCGCAGCCGCCCCTGGCGCATCCGAGATGGTGCAGAAGAGAAGATTCCGGTGCGCGCCCTGCGAGGGTTTGCACCGGCGATTCAGCGGCTGGTTTTGCGGCAAATGCTTCTCTCCGTGAGCAAGGGTTTGCGGGCCGTGGCATACGCCCACATTGAAGGACTCCTGCGGTTCGCCACCGGCGCCCAAAGTGGCCGGAGCCTCACTTTGCCTGGCGGGGCGGTAGCGAGGAAGGAATTCGACTGGCTGATCCTTGGTTCACAATCGATTTCCGCAGCAGAGGATGCGTACGAGTACCCTGCCACGGTCCCTGGCGAGATAACCGTCCCCCAATTAGGGGTTACTTTTCGGTTCAAGATTATTGACCCGCAAAGGGTTCCTAAGGAGTATAATGGAATGGGGGTGAGCGCCATGGACCCGCAGAAGCTGCCGCACAGATTGCTTCTGCGCAATTGGCGGCCCGGCGACCGGTTTTGGCCTTTGGGAAGCCGAAAGCTGCGGAAATTGAAGGAGTTGTTTGGTCAGCGCAAGATTCCTCTCAGCCAGCGCAAGCTCTGGCCGGTGGTGGAGTGTGGAGAACAGATCGTGTGGGTCCGGGGATTTGCACCCGCAGCTTCCGTGGCAGCCTCTGCGGAGTCCCGAGCGATCTTGCTTATTGAGGAAGCTCGCAGTCCTCAAGGTTAGCAAGGAATGATTTCTCTTTCGTGACCCGGCCCGCGGGAGCTGGGTGAAGCATCTAAAAGCAAGGGGGCGTATGCGACCCCGCTAAGGACTAAGGGAGCAGGAGGAGGAAGCCCAGTGAACTCAGCAGTCAAGAACATCGTTTTCTGGGTGGTGATGGCCGTCACCGCCCTGCTGATTTGGGTGGTGGTCAAGAACAGCGCGGCGGGAACCATCCAGGAGCTTAGTTTTACGTCCTTCGTCAACGAGGTTAGCCGGGACAACGTCCGTGAGGTCCAAATTGCGGGGACAGATGTTTCCGGTACGCTGAAAAAGGACAGTGCCAAGTTCAAAACCACCATTCCTGCAAATTATCCCGACCTGTACAAGACTCTGACGGAAAAGAACGTCAGCGTCGTCATCAAAGACAGTTCCGGAGGTTCGTGGCTGACCTGGGTCCTTAACGGCCTGCCCATGATCCTGTTGTTCGGCCTCTGGATCTTTTTTATGCGCCAGATGCAGAGTGGCGGCAACAAGGCACTTTCATTCGGGAAGAGCCGCGCCCGGCTTCTCTCCAGCCAGCAAAAGAAGGTGACGTTCAAGGACGTGGCCGGGGTTGAAGAAGCCAAGGAAGAATTGCAGGAGATCATTGAGTTCTTGAGGGAGCCGCAAAAGTTTCAGAAGCTCGGCGGCCGCATCCCCAAGGGTGTTTTGCTGGTGGGGCCGCCCGGCACCGGGAAGACCCTGTTGGCGCGAGCGATTGCCGGCGAAGCGAACGTTCCTTTCTTTTCCATCTCCGGCTCCGATTTCGTTGAGATGTTCGTCGGGGTGGGCGCTTCGCGGGTTCGAGACCTCTTCGAGCAAGGGAAGAAAACCGCTCCCTGCATCATTTTCATTGACGAAATTGATGCCGTGGGTCGCCACCGGGGCGCCGGCTTGGGGGGTGGCCATGACGAGCGTGAACAGACGCTGAACCAATTGCTGGTGGAAATGGATGGCTTTGAGTCAAATGAAGGCGTCATCCTCATTGCCGCAACGAACCGTCCGGATGTTTTGGATCCGGCCCTTTTGCGCCCCGGACGATTCGATCGGCGCGTGGTCGTTCCACGCCCGGATGTGGGAGGACGCGAAGCCATTTTGAAAGTACACACGAAGAAAATCCCTCTGGCTGAGAACGTGGATATCCCTGTGCTTGCGCGTGGTTCGCCCGGCTTCTCGGGCGCTGACTTGGCCAACCTGGTGAACGAAGCAGCCCTGCTCGCCGCCCGCCAGAACCGCAAGACGGTGATGATGACCGATTTCGAGACCTCCAAGGACAAGGTCCTTATGGGCCCCGAGCGAAAGTCCATGATCCTCTCCGAAGAGGAGAAGAAAAACACCGCCTTTCACGAAGGCGGGCATGCCTTAGTGGCTTCCATGGTTCCTTACGCCGACCCGCTCCACAAGGTCACCATCATCCCTCGCGGCATGGCGCTGGGCGTTACCATGCAACTCCCTCTGGACGACAAACACACCTACACGCGCGATTACCTCGAATCGCAACTGGCCGTTATGATGGGCGGGCGCGCGGCGGAGGAAATCTTCCTGAACCATTTCACCACGGGGGCCGGCAACGACATCGAGCAGGCCACGGAAATTGCACGGCGCATGGTGTGCGAATGGGGCATGTCAGACCTGGGTCCCTTGGCTTACGGGAAGCATCAGCAGGAAATTTTCCTGGGACGTGACCTGGCGACCTCGCGTGATTTCAGCGAGGACACCGCCATCAAGATCGACCAGGAAGTGAAGAAGTTTGCCAACAGCGCCTACCGTAAGGCTAAGGAAATCCTTACCACTCACCGTGACGCCTTGGTGCGCATTGCGGAAGCTCTGCTGGTGCGTGAAGTCCTCGATGCGAGCGAGGTCAATCTGCTCATTGAGGGAAAACCTTTGCCGGAAGTGGCTCGGCTGTCGCCCCCAAAACCCGCCCAACCGGAGACTACGCAGGTCTTGAAGCCTCGTCCCACGCCGGGCGTGCCCTCGCACGAACGGCCGCAGCCAGCGTGAAGAGCAGTGGCTAGTGATTAGACTATTAACCACTAGCCACTAACCATTCCACTGTCCACTAGCCATACATGACCCCTCGTCCGACGTTCGATTTGGAAATCGGCCATCTCAAGGTGCGTCTGGGCGAACGCACGCTCATTATGGGCGCCTTCAACGTGACGCCGGATTCTTTTTCGGATGGTGGGCTCTACATCGATCCCGCCAAGGCCGTCGAGCATGGCCTCGAATTGGTGGGGCAGGGGGCAGACTGGATCGACGTTGGGGGCGAATCCACGCGGCCGGGGTCGCAACCCGTTTCAGTGGAAGAAGAGTTGCGGCGAGTTCTGCCCGTGATCCGTACCCTGCGGAGTAAATTGCGCACGACCCCCATCTCCATCGATACTACGAAAGCCGAGGTGGCAGAGAAGGCGGTGCAGGCTGGAGCCAGCATTTTGAACGACGTCAGCGGGCTGCGATTCGATCCGCGCCTGGCCGATGTGGCGCGTAGCTACAAGACTCCTCTCATCCTGATGCACCTGCGCGGCCGGCCCGAGACGATGCAGACGAGGCCCTTTGTAAGAGATATCTTGCAGTCGCTCAATCGAGGGCTCGCGCGCTCGCTCCAGCGAGCTTTGGCGGCGGGCTTGCGCCGGTCCCAGTTGATCCTTGACCCCGGCCTGGGTTTCGGCAAATCCAGGTTTCAAAACTTTGAAATCCTGGCGCACCTCGGAAAATTGCACCGGTTCGGTCTTCCCATCCTGGTGGGCACCTCGCGAAAGTCGTTTGTGCAGGCAGTCGCCGCCGGCGCTGGTCTTCATGCTGCCGCCTTGCACGGCTCTCGAAGCAGAGGTGGTGGTGCGGCTTACTGGCCGATGCTTGAGAATCTCAAGGCGCAGCAAGCGCCTGCTCTTCAACTGGGCGACGCCGCCGTGGTGGTGGCATCAATCCTGGCTGGCGCCCACATCGTGCGCGTGCATGATGTCGCCGCAGTTTTGCCGGCGGTGCGCATCGCGGATGCCCTGCTCACCGCCTCCCGGTAGGCAGTAGACAGTAATGTCATACCCGCGATGGATTGTTGAAGTCCCATATTTGGGTAAGGCCTATGTAAGATCACAGGGGATTTCAGAGCCCATGATGGGAAAGACTTACGGCGGACTCTGTGAAGTGGCCCATCCTACAAGAACTGCGGCGGAGAATTCATTAGCTGTGGTTACCGCTCCACACGGTGACTCCGTCGCAACAACAAGCCTGATCGAGGCACAAGCTAACTTTGAATCCAAAGATGTGCCGATGCTGATGTACCGATTCCTATGGCTCATTATCGAGGAAAGAACTGGCTTGATTAAGATTGAAGCTGACATGGCCGCACTTCCCACCGCTATCAGTTACACCAACAAATACGCCAAGACGCTTTCACAAGAGAGCTGATTGCGCCAAGGAATTGTCCTGTATATTGTTGCCCTAATTGGCACACCGCCCGGACATCGTGTCTCTTGACAAGCGGAACTGGATAGGCTAGGATTGTTTGTTGAAGCCATGGAGGTGGTCGCGGCCTGCGGGGAACACCTGATTGCCATGCTAGCCCGACGCCCAATCCGCTCGCGAGAGTCCCCCAAGCGCGGAAAGCCTCTCGGTTTCAGGCGGACAGCGAGTCCGTGCCCGGATGAGAGAGAAAGAAAAGAATTCTTTGAAAATGAGGGACCAACGCGAGAATGTCTATGAAAACAAAGGGTCGGAATTCCACGAGCGGCGCCAAAGCGGGAATATCATAGAAAACACAGGTAGTTGCGCGTTGAAAGCGGGAATGTTACTGAAAACAAAGTACGTTAGCTGTGACTCGTGAGCTTCTTTCGCCCAGGTTGCCGCAATTAGGCAGGGATGCTCCAGCCGTGGACGCGTATTTGAAGGAAAAGCCGCAGAGTCTCTGGGGAATGAGACTTTGCGCTACCTGCCGCTCAACTCGTGGACCATGTCCACCAACGCCACCACGTTATCATACGGCGTGTCAGGGAGCAGGCCGTGTCCCAGGTTGAAGATGTGCCCTGGCCTGCCGGCGGCCTGATTCAGAATCCTCCGGACGCGCGAGCGGATGTAAGCCGGGTCCGCATACAGAACGATGGGGTCGAGATTGCCCTGGATTCCCACGGAGGCGCCCAAGTGCGCCCACGCCTCGTCCAGTTCCACGTGAGAATCAAGACCCATGATGTCGCCGCCGGCGTCCCGCATGTCCTCGAGGAACATGCCGGTGCCAGTTCCAAAGTGGATAATAGGCGTGCCGGGAGTAATTCGCTCAATCATCACCCGTGTGTAGGGAAGCACAAACTCGCGATAGTCAGCGGGGCCAAGGCAGCCGACCCAGGTGTCAAAAAGCTGGACAGCCTGAACACCGGCGGCGATCTGGCCGTTGATGTATTGGGCCAGGTTGCGCGCCAGATGCTCCATTAAGGCGCGCCAAGCTCCCGGGTCCCGATACATCAGGCTCTTGGTGTGCCGGTAGTTTCTCGATCCGCCGCCTTCGATGAGGTAGGAAGCCAGCGTGAAAGGACATGCAGCGAAGCCGAGGAGCGGCAATTGGGCGTCGAGGTCAGTGCGGGTCTGACGGATAGCGTCGTAAAGATAAGCCAGCGATTGCAGTGGCTCCACTTCCCGAAGCCGGTCCACCTCAGCAGGCAAGCGTAAGGCGGGCTTGATGATCGGCCCCCCGCCCTGGTCATAGGCGAGGCCGAATCCCAGCGGCTCGACAATCAGCAGCAGGTCGGCAAAGATGATGGCCGCGTCCACGCCCAGCTTCCTTGCTGCGGTCACCGTAACCTCAGAGACCAAGCGCGGATTCTTGCAGAGCTCCAGGAACGGCACCCGGGCGCGGATTTCCCGGTATTCTTTCATGTACCGGCCTGCTTGGCGCATCAGCCAAACCGGCGTCGCATCCACGGGCTGCCGGCGGCAGGCCTTCATAAACCGGGAATCATCCCACGAAGGTGCGCCGGGGCTCTTCCGTGGCCCAGCACCCGCCGTTTGAGGATTCGTCGTGCCCTCAGCGAGCGGTTTTCGGGGTTCTGACTGTGGACTTTTGACTCCCGGCCCCCGGCCGTGCGATTCTTTGCTCTTGGACCTGTCTTCCATTTGCCTCCACAGCATGTCCCAGGCTCGTTTTGGAGTGCGGCAGCCCGCCGCGGCGGGCCGCCGCTTTGTAGCGCCGACCTTTAGGTCGGCATTCTCTTGCCTTCACATAGTGCTGACCCCGCCTTGCGGGGTCAGCACTACGGCGCCGTCTCGAGCAAGCTCGAGACGCAAGAGCGGCAGCAAGCTTCCGCACTCCAAAACGCTTAGTCGGCCTCGACCAGCCGACGGTATACCTCACGCACACCGTGCCGCGTTTGTTGCAGACGCTGTGCCAGGGTTTCCGAACCCACGATCAAACCCCAGCGGCGAGCCAGGTTTTCGACCTCTTCGGCATGACCGGCCCGGTCCGGTAACCCATCCGCAGCTTTTCCTGTCACTAACCGAATTGCGTGGTCCACCGAGCGAAGGAAGTTCGCCCCCTCGGACAAGATTTTGCTGTCCTCGTTATTCATTAACCCAGAGGACCGTAAGGCGGCGATCTGCTCAGCCATGTTTGCGCCTGGTGGAGCGGCTATGTGCCCTCGCAAGCGGAGGAGAGAGACAGCGAAATCGATGTCGTAATACCCTCCCGTAGCGGTTTTGGTGTTGGTGGGTGGAACAGGCACTTCTCTTTCCAGCCGACGCCGCATTTGGCGAAGTTCCGTGGCCAGCGATGGATAAGCGGCGAAGCGGTGGAAGACAGCGGTTACGAGACGGGAAACAGTCTCTCGTCCCAGTTCGGCATTGCCTGCCACGTGGCACGCTTTGAGGTAGGTTAATCCCTCCCACACTTGGGCGTGTTCCAGCGCATAGCTGAGCAATTCCTCCTGCGCCACCACCAGTTCGCCCTCCTGGCCCCGAGGTCGAAGCCGTGTATCGACGGCAAACACCGTGCCTTCACGAGTGTAGCTGGAGAGGACGTCGATCATTTTCGCCGCCAGCCGTTTCCAGAAATCCAGCTCGTCTCGTCCCACCTCGGAGCCCGTAACGAAGATCAGGTCGGCATCCGAGGCGAGGTCAAACTCGTTCAATGCCAGCCGTCCGAGCGCCAGCACCGCAAAGGGCCAAGGAAGGTTCCGTTCCGCGAGGTTTTTCGTTTCGAGGACCGACGCCGCAATCTGCAAGGCGCTGGAAACGCACCGAGTGGCAACCGCTGACCAGCGCTTCAGAATCCAAAAGCTTGATTCCCGCGAGGCCAAATCCGCCGCACCGAGCTCCAAAACACGGGCCAGGAAATGCCTGCGCAGCATCGCCATCTTCTGGCGCATGGCCAGCACAGGTTCCGATGCCCAGGGATGAGGTTCGGCGTCTTCCAGACCTTTCAAGTCGATTTCCATCTGGCCCGCTGCCGGCGGAGTTTCCGAGGAGGCGAAAACGATCATGTCCTCGGGATGGCGGATAAGAAGTTCGCCGAGGTATTCGCTTTCGCCTACCACCTCCAGCGCGCGCCGGAGGAGTTCAGGTTTCTCGCGCACCAGGGCAAACCGCTCCGGCGACTCCAGCAAGGCGGTGAGGAATCTTGCCGCGCCCTTGCGAGATCGCTCGGGAATTTCAGCCTCGCGGACCAAGGCCGCTATGTCCGGCGCCTGAGCGTTCAGAAAGCTCAAAGTGGAATCGTAGGAGGCGTGCCCAAAGTCAGGGCTAACCGAAGGAAGCGGCTTGAGCTCAAACCCCTTACCCCCCGAAGGCGGAGTGCGTGGATGGATCACGCGTTGGTAGATCTCGTCCACTTTTTCAAACCCATCTTGCAGTTTCTGCAAGAGCGACTGGCCTGGCGATTGGCGCGAACCGGCGGCAACCCCCACCCGGCGGGCAAGGCGATCAAGGGCCTGCGCCCCGGCCGGCAAGCGGTGCGTTTGCTGGCCGAGTTCGAGTTGGACGCAATGCTCCACCTTGCGGAGGAAACCATAAGAATTTGTCAGATCGGCATAATCGTGGTCGCTGAGCCATCCCTTGTCATTCAGTTTGCGCAGCGCGAAGAGAGTCCCGCCGGAGCGAACCCAGGCGTCCTGGCCTCCGTATAGTCGCTGTAAGCACTGGGCCAGAAACTCGATATCCCGGATGCCGCCCTGGTGATGTTTGACGTCAATCGCCTGGCCGCCACTCTCCCGCAATCTTCTGGAGATTCGCTCCCGCGACCACAAAACGCTCTCGCCGGCCTCAAAATCGCCCGCCGACCCATAGATCTGCGGCTCGAGGCTGCCCAGGAAATCACGAGTCAGCCAGGCATCGCCGGCCGAGTGGCGAGCCTTAATCAACATCTGCAACTCCCAATCCCGCGCCCGGCGGTCGTAATACTCCCGGGACGATTTTAGCGAGATGGCCAGGTCGCCTTGTTCTCCTTCAGGACGCAGACGCAAGTCGACGCGGAAGACTTCGCCCTGGGGCGTCGGCTGTGTAATGGTGCGTGTGATGGCATTGGCCAAACGGACAAAGTACTCTTTGTTAGTGACGATGGACTCGTTCCCGCCTGCTGTTTCACCGTCGTGGGAATAGAGAAATAGCAGGTCGATATCGGAGCTGTAATTTAACTCATTGCCACCCAGCTTGCCCAGCGAGATGATGCTGAACCCGCTGCGCACGATGCGGCCCTGCGGGTCATAGTACTGGGGCTGCCCATAGCGTTTTTCCAACTCGCCGTCGCAGTAAAGAAGTGTGTTGGTCAAAATCACGTCCGCCAGCGTGGCCAGTTCCAAGGTGGTCTCACCCAAAGTCGAAAGGCCCAGCACATCTTTCATGGCGATACGCGAGTAATTGCGCCGCTTGAAGCGCGCCAACTGAGCTGCGAGCCAGGGGTGAGGGTTGGTGGTGGCGAAGCGCGCATAGTCCTGCATCAAGTCTTCTTTGGATTTCAGCTTTATGAAGTTGCGGTCGTGAGCGAATTGGATCACCAGGCTCGGCTCGGACAACAAAGTCTCTGCCAGAAACCCGCTGTAGCCGAAAATCGCCACCAGGTAGGACAAGGCCACCGGGCAGCTCGCGATCTCGCCGAGCACATCTGCCGGGGCTTCCTGCGCGTACCGTTCCAGAAGATTCAGTGCGCCGTCCGGATCCGGTGAATGGGCCAGCAGGGAGGCCAGCGGCACCATTAGCGTCGGCGCCAGTTGCAATTCGAGCCGCGCCAGATTGAGTTCTGCCTTCTCAAAGTCCTCAAAGGGTACTGCCTGGAACTCGGAACGCATGGAAGGGATTATACCTTGAACACGCGCTTTTGTTTCGAGGGAAGGGTTAGACAGTTGTCAGTGGTCAGTTGTCAGTTGTCAGTTGTCCGTTGTCCGCGGGTGGCGCCGACATTGCCCTTCATGTCGGCGACCGTTAAGAAGCCAGAACAGGCCACGGATGGGACGCGGTGACAGAGATGTTGCCCGTGTTCGTGGGGCGCCCCGATGCATCGGGGCGCCACCCGCGAGGCCTACCCAAGCCAGCCTCGCTGTCAGGGTTACTTAGCAATTCCAGAGGACCGGTTGATCACGGCGGCTAATTGCTCTCTTGTGAAGCCCCGCTTCTTGATATAGGTCGCTGTTCGGTTTACGTGGTGGTGTTGAAATTCTGGGTCATAAACTTGAATCAGGGCGGTTTCAAAAATCTCGATGGCCTCCAAGCTGCCGAGAGTCATCCCGGATGGTCGCACGAGTCTTTTGAGATCGCTGCCGGGGAACAGAGTAACCATGATTTCGGGTGGGACGGCAAGGGCAGCGAGCCTGGGGTACGGGTGCTTCCCGCCTGAAGCGCTTTCCTGAAATTCACGTCTTAGTCTCATCCCAAAAGACATGGTGGGGGCGTTAGTTTTGCCCACATACTTGATAAGTCCTGCATGGTGAATTACATAAACCCCGGTCTCTTTTGCTTTTTCGCCGAGGCAGGATTCTTTCCGCGGGTGGCGCTGACATCGCATTTTATGTCGGCGACCGTTAAGAAGCCAGAACAGGCCACGGATTGGACGCGGTAACGGAAGTATTGCCCGTGTTCGTGGGGCGCCCCGATGCATCGGGGCGCCACCCGCGTAGGTCCGCGCTACCCCTGGCACCTGAAACCTGTCCTTAAATGTCGTAGTACAGAGCGAACTCGTACGGGTGTGGCCTCATATTCACGGCCTGCACTTCATTCTTCATTTTGTATTCGATCCAGGTCTCCAGAAGTTCCTCGCTGAAAACATCGCCTTTCAGCAAGAAATCGTGATCCTTCTCCAAAGCGCGCAGAGATTCTTCCAGCGAACCGGGGAGGGTTGGAACTTTTTTCAACTCCTCCGGACCCAAATCGTAAATGTCCTTGTCCAATGGCTCGCCTGGGTCGATTTTGTTTTCGACTCCATCGAGACCGGCCAACAACAATGCGGCGAACGCCAGATAGGGGTTGCAGGATGGGTCGGGCGGACGGTACTCCACTCTCTTGGCTTTCGGGTTTGGCGAGTACATGGGGATGCGACAACAGGCGCTGCGATTCCGGCGCGAGTAAGCCAGGTTCACGGGCGCCTCAAAGCCCGGCACGAGGCGTTTGTAAGAGTTTGTGGTGGGCGCAATGAGCCCCGCGAGTGCGGGCGAGTGCTTCAGGAGGCCGCCGATGTACCATAGCCCGAGTTGGCTGAATCCCGCGTATTTGTCCCCGGCAAAGAGCGGGTTGCCGTCTTTCCAAAGGCTCTGGTGGGTGTGCATACCCGAGCCATTGTCCTGGAAAATCGGCTTGGGCATAAAGGTCACCGTTTTCCCGTACTGGTTGGCAACATTGCGGACGATGTATTTGTACAACATCATTCCGTCCGCAGATTTCAACAGGGAGTTAAATCTCTGGTCAATCTCGGCTTGGCCGCCGGTCGCCACCTCGTGGTGGTGGCACTCGATTTCAAGCCCGGCCTTTTCCATCGCCAAGACCATCTCACTGCGCAGGTCCTGGTAATGGTCGGTGGGTGGGACCGGGAAATAACCTTCCTTATAGCGCGGCCGGTAGCCCAGGTTATCCTTCTCCCGGCCGGAGTTCCAGCGTCCCTCTTCCGAGTCAATAAAGTAGAAACCGTGTTGCTGGGCCTGATCGAACCGGATGTTGTCAAAAATGAAGAACTCGGCCTCCGCGCCAAAATACGCCGTGTCCGCGATTCCGGTGTAGACGAGGTAATTCTCAGCCTTCTTGGCTATATTGCGAGGGTCCTTAGGATAGTGCTGCTTGGTGACGGGGTCGATGATATCGCCAATCAAGGCCAAGGTCGGTATTTCTGTGAACGGGTCAAGCATATACCAGCTCGCGTCAGGAACCAGGAGCATGTCGCTCTCATGAATCGCCGCCCAGCCGCGGATGCTGGAGCCGTCCATGCCGAAGCCATCTTCAAAAGAACTCTCTTCCAATTCGTGAATTGGGAATGACACGTGTTGCCACAAGCCCGGTAGATCGGTGAAACGAATATCTACAATCTTCACGTTGTTGGCAGTAGCAAACTCCAAGACTGCCTTCGGATTCATATATCCTCCATTAAAGAATTTTCTCCCCACGATTAAGGGCTTAAGTGCTGGTTGTTTTTCACTAAGCCGAAAGATAGCGTGCGCGGAGAATTTAGTCAAGGGCTGTCAGCATGAATATTTTTAATGGTTTCCATCTAACTTCGAGGTCCTGCTCATCGAGTGACAAATAGCGCTGGTTCAGCACCAAGGCAGTGCTTTCCACCCACCAGGAGGTCTTCGGGCACGCAAAAATGCATTGACACTTTTCTCGGCTTTTTGTTAGCTTACAACATCCCTGGCCATATCCCGAAATGGAGTTTTCCAGGTCCGTCTTCGTCAGCGACGCCACTCGGCCACCGGCAAGGGCAGCGCCGACGAGAAGGTGGAGAGCCAAATGTTTGTAGCCAAGCGAATGTTTTTCACCAAAGGGGTGGGGAAACACCGCGAAAAGCTGACCAGCTTCGAATTAGCATTAAGAGCCGCCGGCATCGCTGCCTGTAACCTGGTGCGAGTCTCCAGCATTTTCCCGCCTCGCTGCAAGCTTGTTTCCAGGACCGAGGGCGTGAAGGAACTGCGAGCCGGGCAGGTGACTTTTGTGGTCATGAGTGAGAATTCGACGCGGGAGCCGCATCGTTTGATTGCCGCCTCGGTTGGCGTGGCGATTCCCTCTGACCGGAACGCTTTTGGATACCTTTCGGAACATCATTCTTTCGGCCAAACTGAAGAAGTCGCTGGTGAATACGCAGAAGAGCTGGCGGCGGAAATGCTCGCCACCACGCTGGGCGTGGAGTTCGACCCCGACCGGAGCTGGGACGAGAAGAAGGAGATTTATCGAATCTCCAATAAGATTGTCCGGACGATGAACGTCAGCCAATCCGCTATTGGCGATAAAAGAGGTCTCTGGACCACAGTATTGGCCGCGGCGATCTTGCTTGGAATCGACGAATGATGCGCAAACGCCAGATACTTTCCAGGCCCACCCATCCTCTGGCCGTTGACGGTCGGAAGAGTGTTGCGGCTTTGCTCGAGAAAATGCAGGGGATATCCTTTCAGGGGCGTTCCCTGGCCACCGCTTACCAGATTTGGAAGAAGATGCTCGGCGACCGGGTCATGATCATGATGGGGATGTCCGGAGCGCTGGTCCCTGCCGGCATGCGACGACTGGTCGTCTACATGCTCAAGAATCGCCTCATCGATTGCCTGGTTTCGACCGGCGCCAACTTCTTCCACGATATCCATGAAACCCTGGGCCGGTTCCATTACCAGTCTTCGCCCTCCATCGACGACGTCCTTTTGCAAAAAAACCTTATTGACCGCATTTACGATACGCTGGCGGACGAAGAAGAATTTCGGGAGGCGGACGAGATGATCGGCAAGTTCGCCGCCACTCTCGACCAGTCGCGGGCGTACTCAACCCGCGAGTTCCTGTATCTGCTCGGCAAGCAGTTGGCGAAAAATGCGAAGGAAGACGGCATCGTCACCGCGGCGGCGAAAGCCCAAGTCCCGCTGTATTGTCCTGCCATTGGAGATTCCTCCATCGGAATCGGTATCGCGGAGAACCGTTTCCTGGGCAAGAATCAGTTCACGTTCGACGTGGTCGGCGATGTCCTCGAGACCGCGCACCTGGCGGCTGATTCCCCTGCCAGCGCCGTCATCTACTTTGGCGGGGGCACTCCCAAGAACTTCGTCAATCAGACCGAGGTGACGGCTACGTTCATGCGGCAGTCTCATAACGGTCATAAATATGCCGTACAGATCATCACTGACGCCGCACATTGGGGAGGTCTTTCCGGCTGCACGTTCGAAGAATCCCAGAGTTGGGGAAAGATCGCCCACGACGCCAGCATGGTGGACGTCCACTGCGACTCTACCATCGCGTTGCCGATGCTGGTCACGGCACTTTCGGAGAATATGGGCCTGATTCGAAAACGGAAGAAGCCCGCCTTCGAAATGGGCCGCGAGCTCAAGTTCACCTTTCCGAGTTGAGCACCATAGCTGGTGGGGGAAACGGGAGTTGCAAGTAATGGTCATTCCCGCGAAAGCGGGAATCCAGTCTGGCGACAGCGCATTTCCGAAGGTTAGGGGTAGATTCCCGCTTACGCGGGAATGACCGGCGATCCGAAAGTGAGCCCATCCCGAATGACGCCAACACCCTCGCCAGCCAGCGCTTGACATGACCAACCCCCAATTCCGATAATGCTTGACGGTCCGGAGTGGGCTTGCCCTCAATGGATTCCCACTGGCGAATCTCGGACTGCTACTCTGGCTGCTAGATTTCTTGGGGAGGAAAATCCTCTTGCGCTTAATCTTCTTGGTATTGATACCAGCATCTCTCCTGGTCGCCGGCGACAAGCCGGTGAAATTTGTCCGGCATGGTGACCAGGTCGACGTGAGCATCGCAGGAAAACCTTTCACAACTTACTATTTCGGAACTGAGGCTCCCAAGCCCTATCTCTACCCATTGCGTTCGGCTGAAGGCATCATCGTCACGCGCGGGTTCCCGATGGTAACGAGCATCCCTGGCGAGAGCCGGGACCATCCTCATCACCGCGCCATGTTCTTCGCTCACGGTGACATCAACGGAGTTGATTTCTGGGGAGAAGCGCAGTTCCAAGAGAAAGCGCCCGTGCACGTGCAGGGCAAGACCTACACCTCTGAGGATCTCCCCAAGGGCCGCACCGTGTTCACCAGACTGGAAGAATCGAAGGGCGGGCCTGATTCCGGAACGCTGCGGGCAGTCTTCAGCTTGGTCGGCCCGGATGGTCAGGCGATGGGCAGCGAGACGCAGGAATACACTTTTCGAGGCGATGGAAGTTCCCGCACCGTCGACTGCTCGTTTACCATCGCGGCGGACCACGGAACGCCCCTGAAAATGGGCGATACGAAGGAGGGAACCTTCGCCATTCGGGTGATCAGGAACCTGCAAGAACCCGCCGTAAAGATGCTGAACTCTGAAGGCGGCGTGGGTGAAAAAAACATCTGGGGCAAGCGAGCTGATTGGGTCGACTACTCCGGGGTTGTGGGGGGAGAAAGGGTCGGAATTGCTATCCTCGATAATCCCCATAACATCAAGCATCCCACTTACTGGCACGCCCGTGGTTACGGTTTGTTCGCCGTGAATCCCTTCGGTGAGCACGACTTCTATAATGACCCCAAGCGCGACGGAAGCGTCACCATTGCAGCCGGAAGCTCGCTGACATTGCGCTACCGCGTGCTGATTCATGATGGCGACGCTGCCGAAGGCAAGGTCGCTGAGGCCTACGAGCGGTATGCCGGGGAGAAATAAACTGCCGGCCCTCTGACAGGATGCTGAAATGCGTTTGTGAGGCCTGTCATTCCGATCCCGCCTTGCGCTCCCGCTACACCGGGATCGCTCTGGAAAAAAGGGACTTGCGGGATTCCTTATCGTCTCCGTCAATTGAGGGGCTCGAGGAGTTTTTCAGCATCCCTGCTATGAAACGCGCCATCATTCGAGGTGCCTTATGAAACGACTGATCAAAGCTCGAGCGAAAAGGGGACTTCAACGAATCGTTCGGCCCGAAGTTTTGCGTTTTCTCGACTTTGCCCGCCTGAATCTGGTGAAGGGCCAGAAGCACTCGGCAAAGGCCCAGGGACGGGAATACGTTCTTGATATATTTTTCGGAAGAGCGACAATCAGCGTCCAGATGGCCGACGGGCAGAGGCAGATCTTCTCGAATGTGGGCGCGCGCCCCGATGTCTTTTCCGGGCCGCCCGTTATGGTCTATTTACCGCCGGAGTCTTCCTACGAGATTACGGCAGAGTCGGAAATCTTCGACGCGGGCATCTTCTCGGCGCCTTCTACCGCAACCACGCCCCCTGCGCTCTTGGAAGGAGCGGCTGAGGTCGCCAAGCAAGCAGGCCGCGATAACTGGCAACGCACGGTTTACTCGGCGCTGGCTGAGAACGTACCGGCGGAGCGTTTGTTGGCTGGTGAAACGCTCAACCCGCCGGGCAACTGGTCCAGCTACCCGCCCCATAAGCACGACCGCTCCAACCCGCCGCAAGAAGCCTTCCTGGAGGAGATTTATTTTTTCCGCATCAAACCCGCTCAAGGCTTTGGATTGATGTGGACCTACACCGCAGCCGATGACCCTGACGGTTTCTCCGATGCCTTGGTGGTAGAAGATGGTGATACCGTCCTCTTGCCCAAAGGTTACCATCCCGTTGTGGCGGCGCCGGGCTACGAGCTTCACTACACCTGGGTCCTCGCCGGGGAGGAACGCCGCTACGGCGCCTGGGCTGACGACCCGCGGCACGCTTGGGTGAAAAATGCGTAGGTAAGCTTAGTACAGCCGTTTGTAGTTGTGGTGACGTTTTTGGATTGGAGTTATGCGGGCCCCCTCACCCCCCGGCCCCTCTCCCCCTTGGGGGAGAGGGGCCGGGGGGTGAGGGGGTGCTAATAGGTAATCGAACTTACGAAACGCCGTACCTAGGCTTGCTGCGATCCCCAAACCATGCCGAAACCTGCTCACGCTCCGGCCCCACTTGCGCGCCCAGCTTCCGGGCTCAGCATTCCTCACCTTCGCTGGACCATCTGCGCGCTGTTGTTCTTTGCCTCCACGATCAACTACGTTGACCGGCAGACGCTCTCCGTCCTGAAGCCGCATCTGCAAAGCGTCCTACACTGGTCGGAGAGCGATTACGGCTGGATTGTATTCGCGTTTCAATTGGCCTATGCCCTCATGCTCACCGTCGCAGGTCTGGTCATGGATTGGCTGGGGACGAAGTTGGGATACGCGCTTTCCATCACCTGGTGGTCCATTGCCGCCATGGCTCACGCGCTGGCGCGCGGGGCGCTTTCCTTCGGCGCGGCACGCTTCCTTCTGGGGGCGGGTGAAGCGGGGAACTTCCCCGCCGCCATTAAAGCGGTTGCCGAATGGTTTCCAAAAAGGGAACGCGCGCTGGCCACGGGCATCTTCAATGCCGGGCCGACCATAGGCGCCGTCATCGCCCCTCCGCTGGTCGTCTGGGTGACGCTTCGCTGGGGTTGGCGGGAAGCATTTATATTGACCGGGGTTTTGGGATTCATCTGGTTGTTTTTCTGGGCGGCTATTTACCGCGTTCCGCGCCAGCATCCGTGGATTACCCCCGCCGAGCTGGAGTTCATCGAGACTGCGGAGGGTGAGGAAGAAACCGCATCGGCCACTCGAATCCCCTGGCGGAAGATCCTCCATTACCGGCAGGCGTGGGGTCTCATCCTTCCTAGATTCATGACCGACCCCATCTGGTGGTTTTACATCTTCTGGCTTCCATCCTACCTCAAGCAAGGCCGCGGCTTTACCCTCCAGCAAATCGGCCTTTTCGCCTGGATTCCGTTTCTCGTCTCGGGAGTCGGGAGCGTGGCAGGCGGGTGGCTTTCAGGATTCTTCCTCAAGCGTGGCTGGCCTGTGGGCCGGGCGCGCAAGACGGCAATGGCCCTATGCGCGTTTTGCATGCCGGCCGGCACCGTGGCCGTCTTCGCGCCCAATATCCGGTGGGCGCTGGCCCTCATTTCCATTTCCCTTGCCGCGCACCAGGGATGGTCGGCGAATATTTTTACCCTTGCCTCAGATATGTTCCCCAAACGCGATGTGGGCTCGGTTACAGGCATCTCCGGGACAGGCGGGGCCGCGGGCGGCATGATTCTGGCGCTGGTCGCGGGTTACACCCTCCAGTGGTTCCATACTTACGTGCCTCTCTTCATCATCGCCGGCATCATGCACCCTCTGGCCATCGGGCTGCTGCATTGGCTGATTCCCCGGGTCGAACCGGTCCCGGCATCCCCATAACCTGCTCTGGGCCTGTCCCCAATTGTCAGTGAGGAGCGCCTTCGTCCCATCGAACTGGATCTCATCCATCGAGACTGCGGGGACGGTCTGCCAGACGTCCATTGAGATCCAGGCGAAGGCGCCCCCCCCCAAGCACTGCTTTCAGCGCATCAGGGCATGATATATTTGTTAATGGGTGGAGGGAAAAGGTTACAGGCGCCGTAAAAGCAGTGATGAGTGACAAGTGGCGAGTGACGAGCGGAATTATGAATAGTGAACTCTGCATTGCGGACGCAGGATCTGCTTTGCGGGCCGCGCTCAGGGCATCTGACCGCTACGATTCTTCAATTCGCCTATCATAATTTACTGTTCACTATTCAGGATCGCCCCGGCCTCTAGCTTTTCTTTTCAGGGGCTGGAAGCTGATGGCTAACCCGCCGCGGCGGGATAGCTGGAGGCAACGGGCGACTGACTACTGACCACTGACAACTTGCCATGGCAAGCGAAACCCTGAAAGACGGCGACGGAAGGGCAGCGGGGTGGGGAGTGCTGCTGCTCGCCCACGGCGCACCGGACAGACTCGAGGACATCCCTGCATTCCTGCTCAACGTGCGCGAGGGGCGGAAGCTGCCCGATGCAGTCGTCAATGAAATTGTCCGCCGCTACAGCCTGATCGGCGGCTCGCCGCTACTGCGCCTGACGACTTTGCAGGCGGAGGGATTGGCGAAGCTCCTTGGCCGCCAAGTCTATCTGGGGATGCGGAACTGGAAGCCATTCATCTCCGAAGCGGTTCGACAGATCGAGGCGGATGGAGTTAAACGTGTGGTGGCGCTCTGCCTGGCGCCCCAGAATTCCCGCACCAGCATTGAACTCTACAAGAAGTATCTGTACGAAGATGTCGAACGGCTCGCGCTCCATGTACAGGTGGATTTCGTCGAAAACTGGCACGATCATCCGGGGCTGGTTGAGGCATTTCGCGAGAGAGTGGCCACGGCGCAGGCCCGCGTGCAGGCTGCGGCCGGTGGTCCGGTTCCCGTAATCTTCACGGCGCACAGCGTTCCGGAAAAGACCATTCAGGGCGGCGATCCTTACGAGCAGCAGGTGAGGGAAACCGCAGCGTTGGCGGCCAAGGCACTTCGCCTTAAGCAATACTGTGTGGCTTTTCAGAGCCAGGGAATGACCTCAGAGCCGTGGATCGGCCCGACGGTGGAATCTCTCATCGATCAGTCGGCCGCGCAGGGCCAGCGACATGTGTTGTTGGCGCCAGTGGGTTTTGTCTGCGACCATGTTGAGATCCTTTACGATATTGACGTAGCGTTCCGTGAATACGGAAAGGCCAGGGGCGTAACCGTGCACCGCTCTGAGTCGCTGAACGACAGCCCGCTGCTCATTCAAGCGCTGGCCGCTATTGTCACAGAGCGTATGGGCTAGAAGCATTTACTCTGGTAGAGAATCACGCTGATGACGACTCGACAACCATCGCGGAAGCGCGTGGCCGTTCTGGGTGGAGGCATTGCAGGCCTTGCTGCGGCCTACACATTGGCTCGCGCTCGCCAGGCCGGCGCTCCGGTTGAAGAGATGGTCGTTGAGGGAAGGGAACGTCTGGGCGGAGTAATTCGCACGGAGCACGTGGAGGGTTTCCTCGTCGAAGCAGGGCCGGACAGTTTCCTTGCCGAAAAGCCGGAAGCGGCGGCCCTGGCCCGGGAGTTGGGCCTTGGTGATTCGCTCATCGGATCGAACGACAGCCAGCGACGCACCTACATCCTTCACCGGGGCCGTCTTGTCCCGCTTCCTGACGGCCTGATGTTCCTAGTTCCGACTCGCCTCTGGCCCATCGTGACTACTCCTTTGCTGCCACTCAGCAGCAAGCTGACGATGGCCGCCGAGTTGTTTGCCTCACCGCCGTCCGGGAACTTGAACCAGGGCTCAGACGAATCCGTGGCGAGCTTCGTCCGTAGGCATTTCGGAAACGCCATGTTGGAGAACGTCGCGGATCCTTTGCTCGCCGGGGTCTACGGGGGGGATTCGGGGGCTTTGAGCGTCCGGTCGGTGCTGCCGCGCTTCTGGGAGATGGAGAGGAAGCGCGGCAGCCTGACACGCGCCACACTGCGAGCGATGCGGCAACGCCGGAAAGCCGCTGCCCATGCGGATGGGATTGGTCAGCCTGACTCCGCCGGCACGGGCGCCGCACCCCGCGGCGCCTTGCCGCTCTTCATGACACTGAGGGACGGGCTCGACCAGCTCCCAGGGAAGCTGGCGCAACATCTGGACAAGACTCGCATTTATCTCGGCCAGCGTGTTTCCAGTATCGAGCTTGCGCCAGGTGGACCGGGCGGGACGGTCGACTCATGTAGTCGCCGGTATCAGATCTTTTGCGAGGGAGGCGTGGCGTTCGACGCCGATGCAATCATCTTCGCCATGCCCGCCCACGAATGCAGTCGGCTGCTTTCCTCCCTCCACCCCACGCTGGGCAGCTTGCTCGGCGAAATCCCCTACAGTTCCTCGATGACGGTCTCCCTGGGATACGCCGAGGGAACGAGAGAGCATCTGCTCCCCGGCTTTGGATACCTCGTCCCGCGCAAGGAAAACCGGAGAATGCTGGCCTGCACCTTCGTGCATCGCAAGTTCAACTATCGCGCTCCGGAAGGGAAGGCGCTGCTTCGCTGTTTCCTGGGCGGCTCGCGCGACCCGGAAGTCCTCAACCTTCCTGACCAGGAGGTAGTTTCACTGGTTCGGCAGGAATTGAAGGAAATCCTGAATTTCTCATTCGCGCCCCTGTTCCATCGGGTTCACCGTTGGCCGGTTTCAATGGCGCAGTATCAGGTGGGGCATGCCGGGCGCATAAAAAGGATTCAAAGCCAGCTCGAGGACCTCCCGGGGATTTATCTTGCCGGGAACGCCTATTCGGGCATAGGAATTTCAGATTGTATCCGCACCGGCAGGGCTGCGGCGCGGCAGGCGCTCCAAAGTATGAATTATGAATAGTGAATAGTACAATGATGAATTGCGGACCCATAGTTTGCTTTGTGCGCCTGGGGCATCTCAATTTGAAATCTCGTGCACGCTTCGGCCCTCTCCGCTTGAGGGAAAGGCTAGCCCTCTCCCCCTTGGGGGAGAGGGTGGCCCGCCGCCCCGATGCACTTCATCGGGAGGCGGGCCGGGCCTACGCCCGCCGAAGGGGAAGCGGCGAGCCGTGAACAACATCGGCTTCGGCCCGCAGGCGGGTGAGGAGGTCGCGCGCCTGGTTTCGTCAGTTTGCGGATCACTACAATCATGAATAGTGAATATTCAGAATTTTCTTAACGAGTTTTTTTTCCGGCGTTATCATAGAAACAGGGCTTGGAGGTGAAGAGTGGCCGAGAAGAATAGGCAGGACGCGTTCGGGGCGCGTGCCGTATTGGATACGGGCAACGGCCGGGCCGTCATTTGCCGCCTGGAAAACCTGGAGAAGGCTGGGCTGGGCAGTATTTCGCGTCTTCCATTCTCAATCAAAGTGTTGTTGGAATCGGTGCTGCGGAACTGCGACGGCACGCTCATTACGGAGCAGGACGTGGCGGCCTTGGCTGGATGGAACGCGAAGAGCCCGGCGGCGCGCGAGGTGCCTTTCAAGCCGGCGCGCGTCATTCTCCAGGATTTCACCGGCGTGCCTGCCGTGGTGGACCTGGCAGCGATGCGCTCAGCCATGAAGCGCCTGGGCGGCAATCCGGCGAAGATCAACCCGCTGGTGCCTGTGGACCTGGTGATTGATCACTCCGTGCAGGTTGATTATTTTGGAAACCCTCAGGCCCTCGAACGCAACGCGGACACCGAATTCCAGCGCAATCGTGAGCGATATGAATTCTTGCGCTGGGGTCAGAAGGCCTTTGACAGCTTCCGCGTTGTTCCTCCGGCCACAGGAATCGTGCACCAAGTGAACCTGGAATTCCTGGCCAAGGTGGTTTTGGAGCGCAAGGACGGGCCCGGCGTTGTTTGGCTCCCCGACACGCTGGTGGGCACCGACTCTCACACCACCATGATCAACGGTCTGGGCGTACTCGGGTGGGGAGTGGGCGGCATCGAGGCTGAGGCCGCGATGCTAGGCCAGCCTTACTATTTCCTTACGCCGCAGGTGGTCGGTTTCAAATTGAAAGGCAGTTTGCGGGAGGGCGTTACGGCTACCGACCTCGTGCTCACCGTCACCGAGAAGTTGCGGAAGAAAGGCGTCGTGGACAAGTTTGTTGAGTTTTATGGCGACGGTCTCTCACAGATGACACTCGCTGACCGTGCCACGGTGGCAAACATGGCGCCCGAATACGGCGCAACGATGGGATTTTTCCCGGTGGATGTGGAAGCGCTGCGCTACCTGAGGCAGACGGGCCGCAGCGAAGAAGAAGTGCAGCGAGTCGAGCGCTACAGCAAGGAGCAGGGAATCTTCCGCACCGACCAGAGCCCGGACCCCGAGTACAGCGAGACGCTGGAGTTGGACCTCGCGGCAGTGACCCCAAGTCTCGCCGGGCCGAAGCGCCCGCAGGACCGCGTCCCGCTCTCGGCCATGAAGAGCGCCTTCCGGCAGGCACTCGCCGCGCCGGTGAAAGAGCGCGGCTTCGGCCTCTCCCCGGAAGAGACGGGGCGGGTTGTGACTGTGGCCTTCAACGGAGACCGCGCCAGCCTCACGCACGGCTCGGTGGTCATCGCCGCCATCACATCCTGCACCAACACCTCGAATCCCTCAGTTATGCTGGCCGCAGGATTGCTGGCGAAGAAGGCCACCGAGCAGGGGCTTCAAATTCCTCCTTATGTGAAGACCAGCCTGGCTCCGGGCTCGAAAGTCGTGACCGAATACTTGAAGGCAGCGGGACTGATCGAGCCGCTGGCCGCGCTCCATTTCAACCTGGTTGGCTACGGTTGTACAACCTGCATCGGGAATAGCGGCCCGCTTCCCCCCGAGGTAGCCAAGGCCGTCACGGAGAATCAGCTTGTGGCGGCTGCAGTTCTTTCCGGGAACCGCAACTTCGAAGGGCGGGTCCATCCGCAAGTGCGGGCCAACTACCTGGCTTCGCCGCCCCTGGTCGTCGCCTATGCGCTGGCGGGCACCGTGGATATCGACTTAGACAGCGAACCGCTCGGGAAGGGCCGTAACGGCAGGCCGGTTTACCTGCGCGACATCTGGCCTTCGCAAGAGGAGGTCGCCCAAGCCATGGAGCGGGCCGTCCGCCCGGAGATGTTTCGCGAGTCTTATGCGAACGTCTGGGACGGCAACCCCACCTGGAACGCCATCCCTGTGGCGGGTGGCGCGCTTTTTGAGTGGCGGCCGGATTCCACCTACATTCAGGAGCCACCGTTCTTCACCGAATTCGGCCCGGACCCGCAGCCTGTGGCCGGGATTCGCGGGGCGCGCGTGCTCGCGGTGCTCGGCGACTCCATCACTACGGATCACATTTCGCCGGCCGGCAGCATTCCCGAGGAGAGTCCTGCGGGACGCTATCTGATCGAGCAAGGTGTGGCAAAGAAGGACTTCAACTCCTATGGCTCGCGCCGGGGTAATGACCGCGTGATGGTCCGTGGGACCTTCGCCAACATCCGGTTGAAGAACCAGCTTGTGGCGGGTGTGGAGGGCGGCATCACAGTTCACTTCCCGGATGGAGAACGCATGTGGATTTACGATGCCGCCATGCGCTATAAGCAGGAAGGCGTGCCGCTGCTGGTCATCGCTGGAAAGGAATACGGCTCCGGCTCTTCCCGCGACTGGGCGGCGAAGGGAACACTGCTGTTGGGAGTCAGGGCCGCCCTGGCGGAGAGTTACGAGCGCATTCACCGCAGTAACCTGGTGGGCATGGGCGTGCTGCCGCTCCAGTTCAAGGAAGGCGAGAATGCGGCTTCACTGGGTCTGACCGGCCAGGAAGTGATTGATATCACCGGCCTGGACGACGGCATCGGCCCGCGCTCGGAGGTCACACTTACGGCCACCAGTCCGGATGGGCCGCGGCGAAGCTTCCAGGCCGTCGCGCGGCTCGATTCCGCCGTCGAGGTTAACTACTATCGTAACGGCGGCATTCTGCCCACCGTGTTGCGAACCCTTTTGAAGCCCGCGTGAAGAATAGGGGCTGGGGGCTGGGGAAATTCTGAATGATGAATAGTAAATGGTAAATTGTGAATAGTGAATTATAAACTGGGGAAGTGCGGCAGTCAGGAGCCCAGGATAAGGCGGGCAAAGCAAGCTCTGCTTCCGCAATTCACAATTTACTATTCACCATTCACTATCTATAATTCCGAGGGAGGGGCTCTTATTCAATGAGTTCATATAATGGCGTTCCAGTGCCAAGCGACGGGGTGCGGATTGACTTCATCAACGACAAGTTTGTAGTTCCCTACAACCCGATCATTCCTTACATAGAAGGCGATGGCACGGGCCGCGACATTTGGAAGGCGTCGCGGCGGGTGTTTGACGCGGCCGTCGAAAAAGCCTTTGGCGGCACGCGCCGGGTTGTGTGGTACGAGGTGTTTGCGGGTGAAAAGGCCTTCAAGCAGTTTGGTGAATGGCTCCCCCAAGGAACGCTCGATGCCATCACGGAGTTCCGTATTGCCATTAAAGGTCCGCTGACGACGCCGGTGGGTGGCGGCATCCGCAGCTTGAACGTCGCCCTGCGGCAACTCCTGGACCTTTACGCCTGCTGGCGGCCGGTGAAATACATTCCGGGCGTGCCGTCGCCGGTGAGATATCCGGAGCGCATGAACATCATTATTTTCCGCGAGAACACGGAAGACGTCTACGCGGGAATCGAGTGGCGCGAGGGGTCGGAGCAGGCGAAATTTGTTATCGAGTTTGTGAACACGCTGCTGCACGGGAGTGGAGAGAAGAAGCAGATCCGCCTTGACTCCGGCGTGGGCATCAAACCCATTTCGATTACCGGCACCAAACGGTTGGTGCGGCGCGGCCTCCGTTACGCCATCGACCATGGCTTGAAGACGGTGACTCTGGTCCATAAGGGCAATATCATGAAGTTCACCGAAGGGTCGTTCCGCGACTGGGGCTACGAGCTGGCCAAGCAGGAGTTCCGCCAACACATCGTTACGGAGCGCGAACGCTGGGCGCTCGACGGCAAGGATAAGAACCCCGACGCCTCGATCGAAGCGCTGGCGGCCCTGGTTGAGCCTGGACTCGAAATGGCGACCGAGAGGTTCAAGCAGCAGATTTGCGAGGAAGTGAAGGACTGCCTGGATTCCATCTATTCCAGTCATGGCAAGGGTCAATGGAAAAACAAGCTGCTGGTGAACGACCGCATCGCCGATTCGATGCTGCAGCAGATCCTGACACGCGCGGATGAATACCAGTTGTTCTGCACGCCCAACTTGAATGGCGATTACCTTTCCGACGCCTGCGCGGCACAGATTGGAGGGCTGGGCCTGGCGCCCGGCGCGAACATTGGCGATGGGTTCGGAGTGTTTGAAGCCACGCACGGCACCGCGCCCAAATACGCGGACAAGGACGTGATCAATCCCGGCGCCGTCATTCGCTCCGGCGCGTTAATGTTTGAATTCATCGGCTGGCCCGAGGCAGGCAAGTTGATCGAGGACGCCCTGGCAGCGGCCATCGCGCAACGCCGCGTTACATACGACCTGGAGCGGCTGATGGTCATGGACGGCATCACCGGCGTGCAAAGGCTCAGCACCAGTGCTTTTGCGAGCGCGATGATCGAGAACATGCACCGATTTTAGATTTTGGATTTTAGATTTTGGATTAAGGCGTCCTATTACCTCTTCTACCTACCGCTCTGACCTGTTACTACGCCCTGTCCTAGCGGGCCTCAGCACGCGGGGGGAGGCAACAGTACCCGCCTCAATCCAAGATCCCAAGTAGCCTATGGCCTGACAGGAGACGGTCACACTAGGCAGTCGGCGATAGGCAAGCGGCAGTAGGACGCCTTAATCCAAAATCTAAAATCCAAAATCTAAAATGTTTCTTGAGGGGGGAGCTAATGATTCGCAAAAAAGTGACTGTGGTTGGTTCAGGCAATGTTGGCGCAACTGTGGCTCAACGCCTGGCGGATAGGCGGATGGGGGATGTCGTTCTGATTGACATCATTGAGGGCGTTCCGCAGGGCAAGGGTTTGGACCTGCTTGAATCGGGGCCCATCGAGGGTTACGACATTAAGATTAGGGGAACGAATGATTACGCGGACACCGCGAACTCGGACTTGGTGGTGATGACGGCGGGCTTTCCGCGCAAGCCCGGCATGAGCCGCGACGACCTGCTGAAAGCGAACTATGACATCGTCAAGGGAGTTATCGAGAAGGTGGCGAAATACTCACCCGAGGCAATCCTGATCGTGGTGACCAACCCGCTGGATGCCATGGTGCAGACGGCGTTCAAGGTGAGCGGATTTCCAAAGAATCGCGTGATCGGCATGGCGGGAGTCCTGGATTCGGCTCGCTACCGGACCTTCATCGCGGAAGCCTTGAACGTCTCGACACGGGACGTGCAGGGGTTCGTCCTGGGCGGGCACGGAGACACCATGGTGCCCGTGCCGCGTTATACGACCGTGGCGGGAATTCCGGTGGGGGATTTGATGCCCCGGGAACAGCTCGAGGCCATCATTAAGCGCACTCGCAACGGGGGAGCCGAAATTGTGAATCTCCTCAAAACCGGAAGCGCCTTTTACGCGCCTTCCGCGGCCGTGGTGGAGATGGTTGACGCCATCTTCAACGACCGCAAAAGAATTCTTCCTTGCGCCGCTTATCTTGAAGGCGAGTATGGTATCCACGGTTTGTTCGTAGGCGTGCCAGTGAAGCTGGGCGCGCTGGGGATCGAGCAGATTGTGGAAATCAAACTGACGCCGGAAGAACAAGCGGCGCTTCAAAAATCCGCCGCCGCGGTGAAGGAGTTGGTGGAAATTATCGGAGTGTAACGCGACCAGAACAGCGCAACTGGTAGTCGCAACCAAAAATGACACTCTCCGTGTCCTCCGTGCCTCTCAAGCCTTAACACAGAGCGCACGAAGAATTTCAGTGGCCTCTGTGTTGACGCTCTTCTTGCCAGGGAGCACACAAAGAGATCTTTTCGGCGCGCGAAGGAGATGGCAACTGGCGGCGCTGAAGCAAGAAGTCGGAATGTGGAAAATGGCGTGCCGAGAGGTTGTTTTCGGTATTCAGCAGGTCGTTCTCCGCTTTGGCCAGCCAAGCAGCGAAGTTAGAAGCGGGGCTGTTCATAGAGCACTTTCCCCTCAGCTTCAATCATTGAGGCCAAGGTTCCATTAGTCTTTCGCAGTCTGTGGACTTCCTCAGGTGTGAAGACAACGACGCCGCGGGACCAGGGACGCAATCCGAAAATAGAACTCACCTCGACGGCACGCTCGGGCGGGTGCGCCCGGGTTTCCATCTCGACGAACAGGTCTACGTCGCTTTCGGAAGTCGCCTCACCCCACGCCTGGCTTCCGAAGAGAATAATTCGCCGGGGATGGAAGCGCTCGACGATTGTCCGGGTGATTTGTTCCAACAACTCCGTATTATTCATGTGTGCAGCATCAATAATACAACAAACGTGGCGAATCCGCCGTGGCCTAGCATGCCGCCGACGGTAGTGTCCTAATTTGGGCAATAATTTACTTGACTCGCCCACCTTGAAGGGAGATGATTGCCTCAATGGGGCCTGCGTAATGCCCCACTTTGAGGAGTTTGAGGAGATCAAGGAGATGGCTGAGTATGTGGTACGAAA
>Ga0182027_10002803_pt1 | contig 27985 bp, 33 predicted proteins | sample 712E1DmetaG_FD_121300 | JGI IMG/M metagenome (GOLD analysis project Ga0182027, IMG submission 121300) | Permafrost microbial communities from Stordalen Mire, Sweden - 712E1D metaG (Illumina Assembly) | ecosystem: Environmental > Terrestrial > Soil > Wetlands > Permafrost | place: Sweden...
GACCAATATTTATGGCCAGACATTACGTACCCTTGTCAGTACAGATCAGATGGAAGGTATCTACAAGGTAAAGGTTGATCCTGCAGATCTCAATCTGCAACCCGGTGTTTACATGTATAAGATTGAGGTAAATGGCGTAACAACCAATTACAACCAGGTCAATAAGATGATATTCACCCGGTAACCATCACTGATTCGAAGAAGAAGCCGTCCCAAAAGGGGCGGTTTCTTTTTTTATGGTCGTTCGGTAATCATGTATTTGCGCTCAGGCCGCACGGCCTCGTCAGCGCAACTCCGAGTCCTCGGGACCCTGTGCTAAGATTGCCCTCATTCTCCCTTTTTTCCGTTTCTTCCGAGCCGGGCGGGACAGTATTTACTTTCTTTTGCTCCACCAAAAGCCCCACCCCCTTCCTCTCCCCAACCGGGAAGGGGAGTAAGGGGAAGGAATATCTTTTCTTTTAAAATGAAATCGGAACTGATGTTTTACAGCTTCACCACCTTCTTCACCACCACCTGGTTTTCAAAGGTAAACCTCAGGTAATACATCCCGGGGGTCAGGTTCAGGTCCTCTGCATCGATCGCGCCGGTATGGATACCTTCGATCTGCATATCAGACTGCAGGATCAGTGTTATTAAATTCCCGGTCATATTGTACAGGGCAATTTTAACTGGCGTTTGCTTTCTCAGGAAATAATTAAAGTTGAATTTTTCGTTGAAAGGATTGGGATAGACACTCACGGCAATATCATTCGGGGCCTGGGGCTGAGGGTCGGTAACGCCAGCCACAGTCCCGGTATTTATAGGCTGCTGAATATTGACGTAGGCTGATTTCGTGATCACGGGCTCCTTCCCGGTGGCCTTTGATTCAATGGTTGTGATGGCAAGTACCGGGTAGCGGTACCCGGGAGCATACCAGGAATATTTAAGGATACGCACCACGTTCGAACTGCAGGGATTCATTTCCACCCCTGATTTTTCGGCCATGACCCTCAGCGTATTGGTCAACGTACGGTCGGGGAGGATCAGTGTGCCAAAAGCATCAGCCGTCACTGTATAATCCCCGGTCAGGTCAATTTTTGTTTGCCCCTGGAATAAAGCGGAACCTGTATATTTATCAGTGAAACTTTCACCAAAAGTAAAAGGATAGACCATTAACAGCACGGGGTCAGAATAGACCATGGTAAGGTCTTTGGCTGTATATCCTTTTTCGGCCAGGTCTGCAGCTGTTATATTCATATATGATTCACGCTCCCCATCACTCATGAGTACATTGTATTCACTAACGCCTTCCAGTTTTGCTGTTGGGCTTGAGAAGATGTGATTACTCTTTTCGTTTCCTTTAAAGCTGATCTTCGAAAAATCCCAGATCTGGTTCTGTCCTGCGCTACCGGGATCGACATATTGGAACTCTTTCGAAAGGATGACATCTCCCTTTATCAATGCATTGCTCTTATACGATAAAACGCATTGTGAAAAGCCGGCGGAAGCCAGAATCATTGCGCATGCCAGGAGTATATATTTTTTCATGATTTTTCCTTTATCTGCAAAAGTAATTATTTTTAAGGTTCTTCCGACTTTCTGAATGTTAAATTTTCAAACGCGTAAACTGATAGACGGAGTTGAATATAAATGAACGAAAATTCGGATAAAACGAAACAACCCATCAATTAACATATTATTAATCAATGGGTTATTCTTTATTATTGTTGTCCGACCAGGGTTCGAACCTGGACTCTACTGATCCAGAGTCAGTCGTGTTGCCAATTACACCATCGGACAAAGCAGGTGTGGAGGATGAGTGTGTGTGCGTGTGAAGATAAATGGGGGTGCAAAAATAATCAGTTTATTTCAATTTACATTGCGGGTTACTGATTTTTTTCAAGCCTTGTCCATGAGTCTTTCAATGTTACGGTACGATTGAAAACCAGGTGATCGGTTGTAGAATCTTTGTCCACAGTGAAATAGCCCAGTCGTTCAAACTGGAATTTATCTCCCGGAAGCGCATTTTCTACAGAGGGTTCAAGATATCCTTTGCAAACTTTTAAAGAGTCGGGGTTGAGATAATCCTTATAATTTTTCCCTTCTTCGGCATCATCCGGGTTTTCTTTGCTAAACAGCCGGTCATATAGCCGCACATCAACCTCCACCGCATGATTCACAGATACCCAGTGCAAGGTTCCTTTCACCTTTCGGTTGCTTTGTGGCATTCCACTCCTGGTTTCGGGATCATAGGTGCAGTGGATTTCCGAAATTTCTCCATTTTGGGAATCTTTTACCACGCTTTCGCATTTAATGATATAAGCAGACCGCAAACGAACTTCCCCACCGGGAAAGAGCCTGAAAAACTTTTTGGGAGGTTCTTCCATAAAATCTTCGCGTTCGATGAATAGTTCCCTTGAAAAAGGAACGCGTCGCTTTCCATTGGATTCATCTTCCGGGTTATTCACCGCCTCCATTTCTTCTACTTTTCTTTCCGGGAAATTATCGATAATCACTTTGACCGGGTTCAGGACGGCCATGATACGGTTCGATTTTTTGTTTAGATCTTCCCGGATGCAGAATTCGAGCAGGCTCACATCGATCACATTATCGCGTTTTGCAACACCGATAGTATCCGCGAAATTACGGATTGATTCCGGGGTATAGCCTCTTCTCCGTAATCCACAAATGGTCGGCATCCGGGGATCATCCCAACCGGTGACTCGTTTTTCCTGAACCAGTTCGAGGAGTTTTCTTTTGCTCATTACTGTATAACTCAGGTTTAAGCGGGCAAATTCGATCTGTCGCGGCGCATAGATCCCGATCTCACGAATGAACCAGTCATAGAGTGTACGGTGGACTTCAAATTCAAGGGTACATATGGAATGTGTGATCCGCTCAATGGAATCGGATTGTCCGTGTGCAAAATCATACATCGGGTAGATACACCAATTATTACCGGTACGGTGATGTGTTGCATGGAGAATTCGGTAAAGCACCGGGTCGCGCATGTGCATATTGGGAGAGGCCATGTCTATTTTTGCTCTCAGTACTTTTGATCCGTCGGGAAATTCTCCCGCCCTCATCCGGGAAAAAAGATCAAGGTTTTCATCCACAGAGCGCGTGCGAAAAGGACTTTCTTCTCCCGGGCGTGAAGGTGTCCCACGTTTTTCGCTGATTTCTTCCGCAGTCAAATCACAAACATAGGCTTTCCCTTTCCGGATCAGGATGACAGCATACTCATAAAGTTGTTCAAAATAATCGGAAGCATAGAAAAGCCGGTTCTCCCAATCAAAACCCAGCCATTTAATATCTTCCATAATGGAGTCGACATATTCAACATCTTCCTTTACCGGGTTGGTATCATCGAAGCGCAGGTTGGTTTTGCCCTTGTATTTCTTCCCCAGTCCGAAATTCAGACAAATGGATTTGGCGTGTCCGATATGCAGATAGCCATTCGGTTCAGGAGGAAACCGTGTATGAACCCTGCCCTCGTTGACATTGTTCCGCAGATCTTCTTCAATAATCTCTTCAAGGAAATTCAGTGATCGTTCATTTTTTCCCTCTGATTTATTTTTTTCATTCATTTTAATGGATCTCCTTTAAAAAATAAAAACATGGCATTTCTCATTCTTCCGGGTAATATTCTATAGGTAAGCCAGGAAAAAGTACCCGTACCGATGCAAACTTACTGAAAATTACACAATCTCGTCGTGTGGTTTACGGGAAATTGATAATTTCGTTTCCTGAAACAGAACAGGACATGGGAAAGATTTTTTTAGAAGGCATGGAGTTTTTTGCTTACCACGGCCACTATAAGGAGGAGCAGATCATCGGCACGAAATTTATTATTGACCTGGAGATGGATTTTGAAAGCGGTCAGGCAGAACATTCTGACCACCTGAGTGATACCATCAATTACCAGGAAGTTTACCAGGTAGTAAAAAAGGAGATGGAGATTAATGCACACCTTTTAGAGAGTGTTGCGCGGCGGATCCTGGATGCAGTGACGCGATCGTTCCCGCAGGTAAAATCCATACAGATAAAAATATCAAAGATCAATCCGCCGTTAGGTGGAAAAGTGAAACAGGTCAGCTTCATATTTGCAAACTGATTTTTTTCCTATCTTTGCTGCCTTTAAAAGGGTATCGTGGCCGAGTGGTCAGGCAGAGGTCTGCAAAACCTCGTACAGCGGTTCGACTCCGCTCGATACCTCCACCTTATGAAATACGTCGGAGCCCATGTCAGCGCCTCGGGTGGTGTTGAAAATGCACCTGTAAATGCAAATGCAATCGGCGCAAAAGCGTTTGCTCTTTTCACCAAGAACCAGCGGCAATGGCAAACAAGCCCGCTGACAGAAGATAATATAACCCTCTTCAAAGCAAATTGTGCGAAATACGGTTATTTGCCGGATTATATTCTTCCGCACGACAGCTACCTGATCAACCTGGGAAACCCGGAGAAGGAAATGCTGGCAAAATCCCGGAAATCTTTTCTTGACGAGATGACAAGATGTGAGTTACTTGGACTGAAGATGCTCAATTTCCATCCGGGGGCCCACATGAACCTGCATTCGCCGGAGGATTGCCTGAAGCTGATCGCCGAATCCATTAATCTTGTTTTGGATAAGACCAAAGGTGTAACTGCTGTCATCGAAAATACGGCCGGCCAGGGAAGCGCTGTCGGGTACCGGTTTGAGCACCTGGGTGCCATTATCGCGCTCATTCAGGATAAAAAGCGTGTAGGCGTTTGTCTCGACACCTGCCATACCTTCACGGCTGGTTATGATATTAAAACTGAAGAAGGTTACAAAGCAACCCTGAAGGAGTTTGATACTATTGTTGGAATTTCATACCTGAAAGGGCTGCATCTGAACGATTCCAAAAAAGACTTTGGAACACATGTCGACCGACATGAAAGCCTGAAGAAAGGGGTAATGGGAGAAAGAGTCTTCCGCAGAATTATGAATGATTCCTGGTTCGACAATATGCCTCTTATCCTCGAAACGCCAGACGAATCCTTATGGGAAGAGGAGATCAAGTGGCTATATCAGTTGGTGCAGTGATGCCATAGTGCCGTGGTGCAGTGGTGCAGTGGTGCAGTGGTGATGTTGAGATTATTTTTTTGTCGGATAGGACAGGTATTCTGCGATGAAGACGATGATCAGGGTAAAGAGGCTGCTCAGTAAAACACGGAGAAGGGTTTGGAAGAATTCCATGAAACGGAAAATTTCAAGGTAGAAGAGTGCAAAATGATGAACCAGAACCAGAATGACCGAATAGTAGGCGAACCATTTTACACCCTGATTTTTCAGGGAAGGTGAATGGCCGATCATAAATTCGGTTCCGGTTGAAATAGTGGTGATCACAAAAGGCCTGACAAATGCCATCAGCACGCAGGCGAAGGCATTCAGGCCAAACGTATTGGTGAAGGCATCGAGTGAGATGCCCAACAGGAATGCCGATAGCATCAGCAACCAGCGCGGGGTTTCAAAAGGAAGCAGCAGGATAAAATAGATGTAAAAATAGGGGTTGATGTAGCCGCTGAACTGTATATTATTAAGGATCAGCACCTGGAAGAGGATCAGGAAGACAAAACGTCCTATATTTTTCAGAAAGATGATTGTCATTTAAAAATCCCCTTTGGTTTAACGTTCACTGCTTTTGAATGAGTTTTTCAAGTCTGTTTTTTCTTTTCGCATCATATCGATGAGCACTTCTACGAAGCTCAGGCTATTGAAATCAGTGGCAAACCGGATAGTAGCATGATTGAAATTTTCTTCCTGGGCGATCGTAAAATTTTCGATGGTTCCGATCAGCAATCCTTCCGGAAAAATATCTGAATTCCCGCTGGTGATGATGGTATCTCCTTTGCAGATCACTACATGTTTGGGAATTTCCTTAACATCTCCAACCTGGTAATTTCCTCCGCTCCATTCGATATTGACCAGCTGGTTATTTTTCTTAAACTTCCCGGATATCCGGCTATCTTTATTCAGCAATGACATCACCCAGCAAAAATGATCCGAGACGCTAACGACCTGGCCCACGATTCGGTCGCCCATGATTACGCCTATGTGTTTTTCGATGCCTTGACGATGCCCTTTATTGAGCATGAGAAAATTATTCCGTTTATTTGTGGAGTTGTTGATGACCTTTGCACTGATGTACCTGTATTCGAGTTTATACAGGGTGTCGTTGTGATAAAATGATTGGGTATCGGCTTTATAAAATGCTTCCGAACGGTTTGAATGGAGTTTGGCGTTATCTTCTGCAAGAATACGGTTGACCCTCCGGAGGGAAAAATATCCGGAAACATTATTTGACAAATTCAGCACAGAACCTGCAAACTCTTTTGAAACATAGTTCACGGCGCTGTTCTGGTAATCGTTGTTATTAAAAAGGAGCAGCAGCGATAGTACCTCCAATGCCAGGAAAAGGAAATAGATATACTGTTTCTGGAGGAAATAGAGCAGGTAACGCATAACTTCCTTTACTTAATGAGGAAGGTGAATTTGTCAAAATTCTTTAAAGCGATTCCGGTACCTCTTGCAACGGCCCTCAGTGGGTCTTCTGCAACATGTACCGTGAGTTTCGTCCTGAGGTGAATACGTTTATCCAGTCCCCGCAATAGCGATCCGCCGCCGGCAAGGTAAATCCCGGTTTCAAAGATATCGGCTGCAAGCTCGGGAGGAGTCATTTCGAGTGCATTCAACACGGCTGCTTCGATCTTCGAGATGGATTTATCGAGGGCATGGGCAATTTCAGCATGGTTAACGATCACTTCCTTAGGTATACCGGTAAGCATATCCCGGCCATGAACGGCATATTCGGGTGGTGGATTGTCAATGTCGGCCAGGGCTGCGCCAACTTCTATCTTGATGCGTTCAGCTGTACGTTCCCCGATGTTGATGTTATGCTGTTTCCGCATATATTCCTCGATATCGGCATTAAATTCATCTCCGGCGATACGGATGGATTTATTGTTGACGATCCCGCCTAATGCGATCACGGCAATTTCGCTGGTACCACCCCCGATGTCGATAACCATATTCCCCACCGGTTCGAGCACATCGATTCCGATCCCGATGGCAGCAGCCATAGGTTCATGGATCAGTCTGACCTCTTTGGCCCCGGCCTGTTCTGCCGAATCTTTTACGGCTCGTTCTTCCACTTCTGTGATGCCGGAGGGAATGCAAATGACCATTTTCAATGCGGGGGGAAACCAGGATTTCCGGATCTCGATCATCTTGATCATTTCCCGGATCATGTGTTCTGCTGCATGAAAATCAGCGATCACACCACCCCGGAGGGGACGGATGGTTTTTATATTTTCGTGTGTCTTGCCATGCATCATCTGGGCTTTTTTCCCCACGGCGATGATCTTTCCTGAACTGCGTTCGATGGCCACAATGGATGGTTCATCAACAACTACCTTATCATTATAGATGATGATAGTATTGGCGGTACCAAGATCGATTGCTATTTCTTTTGTAAATAAACCCATTTCAACTGTCTTTTAATGTTTAAAATGTCTTATTCCGGTGAAAACCATTGACATTTCATGTTCATCGCAAAAGCTGATTGAATCAGCATCCTTGATGGATCCACCCGGCTGCACAACGGCAGTAATACCTACCTTGCATGCGATCTCAACCGAATCGGCAAAAGGGAAAAATGCATCGGAGGCCATTACTGCGCCTTTCAGTTCAAAACCGAAATCATGCGCTTTCTGAATTGCCTGTTTCAGTGCATCAACCCTGGATGTCTGGCCAGTTCCTGAACCGATCATCTGTTTTCCCCTGACCAGGACAATAGTATTGGATTTTTGGTGTTTGACAATCTTATTGGCAAAAATCAAGTCGGATATTTCTGTATTTGAAGGAGCCTTTTTCGAAACCAGGTGGAAATCAGCTTCTGTTTCTGTTTTCAGATCCTTTTCCTGCTCAAGCGCCCCGTTCAGTATCGATTTAAACTGAATCTCGGAAAAATCAACGGATTTCATCTGCAAAAGTATTCTATTTTTCTTTGATTTCAGTATTTCCAGCGCTTTTTCGTCATATTCTGATGCAATCAGAATCTCGAAAAAAAGCTTGTTTAGTTCTTCAGCGACTCCAATATCAATGGGTCTGTTGGCAATGATCACACCGCCATAGGCAGAGATGGGATCACAGGCGAGGGCATCGCACCAGGCATCTTTTAAATTGGTCCGGCTGGCAACACCGCAGGCATTGGTATGTTTGATGATGACAAAAGTGGGTTCACAGAATTCTTTGATCAGGCTAATAGCCGCATCAATATCCACGATGTTATTGTACGAAACTGCCTTTCCGTGAAGCTGGGTAAATACCTCCTCCAGGTTCCCGTAAAAGAGCGCTTGCTGGTGAGGATTTTCTCCATACCGCAGGGAAGATGACTGAATAATGCTTTTTTTGAATGCGGGTATGTTTTGTTTCCTGTTAAAATACTCAAATATTTTTGTATCATAATGGGAAGAAACATTGAAGGCCTGTGCCGCAAAATATTTCCGGTCTTCCAGGTTGGTAATGCCGTCCTTGTTTCTAAGAAGTTTGATCAGTGGGTCGTATTGTGCGGCAGAAGGGATGATCAGTACATCCCTGAAATTCTTAGCCGCAGCGCGGATGAGCGAAATACCGCCGATATCGATTTTTTCTATAATCTCATCTTCATTCTTTGTGGCTGCAACGGTATTTTCAAAGGGATAGAGATCCACGATGACAAGGTCTACCGGGGGAATCCCGTATTTTTCAAGTTCCATGAGATCATTGGGATCTTCCCTGCGGAAGAGGATCCCGCCGAGAATTTTCGGGTGCAGGGTTTTCACCCTGCCGCCAAAAATCGAAGGATAACCTGTAACGGATTCAACAGAAGTGACGTCTAATCCCTGGTTTTGCAAATAATCATAGGTTCCTCCGGTGGAAAGGATTTTTATTCCAAGATTGTTCAGAAGACGGGCGATTTCATCGATCCGGTCTTTTGAATATACGGAAATTAATGCAGTACGAATTCTGACATCCATAGGCGTTTCATGAAAAGGGGTTCACCTTGCAATGTTACCAAATTTTAAGCTAAGATACAATGATTTCTTCGGTGTTCCAGAACAATTTATATTACTTTTACGTTTGTATTATAGATCTTTAGCTTTACCTCGATATGTTTCTACTTCTTCGCCTTATCCGTGAGAGTTACATCTTTGCTTTTCAGGCAATTATTGTCAACCGGGTACGAACGGTCCTTTCGCTTTTAGGGATCGCCATCGGGATTTTTTGTATTATTTCCGTTTTCACCATTTTTGATTCGATGGAGATTTCGATCCGGAAAAGCATTGATTCTCTCGGCAATAATGTGCTCTATATCCAGAAATGGCCATGGGCCATGGGTGGTGATTATCCCTGGTGGAAATATTACCAACGCCCGGAAGCTACCCTTGCCGACATGAAGGAAATTCAGGTCCGGAGCAACCTTGCAGATGCATGTGCTTTTTTTATCCAGGTTAATAAAACCGTGAAATTCCGCAACAATTATGTGGACAACGTGGGGGTGTTGGGTGTTACACAGGATTTTGACCGGGTATGGAAATTTGAATTATCCGATGGCCGGTATTTCTCTCCTATCGAATCGAACAGTGGAAAGAATGTTGCTATCATCGGGGCTGATATTGCCACAAGTCTGTTCCAGGAAGCAACTGCTATAGGACAGAGAATCAAAATATTTGGAAGAAATATAGAGGTCATCGGAGTGACAAAAAAAGAGGGGGATGATTTCTTCGGAAACTCAAATGACAAAATTGTGATGCTGCCTATTACATTTTGCCGGAATATGGTCGACCTGAATGAAGTCGGAACCACTATTGCCATTAAAGCCAAGCCTCTCGTGTCAAATGAACAGTTGATTGATGAACTTACCGGGATCATGCGGTCGATCCGGAAACTGAAGCCTGCTGCCGAAGACAATTTTGCCATCAACGAAACCAGTATAATTTCCAAAGGTTTCGACAGTCTGTTTGCGGTGATCGGAACGGTTGGCTGGATCATTGGCGGGTTTTCTCTTTTGGTGGGCGGATTTGGTATCGCGAATATTATGTTTGTCTCTGTCAAGGAAAGAACCAGCATAATCGGGATCCAGAAGGCGCTTGGAGCGAAAAATTATTTTGTCCTGCTTCAGTTTTTATTTGAAGCCATTTTCCTGTCGCTGATCGGTGGAATTTTAGGATTGCTGATTGTTGTTATCCTTGCTGTTATCGTTACCATGACTACCTCCTTCCATCTCGTTATTACCCCCGGAAATGTATTCCTTGGTATCGGGGTTTCGGCTCTAATCGGACTTATTTCCGGTATTATCCCTGCGTTTTCCGCATCCAGGCTTGATCCGGTGGAGGCGATGCGAACAGGGGCTTAAAAGGAGATGCAAAGAGCAGTTGGAAATTAAAACGGCCAGAACTGGTTGTCGTACCAGATTTTCTCTTTCAATTCATTATCGAGATCATTTAGTATTTTGAGGTGGCCTTTTTCCCAGTCGCATAGCCAGCTGAATAGTTTTTTCTCGTTGGGATTCGTGGCGATTTCTGCCTGCTTTGAATAAACGTCGATTGCTTTTTTTTCCATATCGATTGCGGCAGAAATTGCTGCTGCCTCAAATCCTGCGGCAGTAATTTTATTCTTTATATCCTCGGAAAGAACCATATTGGCAATGCCATCGGCTGTCTGATCAGGTAAATTAGGACACGCAAATTCCTGTTTTTTTCCGAAGGTCAGGAATTGTTCCGAAAGAAATTTTATATGGATGGATTCTTCGGCAGCCATGGTGTTGAATATATTGCTGATCTCCGGATTGCTGGTTTGTCCGGCTACGTTTGTATAAAATGCAAATCCTCTCTTTTCCATGAGAATAGCCATTTTCAGGATATCGAGGGTGTTTTTGTTTTCCATTGGTTGTTTATTAAGTTAGAATTTCTTGGTCAAACTTAAGACAAATTTCGTAACGCGTAACGCGTAACGCGTTACGAAATTTTAATTATGCAGATGCATTTTTATCCGGGAGGCAAGGACATCGATTGCCACATGATTTTGGCCTCCCTGCGGAACTATGATGTCTGCATAGCGTTTGGTAGGTTCAATGAACTGGAGGTGCATGGGTTTTACAAATTTCTCGTAGTGCTGAAGCACCTGTTGGAATGATCTTCCTCTTTCTTCAATATCTCTCCGGATAATCCTCATCAGGCGGTCGTCGCCATCGGCATCAACAAATATTTTTATGTCCATGCGTTTCCTTAAGCGGGGATTTGTCAGGACGAGGATCCCTTCCACGATGATGACTTCTCTTGGAAAGACCGGTATGGTTTCTTTCGCTCTGGCACAGGTTACATATGAATAAATGGGCATTTCGACAGAGGTGCCGGATTTCAGCTCGTCTAATTGTTTGACCAACAGGTTGAATTCAATGGAAGATGGATGGTCAAAATTAATGCGGGCACGTTCTTCCGGTGAAAGATGGCCGTTGTTACGATAGTATGCATCCTGCGGGATCACCGATACGGTATCTTTCGGCAGGTGGTGGATAATCTGGTTAACTACGGTCGACTTTCCTGAGCCTGAACCTCCTGCAATTCCGATAATGAGCATATTCCTTTGATAAATATTTTTATTTACTGCAGAATTCTATCAGTACGCCATGGGTAGATTTAGGGTGGAGGAACCCGATGTTCATTCCTTCTGCACCCTTCCGTGAAACTTTGTCGATGAGCAGAAGGCCTTTCTCTTCCGCGGTATTAAGTGCCTGATCGGCATTATCAAAAGCAAAAGCCAGGTGGTGGATGCCTTCTCCTTTTTTCTCAAGGAATTTCCCGATCGGGCCTTCCGGATCAGTCGATTCGAGCAATTCGATCTTTGTTTGCCCGATTTTAAAAAATGCTGTCCTGACTTTCTGTTCTTTTACTTCTTCAATTGCATAACATTTGATCCCCAGAAGATTTTCAAACCAGGGAATACTTTCATCAAGGCGCTTAACAGCTATTCCAAGATGTTCAATATGAGTAGGTTTCATAGGGATTGGAACTTGTTAAAGTATACAGGCAAAGTTATTTGGATTTTTTGAATTATCAGCAGAAACGGAGAAAAATCGTAACGCGTTACATACTATGATGATTTATATCCTATCAACATCACAAAAAAATCTGAATAATTAAAATATTTTGTATCTTTGGACGATTTTAGTCGAATCGTCGAAAAAAAATTCGTTTTGACCCAAAAAGATAACATAAGGGAATCCATTGTTAATGCCGCCAGCGACATTTTCAGTAAATATGGTTACAGGAAGACCACCATGGATGACATCGCGCTGGCCCTGGGAAAGGGGAAAAGTTCAATTTATTATTACTTCCGGAATAAGGAAGAGATCTTCCAGGCTGTTCTTGAACAGGAAGTGATCCTCCTGAAATCAAAACTGCAGAAAGCGGTGAACGGGAAAAAACATCACAAAGGAAAATTAAAGGCTTATATTATCACCCGCATGCAGGGAATCGAAAGCATGCTTAATTTCTACAATGCGGTTAAAAATGAATATTTAGCGCAATTTGAATTCATTGAACGCATCCGGTACAGGTATGACCAGGAAGAAATAGCTAATATACAGGGAATTCTTGAGGAAGGGATTGAAAAAGGTGTATTCCGCATCGATGATACTTTTCTTGCTTCCATAGCTATTGTAACTTCCATGAAGGGATTTGAGATCCCGTTGTATATTAAGAGAAAGGAAGGACAGGAACTTGAGCCGCGTGTGGATAAATTGTTGAAAATGCTGTTTAACGGAATCCTTAAAAAATGATAAGGCATAGCATGGTATCATGCATTAAAATATGAAAGACACAAGGTTTTGGCTTTTTTTGAATAATTTGTTTTTTGGTTAATACATTTTATCTGACCCTTACTTGTGTCTTTCTTTTTTCCCTCTTATCGTTTTTAATGAGTAATTCCATAATTAATTCCTTTAATTACTTATAAATATTTTTTTCTTCTGATCTATTTTAAAGGCAAAACATGCCAGTAAAAAATATACGACCATCTGGATAAGAAGAAGGGTCCATTCATATGTGATGGAATCCAGTCTCCCTCCGATGATCCTGAGTTTAATAAAACCGGGGATCATAGGTGTACTGGGAAAAAGGAAAGTAAACATCCGGATCAGCCAGGGCATGGATTGGATGGGCCAGGAGATCCCGCTGAAGAAGAAGGCCGCCGGGGAAATAAAAACGATGAACATCAGGGCATTTACCCTTTTCCGGAACAGGAAACTGAGTGAAAGTCCGGCAAACGCAACCGCTAAAATATACGGGATCAAAATTAAATAAATAGATAGAAAACTTCCCCGTTCGGGAAAAGAAAGCCATTTGTAAAGGCATCCCAGCAGGAATAAAGAAGTAAAAAGATACAGAAATCCATATGCAAATGCTTTCCCGAGAACCGTCGGAACAGCATGCTCATGTGTGGAATCCTTTGCAGGGATCTGTTCATTTTTTCTTCTTTCATACCGCTTCCCGATAAGCAAGCCAATCCCTACAAGTAAAGATTGCTGAATCACAATGAGCAGGATGCCAGGAACGATGAAAGTGGCATAACCGGAAGAAGGATTGTACAGGCTGAAGATCTGTACTTGTAACGGATCGGTTTGTACGAGTGCCTGCTCGGGCATTTCCCCGCGTGAAAGCAGTTTCCTGTATTCAATTCCGGAAGAAAAATAACTGGTAGAAAAGCTGGCTCCTGTAAGAACCTGTTTATACACAAAAAATCTTGAGGCATCGCAATAAACCATTACATGGGTTTGTTTCCGGTCCAGGATATCTTTCCCGAAATTCCTGGGAATGAGGAACACACCATTAACCGTTCCCTGATAAAACAGTTGTTCGGCTTCTTTCAGGTTTCCTGTTTTTGTATTGACTTTTAATTGTTCTGTGGCATCGATCATCCGGCAATATTGCCTGCTGTATGCAGACTGATCAAGATCAACCACGGCTACCGGAACATCTTTTAATGTTTCATTGATGTACCCGATGGAATAGAGAACCGGGTATGCAATTACAGCCACAATAAAGATCAATATGGTTCCGGCATCTGTCAGGGAGTTCTTTAATTCCTGGATGAAGGTAGATTGAATTTCCTGTAATCCTGTTATAATTGTTTTCCACATAAAACTTCAGTTATATTCTGCCCCAATGTTTTTCGGTTTTAAGCAGGTAGTGAAACCGGGGGATCAGGCAGCTTCCCAGGAAGATAAATCCGAAAAAGTAAAGCATCTGTATCAATCCATGCGAGACGGGTTCTCCTCTCAGCGACTGACCTGTGAATAATTCGAGCCAATAAGAGAATGGAAAGATCCGGCTGAAAACTTTGGCAATGACCGGCATTCCAAAGAGCGGATAGGTCAGTCCGGCATAGGTGATGGCAAGCATGGTATAGGCACTGGAAACCGAAAGCGCCAGGCGGAGGTTTCTGGTCAATGAAATAATAAATATGGCCATAAACTGGTAGCTTAGAATCATCAGGAACTCGCCTGCCAGGATCAGGGAAAAATGTCCTTTCAGGGGAAGTCCAAGGATTGAAAAGAGAATCAGGTCCATGACCAGGGCAAGAAAACAAAATAGAACGGTATAAATGATCAGTTTTCCTGTGAGGGCAGTGAAAATGTTTGAACCGGCTGCTTCCAGCCATTCAGGTCCTGTACCGTATTGCAACTCTGTCCCAAGGGCATATAGTGTCCCGAAAAGAACGAACACGGTCAGCATTACCGGCACCAGGAGCAGGGTCAGGTAGTAGGAATAGCTGGTATAAGGATTAAACAACAAGACGGGCCGAAGCTGAACAGGCATGACATCGGTAAGGGCCTCATTCCCGGTTGCTCCATGCATCAGGTGTGATTGCAAACGGATACCGGCGGAAAGCGTTCCCAGGGCTTTTTGAATTCCGCTGCTGAGAACACCGCCTTTGATCATATACTCATTGTTAATATAAACTGCGATCTTTGAGCTTTTCCCGTACAGGATGTTTTTTTCTGTTCCTTCCGGAATACAAATAATCGCATCTATTTTACCTTTTACCATTGCGTGATAAGCCTCGGTAAGGCTGATGAAGTTCCTGTCGACTGCTGCGACGGAGGTTGCATCGACCATCCTGTTGATCTTCCTGGAAAGATTTGAATGATCCAGATCCACTATGCCTACTGGTAATTCCGATGGGATATTGGAAGAAAAGATGAGTGTTATGAGGGTGAAAGCAAACAGGGGGCCTATTACCAGAAAAAAAAGGTAAACAGGATCCCCGGAGATTCTTTTCAATTCCCGGGCCAGAACTTTTCCGATTGGTAATATTCCTTTCATTTCCACGATGGGTTTATAAAAACGGAATAGGTTATTTCATTGCTGCTTTTTTTACCTCTTTCCAATCCACCAGGGCACTCATGCCAGGACGCAGACCATCTGCTTTTTCAGTTGGTCGTGCATGAACTTCAAATGTTTTCATATCGAAGTCGCCGGAGGTTTTAGTGGCATTCCAGGTAGCGAAGTTACCCAGGGGATGAATGTAAGTTACTTTAAGCCGGATCATTTTATTTTCCAGGGCTGGAAATCTAGCTGTAAAAACACTTCCCATCCGGATGGATGCCAGCAGGTCTTCCCTGAGATTAAAGGTGACCCAGCAATCCTCCAGGTTGACGATCGTCACCACGGGATATCCTGTATTTACCAGTTCCCCGGATTCTGCAATGATATCAGCAACCTCTCCGTCGATGGGTGCATAGATGTTGGTTTCACTCAGGTAGCTTTCCACTTCACTGATCATACCTTCAGCTTTGTCGACCAGGGCTTTTGCCGTCTCTTTGTCTTCTGATCGTGTTCCTTTTTGGGCTTTCATCCATATCTCATTTGCGGCCTTTGCTGTTTCTGTTGCGGCTTTTAGTTGTGTTTCAGCTTCGTCTTTTTTCTGTGCAGGAACGACTCCCTCTTTGAAAAGGTTGTTAAGGCGGTCGAAAGTTTTATGGGCCAGTTCAACGGCTGCATCTGCTTTCAGATAAGCGTCATGTGCAGCTTCGATATCTTCTTTGTCTGCACCTGTTATGGCTTTGTTGTTTTGTGCCTTTGCCCCCGCCAATGCAGCACGGGCCTGTTCAAGCCTTGCTTCGATCTCAGGACTTTTAAGGGAAAATAATAGTTGTCCTTTTTTCACCGCATCTCCTTTATGAACCGGAAGGCTGTCGATGCGGCCAATGATTTTTGAGGCTACTTTAACCTGGGTAGCATCTACTTCTCCCTGAACTTCCAGCGGTTTTGGCCGGCTGATCACGATGATGGAATAGACAAGGAAAATGATCAGCAAGAAAATGCCGATAGCTGCCGGTAAGATTCCTTTGTTTTTCATTAATTTTTTCACTTGTTTTCGGTTTTTTGATTATTTCTTTATCAATGATAGCTTTCTGTTTTAGTACCCGGCCTTTTAAAATAGGCATTGAAATTCTGGGGAACACCGGCAAATTCAAGCATCTTTGCCAGGGTGAGGTCATAATTGTATATCACTTCCAGGCGTTCAGTTTTGACCTTCGCAAGGGCAAGGTTTGCATCTACAACTTCGGTGGAATTTGTAATATCCTGATGAAACTCTTTTTCCCGTGCAACTAAGTATTCATCAGCATATTTTTGAGCAGCTTCAAGTTCAATCAATTGTTCGTGGTACATGTTCAATTCATGGTATAATTTATCAATCAGGGTTCCCACATCAGATTTTGCTTTTTCCTGAACTTCCTCCACCTGTTTTGTTTGGAAAGAAGCTGCTTTTACCTTATTAACCCGGGAAGTCCAGTCGAACAAGGTCCATTTCAAACCGACACCTACCATCCAGTCGGGTGCATAAGGCGACAGGTCTTTGCTGACAATGTTATAGGTTCCCTGTAACGCCACTGTCGGAAAGTAGTCAGCTTTCTGTGCCCTGCAATTTTGTACCGATAATTGTCTTTTACTTTCAACCTGGTTCAGCAAGGGGTTATGAGTCCTGGCAAGTTCTAAAAAGTAATTTTCGTTTTCAATGGAATCCAGATAGAAAAGTTCTGAAACCGGTTCGATCCGGGTGCTGTCATCCATGACAAGTGTATTCTGTAATGCCTGGTTGAGAATATCGGCAGTTTGCTTTGCCTTATTCAGTTCCCTGAGCGCCTGTGCCTGAAACACATGGGCGTGCAGCACATCGGTATGTGCAATTAATCCTTCATTTTCCATTTTTTCTGCATCCTCAAGGTGTTGCTGAAGGCCGGTTAAAACTTCATTATGGACGGATACAGCCTGTTGAGCGAGACACAATCCGTAATATCTTTCCACAAGTTCCTCGATCACTTCCCCTTCCTGCTGCCGTGAATTTTCACCTGCATCCTTTTTCCCAATGTTTGCCGCTTTGTTGGCAGCCAGGATCTTTCCCCCGGTAAACAAAGGCCATTGGAATGTTGCAGCGACGGTCCCAAATTGTTTTTTCTGGATTGTCTGGTTCCAGTTCCCGTTTTCAATTCCTTCAAGTCCTTGCGCGAGTTTCCCCCTGATCACCTGGGTAGCGACATCATCCGATAACCCTGGTATATCACCGAATTTTCCGTATTTGCTCAGGGTCTGATAAAGCGGAACGATTGCATCTTTCATGTCTGTGAGATCCAGCGTTATAGGGTCCGACATGGCAAAATAATCTGCCGTTATCCCGATGTTCGGAAAATAAAGGCTTCTTGCGGCATTGGCCTCCTGAGTTTTTTGTTTTTGAAGGTATTGTGCCTGTTTCAACGGATGGCTGTTCTGGTATGTGATTTCCAGCGCCTGGTCGAAACTCAGTTTCCGTGTTCCTGCCGGTTCCCTTGCACTTACCGTTGTATACGTCAGGAGCAAGAGGATCAGCATTGGAATACACAATTTATTTTTAATATTCATATACCTGAATTTTCAATTATTTTCGTTTTTTATCGCATTAACACAAATCTTCAGCACCCTTTGGATTTCTTTTTCCCCTAATGCCGAATTATTGAAGAGGTTCTTGAACCGAAGGTTGATGAACTCTATAGGATAAGTAAATCCCAGTAAAAAGATCTCTTCTTTGTCGGTTGTATTATTGATTTCTTTCATGACAAGGCCTTTTTCTTTTACCCTATAACAAAGATCAATAATGCGTTCGCGCTGGCTGTCCTGTAATGAAAAATTGTAATCATGCATGAGGACAAAGAGAAATTTTATCTTTTCCGGGTATTTATTTGCTATTTCGAACCAAGCCCTTATCAATTGTTCGAAAATATCCCTGACGGAATGAAAGTCGTCAAGGAATTCTTCCAGTTTGTTGATCAATTCGTTCAGGTTGCTGAATAAAAGATCGTCGGCAAGTTCTGCTTTCCCTTTATAATACCGGTAGAGATATCCTTCTGCCACACCTGCTTTTTTTGCAATCTCAGAGATGGAAGCGCCACCGAATCCTTTATTCACAATCATTTTCATGGTTGCATCCCTGATTCTTTCAATCTTCGTTTCATCGATCAATCTTGCCATTCTATCAATATGAGTGAATATTCATTCATTTAAGCCGGCAAAAGTACATCTTTTTTTTAATTGTCAAGAAAAAAATAAAAAATATTTTTGATGAGAAGGAAAATGTTGCTTGTAGATTCATTCAGTTGTTTTTACGGTCTTTAATTTCGTCCCAGAAAAGATGCATTTTATTTTGAGTTTTTAAAATAAACATTTTATGTTCAAAGAAAATAAATATTTATCTTTGAATTTGTTAATCGCCCTGATATAATGTATAAAAACTGATACTAATTATAATGAAAAATCTTCTCCTTTTAATCATTGTTTTAACGCTCCTGGGATGCGGTCAAACAACCGAGAAGCAATCCAATAAAAACGCGATTAATGGTGATTTGGCGTTGATCGGGGAAGGCGGTAATGCAGCCAGTAAAGAACCCCTTAAAAAAGTTCCTCATGCTAAAGATAAACTTGCGCTTGAACGATTGCTGGCCGATACGATCATCAATTCACTGAAATTGGGCACTCAGAACGAAACCTTACAACAAAATTACAAACTGACCGCTCCAGACAATTCCTCCATAAACAAAACGTATATCAAAGGATTTATCGATTACCGGAAGTATGATACCATGAAAATGGATACTCCTTACTGCTTCAGTGTAACCATATCGAAAAATATTTCCCGGGAAACGATAAAGGCCACCATATCTTCCTTTACCAATCATCCTGTCCAGAGAGAAACGATCAGGATTTCGAAAGTAATGACGGCCCGCTTGGTTTCGGTTGATTCCAGCTTTGCTATAAAATTATTAAATGGTCATCAGGAACAAATTGTAGAGATGACAGATAGCACATATACCGAATGGGACTGGTCGGTCATTGCAAAGCAGGCAGGAAAGCATAAGTTAAAAATGTATGTCAGCATCTTTGATAGCGGAAGGTATAAGGACTTTCCCATTTATGAAGGTGAAGTATTTATTTTTGTAAAAGGCAAGTTTTGGAAATCGGTCGGAACGTTTATCAATGATAATAAACAATGGTTATGGACCGGTGTTATTTTGCCGTTTCTCCCGTCATTATGGAAGAAACTGAAGGCATGGTGGAAACGCAGGAAAAATGGTAAAAGAAGGGGAGGTCAGCACCCAGTAACCAATACCTAATACCTCATTGCCAACGGACGGAGGAAATATCGTAACGCTTCACGCGTCACGCAGTAATAAAATACTTCTTTTTAAACCAGAACGCCAGGCTTACGAGGCTGATCAGCACCGGGACTTCCACCAGTGGCCCGATCACGGCGGCAAACGCTTCCCCCGAATTCAGGCCGAAAACTGCTACAGCAACCGCAATGGCGAGTTCGAAATTATTACTGGCCGCGGTGAACGAAAGGGTGGCAGTTTTCTCATACCCGGCCCCGATCTTCTTTCCGATAAAAAAAGAAACAATGAACATAACCACAAAATAGATCACAAGTGGAATGGCAATCCTGATGACATCCAATGGAATCTTTACAATAAATTCACCCTTCAGGGAAAACATCACAATAATGGTGAAAAGCAATGCAATCAGCGTTACCGGACTGATCCGTGGAATAAATTTCCGCTCGTACCAGTCTTTTCCTTTTATCCTGACCAAGCTGAAACGACTGATGATGCCGGCAAGAAAAGGAATGCCGAGGTAAATGAAAACGCTTTTCGCGATCTGTATGATGGTAATATCGACTTTGAATGTCTTTAACCCAAGCCAGGAAGGAAATACCGTGAGAAAGATCCAGGCGTAGAATGAGAAGAAAAGCACCTGGAAGATGGAGTTAAAGGCTACCAGTCCGGCACAGTATTCGCGGTCGCCTTTTGCCAGGTCGTTCCACACGATCACCATGGCAATGCAGCGTGCAAGTCCGATCAGGATCAGCCCAGCCATATATTCCGGGTAATCCCGTAAAAAGATGACCGCCAGGAGAAACATCAGCAATGGACCGATGATCCAGTTCTGAACCAGGGAGAACGATAAGATCTTCACGTCTTTAAAAACATCACCCATTTCTTCATACCTGACCTTGGCCAACGGAGGATACATCATCAGGATCAACCCTATTGCAATGGGGATATTGGTAGTACCTATCTGAAATTGTCCCCAGAAATCTTTGATTCCCGGGAAAAAATATCCGGCGAAGACCCCAATGAACATGGCGAAGAATATCCATAGGGTCAGAAAACGGTCGAGGGTTTTTAGCCTTGTCTTTTCAAGTACCATATAAGTAAATTACGAATTACGAATGAATTTACGATTTTCGTTTAACAACAACTACTTCCGGGTCCGGAACAGTCGCAGGTTGGCTCTGTTCCCCTAAGTATCCCGTTGATGATGCCTGCAGCGCATCCCACGCCTGAGCGCACGGAAATGGCATTTTCGGGGCAATTTTTCTCACAGGCGCCGCATTCCATGCAAAAATCTTTATTTATGATCACCGATTTTTTGTTCTCGATTGCAAAAACAGCATGAGGACAAACAATGATACACATCCGGCAACCGTTGCATTTCTCCTGATCCAGCTCAAGGGTAACAACATTTTTAAGATATACCAATCCGTTCATAAAGCAATAAATTTTGAAACAATCCAGGCAATGACACCTAACACTGCCATCCCGATTTGTATGGGAACGGCTGTTTTCATCTCTTTCTGAACCCCCGAAAGCGAAGTGAATGTTGAAGTTCCTGTGAATGTCATCGCAAGAAATGAACATAAGCTCCCGATCATCAAAAACCATGAAATGATTTCAAGGATACCCTGCCCGAGAAAATGAAAAGAAGCCAGGATGATTGCAGCCAGCCAGCCAGTGAGCAGCCCTTTAAGCGCAAACCTGCGAAAGGGTATCCAGGGCAATAAAACAGGGGTAATTCCGCATCCGGTAACATAAGCGATGAGCAGGATAAAAACCGATCTCAGCCCGTCGTGATAGGCCAGCTCCACAGAATATCCATTCCTGTTCAGTCCCGAGAGAATAAGGAATATTGCCGGAACAAGAACCAGGTACTTTTTCCCGTTTGCCATTTCAACCGGTACCAGTTTCAGCCGGTCCCAGGTTGAAAATCTAACGGCACGCATCTCCTTTGTCGCTTTCATGCCGGATTCCATAAAATCATGGATATCCTCCGCTCTTACCGGCCCGTAAATGACAGAAAAACCCGTGCTTTTTTTAACCTCATGTGCGGAAACCCCGACGGCTCCCAATTGGGGAACGATCACCCTGTGGTGGTTCACGATTTTTTCAAGTCCGGTAAGATTGATCTGCCGGATCAGTTCTTTTGTTGAAAACGTTCCTTTCCCGGCGGCACACCAGACATTGATCCCTTTAGTATCGAGCACCAGTAACCAGGCATCCATGCCATTCAGTGCACGACGCACATGGTCAAAACTCAGTTTAAAATTAGCGGTCACAAAAACAGGGGAACTTTCTTTTGGGAGTCCAACCGCGTAAATCCCCGGTTCTACTTTATATGCCATCCGGCCAAATGACCAACGGACCTTGACGGTGTTCCACAAATCATGCGAGTTCCAGATAGTGGAGACTTGTGGAATAGCACTGATCAGGTTACCAGTAAAATAGTCAGTGTTCATAACTTTACAAGCATTTTGTTAAAATGAAGAATGAAGAATTAAAAATAGCATTGCTCATTTTTCTTTCCTTTTTCATTTTTCCTTTTTCATTTTTATATGGTTATCAGAAAGTAAAATCCCAGTAGCAACAATGTGATGCCTCCGATATAAGTTATAATGGTGCCGACGATGGATAAGGTTTTTGAGATTTTTCCCAATCCAAGTCCGAATCCAACAATTGCTGCTGCCAGAGGTAATCCGTAGCCGGATGCAAATGCAGTGAGCATTAACAATCCCCATAGTGTACTACCTTTCACGAAAGAAGCTGCAAGAATGACAGGAAAAATCGGGTTACAGCACGAATTCAATGCGGTGGACAGACCTCCAATGGCAAGTCCGAAGAGGATCGCTGAAAAAATTCCCTGCCGGGTTTTATTTGTTTTGATGGACAATCCGGGCATGTTGAATGGCAACAGGTTCATTGAATACAGACCGAAGAGGATGGCAATCAGGCCTGCTGCTATTTTCCAGTAGTTTCCGAAAGAATTGCTGATCAATTGACTTGCATATCCGAACAGTGCGCCGATTGTCGCCATTGAGATGATGCCGCCAAGCAGGAATGCAATTCCTCTCAGCCATACTGTTTTTGATCTATCCATAGTGGAACTAGCGCCTGAATAACCCGCGACAACACCGAGGATGGCGAAATTACATCCGCAGGTTACCACACTGATTATTCCCAAGAGGAACACGGCAATCAGGACTGTGATGGCTGCGTGTTCATTGCCTAAAACCTGGTGAATCCATGGGTTCATATTTCTTACTTTTTAGAACAGCAGGATGAACTTTTGGTTGTATCGCAGGTTTTTGTCTTGCTTGTATCACAGCAGGATGCTTTTCCCGGCGCAGTAATCGATTGTTTACCAGAGGCCTTGTCTGAATGACCTGCAAGTTTTATCCCGATAATCGCCACGGCAGCCAGGAGGATCAGTGCGAAGATCAATTTTGAAAGAATATTTTTCTTTTTGGGTTGACAACTGCCGTCAGCGCAGCCACAATCCTGTTTTTGATTTTCTCCTTTAACAGGTTGGTTGTCATTGTAGTCTGTTTCCATTTGGAATTAGTTTTTAGTGTTAAGTTTTAAGTGTTAAGAATAAGTCTATAAATTCTTCATTTCTTCTCATGTGGTTTAATCATGCAAAGACAAGGCCCGTTGAGTGGCCGGCAATTTCCGGTTTTTACCGGGAATCCGTCTTTATCCCATTCATTGAATCCTCCTGCCAGGCTGGCTACATTAAGGTATCCTTTGGACTGAAGGGTGACTGCCGCTTTTTTGCTCCATATTCCCACTGAGTCGGACAGGATCAGGGGTTTGTCCAATGGAAGGGTTTTCCATTTTTCATCAAATTCATAGTGGGTCAGATAGATTACCTGTTCAACTCCGAATGATTTAATATCTGTTTCAACTTCTTCACGAAGATCAACAAGAACGGCTCCCTGCTGAAGCAGTGGAAATACCTCTGAAGGCAATACGTAACAAATCCCGTCGATCTGTAATTTACAGTTTTGAAACAGGTTATTCATAGTGTTTTGTAGAATTTCAAAAATTCCTCCCTGATCTGGTCGCGGATTTTCGTGTAAACCACGAGAATTTCTTCCACAGTACCTTGTGCTTTTGCCGGATCTTCAAACCCGATATGCATCCTGTGGCGGACATTTCCGGAAAAATAAGGGCAGCTTTCTTTTGCATCGTCACAAACAGTGATCACATAATCGAACGAACCGGAGAGGAAAAGGTCGACACTTTTGGGTTTATTCTGCGAGATATCGATTCCCACCTCTTTCATAACAGCTATCGCATTAGTATTGGCGTGTGGCGCCGGATTTGTCCCTGCAGAAAAAACCTCCAGGCGTGCATCGAATGATTTCAGGAATCCCTCTGCCATCTGGCTGCGGCAGGAGTTACCGGTACAGAGAATAAGGATCTTCATAGGTTGCTTATTGCCTCAGATAATTTTCTATTATCCACTTGTTTCAAATTATTAACCACAGTTATAATCACTATCAATATTTATTTTTTGAATAAAACAGTCGGCTATTTTTTTAAATTCCTTGATTTTCCTTGGATTCAGGCAATAATTAACCTTTACTCCGTCTACATGTCCCTGGATCAATCCGGCATTTTTTAATTCTTTCAAATGTTGATTAACAGTGGTTCGGCTCAATGGTAATTCATCAGAAATATTACCGGTAATACAAACCTTGGTTTCTGCAAGGTACTGTAAAATTGCCAGCCTGGCCGGATGAGCCAGGGCTTTGAATAAGACAGCTGTCGAATTCAATTTTGGATCAAAAAGATCAGTTTTTGCGTATGCCATTATATTTGTTTTTCAAAGTAAATTTCAGGATCAATATTTTACTTACCGGGATTCCGTAATTTTACCTTCATTGAGGTGTAATTTCATCGTCCCATACTCTGCTGCCACCGGGCTGTGGGTTACCATGATGATAGTAATTTGGTTCTCCCCGTTGATCTTTTTAAGGAATTCCAATATTTCAAGAGATAATGTTGGATCGAGGTTCCCTGTTGGTTCGTCGGCCAAGATGATCTGGGGCCTATGAATGATCGACCGGGCAATTGCAATCCTTTGTTGTTGCCCGGCAGATATTTCTCGTGGAAGATGTTCCATTCTATCAGATAAGCCAACATACTCAAGGATTTCACGCGCCCGTTTAACTTGCTCTTTTCCCGGTACCCTTTCAAGTGCCAAAGGAATCATAACATTCTGGATAGTTGTCAGATATGGAATAAGTGCAAAACTTTGCAATATATACCCGACTGATTTTTTCCGAATTTCGGTGAGCTGGCGATCACTGATATTATCAATTCTCTTGCCATCGAAAATAATGTTTCCTGATGTAAGCCTGATTAAACCAAAAAGAGCCAACAGTAACGTACTCTTTCCTGATCCTGACGGGCCTGTTACGGTGACAAAATCCCCTTTATTAACTTTGAATGAAACATGATTGAGAGCATTGATTATTTCTCCCTTATGATGGTACTGTTTTACGATATTTTCTCCTTGTAACATCATGGTTCAATCCTCCTGTAAGTTAGCATGGGGGTCAAATTTAGCGGCCAGGTAGGTTGGAAACAATGAACCTGCCAATGAAATTGTTACAGAAAAAAGTACCGACCATAAGAGGTAAATATAGACAGGCTTAACAATAATACCGGCCAGATACGGGCCTAAAATTACTCCGGCAAATGTGCCTAAAAGGTATCCCAGGATCCCTCCGCCAACCCCCAGGACCAGTGCCTTTAAAAGAAACATCTTATAGATTGTTGAACGCTTGGCTCCCATCATCCTGAGAATCCCGATCTCCCGTTTTCGCTCATTGACATTTGCCCAAATGTAATTGCCAATTGAAATACCTCCCACAAAAAAGATAATGATCAGCATGACCAGGGTTACCTTTTTCATCAACAGATTGGTCTCTATCTGGGTTGAAACGATCTGGCCAATAGTTGTTATCCGGGTATCGGGAAGAATATTACGAAGTTTCCCAAGCAATCCTTCTGAAATTGCGTTGCAGCAACCCATGATCTCAATGGCAGAAACCTGGTTTTCGATCCCTAAAAGTTGCTGAACGTCGCGCAGGTTGGCAAAAATACGATCATCATCAACAGTTCCTGTTTCCGGAAGAATTTTAATTACGTTGAATTCCTTTCCCATGATGTCAATCTTGCTTTGTTTGGAAAGGTGCAATCGCTTTGCAACCTGAGAACCGGCGAGGCAATCCTTGCTGTTAAGGGTATCGATGGCTTTACGTTTCAGTTTATCATCCTCCAGTCCATGCGATTTATTTGCCGATTGGTTGGGCGCACAGGCCGTTTTTAATTCCGCACCTAATAATCCAGATGACTGCCATAAAGGCTTGGATGCAATCTCGCTTTTGGGAAGAATTCCAGTAAGGACAATTGATTGATTTCCGACTTTAATCCTGCGTGTTAGTTTTGGAGACATATTATCAACTCCGGCAATTGTAGAAGTAAGGATTCGTTCCACATAATCCATAGGCAAGGTAGGGGCATCAATATCGGAAGTATAATAGTCGTCTATGCTTGCCCCTTGTGGCAAAACCAGTATATTGGCACCGAGGTTGTCAAGATTTCTGGCAACATTTAGTTCGGAAACAACGGAAACACTTTGAATAGCAATGATCACAGCGATACCCAGTGTGATGGCCAATAATCCTGTAATCAATTGGGATTTACGTTTCCACAATTCGATGAAAACGAGTTTTAAAATCGTCATGGAGTCAGTTTTATTTGCAACCACCAGTTTTGGCGCCTCCAGGGCAACAACCGCCTGCAGGAACTTTTTTTGCTGCACTCACAAGGGTGTTCACCTCTGTAAGGCCATTATACTGTCCGATAACCTGCCCCGCTTTATTTATAACATAGGTCACCGGTTCTTTTGCATTCATGTCGCATTTAAGGTTTTGCAATAATTTCATCTCATTTTTATCATCCAATGCGACCATCAGCGTTACTGTTTTATTATCCATTTTGCTACAAGCGACAGCGCAATTTTCGGCAATGCTTTTCTTTGAAGTCATTGACTCTTTGTAAACCACAATATAAACTGATTTCCCTTCCGTTAGCGCTTTGATCAGTTCAGAAGATTTAGGCGTTGGGATCATATCAACCAGTTTTTCAGCCGTTGCGTCCTTCAATGCAAGACCACCAGCAACTGTTCCATTCTTATCCAGAACAAGGATTATAGGTAATGGAGTTCCGGTCAGCCGATACTTTGTAACAAGGTCACTATTGGTGGCGTCTGAAGTATTCAATTTAATAACTAAAGAAGCGGTTTTAAGAGTTTTCTTGGCACTATTTGCTATGGAAAGAGCCTTATCTCCATCGGCTCCATTGGCATTGTAAACTACCAGAAAAACCGGCTTGCATGATTTGTTGGCTTTTTCGATTTCGGTTGAAGTCTGGGCATTTACCCGCATCAATCCTGTAAATAAAAGAAACAGGATCAGGATGTTTTGAATCTTTTTCATGGTTTTTGAGTTTTTATTTGACGCAAATATACGTTATATTTTGAATTGACGTAATAATACGTTAAAAATTTTTCTTGAGAAATTCATCAAATAATTTTTTTGCCTTTTCCCAGTTTCCGGGATCGATACAATACCTGACTTTCGGCGGCTCAATGCTTCCCTTGATCAACCCGGCATCTTTCAGCTCTTTTAAATGCTGTGAAACAGTTGCCTGGGCGATGGGAAGCTCATCCACGATCTCGCCGCAAAAACAGGTGTTTTCACTTGTCAGGAATTTCAGGATTGCTATTCTTGCCGGATGGCCCAAGGCCTTGGCATAGCGGGCGAGGTTAATTTCATCTTCCTTATAATCGATGCTCTTAAGATGTGACATGATTGGTTCAATTGTTCATCGCAAATATACGATGAACATTTTAATAACCAAATATTTTCATCATTATTTTCAGGATAGGAATCACGGGTATGACCTCAATGCAAACCCTGGACCCTAATTCGCTGCAAATACGGCGGGGAACTAACCCCAAAAGAGATTAGAATAATATCTGTTTTTTGAATTCTCCTAATTTTTTTTCTGGCACCTCCTTTGTGTAAGTTTTTGTTCCCCAGTATCTTTTACTGCCGTCTGACATAGCTGCAATGATTTTCTTTTTTTAAACCATATATCACTACTGTCCGGTTATAAATTAAACAAATTCAATTGATTATCTTTTTCACGTTCAAAATAGTACTTATTATTATCAGTAAATAACTCATTTATAGGCGATTTATCAAAAATGCAAAATTCCA